>ENA-UOJV01000177-UOJV01000177.1-human-gut-metagenome-genome-assembly--contig:-C82-NODE-177-length-107854-cov-22.429225_pt1 | contig 107854 bp, 89 predicted proteins | sample MGYA00242356_ERZ723903 | MGnify/ENA metagenome assembly ERZ723903
ATTTTCTCCTCCATTCTCCTGAATTGCATAAGAGAAGCGGCCAGCCGCCCTGTGTCTTGCAGGGCGGCTGGTTTGCTGTTTGCGGAATGACCGTCTGGCTCAGTGTGCAGGCAGTCATTCCGTTTTATATAAAACCACCCCCGCACAGCTTGCGCCGCGCGGGGGTGTGAGGGGAGAGGATGTTTCAGGAATTATTCGTTGCCGGGGAAGTGGGGGATGCCGTCAAAGCCCTTCTGCAGGTCGGCGTCGGTGGGGATGCAGTCGGTCATCTTGCCGTCGTGGAACTTCTCGTAGGCCACCATGTCGAAGTAGCCGGTGCCGGTGAGGCCGAAGACGATAGTTTTTGCTTCGCCCGTCTCCTTGCACTTGAGAGCTTCGTCAATGGCGACGCGGATGGCGTGGCTGCTCTCCGGGGCGGGCAGGATGCCCTCGATGCGGGCAAACTGCTCTGCTGCCTCAAAGACGCTGGTCTGCTCCACGCTGGTGGCCTCCATCAGGCCGTCGTGGTAGAGCTGGCTGAGGATGCTGCTCATGCCGTGGTAGCGCAGGCCGCCCGCGTGGTTGGGGCTGGGGATGAAGCCGGAGCCGAGGGTGTACATCTTGGCCAGCGGGCAGACCATGCCGGTGTCGCAGAAGTCGTAGACAAATTTGCCGCGGGTGAAGCTGGGACAGCTGGCCGGCTCGACGGCGATGAAGCGGTAGTCGGCCTCGCCCCGCAGCTTCTCGCCCATGAAGGGGCTGATGAGGCCGCCGAGGTTGCTGCCGCCGCCGGCGCAGCCGATGATGATGTCAGGCTTGACGCCCAGCTTGTCGAGGGCGGTCTTGGTCTCGAGGCCGATGACGCTCTGGTGGAGCAGTACCTGATTCAGTACACTGCCCAGCACATAGCGGTAGCCGGGGGTGGAGGTGGCGACTTCCACGGCCTCGCTGATGGCACAGCCGAGACTGCCGGTGGTGTCGGGGTGCTCGGCAAGGATCTTGCGGCCCACATTGGTGGTCATGCTGGGGCTGGGAGTGACCGATGCGCCGTAGGTGCGCATGACCTCGCGGCGGAAGGGTTTCTGCTCATAGCTCACCTTGACCATGTAGACCTTGCAGTCCAGCCCGAAGTAGCTGCAGGCCATGGAGAGGGCGGTACCCCACTGGCCCGCGCCCGTTTCGGTGGTCACGCCCTTGAGGCCCTGTTTCTTGGCGTAGTAAGCCTGCGCGATGGCGCTGTTCAGCTTGTGGCTGCCGCTGGTGTTGTTGCCTTCGAATTTATAGTAGATCTTCGCCGGGGTGCCGAGGGCCTCTTCCAGTCGGTAGGCGCGGCACAGAGGACTCGGACGGTACATCCGGTAGTATTCCCGGATCTCGTCCGGGATGGGGATGTAGGCCGTGGTGTCGTCCAGTTCCTGCTGTACCAGCTCATCGCAGAAAACGCCGTCCAGCTCCTTGGCCGTCATGGGCTTGAGGGTGCCGGGGTTCAGCAGGGGGGCGGGCTTGTTTTTCATATCGGCCCGCACATTGTACCATGCGGTGGGCAGCTCCGATTCTTCCAGATAAAACTTGTACGGGATGTTCGCTTCGGTCTTCATAAGGCTTGTCCTTTCCGGGCCGGATGCACATGCCGGCCCTTGCTTGCGGGACAAGAGGGAAAAATAAAAACCGCTCCTGTCCCAAAACACATTGCGTGAATTGGGACAAGAGCGGATAAAATACTCCTGCGGTGCCACCCAATCTTGACAGGAATGACCCTGCCCACTCGTGATATGCCAACACATACCGGCTTTGTTCACGGAGACGCTCTCCGTCGCCCCTACTGCGCATAAAAATGCGGTTCGGTTTGCCCTCAAAAGCCCATTCTCATCCGCGCCCACACTGCCCGGTCTCAGCTGCCCCGGTGCTCTCTGTACTGGTGAGTTTTGCGGTGGTACTTATGCTTTCTCACTGGTTTGGTGGGATTTTATCACCTCACGAAAGTGAAGTCAATACCTTTTCTGAAAAAATTTTGAGAGGCGGAAAGCGAAGTCGTACTACTACCTGAAACCTGTGCGAGGGGGATGAACACCAGCCGCCCCGGGGGGCTGTACACCACTCCGGGAGAGCAGCTGTAGAGCAGAAAGAGGGCCGCCGCGGCTGCTGCCAGAAGGAGCAGAAGCCCCCGATGGTGGAACGATAGAACACGATGCCCGGGCCGCTGACGCCGCATACAAGACCCCTCCCTTTCTCGTTTGGCCCATCCTATGCCCGCTGGAGCGGTGGTGTGCGATTGTGCCGGGACGAAGAGTGTGGTACACTATAGCCATCAAGATTTTTGTGATACGGAGAGACTTATGCTGACCATTACACTGCTGGGCACGGCGGCCACCATGCCCCTGCCCGACCGCGCACTTACGGCGGCGGTGGCCGAATGCGGGGGGCACAGCCTTTTGCTCGACTGCGGCGAGGGCACCCAGACCGCCGCCCGCCGGGCCGGGGTCAACCTGATGAAGCTGGATGCCATCTGCCTGACCCACTACCACGGCGACCACATCTTCGGCCTGCCGGGGCTTCTGCAAACGCTGGGCTGTCAGGGCCGTACCCGCCCGCTGACGCTGTACGGTCCGAAAGGCCTCGGCGAAGTCTGGGCCGCGCTGCGGGTGCTGACCGGGCCGCTGCCCTATCCGGTCTGCCCCGAGGTGCTGGACGCCCCGGCGGCGCTCCGGGAGCGCTTCGGCGGCTGGCCGCAGGGGGCAAAGCTGACGCCTGTCCCCACCCGCCACCGGGTCACGAGTCAGGGCTACCGCCTCGATCTGCCCCGGGCCGGGCGCTTTTCGCCCGAGAAGGCCCGGGCGCTGGGGGTGCCGGTGCAGCAGTGGAAGGCGCTTCAGCAGGGCCAGAGCGTCGCGCTGGCCGACGGCAGCAGAGCAGCACCGGAATCGGTCCTCGGTCCGGCCCGGCAGGGTCTGAGCTTCCTCTTTTCGGGGGACACGGCCCCCTGCGCCGCACTGGAGCAGGCCGCAGCGGGGGTGGATCTTCTGCTCTGCGACGCCACCTACGCCCTGCCCGAACAGGCCGCACAGGCGAAGCAGTACGGCCACAGCACCTTTGGCCAGAGCGCGGCCCTCGCTGCAAAGGCCGGTGCAAAACGGCTCTGGCTCGTCCACTATTCGCCCATGATCACCGACCCGGAGGAGGAGCTTGCACAGGCCCAGAGCCTCTTCCCGGCGGCGGAGTGCGGCTTCGACGGCAAGAGCATTGCGCTTCAGTATGAGGAGGAAGGCGAATGAACATCGTTCTGGAACCCGGTGCCGCCGCCCTTCTGGATGAGCTGCACCGGGCAGGCTTTGGGGCCTACGCCGTGGGCGGCTGTGTCCGGGACAGCCTGCTGGGCCTTGCGCCCCACGACTGGGACCTCTGCACTGCTGCCCGCCCCGGGCAGGTGATGGAGCTGTTCGGAGAAGACCGGTGCATCCCCACCGGCTTGCAGCACGGCACCGTCACCGTCAAGCGGGATGGAAAGCTGTATGAGATCACCACCTTTCGCACCGAGGGCCGCTATTCCGATGGCCGCCACCCCGACAGTGTGGCCTTTGTGCCCGACCTCCGGGAGGATCTGGCCCGGCGGGACTTCACCATCAACGCGATGGCCTACAGCGCCGAGGAGGGTTTGTGCGACCCCTTCGGCGGGCGGGAAGACCTTGCCCGGGGCGTGGTGCGGGCGGTCGGTGAGCCGCTGCGCCGCTTCGGGGAGGACGCCCTGCGCATCCTGCGGCTCTACCGCTTTGCGGCCCGGTTCGGCTTTGCCATCGACGAAGCCACCGAGGCAGCGGCAAAGCAGCTGGCCTCCCACCTCGACTGTGTATCGGCAGAGCGCATCGAGGAGGAACTGAACAAGCTTCTGGCCGCACCACAGCCGGGGGCATACCTTGAGCCGGAGGTGCTGGCTTTCGTCCTGCCCGAGCTGCCGCCGGAGGAACTGACAAAAGCCCGGAGGCGGATCGATGCTCTTCCGGCGGGGACGGAGCAGGTGTCTGCCCGCTGGGCGGCGCTGCTGCTGCCGCTGGGTGAGACGGGGGCGAGGAAAGCGCTCAAACGCCTGAAGTGCTCGAACGCCAGGATAGATGGAGCGGCGGCGCTGGTGCGTGAGTGTGGAGAGAAAACTCCCGACACGCTGGATAAGTGTGATCTGTGCCTGCAAGCCAAACGACTGCTGGGAAAATATGACCTTCATACCGTGCAGCAGCTGACGGCCCTCTGGACGGCCCTTGCGCCGGAAGAAAAAGCGTCGTTCGATGCCCTGCAGGCCGAGGCCGAAGTGCTGACGGCGCAGGGAACCTGCTGCCGCATCTCCCAGCTGGCCGTGAATGGCCGCGACCTGATGGCGGCGGGCGCTGCACCCGGGCCGGGCCTGCGGCGGGTGCTGGAAGCCCTGCTGGAGGAGGTCATCACCGGGCGGCTGCCCAACGAAAAGACGGAGCTTCTGGCCTTCGCGGCCGGATTTTCTGCGTCTTGACAAGAGAAAGAAGCTGCGGTAGTATATATCTACTGTTTTAGTGTGTTATAACAAAAAGAGGAACAGAATGACAGAGACAGAGAACACTTCCCGCCGCCCCGGTGCCCTCATCGCCATGAGCGGCGGTGTGGATAGCTCGGTGGCGGCATGGCTCATGCAGCGGGACGGCTTCGACTGCACCGGCATCACCATGCGCCTCACCCGCAACGAGGCCGTGGACACCGAGGGGCTGCACACCTGCTGCTCCGAGCGGGACATCGAGGACGCCGCCGAGGTGGCCTATGCGATGGACATCCCCTACGAGGTGCTGGACTTCACCGCCGATTTTCAGGAGAAGATCATCGACAAGTTCATCCGGGTCTACGAGGCCGGCGGCACGCCCAATCCCTGCATCGACTGCAACAAGTATATGAAGTTCGACCACCTGCTCCGCTGGGCCGAGGCCCACGGGCTGGACTATGTGGTCACGGGCCACTACGCCCGGGTGGAGCAGGACGAGGCCACCGGCCGCTGGCTGCTGAAAAAGGGACTGGACGAGGGCAAGGACCAGAGCTATGTGCTCTACAACCTCACGCAGGCGCAGCTGGCTCACGTCCGTCTGCCGCTGGGCGGGCTGCACAAGAGCGAGGTGCGCGCCATCGCCGAGGAGCAGGGATTCGTCAACGCCCGCAAGCACGACAGTCAGGACATCTGCTTCGTGCCCGATGGCGACTACGCCCGCTTTATGGAGGACTTCACCGGCAAACACTATCCGGCGGGCGATTTCCTCGACGTCAGCGGAAAAAAGGTGGGTACCCACAGCGGCGCGGTGCGGTACACCATCGGCCAGCGGAAGGGGCTGGGCCTTGCCATGGGCGCGCCGGTCTACGTCTGCGCCAAGGATATGCAGGCCAACACCGTCACCGTCGGCCCGGAGGCGGAGCTGTTCGATACCATCGTCTACGCCGACGAGGTGAACTGGATCGCCATCCCGGAGCTGACCGGGCCGCTGCGGGTGACGGCCCGCACCCGCTACCATCAGGTCGAGCAGCCCGCCACCGTCTACCCGGCGGGGCCGGACGGCTTCCGGCTGGAATTTGACCAGCCCCAGCGCGCCCCCACCCCCGGGCAGGCCGTCGTGCTGTATCAGGGGGATACCGTCCTCGGAGGAGGGACCATCGTGCGGGTGGCGAAGGGATAAGGAGAGCGGCCTAGCCCTCTCAGGCGCTTCGCGCCAGCTCTCCCAAAGGGAGAGCCTGAAGCCTGACCGTCAGGCCCTGCCTCTCCCTTTGGGAGAGGTGGATTTGCGAAGCAAAGACGGAGAGGGCAAGCCCGTGAATGTTGAAAGTAGAACCTAAAGGAGAAACAATATGCAAGACCAGTATTCCCGCACCCAGATGCTGCTGGGCGCGGAGGCAATGACCAAGCTGCACAACTCCCGCGTGGCCGTGTTCGGCGTAGGCGGCGTGGGCGGCTATACCGTGGAGGCGCTGGCCCGCAGCGGCGTGGGTGCCCTCGACCTCATCGACGACGACAAGGTCTGTCTGACCAACCTGAACCGCCAGATCATCGCCACCCGCAAGACTGTGGGCAAATATAAGGTGGATGTGGCGGAAGAGCGGGTCCACGACATCGACCCCGACATCAAGGTCACGACCTACAAGACCTTCTTCGGCCCCGAGACGCAGGACAGCTTCGACTTTACCCAGTTCGACTACGTTGTGGACGCCATCGACACCGTCACCGGCAAGCTCGCTCTGGTCATGAAGTGCAAGGAGGCCGGTGTGCCCATCATCTGCTCCATGGGTGCAGGCAACAAGATGGACCCCACCCGCTTCGAGGTCACGGACATCTACAAGACCTCCGTCTGTCCGCTGGCCAAGGTCATGCGCACCGAGTGCCGCAAGCGGCGCATCAAGCACCTGAAGGTCGTCTACTCCAAAGAGCCTGCCATGACCCCCATCGAGGACGATTCCATCAGCTGCAAGCAACACTGCATCTGCCCTCCGGGCACCCAGCGCAAGTGTACCATCCGCCGCTCCGTCCCCGGCTCCAACGCCTTTGTGCCGTCGGTCGCGGGCCTCATCATCGGCGGCGAGGTCGTGAAGGACCTCGTGGGCTTCGTCCCCCTGAAGGGCTGATATTTGATAAAATAACAAAACGGCAGGTGCGTCGCACCTGCCGTTTTCTTTGTTATGGGATGATCTTTACTGCTCAGGAGCAGCGAATGCGATGGGGGTAGCGCCTGCGGCTGCGTCCACGCTCTTCAGGGAGATGGGCGTGGTCTCGTAGTGCAGGGTCTCGAAGCTCTGGGTGCTGCCGTCCTCATTTTGTTGAAAAAAATCAAGAGGTTTATGCGCAGAATGTACGACAAGATGATAACTGTTACTAAAATGAAATAAAACCTTCACACCGTCAGCTGCGGTTCAGCCTCCGCTGCGCCAGTCCGAAGCCGACGGCGCTGGCGGCGAAGGTGGCGTAATAGCTGGCCAGCCGGTAGAACATCAGCAGGCTCATGGAGGCAGCATCGGGGAGGAAGCTGCCGTACACCAGCAAAAAGGCCGTCTCCACCGACCCCATGCCCGCCACGTTGGGCAGAGCGTTGGAGACGAAGAGGGTCAGCGCGGCGAGGAGCTGCACCTGCCAGAAGCGCAGCCCGGCGTCCAGCCCCATGAAGCGCAGCCCCATCCACGGCAGGCAGAAGAGCAGAAAGAGTTTGAGCAGATGGACGCCCAGAATGGCGGCGCAGCGGGCTTTGTCCGCCAGCAGATGGCGGCTCTCGGTGCTCAGGGTGTCCAGCTGCCGGAGCCAGTCGGCCCGGCGCTCGGCCCAGCGGCCTGTGTCGGGCAGGAAATGCAGCAGCCACCGGGCAAGACGCTGCACCACCGGCAGGGCGCAGAGGGCGATCAGCCCCACGATGACCCCTGCCACCACGGCGTAGGCTGCGGGCAGATACCGCAGCACGCCGTCCGAATGGGCCGCCAGCCAAGGGCGGCCTGCCAGAAGCAGCAGGGTGGTGTAAAGCAGAACGGCCGTTTTGTGAAAAACATATTGCAGGGTCATGAGGCCTACGCCCGGGCCGACGTCCAGCCCCCGGCGGTGGAGATACCACGTCTGGAAGGGGACAGACCCCGCGCCGAGGCCCACCACATTGCCGAAGGTGCCCATCCATGCGTTGTCGATGCCGTGGCGCAGAGAGAACCGGGGCAGGCGGCTGCGGACGATGAGCCAGCTGACGACGCCCTCCAGCAGCGGATAGCTCAGGCCCACGGCCAGCGCCAGAAACCCCTGCCAGAAGGTGAGCTGGCCCAGTGCAGCGGAGATCTCGGCCCAGTGCTCCCGGAAAATGAACACCACGATGCCGGTCAGCAGGGCCAGAACGCCCAGAGAGAGCAGGGTCTTCCGGCGGGAAGGGGCGGGGGAGGCGGACGAACTCATGGGGGAAACTCCTTTCAACAAAAACGGACTGGGATAAACTCTGGGAAGAGTATACCACAGTCCGGAGGTGCGTTTGTGAAAAGATGCCAAATTTTTTGCCTCAATTTTGGCAGAGTGATAAAGTGGATTCGCCGGTAAGCTCCCGGACCGCCTGCTTCAGGCCATCGGCAAAGGCCTGCTTCGAGTAGTGGCGTTCATACAGGTCGCGGCAGGCCTGCCGCATGGCGGCCAGTTTTTCCGGGTGGTCGATGGCCCATGCCAGACGCTCCGCCAGCTTTTCGGGGTCGTCGTCCTCGTAGACGAAGCCGTCCACCCCCTCGGTGATGAGTCCGGCGGTGCCGGTGTGCTCCGACACGATGGCGGGCTTGCCGAAGATGAGGCCCTCGGTGACGAAGGTGGGCATGGGGTCGTCGCGGGAGGCGCAGACGAGGCAGGTGCACTGAGCCATCAGGCTCTTGATCTCGTCCCGGGTCAACCGCTTGACGTAGAAGACGTTGTCGGGGCAGTCCGCCGTCAGGCTGCGCACGGCGTCCATCATCTCCGGCTCGGCGGCCTTGCCCACAAAGAGGAAGGAGGCTTTTTTCATCGTCTCCGGCGGCAGCAGCCGGATGGCCTTGCAGAAGATGTCCTGCCCCTTCCGGTTCTCGAAGGAGCCGACGGTGGCGAAAAGGGGACGCCCGCCCGCATAGCTCAGGTCATAGTGGGCGAATTTCTCGGAGGCATAGTCCGGCAGGCCGTAGATGAGAGGCCGGATGTTGAACTCCGGCCGCACCGAGTGCATGGCGTTGGCGGCGTGGCTACCGACGGAATAGACCCGGATGTTCTCCCCCAGCTCTTTGGGGATCTGGTGGGCGATATGGGGGTAGCCCGCGAAGGCGTCGTGGAGCCACCAGAGCACCGGCACCCGTGCCCCGCTCAGGGCGCGGACAGCCCGGGCCTCGACGACAGTGTTGGCGAGGACGAAGTCGGCGCAGAGGGCCAGCCCCCACAGCAGGGGAGACTGGACGCAGCCGCGCCGGGTGATGACGACAGCCCCGGCTTCGAGGAAGAGCGGCATCGAGCCGCTGTCCTCCGGGCCGAGGACGACCACCTCGTAGCCCATGCTGCGCAGCACCGGCACAGCGCTGACCAGAACGATGGGCGCGCCGGTCATGTCCAGCAGGTGGCTCATGATGAACACCCGCTTCCCCTTCACCGACCAGACATCCTCGGCACAGATGTCCCGCTCGTAGTGGGCCAGCGCCAGCGGGAGACAGACGTGGTTCCGGCTGAGCTTTGCCGCCAGCGTCAGCAGCTCGGCGGGGTTCCCGGGGTCACGGGCCTCGGCCAGACAGCGCAGCAGCAGCTCCCGGGAGACGAGGGCGCAGCCGGGGCAGGCCGCAAAGCTGGGGCTGTGGTAGAGGGCAGTGGCACCTGCATAGCCGAAGACGGCGTCACTGGTGACGTAGTCTGCGCCGCTGCGCAGCGCATCCGCAAAGCAGGACAGGGCCGTGGGCATCAGGCTCAGGTCTTCTTTCGCCAGCAGCACGCCGCGGGCGCTGCCCAGACTCCCGCTGGAAAGGTCCTCCGCCAGCAGGAACTTGCGGTGGAGCTGGTCGCGCAGGGAGGCTTCCAGCGAGGCCCTCCGCCCCGGTGCGTAGACGGCGAGAAAGACGTCCTGTGTATCAAGATATTCCTGCTTGGCGAGCTGTGCCCGCTGCAGGGTGGTATAACGGCTGTACATCCCGGTCCTCCTCTCAGTTGCCACGATGGAACAGGCTCACCAGACGGCGGAGGGGCAGCGTGAGCTTCCAGCTGCTGGACGAAAGGACATTTTCCAGCGAGTTTTCGTAGGCCCGGCTCCGGGCGGTCAGCTCGGCGTTGGCCTGATGCAGCTCGGAGATGTTCTTCTGCAAGGCGTCGATGGTCTGCTTCTGGTCGGAAGAGGTCTTTTCCAGCTGGTCCAGATGTTTCTGCTCACAGACGCGGGTCTTCTGGAAATACTGCACGCCCTCCAGCACTGCGGCGAAGAGCGGGTCGCCTGCCAGCGCCTCCAGCGGGAAATAGCCGTAGCTCACGCCCAGCTTCATCCCGGCGGGGAAGCGGTTCATCCCTTCCAGCATGAAGTTGGGGTCGTCGTTCAGGAAAAGGATGCCGTCGCCGTGGAGCGGTACGCCGTTCACCGGGCGGCAGAGGATGCGGTCATCCGAAAAGACGAAATTGGTGATGCAGCAGGGCAGCTCGCCCGGGTCGAAGCGGAGATTGACGGCGGCCTCGGGCAGCTCGAAGGTGGCCGTCACCATCCCGTTCATCTCGTCGTATTCGTAGTCCGGGGCTTTGACGGTGTCCCTCTGGGAAAAGCCGAAGCCGGCATCGAAGTAGAGCAGCGGCTGCACCAGCGCAGGTGAGTCGGCCTGCATCTCTTTCTGGGGGTGGGTGGCGTAGAAGGTCTGCAGCTGCTTTTCCAGCTCAAGGCAGCGCTGGGCCAGCCGCGAGGTACCCTCATCCGCAAGCCTGAGCTGCTGTTCCAGATCCGCAATGCGGCTGCGCAGAGCCGCTTCAGGAGTATCGTTCATCATTACCGGGGCCTCCTCAAATTTATCGCAAGGCGTACAACCCTCGCTGCAAGCCCATGCATCGAACTAATATAGTCTGCCCTGAAAAAGGGCCGGATACCAAAGCGCTGTATCGTTAGTGCTTTGCCGCATAATGGCGGCTCTTGTCCCGCCGCCGGGGCTTGTCCGCAGTCTTGCCGCCCCGGAGCTTCCGGCCCAGCTCTTTCCGCCGCATCAGAAGCTCGGTGATGGCGAAGATGGACGCCAGCGAGAGCACGAACTGCAAAAGCATCCCCTGCACCGGACGGTCGGCGTATTTCGCCGCCATCAGATACCATGGGATAGCCGTCAGCTCCACGGTGTGGATGCAGAAGATGAAGAGCGAGCGCCGCCCCACCCACTCGATGGCGTGGGAGATGGGGCCGTCCACCCGGCGCTGCAATTTCAGGAAGAGCCGGATGATGCCGTAGCCCACTGCGCCGTCCAGAAAGATGCTCACAGGCCCCATCGTCCACTCGCCCAGCGAGACGCAGTCGGTGCTCTGGGTCAGCAGGACGCCTGCCACGACGCCCAGCGCCGCCGCGATCAGCCCGGCTCTGGCCCGGCCGGAAAGGGGCGTCTCAAACAGGCGGCGCTTCTTGGCCAGATAGCCGATGTAGAGGTAGGGCAGCGATACCATGCCCTGCGCGATGCAGAAGGGGGCCTCCCACACCAGCGTGATGCCCCAGCCCAGCAGGGTGACGCCGATGACGGCCGGGGTTATGTACCGCTCGGGGAAGATGTCGAGAAGGACATCGAGAAGGATCCACGCCAGCATCAGGGCCACCAGATACCACATCGGCCCACAGGAGAAGAACTCCTGCCCGAAGTAAGAGGCCGTGTGGGGCAGCCCCAGCAGGAAGCCGCCCAGCACCTTGCCCGACTGGGTGATGGCGTTGGGCCACGAGCCGAAGGCTGCGTGGTGGATGAGGCAGTGGAGCACGGTGGTGGCCGCTGCCGTATAAAGGTAAGGCTTGAGCAGGGTCTTGACCTGCTGCTCAATGCATTTGTGGATGGAGCGCTTGCGGAAGCCGTAGCCGCTGGCGATGAAGAAGGCGGCCATCAGCGCTTCGCGGTAGGCGAAGAGTGCAAAGGCGAAGGGGGTGACGTCGCCGGTGCCGAGGGGGTAAAGCTCTGCCGTGTGGGCAAAGACGATGGCCAGCATTCCGATGCCTTTCAGCAGGTCGAACATGCCAAGGCTGCTTACGGTGCGGGGCTTGGTGCCTTCCATAAAGGGGGTCCTCCTTGTAATGCGCCGCCTGTCCCGGAGGCCCTGAAAGGCCGTGTTTTGGGCGCGATAGATAAAAATATGAAGCTCGACGGGGAGCTTTTTTGCCAAATGATATAAACAGTATAATGCTTTTTGGGTCTTCTGTCAATTTGCAGGGGACGAAGCTTCCGGGCAAAGTTTCGTCCTGACGAAAAAAGTGTATCACAGCTTTTGTCCCGTCGCAACAAAAGGAAGGATTTACATCCGGTTGCACAAGTTGAGCGCAAGTTTAAATTGCATATTTGTGCAATGAAATCTTGCGTTTGCGGCGCATATGCGGTATACTGTTGCCGAGAGGAATCGAACCAGAACTTTCCTCTGTCTGCCAGAAATGCGGAGATTCTGGAACGAAATGGTGCTGTTTATTTTTCTTGCGAACAAAAAGGAGTAAGACCAATGGCTGAAGAGATCAAAGTCCCTGCAGGCGTATACGATATGGTGACTCGCTGCATGGAGCAGGAATTCCCCGACAATGTGGCGATTCGCTATGTGGCCGCCGACGGCAAGACCGTCGTGGAAAAGAAGTACCGCGAGTACGCGCAGGACATCCGTCGGATGACTGCCTACCTCAAGGCAGAAGTGCCCGGCATCAAGGGTCAGCGTGTTGCGCTGCTGAGCCGGAACAGCTACGAGTACTGTGTGGCATCCTTCGGCATCATCCTTGCAGGGGGCGTCCTCGTGACCCTCAACCAGAAAAAGATGTGGGAGGAGCTGGAATATGAGCTGGGTCTTGTGGAACCGGCCCTCATCCTGAACGACGGCATCGACTACGGCTGCCGTGCCGAGCTGGAAGCCGCCTACGGCCCGAAGCTCCGTCCGATGGACTGCTATCGGAACACTGCCCCCGGTGAGCTGACCAACTGCATCGGCCACGATGACCTGATGATGCTGATGTTCACCTCCGGCACCACCGGCCGCAGCAAGGGCGTCATGCTCTCGGAGCGGAATATGTGCACCAGCCTCTGCACCTACGGTGCCCGGGCCGAGAACTGGATCACGTCCCGTCTGCCGGAGGGTCAGAAGCTGCCGCTGAGCCACATGACCCTGCTGCCCCTCTTCCACATGGCCTGCTTCGTCTGCGTCATGTCCTACCCGCCCGCCGGCTGGGCACTGAACCTCTGCAGCGACATCCGCGACTTCTACCGCGACCTCGGCCTGATGCACAGCGACATCATGGCCTCGGCCCCCATGCTGGTGGAGACCATCTACAACGACTTCAAGCGGGGCCGCGTCAGCCGCCTCAACGGCCTGTGGGACCTGTGCTGCTCCTCTGCGGCCCTCGACCCCAAGATGCTGCTGGAGCTGGCCCAGAACGGCTTCGTCATCAACCAGTGCTACGGTATGACCGAGACCTTCGGCGACGGCATCCTGAACTTCACCCAGACGGCCGACCACATGAGCGCCGTGGGCAAGCCCGACGACCACGTTCAGTATAAGCTGGACGAGACCGGCGAGATCTGCATCAAGGGCGACTGCGTGATGCTGGGCTACTACAAGGACCCCGAGGCCACGGCAGAGGTCATCGACGCCGACGGCTGGTTCCACACCGGCGACCTCGCCCGGGTGGACGAGGAGGGCTACTATTACATCACCGGCCGCAAGAAGAACCTCATCATCCTCGCCAGCGGCGAGAACGTCAGCCCCGAAGAGCTGGAAAAGAAGCTGGCCCTCTGCCCGGCTATCACCGAGTGCATCGTGAAGGAGAAGGGCCAGAAGATCTGTGCCGTCGTCTTCTGCCCTGAGGATAAGCAGGAGGAGGTCCGGGCCTTCGTCACCGAGGTGAACCGCAGCTTGCCGCTGTATAAGCGCATCAGTGCGGTGGAATTCACCGCCGAACCGCTGCCCCGCAACGCTCTGGGCAAGCTGCTGCGCAAGTAAACAATAAAACAGCGAAAAAGGACACGCCGCGTAGTTGCATTTCTTTGCCGAAACAGGTATTATTACGTTGAGGCAGAAAATGTCAGCTGCCGGCGTTTCGCTGCAATAAAGAAAAACAGCAAGGAGCGACAAAAATGATAAATACTGTATATGAGCTCATCACGGACGTCATGGCGAAGCAGTACCCCGACCGGGTGGCTTTCCGCTATGTGGCCGCCGATGGCAAGACTGTGGTGGAAAAGACCTACGCCCAGTATGTGCAGGACATCCGCAGGGCCGTTACTTATTTTAAGGAGAATATCCCCGACATCAAGGGCAAGCGTGTCGGCATCATGAGCCGCAACTGCTATGAGTACGGTGTCAACAGCTTCGGCGCGATCCTCGCCGGGGCCGTCGTCGTGACCATCAACCAGAAAAAGACCTGGCCCGAGCTGGAATATGAGCTGGGCCTTGCCGAGCCTTCCCTCATCGTCAACGACGGCATCGACTATGGCTGCCGCCCCGACATCGAGGCCGCCTACGGCGATAAACTCCGCCCGATGGACGCCTTCAAGGACAGCGCGCCTGCAGAGCTTGTTGACTGCGTGGGCCATGATGATTTGATGGTGCTGATGTTCACTTCCGGCACCACCGGCCGCAGCAAGGCCGTCATGCTCTCGGAGCGCAACTTTTTTACCACTGTGGAGTGCCAGGTCAAATTCGGCGACGCCATGCTGGACTATAAGCACGAGCATATGCCCGAGGACAAAAACGACGTCCTGAGCAACTTCGCCATCCTGCCCCTGTTCCATCTGGGTACGTTCATCTGCCTCTTCGTTTGGGCCTGCAAGGGCTGGGCGCTGAACCTCTCCGCCGACATCCGCGACTTCTACCGCGACCTCGGCCTGATGCACAGCGATGCCATCGCTGTGGCTCCCATGCTGATGGAGGCCATCTATAAAGACGTCAAGCGGGGCCGCCGCGCCCGCCTGAACGGCGTCTGGAACCCCTGCGGCTCCTCTGCCATGTTTGACGGCGCCATGCTGGCCGAGCTGGCACAGCAGGGCATGATGATCACTCAGGTGTACGGCATGACCGAGACCTGCGGCGACGGCATCATCAACTACGAGCAGGACGAAAAGCACATCCGCGCCGTGGGCAAGCCCGACGACCACGCCGAGTACAAGCTGGACGAGACGGGCGAAATCTGCATCCGCGGCGGCTGCGTCATGCTGGGCTATTACAAAGACCCCGAGGACACCGCAGAAGTCCTCGACGCCGACGGCTGGTTCCACACCGGAGACCTGGCCCGTGTGGACGAGGACGGCTTCTATTACATCACCGGACGCAAGAAGAATATCATCATCCTCGACAACGGTGAGAACGTCAGCCCCGAAGAACTGGAAAATCTGCTGTCCAAGTGCGAGGCCGTCAAGGAATGCATCGTCAGGGAGAAGGGCAAGAAAATCTGTGCCGTCATCTACTGCGGCGAGGCCGACCAGCAGACCGTCCGCGACTTCATCACTGAGACCAACCGCACCCTGCCGCTCTACAAGCGGATGAGCGCCGTGGAGTTCAGCACTGAGCCTCTGCCCCGCACCGGCACCGGCAAGCTGCTGCGCAAGTAAGAATAAACCGGGCAGGCTGCGGAATACTGGAAAAGAGCCGCAGCCGCCTTTAATGGAACTACGAAAGGAAGATTCAAACTATGGAAAGAACCGAGATCGTGTCTCAGATCCTTGCAATTCTGGAAGATGTTGCAGAAATTTCCCCCGATGATGTGAACGAGAACAGCGTCCTCATGGATGACCTCGACCTGTCTTCGATGGAGATCCTGACCGTCGTGGCCGACCTTGAGGAGACCTTTGGCCTGCGTATCCCCGAAAAGGAGCTGCGCAACTTCGTCACCGTCAGCGATCTGGCCGACTATCTGGCTGCGCACGCGGGGGAATAAGGGATGGATGCCGAACAGCGCTCCGTTTTTCAGGGCATCGTCTACTACTACCGCGAAAACATGGTCAACTGCCGCTATCAGGTCACGCTGAAAGACGCCGTGGACGGTGCGCTTTTGCAGCAGGCTCTGGATGCGGCCCGGGCAAAGGCACCCTACTATTTCCAGAAGCCGGTGTGGGAGAAAAAGCTGCTCCACCTCGAACCGTCGGACGCCCCCTGCCCGGTGCGGCAGGGCAGTGCAAAGCCCGAATTTCCGGACGAGAACGGCTTTACTGTTGCCCTGAGCTATGAGGGGAAAGTCGTCTACTTTGACTGGTTCCACTTCCTGACCGATGGCCGGGGCATAGCACCCTTCATGACCATGGTGCTGCAGTTCTACTGCAACCTGCGGTACGGCACGGCTTTCGAGGGCCAGACCCTTGAGACGGACCCTGCCTACGACATCGAGGACATCCTTGCAAAGTACCCCGAGAGTCAGGTGGCCAACGATATGCAGCGCCCCGTGGTGCAGACCTTTGAAGAGACGCCCACCTGCTGCCGCATCCGGCTGGAAAAGGCGGGGCTTGTGGACGCCGCCCTCCGCTGCGGCGTCAAGCCTTTCAGTACCCTCACGGCCCTGCTCTGTAAGGCGGTGCGGGCGTATCTGGACAAGGACGAGGTGCTCTACAGCTACTCGACAGACGCCCGCGACGCGCTGGGTGCGCCGAACGCCCTCTACAACTGCGTGGCCTCCTTCCAGCGCAGGCTGCCGCTGACGGCAGATGCCCCGCTGGCCGAGGTGGCTGTGGGCGTAGACGCGGACCTGAAGGCGAACCTCGCCCCGGAGAAGAAAATTTTCCGCATCGCCGAGCAGATGGGCTGGGTCTACCGGGTCTACCAGCAGAAGGCCAGCCTCAGCATCAAGAAGCGCATCTTCCAGATGGGCGAATACATCAGCGGCTTTCCGGCCGACTTCTGGGTGAGCTATCTGGGCGACCCCTTCATGCCGTCCAGCCCGGAGCTGACCCGGTACATCGAGGATTTCCAGACGTGGGTGCCCGCTGACGGCGCATCCATCGGTCTGGAAGCCACCAGCCTGCACGGGGTCATCACCCTCTGCATCAAGAACAAGGTGCCCCGCCCCGGCTTTGCCGAGGCCCTGCGCGCCGCTTTCGAGGCCGAAGGCATCCGGGTGCTGGAGGCCGTGGAGCTGGGGGAAGACCTTACATAAGAAACAACCTCTCCGTCACGCCGTAGGCGTGACGGAGAGGTTTTCTTTATCCTGAACGTAATTTTCACACCGATTTTTCATACGTCATACTTTTCCGAAAAAATCGCCTAAAAAGACGATTTTTCCCTTGCATCCAACAGTGTGTCGTGGTAAGATAAGCCGAATGCGACCGAAACACACTGGGAAACGGAAAAAAGTGAGGAAAATCGTATGGGAAAAAATAAAAACAGCGGCTCGCTCCTAGCGAAAAGGATGGCAGTATCTCTGGTCTGCGGCCTTGCGGCAGGCTTTGCCTTTATGATGCTGCGTGAGAAGCTCATTGCTTCCGGCAACAGCGGCATCTGGCAGACCATCAACGACCTGCTCTTTCAGGACATCACCACCGAGGGCGCAGAACGTGCACTGGGCCTGTTCTATATCATTGGCCAGCTCTTCATCAAGGCACTGCAGCTGGTCATCATCCCGATGGTGTTCACCTCCATCGCGCTGGCCATCGGCAGCATCGCCGACACCCGCACCATGGGCCGCATCTCGGCCAAGACCCTCTTCTGGTTCCTGCTGTGCTCCTTTATGGCGCTGGCACTGGCCGGCTGCGTGGGCTATGCCACCTATTCCATGGGCCTGTTCAACACCCACATCGAGGGCCTGACCGAGGCCGCCGGCTCCACCGGCTCCAACCCCCTGAACGTGGTGCTGAACGTCATCCCCTCCAACATCGTCACGGCGTTCGGCAGCAACAACGCGGTGCTCTCCTCCGTCTTCCTCGCCGTGGCCGTGGGCCTGAGCATGAATGTGCTGGGTGAGAGCCGCACGGCCACCCTCCGCCGCCTGCTGGGCGAGGTGAACGATGTGGTGGTGGTCTTCCTCAACTTCGTGGTCACGACCTTCGCCCCCTTCGCTGTCTTCGTGCTGCTGACCCGCACCTTCGCTATCTACGGCATCGACTACCTCAAGCCTGCGCTGGTGTACGTGGTAGTCACGGTGGCTCTGCTCTTGGTCTTCCTGCTGGTGGCCTACCCTTTGGTGGTGGCGCTGGGCGCGAAGCAGAACCCCATCACCTTCATCAAAAAGATCGCCAATGTGGCCGTTTTTGGCTTCTCCACCTCCTCCAGCGCGGCGACCCTGCCCCTGAACATCAAGGTCTGCACCGAGGACTTCGGCGTCGATGAGTCCATCGCCTCCTTCGTCCTGCCGCTGGGCATGACCATCAACATGGACGGCACGGCCATCATGCAGGTGGTCGCCACCGTCTTTATCGCGGGCTGCGCCGGATACACCGTCACGCCCGCCCAGCTGGTCGTGGTGGCCCTGCTGGCTCTGCTGGCCTCGGTGGGCACCCCTGCCGCCCCCGGCGCAGGTGCCGTCATCCTCTTCACCATCCTGTCCGGCGCGGGCTTCGTCAACGACAGCGCCCTGCTGGCCTACTCCCTCATCCTTGCCATCAACCGCCCCATCGAGATGCTCGTCACCTCCCTGAACGTGGTGGGCGACGCAGTCGCCAGCATCTGCGTGGCCAAGAGCGAGGGCCTGCTGAACGAGGAAAAGTTCAACGCATAATTGACCTGTGATATACAAAAGCGCCTCTCCGGTAAAGCGGAGGGGCGCTTTTTGCTCCGGACAGTCCTCTTTTTTACACAAAGTCCTCAGCTGACGCCGGGGTTTTACACCGATTTTGCGCCGGCATGGTTTCGGGGCCGGGGGCGTGGGCGGTAAAATAAGGCCGTTCCCAAGGATCAAAAAAGAGAGAGCGAGCCTGTGAGGCTCATGGAAAGAGAGGACTTTCAGGTATGAAAGAGAATAAAATGTCCCGCCGCAGCTTTTTGAAGGCTGGTGCTTTTGCGTCTGCCGCCGGTATGCTGGCTGCTACTCCCGCAGCCGCCCATGCCGCTGCACCCAACGTGGACAAGGCAGCAGAGGAGGAGAACGGCCTGCTGGGCATCTTCGGCGGCAAGCCCAAATATGTTTTCCTCTTCATCGGCGACGGCATGGGCACGGCCCAGATCCAGTCTGCCCGCTTCTACAAGGGCACGGTGGAGAACAACGGTGCCGTTACCGAGGGCGAGCTGAGCTTCACCCAGTTCCCCGAGGTGGGCAGCGTGACCACCTATGACAGCACCTCCTTCTGCCCCGACTCCGCTTCCACTGCTACCTCCATCGCCACCGGCCACAAGACCGAGAGCGGCGTCATCAATATGTGCCCTTGGACCCGCGATGTGCCCTATGAGACCATCGCCGAGAAGCTCCATGCCCAGAAGAACTACAAGGTGGGCGTCGTCTCCTCCGTCAACATCGACCACGCCACCCCTGCTGCCTTCTACGCACACCAGAAGACCCGCAAGAACTACTACGCCATCGGCAAGGAGCTGGCCGCCTCCGGCTTCGAATACTTCGCAGGCGGTGAGTTCCAGAAGGTGAACGGCGACGGCACCGGCCCCAACAACCACGAGATCGCTGCCCAGAACGGCTACAACGTCGTCACCCGTCAGGCAGACGCCGCCGCCCTCAAGGCCGGTGCAGGCAAGACCCTCATCATCGCGGAGGCACTGGCCGACGGCAAGGCCATGAACTACTCCATGGATGCCGCCGCAGGCGAGTGGCAGCTGACCGACTACGTCAAGAAGGGCATCGAGCTGCTGGACAACAAGAAGGGCTTCTTCCTGATGACCGAGTCCGGCAAGATCGACTGGGCCTGCCACGCCAACGATGCTGCCGCCTCCATCCATGACGTTCTCGAGATGAGCAACGCCGTGCAGACTGCGGTGGACTTCTACAACGCCCACCCCAACGACACCCTCATCCTCGTCACCGCCGACCACGAGACCGGCGGCATGGCCATCGGCTACAAGACCACCAACTACGACACCTTCCTGACCAACCTCACCCACCAGAAGATGTCCTACGCCAAGTTCGACTCCACCTACGTCAAGGGCTACATCGCCAACAAGACCCCCTTTGAGGCTGCAATGGCGGACGTGAAGGCCAACTTCGGCCTGACCCTGCCCACCGACCCCGATGCCGCCAAGGCAGGCAAGCTGCTGCTGACCGACTACGAGGTGGAGAACCTGCGCAAGGCCTACGAGCGGACGCTGGCCGTCGGTTCTTCCTCTCAGAAGGAGATGAGCCAGCAGGATTATGAGCTGTACGGCACCTACATCCCCTTCAGCATGGCCATCTGCCACACCATCAACCACAAGTCCGGCATGGACCACACCACCTATGCCCACACCGGCGCTCCCGTCAACATCTATGCGCTGGGCGTCGGCGCGGAGAAGTTCCGCGGCGTCTTTGACAACACCGAGATCTACCACAAGCTGGCTGAGCTGACCGGCGTGCAGTAAGCCCCTCTCTTCAAACGAAAAAAGCCTGTGCAGACCCTCCCGGGGCGGGAGAGCTGCACAGGCTTTCTTGTATTCACAGGTGGATCGTGTAGCCGCGGCCCAGCATCTGGGCCAGCAGCATGAGGGTCGAGATGCCGAAGCACCCGCCCATCAGCAGCAGGCAGAGCACCACCGAGCCGAAGTCGCACCGGCACGCGCCGGGCCGGGCCGAGTAGTAGAGCACCTCACACCCCAGCAGGATGAGTCCCGCCGCCGGAAGTACCTGCCAGATGACCAGCCACGGCAGGCCGGGCAGGAAGCGGGCCAGCAGAAAGAGCACGCCCGCCGCGATGAGGCAGACGCCCAGCGTCAGGGTGCCCACCCGGCGCAGGGGCTTATTCGTCGTGTTCTGTTCCATCATCCGTCACCTCGTTTTCGTTCACGACCGGGAAGGAGCGCAGCGGGGCTTTTTCTGGAGGGTCGGCCTCGTCGGCGTGATACTCGCAGAAATCGGCACCCTCGGGGACATCCTTGGAAGCATCCGGCTTTTTTGCCGGATGGGGGCCTTTCACCAGCCAGACGCCGCAGACGATGAGGACCACACAGACCACCACATCCGGCAGGCTGGCCATGACGAGATAGAGGGCGCGGAAAACGGGGGAGGAGTGGCCCCAGCGGTAGACGAGGTCGCCGAGAATGTTCATGATGAGGCTCTGGTAGGCGATGAGGGCACCGAAGGCGATGAGCGCCCAGCCCACCAGCTTGTGGCTGTCCAGCAGAGCCCGGGCCAGCCGTCTGTCGCGGGGGTCGAAGTGGATGAGGTAGTCGTCCTCCGGCGCGGTGTCGGCGAGGATCTGCGCCCGGAGGTTGAAGGTGTCAAAGAAGCTGTACATCCACACCACCACAAGCAGGAGCAGTACCGGGTTGAGCAGTGAGCTCACCATCCCGATGCAGCAGGCTGTAAGGATGAGGGAGAGGCCCCGCTTCATATAGCCCTGATACATCTGGCCTGCGCCGGGGACGAAGGCGCAGCAGAAGGTCAAAAATCCATTTTTCAGCATAACGGTCTCCTTACTTGATGTTTTCGGCCGCGTTCAGCAGGCTTTCCAGCGCAGAAGAAACGCGGGTGTAGAAGTTCTCTCCGGGGCGGGAGTCCACCGGCCTGCCCAGCTTCTCCGGCAGGAGCTTCGGGGGCTGCTTTTCCGGCAGAGTGACCTGAACGGCGGGCAGGAGGGCCTGCAGGTCGCGGCTGTGGTCGGTGACGAAGGTCAGTGCACCGGTGCGCCAGATGGTCAGCGCCAACACAGCGGCGACGCCCGCCACCGCAGCCCGGCCGCAGGTGCTCTGCATCAGCCGCACCCAGATGGTGCCCATCACCGTCCGGCGGACGCTGCGGGGCGGGTCGGAGAGAGCGTCCGCAGTCAGCAGTGCAGTGTAGCGGTCGGTGCATTTGTCGCAGTAGGCGAGATGTTCGGCGGCTTCCAGCCGCCCCAGCTCATCCAGCTGTCCGGCGATGAGGGCGTGCAGCCCTTCGTCGCTCAGACAGCCGTCATTCCGGAACGATTCCATTTAAATGCCCTCCTTTCCGGCTGCGCTCAGCTGTGCGGCCAGCATCTTTTTGGCCCGGTAGACCTGCGCCTCCACGGTTTTCTGGGGCCTGCCGCAGAGCCGGGCGGCTTCGGCGGCGGTGTGCTGCTCCAGCAGCACGAGGCGGCAGGGCGTCTTATAGGGTTCCCGCAGGTCGAGGATGCGCTGGGTCAGCTCTTCCTCGCCCAGCGCTTCCAGCAGCTGCGTTTCCGGCTCGCTGCCGGGCGGTGCGCCCTCCAGCGCAAGGACAGCGTCGCCGGGGATGTTCATCCGGCGCGCCCATGCGCTGCGCAGGTAGTCCTTCGCTTTGTTGGAGGCGATGCGGGCCAGCCACTGCTTCTCGTACCCGACAGGACAGCGGCTCATGTTCCGCCACGCGGCGAGGAAGGTCTCCTGCGTCAGGTCCTGCGCATCGCCCTCGTCCGGCACCAGCTGGTGGCAGATGGTGTAGACGAGGGACTGGTACTTCTGCACCAGCTGGTCAAATTCCAGTGTGTTCAAGGGCTGTGCTCCGCCTCCTTTCTGCCCCGCGTTTCAAGCGCTCTGTCTATCCATACGAGACAGCGGGGCAAAAACCTGCAAAATCGTGGGAAAATTTTTGAAAATGTGGTAGAATGCTCTTATTACACACCAAAAAGGAGGAGACCCGATGGCCTCTGCCACAAAACAGGCCCTCTTGGCGGCCCTTTCCGCCGCGCAGGGCGAGTGCATCTCGGGCCAGCAGCTGGCCCGGCAGCTGGGCGTGAGCCGCGCCGCCGTCCACAAGGCCGCCGCCGCGCTGGCGGCGCAGGGCTATGCGCTGGAAGCTGCCCCCCGGCGGGGCTATCGGCTGGCGGGGGGCGACCCCTTCTGTGCCGAGGCGGTGGGGGAGTATGACGCGCCCATCTTCCTCTACGACACGCTGGAAAGCTCCAACCGCACCGCCAAGACACTGGCCCTTGAGGGTGCGCCTCATGGCACGATGGTGCTTGCCAGCCAGCAGACGGCGGGCCGGGGACGGCTGGGGCGGCGGTTTGAAAGCCCGGTGGGAAAGGGCGTCTATCTCTCGCTGGTGCTGCGGCCCAGCCTGCCCATGACCGAGGCGCAGGCCGTCACCGTCAGCGCGGCGGTGGCTGTCTGCCGGGCCGTGAAGAAGCTCTGCGGGCTGGAGCTGGGCATCAAGTGGGTCAACGACCTTTACTACAACGGCAAAAAGGTCTGCGGCATCCTGACCGAGGCCGGGGCCGACCTTGAGAGCGGCCAGCTGGAATGGCTGGTGGCGGGTATTGGCCTCAACCTCACCTCCCGCCCGGAGGACTGGCCCGAGGAGCTGCGGCCCATCGCGGGCAGCCTCTACCCCGGCGGGCCTGCGCCGGTGAGCCGGGCTGCGCTGGCGGGAGAGATCGCCCGCCAGCTGCTGGCCCTCTGCCCGGACTTCGACTGTCTGGACGAGTACCGCACCCGGTGCTTTGTGCCCGGCCACTGGGTGACGGTCTGCGCCGGCGGCGAGAGCTACGCCGCAAGGGCGGTGGCCATCGACGACGCCGGGCGGCTCATCGTGGAGCGGGAGGCAGGCCGCACCGAGGCCCTCTGCCACGGCGAGGTGAGCATAAGACCGTCGCCGCTGGCGATAAGATAGTTGGGAATAAATAGAAAGAAAGCATCGGCAGACGCCCAGCAGGGCGCTGCGGATGCTTTTTGCTTTCAGTAGAGCGAATGCCTCTCCCCTTGGGAGAGGTGTCACCGAAGGTGACGGAGAGGGCAAGGACGCCGCCGGAGGAGCGCGAAGATGGCGATAATTTCGCTCTGACAAAGGGGCTGCTTATCGCTGTGCGGCGGTTCTTTTGTCCCAGCCTTGCCCTCTCAGGCGCTGCGCGCCAGCTCTCCCAGAGGGAGAGCCTTTTAGAAGATACCGAAGCACACCAACCCCAGCGCAGCCGCGATGCCGATGACCTTCGGCACACTGAGCTTGAATTTCTGAAGCAGGACGAAGCAGAGGATGCCGATGAAGAGGCCCGACAGGCTGATGCCGCCTGCCTCGGTGAGGTAGGACTGGCGGCACAGGCCCACCAGCACGCCCAGCACCATGCCGATGCAGATGGGCTTGACGATACGCATGATGTAGCTCATGACCTTGCTGGTGCGGAATTTCTGGAAGAAGACTGCCGCCAGCAGGGTCAGGGTCAGGGTGGGGCTGAGGACGCCCAGCACGGCAAAGATGCCGCCCAGCATCCCGGCTGTCTTTGTGCCTGCAAAGGTGGCGGCGTTGACGCCCAGCGAGCCGGGGGTCATCTCAGCGATGGCGATGAGGTTCGTCAGGTCGGCGTCGGTCATCCAGCCATGGGAGGACATCTCATCCATGATGAGGGGGATCATGGAGGTGCCGCCGAAGCTGGTGAAGCCGATCTTCGCAAACGCGGCGAAGAGCTGAACGAGGGTCTCAAACATGGCCATGCTCGCTCACCCCCATCCAGACCAGCGCGATGACCACACCGGCCACCACCAGCGTCAGATTGCTGATGGACGTAAAGTAACAGAGCACAAAGGCGACGGCACAGATGATGATGGGCATCGCGCTGGTCAGAGCATCTTTGCCGAGAGAGATGGCCGCGCCGCCGATGATGGGGGCCACGGCGCACTGGACGCCCCGGAGGGCCGACCAGACCCAGTAGTTGTCCTTGATGGCATCGTAGATGGCCGTCACGACGGTGAGGGTGATGACGGCAGGGATGCACAGGCCGACGGCTGCACAGATGCCGCCCAAAGCCCCGGCCATCTGGTAGCCGAAGAGCATGGTGATGTTCACCACCATGATGCCGGGCAGGCTCTTGCCCACGGCGATGAGTTCCAGCAGGTCGCTCTTGGTCATCCAGCCCCGCTTGTCCACGAATTCCTGCTCCATCTGGGCAACGATGCTCCATCCGCTGCCGAAGGTGAAGGCGCCGATCTTGATGAAAGAAAGAAGAATCCGCAGGGCCATCTGTGCACCGGCGGGGCGCTGCTGTGCGGTTTCTGTTTTAACTGCCTGTTTCACTGCTTGCATGAGTCCTCCTGCGATATGAGATCTGTGTTTTTTCTGCCTATAAAGGATACCACAGACGGCCCCAAAAGACGAATGGAAAAATAGAATGGAAGGTGATGCCGGTCAGGAATGGTCGTAGGTCATCCAGCTTCCTTTCCATGCGTAGAGGACCATCAGCACCGCGCCCAGTGCCCACGACACCGGGTAGAGGACGAACACGCCCTCGATGCCCGAAAAGAAGGGAAGGACGAACTGGATCCATACCACCCGGAACAGGCACAGCGAGACCAGCAGCACCACCATCGGGGGGACGCTGCGGCCCGTGCCGCGCACGGCACCTGCCATGCCGTGGAGGATGGACAGCAGGAAGTAGAAGGGGCAGAAATAGTGCATGGCGATGCACCCGAAGGAGACCACCGTCTCGTCGGAGGTGAACAGGTGCATGATGGGGTTTTGGAACGCCAGCAGCAGGGTACCGGTGCAGAGGGTGTAGAGCACGCCCATGGCCAGCGTGACCCATGTGCCCTTCTTTACCCGTTTGAGGTTGCCGGCACCGTAGTTCTGGCCCACGAAGGTGGTGGCCGCCATGCTGAAGCTGGTGACGGGCAGGATGTTGAAGCCGTCGATCTTCATGTAGGCGGCAAAGCCCGCCATGGCGGCGGCACCGTAGCTGTTGACGCTGGACTGAACCAGCACGTTCGAGAAGGAGATGACCATGTTCTGGATGCCGGTGGGCAGGCCGATGCGGATGATGCGGGAGGTCATCCGCTTGTCGGGACGGACGGAGGAAAGCTCCACTTTATAGTCCGCGTCCACCTTCATCAGGAAGCGGAGGCTCAGCACGCAGGAGACGAGCTGGCTGATGTCGGTGGCGATGGCTGCGCCCGCCACGCCCATCTTCAGCCCGGCGATGAACACGAGGTCGAGGATGATGTTGGTGATGGAGGCACAGGCAAGGTAGAGGACCGAGCGCCGGGAGTTGCCCGCCGCGTTGAGGATGCCTGCCGCCATATTATAGATGACGCTGAACAGCACGCCGCCGAAGTAGAGCTTCATGTAGGTGACGGCGTCGCCCAGCACCTCGTCGGGGGTGTTCATCCAGACCAGCAGGGTGCGGCTGACTGCGATGCCGCCCACCGTGAGGATGAGGCCGAGGATGGCCGCGATGGCCAGCGAGGTGTGGACGGCGATGCGGGTCTCCTTTTTGTCCTTCGCGCCGAGGTATTGGCTCACCACGACGCCTGCACCCACGGCCACGCCCTGACTGAAGCCGATGAGCAGGTAGATGGGCGAGCCGCTGGAGCCTACTGCAGCCAGCGCATTGCTGCCCAGAAAGTTACCGACGATGACGGAGTCGGCGGTGTTGTAGAGCTGCTGGAGCAGGTTGCCAAGGATGAGCGGCACCGAGAAGAGCAGGATGCTCTTCCAGATGCTGCCCTCGGTCATGAGCAGGGTCTTTTTCTGCTGCTGTGCCGTGTCGGTCATAGTTCTTCCCTCCCTCAAAAAACAAGGTTCCCAGAGATATTGCACAATAAAATTAACAATACCTCGTTCCGTGCCGAATGTCAAGCAGAGCGGAAAAGAAAGCTCTCCGGTTTTCCACATCTTGTTTGCAGATTGTTCAAAACTACCACAAAGAAACTCCATTTTTATCCGGTACAATAAGGGTGCAGTCGGGAAGACAGAAACGTGAGTCCCCCATCTCCGGCTTTTGAGCTTCCCACGATGCCATGCAGGCAAGATTCATGCGCAGGCCCCCGCAGCGGGTGCTGCGCCCCTAAAAAACACTGTCCCCCAGCCAATGCGAGGCAACAGCCACGGCGGCGGACAGACTACCAACAACCTCCTAACAGCCGCAAATGTTTAGGAGTTCTCATACACAGGCAGCGCCGCTTTCTCCTCCTTTCCACGGCGCTGTCTGTTTTTGTTTTGCAGACTGAGAGGTTAAACAATAAAAACCGCCCTGAAAAGGGCGGTTTTTTACGTTTTATCGAAGGTCGCGCAGGCGTTCTGCCGGGAGGGAGGATTGCAGCAGGCTCCATGCGGCGTCGAGGCTGTCGTTGAGCAGGTAGGCCTGCGTCTGCTGGACGTAGAGATAGATGGCGTTCGGTGTGCGGTAGGCGAGGTGGAGGTCATGCCACGGATAGCTCCGGGTCGGCTCGGGCTTGTCCTGCTCGCCTGCCATCCAGACCGAAAGCCCTGCATCGTCCAACGTCAGCCGATAGAAGGGGCGGGGAAGGCCCATCTTTTTGATCTGAAGGCGCAGAGAGTGGAAGAAGGTCCAGAAGTAGACGGCGGGCACGCCCAGAGCCACGACGGAAAGCACCACCGTGAGCAGGGCCGCGCCGTCTTTCTGCCCCACCTGCGAGAGGCAGACCCCGGCAGATGCCAGCAGGATGGCCGTGAAGGCCAGAGGGCGGTGCCACGCCTTGCGGTGGCGCAGCAGGTCGAAGGCAGCGAAATCGTGGAAGGATGCAGCGTCCATCTGGACGGAAACAGAGATCGGCTGAGACATAAAATATCCTCCTTTTTGGTCATAGTACCATATTGTTTTCCAACAATCAAGGATGATATTGCGCAGATGCCCTAAAATGTGCTAAAATAGGACGAAAAAGAAAATGGATCAAGGCTCCGCCCGGGCGGCAGAAAGGCCGGAGCGGGTGGAATAATACCAAGTGAGGAGGGCGGATGCGTGGGGCGCAGGATGACCCTGAAGGGGCAGATCAGCCTTTGTCTGGCGGCGTTTTTTCTGGCGTTGGCAGGGCAGATATTCTTGAGCTTTTACCAGTCCGGCACCGTGCTGCGGGAGCTGGACGACCAGATGGGCAACTTCAACGCCATCAGCCGCTTCCAGAACGGCGTGGAGCAGAGCCTTTCGGCAATGGAGAACTACCGCTGGGAGTACGGCGACGCCAAGGCGCTGACCGAGGAACTGAACCGGGCCTTTTCTGTCACCAACGCGTGGCTCTGGCGCATTCAGGGCGACATTGGCACCGTCAGCGAGGAGCAGTATCTGCTCTACAACGCCGTCTCCACCACCTACGGCAGCTACACCGCGCTGGTGGGCCAGCTGGAAGAGGCGGTGGCCTCCGGCGAGGACGCGCAGGCTGCTCAGCTCTACTATAATAAGATCGTCCCCTGCGGAGGCTATCTGCGTCAATACACCCAGCAGCTGCTCAACAGGGCCATCGCCGACGCGCAGGGCACCTACACCACCGTGTCAGCCCTCAGCGACCGGGTCAAGTGGGCGCAGACCGTCGTGGTGGCCCTCTGCCTCGCGCTGGGCTGCGTCATGGCGCTTTCGGTCATCCACCTGCTGACCCCGGTGCAGCAGCTGATCGGTGCCTCCCGGGAGGTCACCCGGGGCGTGTTCGACTCGCCCGACCTGCCTGTGCCCCATCAGCCCGAGATGGCCCAGCTCACCGAAGCGTTCAATCACATGAAGCACTCGATGGCCGAGCAGGTGACTACCCTGCGGGAGAAGAACGAGATGGAGCGGGAGCTTCACCGCCAGAAGACGGAGGCGCTGGAGCTGCAGAACCAGATGGAACGCAGCCGCCTGCAGCAGCTGCGCAGCCAGATCGACCCCCACTTCCTCTTCAACACCCTGAACGTGATCCTGCAGACCGCCGGACAGGAAAAAGCCTACCGCACGCAGGCCCTCATCACAGCGCTGTCCCACCTGCTGCGCTACAGCCTCATGAGCAACGACGAGCAGGTGCCGCTGGCCCGGGAGGTGCGCATCGTGGACGAATACTACTCCATCTATCACGTCCGCTTCGGCGACCGGGTGAAGATGGTGTGGCGCATCTCCGACTCCCTCGACCTGACGGAGACGATGGTGCCCTCCTTTATCTTGCAGCCCATCGTGGAGAACGCCTTCAAGCACGGCATCTCGCCCAAGGAAGAGGGCGGCGTGGTGCGCATCCGCATCAACCCGCTGCGGGAGAAGGGGCTGCTCTATATCAGCGTCTGCGACAACGGCGTGGGCATCCAGCCCCAGCAGCTGGCCCAGCTGAAAGCCGCGCTGGCCCGGCCCGGTGAGCGCTGGGAGCACATCGGCGTCTACAATGTGGCCGCGCGTCTGCGGCTTCTGGACAAACGGGGGCGGCTGGTCATCCGCTCTCACCCCGGCCGGGGCACGGCCATCAGTATGTATCTGCCCTTAGTAGAACTTTTGGAGGAGGAATTGGACGATGATCCGGCTGTTGATCGCGGATGATGAAAAACTGGAACGGGAGGCGCTTGCAGAACTCGTCCAGCGCCGCTTTGAGCGGGAAGTGGTCTTGGAGATGGCCGAGAACGGCCGCAAGGCTGCCGACACGGCGGTGCTGTGGAACGCAGACCTCATCCTCATGGACATCGAGATGCCGGGGATGAGCGGCCTCGACGCAGCCCGCGCTGTGCTGGCCCAGCGGCCCTCCTGCCGGGTCATCTTCGTGACGGCCTACAGCCTGTTCCAGTACGCCCACGAGGCGGTGCATCTGGGGGCCTGCGACTACCTGCTCAAGCCGGTGGACCCCGATGAGCTGGAGGCCTCGGTGCGCCGGGCCATCCGGCAGATCCAGACCGAGCGGAAGCTGGAGGAGCTGGCCGCCGCCCAGCCTCAGCCCCAGCCGGAACCGCCTGCGGCCGGAGAGGAGGCCGAAGAGTCCCCCGAGGAGGGCGAGAACAGTCAGGCAGCCCTCATCATGGCCCATGTCCGCCGTTACCTCGAGGACAACTATATGTTCGACCTGTCGCTGGACAGCGTGGGCGAGATCCTGCACATCAGCCCGGCGTACCTGTCGGCCCAGTTCAAGAAGTATCAGAAGATGAACTTCCTCGACTGCCTCACCGAGCTGCGCATCAACGCAGCCAAGGAGCTGCTGACCGACCCCTTCCGCTCTTCGGCAGAGGTGGCGTCGATGGTGGGCTACGAGGATGCCAGCTACTTCGCCCGGGCGTTCAAGAAGCGCACCGGAATGACCCCCACCCAGTACCGCCGTCAGGCGGGGCAGAAAGCGAAGTCCGACCCGGAGGCCGAGCTTTGAGCGGGCGGAGGATCTCCCGCCGCAGTGTGCTGGCGCTGGCCGCCTGCACGGCGCTGGGCGCTGTGGGCTGCGGCAGAGCCGAGGAATATACCGGCCCGGAGCTTATCCTGCGCTACGCCGAGAACCAGCCCGAGGATTACCCCACCACGCAGGCCGCGCTGGCCTTCGCCGACCTTGTGGCCCAGCGGACGGAGGGGAGGGTCAAGGTCGTCGTCTACAGCGGAGGCGGGCTGGGGGCCGAGCAGAGCGTCATCGATCAGATGCAGTATGGCGGCATTGACTTTGCCCGCGTCTCCCTGAGCCAGCTGGCGGAGCAGCTGCCCACCCTGAGCGTTTTGCAGCTGCCTTTCCTCTACACCGACGCCCCTCAGATGTGGCGGGTGCTGGACGGCGAGATCGGGGATGGGTTCCTCTCCAGCCTCGGCGCGATGGACCTTGTGGGGCTGTCGTGGTTCGACGCCGGGGTCCGCAGCTTCTACACCCGCGAAAAGGTGGAGACGCTGGCAGACCTCGTGGGGCTGACCCTCCGGGTGCAGGAGTCGGATCTGATGAGCGAGATGATACAGGACCTCGGTGCACAGCCTGTGCAGGTGGTCTACAGCCGGGTGTATGCGGCCCTCCACAACGCCGAGATCGACGGCGCAGAGAACAACTGGCCCAGCTATGAGGCTATGGGCCACTACGAGGTCGCACCTTATTTTTTAGAGGATGAGCACACCCGTGTGCCCGAATTGCAGCTGGCCAGCGAGGCCGCGATGGAAAAGCTGGCAAAGCTGGACGAGAGCTTCCCCGACATCGTCCGCACCTGCGGGAAGGAGAGCGCCTTGACCGAACGCCGCCTCTGGGCCGAGCGGGAGGCCAGCGCCGAGGCCCATATGCGGGCATGGGGCGTGGAGGTGACGACCCTTTCCGCCGCCGAGAAAGCCCGCTTCCGGGCGGCAGTGGAGCCGCTGTATGCGCGCTTCGGGGAGCAGAGCGGCCTCCTCCAGCGCATCCGGGAAAGCTGAGAAAAGGATACGAATATCACATTGTATTCATCTGGTTGGGCGATATGCTGAAGAAACCACACTGCTGATTGTAGAAGATGCACAAAAGTGTTTCTCATATTTTTTTGAAAAACAGGACATTTTTCAAAACCCCTTGCTCTGGCTTAAAATTTTTGCTAAAGTGTGTATAGTAAATGAACGGACGGCGTGCGACCCGTGCAGAGTGCGCCGACGTGCAAGAGGAAATTTTTTAGGAGGACAATTATCATGAAGAAGATCTCTCGTCGCAGCTTTCTGGCAGCAGCAGGCGTTTCTGCCGCTGCTCTGGCACTGACCGCCTGCGGTGGCTCCAAGAGCACCGCAACCTCTACCGCTACTTCCACTGCTGCTTCCACCGCCCCCGCTGGCGATGCTGCAGCTGCTGCTTCCGACCCCAAGGTGACTCTGGTCTACGCCGAAGTCAACCCGCTGGATACCATCGTCGGCCAGACCGCTACCCACTTCAAGGAGAAGGTCGAAGAGCTGACCGGCGGCTCCGTCGTCATCGACGTGCAGGCTTCCGGCGTTCTGGGTTCTGAGAACGACGTTCTGGACGCAATCCTGGGCGGTTCTACCTCCATCGATATGAGCCGTATCTCCGCTTTCGCACTGACCAGCTACGGCTGCAACAAGTCCAAGCTGCTGTCCATCCCCTTCACCTTCGAGAACCGCGCTCACTTCTGGAACTTCGCCAACAGCGAGCTGGCACCTGAGTTCCTGAACGAGCCTCAGGAGCTGGGCCTGCCCGTCCGTGGTATCTTCTACGGCGAAGAGGGCTTCCGTCACTTCTTCACGGTCAAGCCCGTGTCCGGCATCGCTGACTTCAAGGGCCTGAAGCTGCGCGTGTCCAACGACCCCGTCATGAACGGCATGGTCGAGGGTCTGGGCGCTAACCCCACCGTCGTCTCCTTCGGTGAGCTGTACAGCGCACTGCAGACCGGCGTTGTCGATGGCGCTGAGCAGCCCATCGCAAACTACAAGTCCAACGCCTTCCCCGAGGTCGCAAACAACCTGATCCTCGACGGCCACACTCTGGGCGCTATCCAGGCTGTCATCACCGACAACGCTTGGGCTAAACTGACCGAGAACCAGCAGGCTGCCATCATGGAGGCCGGTGCTGATACGCAGGCCTTCAACGCTGACCTGTCCGAGAGCGCTGAGAACAAGGTCCTCGACGAGCTGAAGTCCTCTGGCTGCAACGTCGTCGATGTCCCCGATAAGGCTCCTTGGCAGGAGGCTTGCGCTAAGGTCATCAGCGAGAACACCTCGGATCAGGCTGAGCTGTACCAGAAGCTGCTGGATATGAAGGGCTGATAACAGCGTCTTTGTCCTGAAGTAGTACATAAGCCCGGCGGGGGACTACGGGATACGCCCGCAGACCCGCCGGGTTTTTTATAGAGTATGGAGGAGATCCTATGCCGAAAATCTTTACCACTCTGGATAAGATCAAGCCGGCGTACGACATCACCTACAAAGTGGTTCTGTTTATCTGCAAGCTGCTGCTGATCGCAGATATTCTCATCACCACCATGTCGGTCATCGGTCGTTACGTCCCATTCATCCCGGACCCCGCATGGACCGAAGAGGTCGTCCTGACCTGCATGAGCTATATGGCCGTGCTGAGTGCCGCTCTGGCCATCCGCCGCGGCGCACACATCCGGATGACCGCATTTGACGTCTATCTGCCCAAGATCGTCGTCAAGGTGCTGGACATCCTCGCGGATCTGGCAGTCTGCGTCCTCGGCATCATCATGATGGTGGTGGGCTGGAACTATGCCACCACGCTGGGCGGCCGCGGCTTCTATGTCTCGATGCCTTGGCTGAGCCGTTTCTGGATGTACTTCCCGGTGCCTCTGGCCGGTGTCGCCATGATCATCTTCGAGATCGAGGCGCTGTACAACCATGTCAAGAGCTTTTTTGTAAAGGAGGAGAACTAATATGACAGTCCAGACACTGGCGATCGTTGTCCTTCTTGTCAGCTTCTTCGTCATGATCTTCCTGCGTTTCCCCATTGCATACGCCGTTGGCCTGTCCAGCGTGCTCTGCCTGATGGTGCAGGGTCAGGCGCTGACCGATGTCTGCCGTCTGATGGTCAAGGGCATTTCGTCCTTCAGCCTGATGGCCGTCCCCTTCTTCATCACCATGGGCGTCCTCATGGGCAGCGGCGGCATCTCCGAAAAGCTGATCGCTCTGGCTGACGCCTGCGTCGGCTGGATGCGCGGCGGCATGGCAATGGTCAACATCGTTGCTTCCTACTTCTTCGGCGGCATTTCCGGTTCTGCTTCCGCAGATACTGCTTCCATCGGCTCCATCATGATCCCCATGATGGTCGATCAGGGCTACGACGCCGACTTCTCCACCGCTGTCACCATCACCTCCTCTTGCGAGGGCCTGCTGGTCCCCCCGAGCCATAACATGGTCATCTACGCCACCACCGCTGGCGGCATCTCCGTGGGCAGCCTCTTCCTCGCCGGCTACCTGCCCGGCGCTCTGCTGGCCATCGTCCTGATGATCGGCTCCTACATCATCTCCGTCAAGGAGAATTACCCCAAGGGCTCTCCCTTCACCATCAAAGGCTTCATCAAGCAGCTGGGTACCTCCATCTGGGCTCTGGCCGCAGTCGTCATCGTCGTGTTCGGCGTTGTCGGCGGTGTGTTCACCGCTACCGAGTCCGCTGCTATCGCAGTTATCTACTCTCTGCTGGTCTCCGTCTTCGTCTACAAGGGCCTTGACTGGAAGGGCGTCTGGCACGCTCTGGATGAGTGCGTCAACACTCTGTCCATCGTCCTCATCCTGATCGCCACCTCTGCTGTGTTCGGCAACTGCCTGACCATGCTGCACGTGCCTGATCTGGCTGCAAACGCCATCACCAGCGTCACCAGCAACCCCTACATCATCGCACTGCTCATCGACCTCATCATTCTGGTGCTGGGCTGCATCATGGATATGGCTCCCATCATCCTGATCGCTACCCCCATCCTGCTGCCCATCGCAACCTCCATCGGCATCGACCCCATCCAGTTCGGTATCATCATGGTCCTGAACTGCGGCATCGGTCTGCTGACCCCCCCTGTCGGCGCTGTCCTGTTCATCGGCTCTGCTGTGGCAAAGCGCCCCATGGAGAAGGTCGTCAAGGCTACCCTGCCGTTCTATCTGTGCATGTTCATCGCCCTGCTGCTCCTGACCTATGTGCCCGACATCAGCCTTGCGATCCCCAAGCTGCTGGGCGGCTACGTCAGCCCCATCGCCAATCCCCTTGGCCCGGTGTTCATCCACTGATAAGCTGATCTGCTCATCCTCCTCCGGATGGTAAAAGGAAAGCCCCCGCCTGTCACAAGGCGGGGGCTTTCCTGCGTCACAGCAGGGTCTGAAGGGCGGCTGCACTGTATTTCATGAGCTTTTTCAGGGCGGCGTCCTGCGCGTCGAGCCGGAACAGCAGCCGCGCAGCCAGCTCCTCGGGCGGGGCCGAAAGGCCGGGCCAGAAGGCGTGTGCCGCCCGGGTGAAGGCGTGGACGCCCTCGGCGGTCTGGAGCAGGACCAGCTGGACGTGCCCCCGCAGCAGGAAGAACAGCCCCACCTGATAGGCCCGGGTGTCCAGCAGAAGCTCCATCTCGTCCTCAGTGAGGATCAGCAGGTCTGCAAAAGGGAGAAACTGCAGCACCGTGTCCCGCAGGGTCTTTTCGCTGGGCCAGAGGGCCGGACGGAGGGCGGGGACGAAGCAGACCGGCACACCGGAGGCGTGGGCCGTGTCCAGCGCAGAGAGGTGGGTGAAGCGGCAGGGGCTGTCTACGAGGCAGGCGCTGGAAAGGGCCAGTGCCCCGGCGTCTGCGGCCCAGCTCTCCCCCAGCTGCCCGGCAGAGTAGAGCAGGTCGGCCGAGCGGATGCGGCAGGGCAGCGCCCCGCCGCCGCCCCGGAAGAGGAGAGGCGTGGGGGCGCGGGAGGTAAAGCAGAGGCGGCGGACATCCACGCCGGCGTCGGTCAGAGCGTCTGCAATGCGGTGCCCGAAGGCATCCTCCCCCAGCTGGCCCAGAAGGGCAGCTCTGCCGCCCAGCGCCGCATAGGCCAGCGCCAGCGCGGCGGCACTGCCGCCCACCCGGGGCCGGAACGCCTCCGCCGACGAGAGCGGGGCAGGGCTTTCCAGCTCGAGCCACGCTTCGCCGAGACAATATAAAGTGCTGCCCGACACGATGCGCCCTCCTTTCGGTGCAGTTTCAAAAACAAACTACAGTATACACCCATCCGGGCATTTGTGCAAATGGAGTGCTTGACACCTTTGGCCGGATTGTGATAGACTGACCCAATATGGCAGTATATCCAAAGCTGCAACGACAAAAATGTGATATTTGACGAGGAGAACATGAGCCTTACCAGACAGTATTTCAAATACGTCAGCCAGAACATTTTCGGCCTTCTGGGTACGTCCTGCTACATTCTGGCGGATACCTATTTCATCTCGCAGGCGGCGGGCACCGACGGCGTCGCCCTGCTCAACCTCTGCCTGCCCATCTACAACTTCATCTTTGCCATCGGCTCGATGCTGGGTCTCGGCGCGGCCACCCGCTACGCCATCCTCCGGGCGCAGGGGGACGAGCGCGCGGTGCGCTATTTCTCCAACGCCCTGCTCTGGGCGTTGGTGTTCGCCCTGCCCTTCATGCTGGCGGGAGTCTTCTGCCCCGAGGTACTGCTGCGGCTCATGGGCGGCGACTGTGAGATCATCGCGCTCGGTGTGGGGTACGCCCGCATCTTCCTGCTGTTCACCCCTTTCTTTATGTGCAACTACATCGTCGCATCCTTCGTCCGCAACGACGGCGACCCCTCGCTGGCGATGGTGGCGACGCTGTGCGGCAGCCTCTTCAATGTGGTGTTCGACTATATCTTCATGTTCCCCATGGGCCTCGGCCTGCCCGGCGCGGCGCTGGCAACGGCGGTGTCGCCGGTGCTGAGCATCCTCATTTGCAGCCGCCACTTTCTCAAGAAGGAAAACACCATCTGCTTCGTGCGGCAGCTGCCCTCGCCGAGGCTTCTGGCCCAGAGCTGCCAGCTGGGCGTGTCAGGCTTCGTGGGGGAGATGTCCTCGGGCGTGACCACCACCGTCTTCAACCTGCTCCTCCTCCGTCTGGCGGGCAATGTGGCCGTGGCGGCCTACGGCGTCGTGGCGAATTACGCGCTGGTGGCGACGGCCATCTTCAACGGCGTGGCACAGGGCGCACAGCCGCTGGTGAGCCGGTGCTACGGCAAAAACGATGCCGCCGGAGCGCACAAGCTCCTGCTGCTGGGCAGCGGGACCGCTCTTGCACTGGCGGCGGCATTGTATGTTGTTCTCTTCGGGTTCACCGGCCCCATCGTCGCCGTCTTCAACAGCGAGAACTCGGCCCTCATGGCAGAGTATGCCTTCCGAGGGATGCGCATCTACTTCCTCGGCTACTTCTTCGCGGGCTTCAACATCGTGGCCGCAGGCTATCTGGGCGCGGTAGACCGCCCCGCAGAGGCCTCTGCCACCTCGCTGTCCCGGGGCGTCGCGGCCATCGTGGCCTGCTCGCTGGTGCTGAGCGCCCTCTTCGGGATGAACGGCGTCTGGGCTGCATTCCCGGCCTCGGAGGCCATCACGGCCTGCCTGACCCTCTTTCTGCTGAAGCGGAAGCCTGTTAAATAAACAATTCCTGTTCCAGCCGCTGCTGCTCGGGCGAAAGCCCGGGCAGGGCGCTCCGACCGGCCATCGCCCGCCACTGCGTGGGGGATTGGCCGGTCGTTTTTTTAAAGACGCGGCAGAGATAGTTCGCCCCCGAAAAGCCGCAGAGGCTGGCGATGACGTCCAGCGTGTACTCCCGGTGGAGCAGGAGCCGCATGGCGGCCTCGATGCGGACACTGGTGAGATACCGCCCCGGCGAGACGCCCAGCGCCGCCGTGAAAGCCCGGACGAGGTGGCTCTTGGAGACGCCCAGACGCTCGCTCAGCTCCTCTACGCCGTAAAGCCCGGCGTAGTTCCTGCGGATGTCCTCGATGGCCGCAGCCACCAGCGGGGGCAGGGCCGGGGCGGCGCTGTCGGCGTCTGAAAGCTCACACAGCAGGGCAAAAGCCAGCTGGCTCCGCACCCGCTCGGAAGCATCCTGCTCCTCGGCGAGGCGTCCCATCAGCTCTGCCGCCGCCGGGCAGGTCTCGCCCCGGGCGAGGAAGGGCATCTCAGACAGCCCCCCGAGGAACTGCTCTGCCGCCTGCCCTGTAAGCTGGACGCAGAGCAGATGGCACTCGTTTTCCGGCGCGAGGGTCAGAGGCCCCCGGCTCAGCACGAGATGGCCCGCCGCCGCGCTCTGGGGCGGCAGCAGGAGGGCAGAGCCGCCGGGCGCTGCCCCCGTTTCCGACAGGGAGACGACGCATTTTCCGCTGGAAATAAGACAGACCCAAAGCCCTTCGCCCCGCAGGGTCAGGGGCGTTTCCGGCTGGACATCCTCCACGACGCCGAGGGCGGCGGTGGTGCTGGGGGCGTAAATCAATATCTGACACCTCGAATCAATAAAATGCTATTTCATATCACAAAATAATCTGCTATTATAATAGCAATGAAACGGCTCATCGTCAAGCGTGGGCCTTTGAGTGAAACAACATCAATGGAGGAAAATGCGTTATGGCTTCGATCAGCTGCCAGCATATCTACAAGATCTACCCCGGTGCTACTGCTCCTTCTGTCACCGATTTCAACCTCGAGATTCAGGACAAGGAGTTCATCATCTTCGTCGGCCCCTCTGGCTGCGGTAAGTCCACCACCCTGCGCATGATCGCCGGTCTGGAGGAGATCTCCAAGGGCGAGATGTACATCGGCGGCCGCCTCATCAACGACGTTCCCCCGAAGGACCGCGACATCGCCATGGTCTTCCAGAGCTACGCTCTGTACCCCCACATGACCGTCTACAAGAACATCGCTTTCGGTCTGGAGCTGCGCAAGACCCCGAAGGACGAGATCGACCGCCGCGTCCATGAGGCTGCCAAGATCCTTGAGATCGAGCACCTGCTGGACCGCAAGCCCAAGGCTCTGTCCGGCGGCCAGCGCCAGCGTGTCGCTCTGGGCCGCGCAATGGTTCGTAACCCGGCTGTCTTCCTGCTGGACGAGCCTCTGTCCAACCTGGATGCAAAGCTGCGTACCTCCATGCGTACCGAGATCATCAAGCTGCACAAGAAGCTGGCTACCACCTTCATCTACGTCACCCACGACCAGACCGAGGCTATGACCATGGGCGACCGCATCGTCGTCATGAAGGACGGCATCATCCAGCAGGTCGATACCCCGCAGAACCTGTATGATATGCCCTGCAATATGTTCGTTGCAGGCTTCATCGGCAGCCCCCAGATGAACTTCCTCGATGGTACTGTCATCAAGAAGGGCGACCAGTACGGCATCGATCTGGGCGGCGACGTCATCCCCCTGCCCAAGGAGAAGACCGCTGACGGCAAGCTGGATTCCTACGTCGGCAAAAAGGTCAAGATGGGCATCCGTCCCGAGGACATCGACGACGAGCCGGAGTTTATGGCAAAGCACACTGACTGCCAGCTGGATGCTCAGGTCGATGTCTCTGAGATGATGGGCGCTGAGATCTACCTGTACCTCGAGTACAAGGGCAACAAGATGACCGCCCGCGTCGCTCCCACCTCCAAGGCACGCAACGGAGACAAGGTCCGCGTTGCCTTCGATCCCCACAAGGTCCATCTCTTCGACGTCGAGACCGAGCAGACCGTCCTGAACTGATCATCTAAGATCATTTTTGATCCTCCTATCATAAGAAAGACCGCCGGGCATCAAAACCCGGCGGTCTTTCGTTTTGCCCGGAAAAGGACAAAATATAGCAATTCAACTTTTTAATGCAACAGCAACAGCATTGAATTGCATATCGCAAATATGCTGTTTGACTGTTGCACTAATTTCTTGACTTGCGATAAAAAACCCACGCTGCGGCAAAGCAAAACGCAGCATGGGTGCGGGAATGGCTTAATTCAAGATACAGTCAGCGCTCAGCGGGCCAGCGTGTACTTGTGCAGGGTGGCGCGGACAGCGCCGGGGCCTGCGAACAGCTCCTTGGCCATGGACTCGATCTTCTCGCCCAGACCGACGGCATACAGATCCACACCGAAGACGTCGGTGCGGCTGTACAGAGCCTTCAGGCAGGAGAAGTCCTGCTCACCGGCCTCCACCTTCAGGGGAGCCACGATGGCCTGCAGCTCAGCCAGCATCGGGTCAGCAGAGATCTCGAAGGGCTGGCCGTTGTCGTCGATGCCCTTCAGGTAGCGGGCATAGCCTGCCAGCACCAGCGGGATCAGGATCAGGTTGCTCTTGTCCAGACCGCGTGCCTCGTAGGCCTTGATGGTCTCACCAAAGCGGATGGCCAGCTTCTGGGAGGTATCGGTTGCGATACGCTGGGGAGCATCGGGCATGAAGGGGTTGGGCAGGCGGCGGTTGATGACAGCGCCGATGAACTCGTAGGGGTTCAGCACGCCGGGATCGACGACCACGGGCATGGCCTCGATGTAGCCGATCTTCTGGATAAAGGCGCGCAGATCCTCGTCGGCCATCTCGGCAGAGATGAGGGTGTAGCCCAGCATGCAGCCGTAGATGGACATGGCGGTGTGCAGGGGGTTGAGGCAGGTGCAGACCTTCATCTTCTCGATCTTATCGACGGTCTCGCGGTCGCAGTAGAGGACACCGCCCAGCTCCAGCGGGGGACGGCCATTGGTGTAGTGATCTTCGATGCACAGGTACTGGGTCTCCTCGGCGTTGACGAAGGGAGCGGTGAAGGTGTGCTTCTCGGTGACGATGGTGTAGTTGTCCTCAAAACCGTCGTCAGCCAGCATCTTCTGGACCTTGGCATCCGGGCGGGGAGTGATCTTGTCGATCATGCTCCAGGGGAAGGTGATCTTGGTCTCGTCCTTGACGTAGGCGAGGAACTCGGCGGGGACCAGGCCCTGCTCGACCCACTTGGAAGCGTAGGCAAAGACTGCGGCCTTGACCTTATCGCCGTTGTGAGAGCAGTTGTCCATGCTCTGGACGGTCAGGGGCAGAGCACCGGCCTTGAAGCGCTCGTAGAGCAGGGCAGTGACCTTGCCCATGGCCAGCACGGGGGTCAGGCCGCGCTCGAGGTCAGCAGGAGCGACGCCGTAGCCCTTCTCGGTGATGGTGAAGGAGATCATCTGCAGGCTGGGTGCCTGGAAGATCTCGACCAGACGTGCCCAGTCAGCGCCGAAGGAGTAGTCAGCCTTCAGGCTCTCGGTGACGGAGGCGATGACCTTCTTCTCGATGTCGCCGGTGGACTTCAGGCAGACCAGCAGGCTCAGATTGTCGTAGGGCTGATAAGCCTTGTCGATGATCTCGTAGTCGAAGCTCTCGGCCACGATGACGCCGCGGTCATACTTGCCGCTGTTCAGGGCGTCGTTCAGGATGGCAGCCGGGAATGCGCGGAAGATGTTGCCGGCACCGAAGTGGACCCAGGTGGGTTCTGCGTGGGTCTTGGCCTTGACGGCCTCGACGTCGAACTTGGGCAGCTCGTAGCCCTTTTCTGCCCACTCGGCGGACAGATTGCCGTTCTTAATATCAGTCAGCTTCATGATATATCAGCCCTTCTTCTTCTCTTCGTCCAGACGGTCCAGCAGGTCCCAGACGCCCAGCATATACTGGATGCCCAGCGCACGGTCATACTTGCCGTAGCCGGGGCGGCAGCTGCCAGGGCCTTCCTCCCACAGCTGACGGCCATGGTCGGGGCGGATGTAGCCCTCGAAGCCGCAGTCATGGTAGGCGCGCAGGATCTCGATGATGCCGGTCTCGCCGCAGCAGTCGCGGTGGGCAGCCTCGGAGAAGTCGCCGTTGGGGAAGTGATGGATGTTGCGGATGTGTGCGAATGCGATGCGGTCGCAGTGCTTGCGGACGATCTCAGCCACATTGTTGTTGGGGTTGGCGTTCAGGCTGCCGGAGCAGAGGGTCAGGCAGTTGTACTCGTCGTCCACCATGCTCAGGAAGCGGTCGATGCTCTCAGCATCCACCAGCAGGCGGGGCAGGCCGAAGATATCCCAAGGGGGATCGTCCATGTGGATGGCCATCTTGATGTCGCACTCGCGGCAGGTGGGCATCAGGGCTTCAAGGAAGTACTTCAGGTTCTCCCAGAGCTTCTCCTTGGTGACGGGGGCGTAGGCCTTGAACAGCTCGTCCAGCTTTGCCATTCGCTCCGGCTCCCAGCCGGGGAAGGTCATGTTGTACTTCTCGGTGAAGGACATGATATACTCGGCCATGGACTTGTAATCGCCCTTGATCTTGTCCTTCTCGTAGAACAGTGCAGTGGAGCCGTCGCCGACGGGGTGGAACAGGTCGGTGCGGGTCCAGTCAAAGATGGGCATGAAGTTGTAGCAGATGGTCTTGACGCCGAACTTGGACAGGTTGCGGATGCACTGCTTGTAGTTCTCGATGTACTTGTCGCGGGTGGGCAGGCCGATCTTGATGTCGTCGTGGACGTTGACAGACTCGACAACGTCCATGTCGAAGCCGTAAGCGTGGATCTGGTCTGCGACCTTCTGGATCTCGTCGATCTCCCAGATCTCGCCGGGCATCTTGTTGTGCAGTGCCCAGACGATGCTGGTCACGCCGGGGATCTGCTTGATGTCGCTGAGGGTGACGGGGTCGTTGCCCTCGCCATACCAGCGCCAACCCATTTTCATAGGCATAGTGGATGTCCTCCGTTCATATTGCTTTGCGTTTATGCGCGGCAGGAGTGCCTCGCTCTCTCACTTATATTCTAATATATCAGTTGAGAATTAGCAATAGTCGATTTGCTGAGTTTTAATGTTTTTTCTTGTATACTTTAGACAAATTGACATGGAAATGACAAAAAAGAGCGCCAGCTCCGGCAAAGCCGGGACTGGCGCTCCTGTCGCAGAGTCTGAGTTAACGCTTCACGTTGAAGGCAGCCATGCCGGGGTAGACGGCGCTGCCGCCCAGCTGCTCCTCGATGCGCAGCAGCTGGTTGTACTTTGCCACACGCTCGGTGCGGCTGGGTGCGCCGGTCTTGATCTGGCAGGTGTTCAGGGCCACGGCCAGATCGGCGATGGTGGTGTCCTCGGTCTCGCCGGAGCGGTGGGAGCTGATGGCGGTGTAGCCTGCCTTGTGGGCCATCTTGATGGCCTCAAGGGTCTCGGACACAGAGCCGATCTGGTTCAGCTTGATGAGGATGGCGTTGCCCGCGCCCAGAGAGATGCCCTTGGCCAGACGCTCGGTGTTGGTGACGAACAGGTCGTCGCCCACCAGCTGGACCTTGCCGCCCAGCTCGCGGGTCATCTCCTGCCAGCCTTCCCAGTCCTCTTCATCCAGGCCGTCCTCGATGGAGATGATGGGGTACTTTTCCACCAGACTCTTCCAGTGTGCGATCAGCTCGCTGGAGGTGAACTCGGTGCCGGCCTTGGGCAGCTTGTAGAAGCCCTTGCCCTTGGGGCTCTTCCACTCGGAGGAAGCAGCGTCCATGGCCAGCATGAAGTCCTTGCCGGGAACATAGCCGGCCTTCTCGATGGCGGCCAGAATGGTCTCGATGGTCTCCTCGTCGCTGGACAGGTTGGGGGCGAAGCCGCCCTCGTCGCCGACGGAGGTGGCCAGACCCTTGGCCTTCAGGATGGAGGCCAGAGCGTGGAAGACCTCAGCGCACCAGCGCAGGCCCTCCTTAAAGGAGGGGGCACCCACGGGCATGATCATGAACTCCTGCGTGTCCACGGTGTTGGTGGCGTGTGCGCCGCCGTTCAGAATGTTCATCATGGGGACAGGCAGACGGTTGCCGTTCACGCCGCCGAGGAAGCGGTAGAGGGGCATATCCAGCGAAGCGGCCGCAGCGCGGCAGGCGGCGATGGAGACGGCCAGAATGGCGTTGGCGCCCAGTTTGGATTTGTCCTTGGTGCCGTCGGCGTCGATCATGGCCTTGTCGATGGCATAGGTGTCGGAGGCATCCATGCCGATGACGGCATCAGCGATGACGGTGTTGATGTTCTCCACGGCCTTGGTGACACCCTTGCCCAGATAGCGGCCCTTGTCGCCGTCGCGCAGCTCCAGCGCCTCGAACTCGCCGGTGGATGCACCGGAAGGGGCGCAGCCCCGGGCTACCGTGCCGTCGGCCAGCGTGATCTCGGCCTCTACAGTGGGGTTGCCGCGGGAGTCCAGGATCTCACGGCCCAGAACGTCTACGATCTCAAGATAGTTCATACTCTGTACCTCCATATATAATAGGAATGGATGCGCTCGTCTCATTTGGATAGTATACGCTAACTAACCGACATTATCCTATCATGATTCGGCCCGGGATGCAAGAGAAAACGACGATGTTAGCTAAAACAAACTTCAATGCAGGAAAGTTGTGTCATCTTTTTGTTACTTGTGAATCGATTTCATGTTCTGTTTTTCTCAGGTGAACAATTTGAAAAAGTAACCAAAAAGCAGCCGGGGATTTTGTGAAAAATAGCAAGTTTTGCCGGAAAGCCCTCGGAAACTATGGACGATTTGTGAATTGCAGACTTGCACCGGAGTGCTTATAATAAGACTCAAGATAGCAGAGCCGCTTTGAGGGAAGGGAACTTTGCTTCCTTAGCGGCTTTTCCGGATACCGGCAGCAGGCCGGGCAGGAAAGCCGCCAAAAACACGAATGCTTCCAAATATCAGGAGGATATAGACTTATGAAAAACATGATCTCTCGTCGTAGCTTTCTGGCTGCTGCCGGTGTTGTGACTGCTGCCGGCGTTCTGACCGCCTGCGGCGGCTCTTCCAGCACCGCTGCTTCCACCTCCACCGCTGCTTCCACTGCCGCTTCCGGCGACACCATCAAGGTCGGCGTCATCGGACCTCTGACCGGCGATGTCTCTGTCTACGGTCAGGCCGTCGTCAACGGCGCTACCCTGTACCTGAAGCAGGTCAACGAAAAGGGCGGCGTCAACGGTAAGCAGCTTGAGATCATCACGATGGACGAGCAGGGCGATGCTACGCAGGCTGTCACCTGCTTCACCAAGATGTGCGATCAGGGCATCACCGCTCTGGTGGGCGACGTCACCACCACCCCGACTCTGGCTGTCGTGGCCGAGAGTCAGGATTACAATATGCCCATGGTCACTGCTTCTGCGACCGCTGAGGCTGTCACCTACGATGCCGAGACCGACACCGTCTATGAGAACGTCTTCCGTGCTACCTTCACCGACCCGTTCCAGGGCATCAAGATGGCAGACTACGCTTACCAGAAGCTGGGCTACACCAAGGCAGCCGTCATCTTCAAGAAGGGCGCTGACTACAACGAGGGTCTGGCCGAGAACTTCGTCAACGAGTTCGAGGCACAGGGAGGCACCATCGTCGATCAGGAGAGCTACTCCGACGGCGACGTCGATTACAAGACTCAGCTGACCACCATCCTCGGCAAAGCCCCCGAGACGGTCTTCTGCCCCAACTACTATCAGGAGGTGGGTCAGATCCTGTCTCAGGCAGAGAGCATCGGCCTGACGGTCCCCTTCCTCGGCGGCGACGGCTGGGATGGTCTGGAGGGCTACGCTTCCAACGACCAGCTGACCGACACCTACTTCTGCGCCAACTATGCAAAGGGCTCCAACACCGATTTTGAGGATGCCTACAAGGCAGAGTACGGTGAGGAGTACCCCAACGGCTTCTCTCCGCTGGGCTACGATGCAGCAATGACCATTGTTTACGGCATTCAGGCCGCAGAGGATGCCGGTCTTGAGGCTGCCTCTGACGACTACAAGCAGGCTGTCATCGATGCCATCAAGGGCGGTACGATCAATGGCATCACCGGCACCTTCACCTTCGACGAGCACAACAACCCCGTCAAGCAGACCGCTATCCTGACCTATGTGGACGGCAAGCCGGTCCTGAAGGAGATGTTCTGATCCTGCTCTGGTTCTGCGCACCGGTGTGCGGCATAAGAGCGAGATCCAGAAAGTAAATGACCCATTTGCGGAGACCGCCGGAACAGGTTTACTCGGCAGCCTCCGCTTTTTGTTATATCCGTCCACGACCTCAGAAAGGAAGTATCAGACAATGACAGTGTTTTTCAGCCAGCTCATCAACGGCTTGTCGCTGGGCAGCATCTACGCACTGATCGCACTGGGCTACAGCATGGTGTACGGCATCATCCTGCTGTTGAACTTTGCCCACGGCGATGTCATCATGGTGGGTGCGTATATGTCATGGTTCGTCATGAACCAGCTGGGTCTTGGCCCGGTAACTGCCGTCTGCGCCACCATCATCACCTGTACGCTGCTGGGCGTGGTCATCGAGAAGGTGGCCTACACCCCGCTACGCAGCGCGCCCCGCATCTCTCTGCTCATCACGGCCATCGGTGTGTCGTTTTTCCTTGAGTACACTGCAGAGCTGGTCATGGGCAGCGGCGCAAAGGTCATCCCCTCCTATTTTGATGCCAAGACCTTCTCGGTCGGCAAGGTGCCTCTGGGCCTGACCTCCATCATCACGCTGGTCGTTACGGTGCTGTCCATGCTGGCGCTGACCTTCCTCGTCCAGAAGACCAAGCTCGGCAAGGCCATGCGCGCCGTCTCGGAGGATATGGATGCTGCCCGCCTGATGGGCATCAACGTCAACAGCACCATCTCCTTCACCTTCGCGGTCGGCTCGGCGCTGGCCGGCATCGGCTCGGTGCTGTACTGCTGCTCCTACCCGCAGGCCACCCCCACGATGGGCTCCATGCTGGGCCTGAAAGCCTTTGTCGCCGCCGTTCTGGGCGGCATCGGCTCCATCCCGGGCGCTATGGTCGGCGGTATCGCCATCGGCCTGTGCGAGTGCTTCGTCTCGGCCATCGGCCTGTCTGCATGGAAGGACGCCGTCACATTTGCCATCCTCATCATCGTGCTGCTGGTCAAGCCCACGGGCTTCCTCGGCCGCAAGGTGCAGGAAAAGGTGTAAGGGGGACTGTAACATGAACAAACTGAAACGCAAGACCCTGAAGATGCCGGTGCGCTATCTGATGAACACCGTGCTGGTGGTGCTGCTGTTCGTTCTGCTCTCCTTCATGACGCAGAACGTCCTCTCCACCTATCAGAACAAAGTCCTGCTCACCGTGGGCATCAATATCATCCTCGCCGTGTCCCTGAACGTGTCCACCGGCTATCTGGGTCAGCTGCCGCTGGGCCATGCCGGATTTATGGCTGTGGGTGCTTATACCTGCGCCCTCTTCACCAAGTACAGCCCGCTGCCCTCCGGCGCGGCGTTTGTCATCGGTCTGGCGCTGGGCGCTGTGATGGCCGGCATCTTCGGCGTCCTCATCGGCATCCCGGCCCTCCGCCTGACCGGCGACTATCTGGCCATCCTGACGCTGGGCTTCGGCGAGATCATCCGCATCACCCTGAACAACATCGACGATGTGCTGGGCTTCAAGCTGTTCTACGGCGCAAAGGGCCTCAAGAACATCCCGAAATACTCCAATTACTGGAACGTCTTCCTCTGCGTGGTCATCACCTGCTTCGCCATCCACGCCATGATGAAGAGCCGCCATGGCCGGGCTGTCCTCGCCATCCGCGACAACGAGATCGCAGCCGAGAGCTGCGGCATCCAGACGACCTATTATAAGGTCATGGCCTTTGCCTTCTCTGCGGCCTTCGCCGGTCTGGCCGGCGGCCTGTACGCCTGTTATCTGGGCGTCCTCGACCCCTCTACCTTCGGCTTCATGAAGTCCATCGAGATTCTGGTCATGGTGGTTCTGGGCGGCATGGGCTCCATGCTTGGCTCCATCCTCTCCGCTACCGTCCTGACCATCCTGCCCGAGGCCACCCGCAGCTTCGAGAGCTACCGCATGGTGGTCTATTCGCTGGTGCTGATCCTTATGATGATCTTCCGCCCGGGCGGACTGCTGGGCAGCTATGACTTCTCGATGAGCCGCATTGTGGAAAAGGCCATGAACGGCGAACTGTTCCGCAAAAAGAATGCTGACAAGGAGGGCGCAGACCATGAGTGAGTTTCAGACGAAGTTACACAGCGTCCCTTCCGGCGGCTTTCTGACCGACCGCGACAAGGACAAGAAGCCCATCCTCGACGTCCGTGAGCTGGGCATCGACTTCGGCGGTCTGACCGCCGTGGACGGCTTCAACCTGATGATCGGCCGCAACGAGATCACGGGCCTCATCGGCCCCAACGGTGCCGGTAAGACCACGGTGTTCAACCTGCTGACCAACGTGTATCAGCCGACCCGCGGCTCCATCCTCATCGATGGTATGCCCACCGCCGGGAAGAAGACCTATCAGGTCAACCGGATGGGCGTGGCCCGCACCTTCCAGAACATCCGGCTGTTCAAGGAGCTGTCCGTCATCGATAACGTGAAGGTGGGCCTCCATGAGTCCATGAAGTATAATCTGGCCTCCTCGCTCCTCCGCCTGCCCAACTACTGGAAGGAAGAGAAGAAGTGCACCGAGCGTGCACTGGAGCTGCTGGACATCTTCCACATGGCCGACCTCGCCAATGCACAGGCCGGCAGCCTGCCCTACGGCGCACAGCGCCGTCTGGAGATCATGCGTGCTCTGGCCACCAGCCCGAAGCTGCTGCTGCTGGACGAGCCTGCCGCCGGTATGAACCCCTCCGAGACTGCGGAGCTGACCGAGACCATCCGCCGCATCCGCGACGAGTTCAACATCGCTGTCCTGCTCATCGAGCACGATATGAGCCTTGTCATGGGCATCTGCGAGGGCATCGCCGTGCTGAACTTTGGCCGTATCATCGCCAAGGGCACGCCGGACGAGATCCGCAATAACCCGCAGGTCATTGAAGCCTATCTGGGCAAGAAGGAGGGCTGAGCGATGGCACAGACTTTACTGAAGGTTGATAACATCAACGTCTTTTACGGCAACATCCACGCAGTCAAGGATGTTTCCTTCGAGGTGAACGAGGGCGAGATCGTCACCCTCATCGGCGCCAACGGCGCAGGCAAGTCCACCACCCTGAAGACGGTGTCCGGCCTGCTCCACCCCAAGACCGGCGATGTGCTTTATAAGGGCAAGAGCATCAAGGGCGTCCGCGCCCATAAGATCGTCGAGGCCGGTCTGGCACAGGTGCCGGAGGGCCGCCACGTCTTCCTGCATATGACCGTGGAGGAGAATCTGGACATGGGCGCTTACACCCAGCCCAACTCCACCATCGCCCCCAACAAGGAAAAGGTCTTCGAGCTGTTCCCCCGCCTGAAGGAGCGCCGCAAGCAGCTGGCCGGGACCATGTCCGGCGGCGAGCAGCAGATGCTGGCCATGGGCCGCGCCCTGATGAGCAACGCTTCCATGCTGATGCTGGACGAGCCTTCCATGGGCCTGTCCCCCCTGCTGGTGCAGGAGATCTTCGACATCATCCGGAACATCCACAAGGAGGGCATGACCATCCTTCTGGTGGAGCAGAACGCACAGATGGCCCTTTCTGTGGCCGACCGCGCCTACGTCCTTGAGACGGGCCGCGTGGTCATGGAGGGCACCGGCGCCGAACTGCTGACCAACGAGCGTGTCCGCAGCGCATATCTGGGCGGCTAAAGTACAGAACGAGGGGCTGTTGCATATGCGACAGCCTCTATTTTTGTACGAATAGGCGTAAGAATCAAACGGTATCAATACCAAAAACAAAAGTATGTGCAACAAATTTTCTCGAAAATCAGAAATTTTCGATGGATTTATGACGCGCATACTCTTTTGAATTGTTTGATCATACGTTTGATTTTGAAAATGGATGCTGCACTTTCGGCTAAAACAATATGTAACAGCTCCATCTATTATCCAAAAGAAAACGCCCCCGGTGCACTGCTGCACAGGGGGCGTTCTGAAGAAGATGAGATGGAAACTTAGTTGTTGTCTTGGGAGGCAGCGAGCTTCTTGGCCCGCTTTTCCTCGAGCTTGGAGACGAGGACGGTACCGGCCAGGTCGCCGAGGCAGTTGTTGGTGGTGGTGCCCATATCGAACAGGCGGTAGAATGCGGCGATGATGCCAACAATCTCAGTGGGAAGGGAGAAAGCTTCGACCATGACTAGCAGCTTGACGATGCCGCTGCCCGGGATGCCGCCGCCGCCCGTGGAAAGGATGGCGGAGAGCAGGACGACGCGGAGCATCATTTCGAGGCTGACGCTCTGGCCGCAGACTTGACTGATGAACATAATGACGCAGCCGTAAAGGATGACGCTGCCGTCGTAGTTCATCTGAGAGCCGAGGGGTACGGTGAAGCTGGAGATGCTGTCAGGGACGTTGAACTTCTCGCGGGCGACTTTCATGTTGACGGGGATAGCGGCCACACTGGAGCAGGTGGACAGGGTGTAGACCCACAGCTCAGCGCTGTCGCGGATGAAGCGGAGGGGAGAAATGCCTGCTGCAAACCAGAGCACGAGGCCGTACACCAGCAGCACCTGCAGGATGCAGGCCAGATAGTAGGTGCCCAGCAAGGTGGCCATGGAGGTAAAGATGCTGGTGCCGTACTTGCCGAAGGAGGCACCCATCAGGAAGAAGATTCCGATGGGGGAGGCCTTCATGATCATGCCGATGAGGGAGAAGACCATGCTGCACAGGGCGTTCGCGCCAGAGATGAGCTTTTCACGGTGTTCGTCGTTCTTCACCAGCATGATGGCGACGCCCAGCATCACTGCGATGACGACGGTTTGCAGAATGTTGCTCTCAGAGAAGGTGACGAACATATTGGAGGAGAACATATTCGTGAAGAACTGCGCGATGGTGATGTCAGTCGAGCCGGAGACCTCCTTACTAGCGAGGCCGGTGAAGTTGGCGTGGACGCCGGGCTTGAGGACGGAAGCGGTGGCGAGGCCGATGACGGTAGCCACCAGCGTGGTGAGGACATAATAGACCATGATGCGGACGGCGATGCGACCCAGCGACTTCAGGTCCTTCTGGGAGGTGATGCCGGTGATGATGGTCATGAGTACCATGGGCACGACGATCATCTTGATGCAGTTGAGCCAGATGGTGCCGATAAACTCGAGCTTGACCATGACGCCGCCGAAAAGCAGACCGAAGACAGCGCCAAGGATCATGGCGGAGAAGACCTGCGTGCTCAGGCCGATTTTTTTACCTACGATATTCATACGTTCCTCCTTTTCTGTTGTCTAATGTTTACAACTCGCTGTCAAGCGCCAGCAGGATGGCTGCGGCCTCCTCGGCGTCCTTCCGGGTGATGCCTTTGTAGAAGACGAGGCGGACGCGGTACTGGTTGCGGATGGGGCGGATGAGCAGCCCGCGCTCCTTGGCCCGTTTGCAGAACTCATCGGCAAGGATGCCCGCGTCGGTGAGATTTAGCATGAGGATGTTGCTCTGGACTTCTTCTTGAAGCCTGACCTTGTGCAGCTTACCGCTGAGCTGTTGGTGGACATACTGGGCGTTCTCGATGTCCTCAGTCAGGCGCTCTACGTTATGCTCCAGTGCGTAGATGGCGGGTGCCGCTACGACGCCGGCCTGCCGCATCACGCCGCCGAATAGCTTGCGGTTGGCCCGGGCCTTGGCACAGAACGCCTCGGTGCCGCAGAGCAGAGAGCCAACGGGTGCGCCGAGGCCCTTGGAAACACAGAACATCACTGTGTCCACATACTGGCAGACCTGTTTCACCGTGGTGTGCAGATGGGCCGCTGCGTGGAAGAGCCGTGCACCGTCCATGTGGATGGGGACGCCGTGTCGGTCGGCCACCTTGCGGATAGCCGCCATCGTGGGCAGGTCGATGCAGTAGCCGCCGGAGAAGTTATGGCTGTTTTCCAGACAGATAAGGCTCGCGCCGCTCTCGGTCAGCAGTTTATCCAGCTCGTCGGGGTCGGGCATGTGGCGGCTGTCCTGATGGTAGCAGACCGGGGTAAGACGGCCAAGGTCCTGCTCAAAGGCGAACTTCTCAGTGAGCAGCATATGCTGCTCCTCGTCCACCAGAACGGTCTGCCCCGCGTGGCAGTGGGTCATGACGGCGATGGTGTTGCCGAAGGTGCCGGTGGGCATCAGGATAGCGGCCTCCTTGCCGACCAGTGCAGCGGCCATATCCTCCAGACGGTTGATGGTGGGATCCTCGCCTCGGCCCTTGGCGTCGGTTCGACCGTCGTCGCCCAGCCGTGCCGTCAAAATCGTTTCCAGCATGGGGTAATCGGGCATCGTCAGGGTATCGCTTCGTAAATCGACCATAGTTTTCTGTGTGCCTCCTTTTTTGAATGTGTTTATGATTTTATTTAATCAACTTCTTGACAAATAGTCAAATATATATGTAAATATAGAAATATAGATAAAAATCTATAATTGATAGCTGTGCATGGAGGAAATACAACGATGTTCCGGAATATGGAGTATGTTTATTGCGTTTACAAGGAGCGCAGCTTCAGCAAGGCGGCCGAAAAGCTGCACATCGCCCAGCCCTCGCTGAGCGCGATGATCCGCAAGGAGGAGGAGCAGGCCGGTGCGCCCATCTTTGAGCGGAAGACCCGGCCCGTCTCCCTGACCCCTTTCGGGATCGAGTTCATCCGGGGAATCGAGCAGATTTACGAGCTGGAAAACCATCTCCACGACATGGCGGACGAGTTGCGCACCCTGCAAAGCGGCATTGTCTCCATCGGCGGCAGCAACCTGAGCAGCGACTACATCGTGCCCGAGCGCATCGCGGCCTTTAAGACCAAGTATCCCAACGTGACACTCCGGGCCAGCGAAGCATCCACCATCCAGTGCAAGCAGATGTTGGACGCGGGCGACCTCGACCTCGTCATCACCAACCGCCCGCTGGACACCGAGAGCTACGAGCGCATCGTCTGCTACCGAGAAAATCTCCTGCTGGCTGTCCCGTCGCATTTCGCCGTTAATGAGGGCCTGCGGAACTACCAGCTCACACAGGCCGAGCGGGGCGAGATGATTTTTCTACTGCCCGAGGAGCGCTGTGCCCCGCTGGAATATTTCTACGACACGCCCTTCATTCTGCTCCACGACGGCAACTATCTGCGATTGTGTTGTGAGCGGATGTTCGAGGAGAACCACTTTCAGCCCCGCCTCGTTATGGAGATGGATCGCTCGATGGTGGCGTACAACTTCGCCCGCTATGGCCTCGGCGCGGCCTTCATCAGCAATGTACTGGTGGAGCACCAGCCCGACGACGGTAGTTTGGTCTTCTATAAGCCCCGCAGTCGCCACGCGGTGCGCGACGCCTATATCTGCTATAAAAAGGGCCGATTCGTGACCTCGGCCATGAGAGGCTTTATCGAGATGATGGTGCGAAAATAAAAAGCGTCCCGAGGGTGTTCTCTCGGGACGCTTTGCATATTAAATCATCATCAGCCCGGATACTTGTGGACTTCCAGCAGCTCCTCGGCCCGCCTGACCTGTTCCGCCGTGGGCGGGACAGCGTCGGGCAGGGGATAGGGGATGCCGAGCTTCTGCCATTTGAAGAGGCCCAGCGTGTGGTAGGGCAGCACCTCCACCCGCTGCACCGTCCTGAGGGACGAGATGAACTCCGCAGTCCTCCGCAGGCCCTCCTCGTCGTCGGTCAGGCCGGGCACCAGCACATGGCGGATCCAGAGAGGGACACCGAGGTCGGAGATGTGGCGCGCCATCGCAAGGATGTTGGCGTTGTCTTTTCCGGTGAGCTGGCGGTGCTTCTCCGGGTCGATCTCCTTCAGGTCGAGGATGACGAGGCTGGTGGAGCGCATCAGCCGGTCAAAGTCGGCCAGATAGGCCGCATCGTCGGGGCGAAAGGGCTGACCGGCGGTGTCGAGGGCCGTGTGCACGCCCTTGGAGCGGGCCAGCTCGAAGAAGGCCGTCAGGAACTCCATCTGGCGCAGCGGCTCGCCGCCGCTGACCGTGATGCCGCCCTTCCTGCCCCAGTAGTTGCGGTAGCGCCACACCCGCTGGAAGAGCTGCTCCACCGTCCATTCCTCGCCGCCGTCCGCCCATGTCTCGGGGTTATGGCAGTATTTGCACCGCAGGGCACACCCCTGCAGAAAGACGACGAACCGGACGCCGGGGCCGTCCACGGAGCCGAAGGTCTCCAGCGAGTGGACGTACCCGACAGGGGAGTTACAGAGCTGCATGGCAGGTACGGGAGATGACGTCCATCTGCTGCTCGCGGGTCAGGTCGATGAACTTGACGGCGTAGCCGGAGACACGGATGGTGAAGTTGGCGTACTCCTCCTTCTCGGGGTGCTCCATTGCGTCGATGAGCTTCTCCCTGCCGAAGACGTTGACGTTCAGGTGGTGTGCGCCCTGATCGAAGTAGCCGTCCATGACCTGCACCAGATTCTCGATCCGCTCGCCCTCGCTGTGGCCCAGAGCGTCGGGGTTGATGGTCTGGGTGTTGGAGATGCCGTCCAGTGCCCAGTGGTAGGGCAGCTTTGCCACGGAGTTCAGAGAGGCCAGCAGGCCGTTCTGCTCTGCGCCGTAGCTGGGGTTGGCACCGGGTGCGAACGGGGTGAATGCGGCACGGCCATCGGGCAGAGCGCCGGTGTACTTGCCGTAGACCACGTTGGAGGTGATGGTCAGGATGGAGGTGGTAGCCTCGGAGTTGCGGTAGGTGTGGCGCTTCTTGATCATCTCCAGGAAGGTGCGCAGCAGCCACACGCCGATCTCGTCGGCGCGGTCATCGTCGTTGCCGTACTTGGGGAAGTCGCCCTCGGTCTCAAAGCCAGTGGCAAGGCCGCTCTCGTCACGCACCACCTTGACCTTGGCGTACTTGATGGCGCTCAGGGAGTCGATGACGTGGGAGAAGCCTGCGATGCCGGTGGCGAAGGTGCGGCGGACATCGGTGTCGATGAGGGCCATCTCAGCCTCTTCGTAGTAGTACTTGTCGTGCATATACTGGATGAGGTTCAGCACGTTGACGTACAGACCAGCCAGCCAGTCCAGCATCTGGACGTACTTGGGCAGGACCTCGTCGTAGTTCAGATACTCGCCGGTGATGGGGGCGTAGTTGGGGCCGCACTGCTCGTGGCTCTTCTCGTCCACGCCGCCGTTGATGGCGTAGAGCAGGCACTTGGCGAGGTTGGCGCGTGCGCCGAAGAACTGCATCTCCTTGCCGGTCTGGGTAGCAGACACGCAGCAGCAGATGGAGTAGTCGTCGCCCCAGACGGGCTTCATGACGTCGTCGTTCTCGTACTGGACTGAGCTGGTGTTGATGGACACCTTGGCGGCGTACTTCTTGAAGTTCTCGGGCAGGGCAGAGGAGTACAGAACGGTCAGGTTCGGCTCAGGTGCAGGACCCATGTTCTCGAGGGTGTGCAGGAAGCGGTAGCAGTTCTTCGTGACCATGCTGCGGCCGTCCATGCCGATGCCGCCCACTTCCAGAGTTGCCCAGACGGGGTCGCCGGAGAACAGCTGGTTGTAGCTGGGGATGCGGGCAAACTTGACCATGCGGAACTTCATGACCATGTGGTCGATCAGCTCCTGTGCCTGGGTCTCGGTCAGGGTGCCGTTGTCCAGATCACGCTGGATGTAGATATCCAGGAAGGTGGAGATGCGGCCCACGCTCATGGCGGCGCCGTTCTGGGTCTTGATGGCGGCCAGATAGCCGAAGTAGAGCCACTGGCAGGCCTCTTTTGCATTCTTTGCGGGCTGGGAGATGTCGTAGCCGTAGGCCTCGGCCATCTTCTTCATGCCCTTCAGGGCGCTGATCTGGCGTGCGATCTCCTCGCGCAGGCGGATGACGTCATCGGTCATGGTGCCGTCGCCGCAGTTGGCGAGGTCCTCCTGCTTGAACTTGATGAGGGCGTCGATGCCGTACAGGGCCACACGGCGGTAGTCGCCCACGATGCGGCCGCGGCCATAGGTGTCGGGCAGGCCGGTGATGATGTGGGTGTGGCGGGCGGCCTTCATCTCGGGTGTGTAGGCGTCGAACACGGCCTGGTTGTGGGTGCGGGTGTAGTCGGTAAAGATCTTGTGCAGCTCCTCGCTGGGCTGGTAGCCGTAGGTGGTGCAGGCCTGCTCTGCCATCTTGATGCCGCCGTAGGGCATGAATGCACGCTTCAGGGGCTTGTCGGTCTGCAGGCCGACGATCTGCTCCAGATCTTTCAGGCTCTCGTCGATGTAGCCGGGGCCGTATGCGGTCAGGCTGCTGACGACGTCGGTCTCCATATCCAGCACGCCGCCCTTGGCGCGCTCGGCCTTCTGCAGCTTCTGCAGTGCGCCCCACAGCTTATTGGTCGCTTCAGTGGGGTCGGCGAGGAAGCTTTCGTCGCCGTTATAGGGGGTGTAGTTCTTCTGGATGAAGTCGCGGACGTTGACCTCCTCTTTCCAGATGCGGCCCTCAAAGCCTTCCCACTGTTCAAAATCGATCATTGGAACCTCCTTGCTCCTATCGCAATCCAACACCACAGCTGCTTTGCAATAGCTGGTTAGGATTGCCTAACTAATCTGTCTTAAAAAAGCCGCCGATTGCGGTCTTTTGAAGGCAGAGCGGTACATCACGCAGAGGTATTTGGATGGCAACCTCCACGCTGCAAAAAGCGGCTGCAGGCGGGCAATCGAGTCGGCCAGCAGCGGCTTTGACACTATAATAACAGTGATTCTCAGAAAAAGCAAGAGGGAACCTGTGGATTTTCCACAAGCGCGGGTACTTTTTGTTATGAAAAATGCTCATGGAGGCCATGGATAAAAAAATTGCAGAAAATTTGAAAAACAGGCTTGACAGTCATGACAAACTATGGTATCCTGTTGTCACGGCGAGGTTAGTTAAATCTAACCGAAGCTCCTCCGACTCCTCCGAAGAGATGCCTGCAACTCTCTTTGCGGAGATTCGGTTCCTCCATTCCATTCTCCTATTTATAAAAAGGAAAGCGGCTTATGGTTTGCTCCGCTTTCCCTGCGCGCAGCGCAGGCGCTCTGGTACGGCGTCCTGTGCAAAAAAGAAACAAAATGCGGGACACACAGACTTGACCACCTGTGCGTCCCGCTTTTTGTTTGCCAGGGCTCTCCCCTTGGGAGAGCTGGCGCGAAGCGCCTGAGAGGGCAAGGGTGCTGACGAGGGCGTGCAAGCACAGGGATAGTCTCGCTCTGACAAAGGCGCTGCTTCTTGCAGCACAGAGGCTTTCTGACAGGCGGCTTGCCCTCTCCGTCATTGCTCCGCAATGCCACCTCTCCCAGAGGGAGAGGCTTTTTGCTGCGGAGGGGTTGTCTCTTGACACCCAAAGGGAGAGTACTATAATAAAGTATATCGGAAAAACGAGAAAAGTCGTTTTTCTCTGAAACGGCGAAAAAATGCTCTTTGGGAGGAAATGAATGAAAAAACTAGCGCGGGCCATCGTGCGGATGCGCAGGCTCATCCTCATTGCGGCGGTGCTGCTGCTCATCCCGGCGGCAGTGGGGGCCGTCGCCACGCCCATCAACTACGACATCCTCTCCTATCTGCCGCAGGAGCTGGACTCCCGGGTGGGGCAGCTGCTCTTAGAGACGGACTACCATCTGGCGTCCACCAACATGATCACCGTGGAGGGGATGCCCACAAACGAGCTGCTGGCCATGAAGGCCGAGATCGACGAGGTGCCGGACGTGCTGAATACCTTCTGGCTCAGCGATGTGCTGGACCCGGCGGTGCCGGTGGAGATGCTGCCGGCAGACCTTCAGCAGTTCCTGTTCGGCAAGAACGACTCCACCATCCTCATCGTCCAGCTGGGTGGCTCCAGCGTCAGCGAGGAGACGATGGGGGCCGTGGCCCAGATCAAAAAAATACTGCGGAAGAACTGCTTCTTCGGCGGCATCAGCGTCATCCTGAGCGACACCAAGGAGCTGGTCATGGGGGAGATGCCCCTGTATGTGCTCTGCGCCGTGGCGGGGTGTCTGCTGGTGCTCTTCCTCTCGCTGGAAAGTTGGCTCACGCCCTTCCTCTTCATGCTGGGGCTGCTCTTCCCGCTGGTGTATAACTTTGGCACGAATATTTTTCTGGGGCAGGTCTGTTTCATCACCGAGGCGCTGGCGGCCGTTTTGCAGCTGGGCGTGACGATGGATTTTTCCATCTTCCTGCTCCACCGCTACGAGGAGGAAAAAGCCTCCTGTGCCTCCGACGAAGAGGCGATGGAGAACGCCATCTGCAAGACCATGAGCTCCATCGCGGCGTCCAGCCTCACCACCATCGCGGGCTTTCTGGCCCTCTGTGCCATGCAGCTGACGCTGGGCGCAGACCTTGGCGTCGTCATGGCGAAGGGCGTGGCGCTGGGCGTTCTCTGCACCATCGTCATCCTGCCCTCGCTTATCCTCTTCTTTGACCGGTGGGTGGAAAAATACCGCCATCGCACCTTCATGCCGCGGCTCACCCATCTGAGCCATTTTGTCTCCAAGCACCCGGTGCCTGTGGTGGCGGTCTTTCTCCTGCTGATGATCCCCTTCGGGCTGGCCCAGAGCAGGACGGACATCTACTACAATATTTTTGCGGCTCTGCCGCAGGATATGCCCGGCATCGTGGGCACGAACAAGCTGGGCGAAGACTTTGGCATGATGACCAGCCACTTCATCCTCGTCCGGGAGGAGCTGACGGCCTCGCAGGTATCCGGCCTCTGCGACGAGATCAAAGAGGTGGACGGCATCACGCAGGTGGTCAGCCTCGACTCCATCGCAGGCCCCGGCTTTGAGACGGAGCTTCTGCCTGACGAACTGATGAACATCGTGCAGAACGGCGGCTATAAGCTCATCCTCGCCAACGGCTGCTACAAATCCGGCAGCGACGCCCTCAATGCGCAGGTGGACGAGCTGGTCCGCCTCGTCAAGACCGCGGACCCCGAGGGCCTCGTCACCGGCGAGGGGGCCATGATGAAGGACCTCGTGGAGATCGCGGACGAGGACTTCAAAAACGTCAACATCTGGTCCATCGCGGCGGTGCTGGTCATCATCGCGCTGTCCTTCCGCAGCCTGTCGGTGCCGGTGTTGCTGGTGGCCAGCATCGAAGCGGCCATTGCCATCAACATGGGCATCCCGTACTTTATTGACGACTCGCTGCCCTTCATCGCCAGCATCGTCATCGGCACCATCCAGCTGGGCGCGACGGTGGACTACTCCATCCTCATGACCACCCGCTACCGCGAAGAGCGGCTGGCCCTCCGCTCGCCCAAGGCGGCGGCACAGCAGGCCCTCGAGCACTGCAGCCAGAGCATCCTCACCAGCGGCCTGACCTTCTTCGCAGCCACCTTCGGCGTCGCGGCCATCAGCCGGGTGGAGCTGCTGGAAAGCATCTGTATGCTCATTTCCCGAGGCGCGCTCATCAGCATGGCGGTCATCCTGCTGGTGCTGCCCGCAGCGCTGATGCTGCTGGACGGCCTCATCTGCCGCACGACATACCACTGGCTCACTGCCCCCAACGCTGCAAAGGAGTGAATCATATGAAAAAAACGCAGGATCTTCTGCGCCGCGCTGGCGCTGCGGCGCTTGCCCTGACCATGACGGTCGGCCTCTGTCGGCCCGCTTTTGCGGCGACGAAAGCCCCCTTCTCGAAGGATGAGACGGTGTATGCCGTCATGGCAGCAGACGGCTCGGTCCAGAAGACCACCGTCAGCGAGCACCTCTACGCTGCCGACGGCCTCGCCGGAGTGGAGGACAAGTCCACCCTGAAGAACATCGTGAATACCGAGAGCTTCGCCGAGTATACCCGGAACGGCGACACGCTGGTCTGGAACACCGACGACACCGACGTCTACTATAAGGGCGACACCGACCGGCCGCTCCCCATCTCCGCGAAGGTGACCTATACGCTGGACGGCAGGACCGCCCCTCTGAGCGAGCTTCTGGGCCAGAGCGGCCACCTCGTGCTCACCATCGACCTGACCAACAACGAGAAGGGGACGCTGACGGTGGACGGAAAAGAGCGCACCGTCGTCACCCCGCTGGTGACAGCGGTGGGCGTCGTGCTGGGTGATGACGCCCGCAACGTCAACGCCGTGAACGGCCTGCTGGAAAGCGCGGCCAAGAGCAGCGTGGCGGCCTTCGTCGCCCTGCCGGGCGTGAAGGCGTCCCTCGACGGCCTTCTGCCCCAGCAGGTGGACGGTGTGACCCGGTACTTACAGGACAGCCTGACCGTGGAGGCCGATGTAGAAGAGCTGACAGCACCTCAGATCCTGCTGGCCTGTGCTGCCACCGCCGAGGCGCTGGGGCAGGGGGATGAGGTCTTTGACCTCGACAGCCTCAACGGCCTGACCGACGGCATCGCGGCTCTAAACGATGCCATGAGCCAGCTTCTGGACGGTGCTTCCCAGCTGAAGGCGGGCGCGGCCCAGCTTGCCGCTGGTTCGCTGGCCCTGCTGGATGGCGTGAATCAGCTGGACGGCGGTCTCGGCCAGCTGACGGAGGGGCTGGACACCCTGACGTCCAACAACGCCGCCCTGACCTCCGGCGCACAGCAGGTGGCCGACGGCGTGCTGGACTCCGCCAACCAGACCCTCATGGAAAATGGTCTCATCGACACCCCCATGACGTGGGATACCTACGAGGCCGTCATCGACGACATCCTCTCGCTGGGGGAGAAAACGCTGGCGGCAGGCCGTAAAAAGATGGTGCGCACCATCTGGGAGCAGGCTCCTCAGTTCAAGGCCAGCCAGCTGGACATCGCCCTCTACCTCGCGGCCACCAAGACGGGGCACGACCTCGAGGCTGCGCTGCGCCTGATGCAGAGCTTCTCCCCCGATTTCATCGTGGGCTGGCTCCAGAAGCTCACCGACAGCGATGCTCAGCAGAAGATCCACGATGAGCTGGTCTACCAGACCGCCAACAGTGAGGACATGGCCAGCGTCCGCGCCCTCAAGGAAAATCTGGGACAGATCCGGTTCTTCGTGTCCAGCGTCGGCCAGTACGCCGACGGCGTGGCCGCCGCTGCCGAGGGCGCTCACACCGCCAAGGAGGGCAGCGCCCGGCTGGCCGGCGGCGCATCCGCCCTGTATGAGGGTATGCTTCAGCTCCAGAACGGCACCGACCAGCTCAACGGCGGCCTTGTGCAGTTCAACGCTGAGGGCATCTCTCAGCTCACCGGCGCACTGGACGCCGACCAGCTCCACGCTCTGCAAGCCGTAGTGGAGGAGATGACCAGCCGCCTCGCCGGCTACACCAGCTTTGCCGGTGCGCCCGAGGGGGCAGAGCAGAGGGTGAAGTTCATCTACAAGACCGCCGAGACGCCCGCCGAAACGGCCCCGGTGGAGACGGCAGCAGACAACGCCACGGAGGGCAATTTCTTCGTCCGCCTGTGGCACCGCCTGCTGGCGCTGTTCGGGCTGTAAGGATAGGAATTACAAGGCCCCGGAGGACATGAAGCCTCCGGGGCCTGTTGTATCTCTCTGCAAAAAAGGCAGCCGCCCCAGGCAAAGCATAAACCGGAGCGGCTGCGTTTTCAAGGAGGTAAATGATTAGGAGAACATCCAAACAGTTATCTGGTGTGCAGTATCCGGATAACGGTCAGGCAAAGAAGGAGATGATCAGTGCGACGAGGAAACCCACGCCGCCGACCAGCGTTTCCATGATGGTCCAGGTCTTGAGGGTGGTCTTTTCGTCCATGCCCACAAGGCTCTTCACCAGCCAGAAGCCGGAGTCGTTGAAGTGGGAGCAGACGGTGGAACCGCCTGCAATGGCAGCGGTGACACAGGCGAGGTACAGCGGGCTCAGTGCGCTGAGGCCGGGCATGGCAGAGATGATGCCTGCGGCCATGGTCATAGCCACGGTAGCGGAACCCACCGAGATGCGCACCAGAGCAGCCACGATGAAGGCTACCAGAACCAGCGGCAGGCTGGCGTTTGCCACGGCGTTGCCGATGACATCGCCCAGACCGGAGTTCTGCAGCATATAGCGCAGCACGCCGCCGCAGGCAGTGACCAGCAGGATCATGCCGGTGGGCTCCAGAGATTTGGTCATGATCTTTTCCAGCTGGGCGTTGGTGTAGCCGTGACGGGTGCCCAGCAGGTACATAGCAGCGATGGTAGCCAGCAGCAGAGCCATAAAGGGCTCGCCGAGGAAGGCCAGAACAGGCTGGATGCCGGCCAGTGCGGGCACCACCTTTGCCACAGAGTTTGCAATGATGAGCAGCAGCGGGATCATGATGATGCCCACGATGGTGCCAAACTTGGGCAGCTTGCTCTCGTCAATGTCTGCCTGCTGTGCAATGTGCTCGGGGACTTCGACCATGTACTTTTTGCCGCAGATGCTGCCCCAGATGGGACCGGCGGCGATCATGGCAAAGATGCCGCAGAAGATGCCGATGAGGATGACCCAGCCGAGGTCAACGCCCAGCATGGTAGCCACCAGCACAGGACCCGGCGTGGGAGGGATGAATGCGTGGCCGACAGCCAGACCGGCCAGCAGGGGGATGACGTAGTACAGTACAGAGCGCTTGGTGCGTTTTGCCAGAGAGAAGGCCAGCGGGATGAGGATGATCAGACCGGCATCGAAGAAGACCGGCATGGCCACCACAAGGCCGGTGATGCCCAGTGCCCATGCGGCCTTTTCGTCACCGAACTTCCGCACCATGGTCACGGCCAGCGTCTGTGCGCCGCCGGATTCCTCCAGAATGGCACCGAACATGGAGCCAAGGCCCACCAGAAGGGCGATGCCCTTTAAGGTGTTGCCGATGCCCTCGTTCACCGAGCCGATGATGTCGGACAGGGGCATACCGGCCATCAGGCCGATGCCCACCGCACCGATCAGGATGGAGATCATGGCGTGTACCTTGAACTTGATAATGAGAACGAGCAATAGGATCAGACCAGCCACGGCAGCAAAAACCAGCCGTGCCGCATCGGGTGTTGCAACTGCTGTCATAGAAATTTCCTCCGTTTCGTGATTTTGGTTGCACTTATCCAAGCCGTCCGGAAAAACGCACCGGACGGTTTACTTTTTGTTATTTGTGCGGAGCGATTTACTCCATGTATGCACCCTTCATGGGGCTGACGGCGTGCTGAGAGTAGAGCTTCAGCAGACCCTTGGTGTACTTGGGAGCCTTGGGCTTCCAGTTGGCGCGGCGCTCGGCAAGGATGGCGTCCATCTCTTCGGGGGTCTTTGCCTCGCCCTTCACGCCCACAATGGCCAGCTTGCGGTTATGGACGTCGATCTGGATCAGGTCGTCCGGCTCCACCAGTGCGATGGGGCCGCCCACGGCAGCCTCCGGGCTGACATGGCCGATGACCGGGCCGCGGCTTGCGCCGGAGAAGCGGCCGTCGGTGATGAGGGCCACGCTGGAAGCCAGCTTCGGGTCGGCGCAGATGGCTTCGCCGGTGTAGAACATCTCGGGCATACCGCTGCCGCGCGGGCCCTCGTAGCGGATAAAGATGGCGTCACCGGGCTTCACTTCGCCGTGCAGCACAGCGGAGATGCACTCCTCCTCGCTATCGTAGGGCTTGGCGCGCAGGGTGGCTTCAAACATATTCTTGGGGCAGGCGGTGTGCTTGATGACGCAGCCTTCCGGGGCAAGGTTGCCCTTCAGGATGGCGATGCTGCCGTCGGTGCCCTTGGCGTGATCAAAGCTGTGGATGATGTCCTCGCGGCTGACCGGGCGGGCAAAACCGGCGGTCTTTTCTGCCAGAATGGCGTCGCAGTGCTGGTAGAAGCCGTTCTTCTTCAGCTCTTCCAGATTCTCGCCCAGCGTCTTGCCGGTGACGGTCATCACGTCCAGATGCAGCATGGACTTAATCTCCTCCATCACCCGGGGCACGCCGCCTGCGTAGTAGAAGTACTGTGCGGGCCAGTCGCCGGAGGGACGGATGTTCAGCAGGTAGTGTGCGCCGCGGTGCATCCGGTCAAAGGTGTCAGCGTCGATCTCAATGCCGAACTCGTGGGCGATGGCGGGCAGGTGCATGGTGGCGTTGGTGGAGCCGGAAATGGCGGCGTGCACCATGATGGCGTTTTCAAAGCTCTTCTTGGTCACGATGTCCTTGGCGGTGATGCCCTTCTTGACCAGCTCCATCAGCTGCTTGCCGGCGTCGTAGGCGGCCTGCTTCAGCTCCGGGGCGGTGGCGGGCATCAGGGCGGTGCCCGGCAGCATCAGACCCAGTGCCTCGGCCATGATCTGCATGGTGGAGGCGGTACCCATGAAGGAGCAGGCACCGCAGCTGGGGCAGGCGTTGTGCTTGTAATAATCCAGCTGGCTGTTGGGGATGACGCCGGTCTTTTCCCATGCGTCAAACTTGCCGATCTGCTCCAGCGTCAGCAGTTCGTTGATGGCGCAGGCGGGGTCGTTGACCACATACTCCTTGGGCAGGGTGTGGGCTTCCATCACGCCGCCAGTGACCACGATGGCACTCATGTCCTTCAAACGGCCGATGCTCATCAGCATGGCGGGCACGGACTTGTCGCAGCTGGCGATGAACACGCCGCCGTCATAGACGCTGGCGTTTGCCTGTGCTTCCACCAGATTCACAATGGCGTCACGGTGGGGCAGAGAGTAGTTGATGCCGTCATGCCCCTGTGCGATGCCGTCGCACATATCGGTGGCAAAATAGCGGGCCGCCTTGCCGCCGTTATCGTTGACCGCCTGCACGGCCTCCTTGACGAACTGATCCAGATGGGCACTGCCGGGATGGCTGTCGCCGAAGGTGCTCTCCACCATGATCTGGGGCTTTGCAAGGTCCTCGACCTTCCAGCCCATACCCATCTTCAGCGGGTCATTCTCGGGCGCTAATGTGCGGACTTCCTGTGAACGTAACTCCATGATCATTGCCTCCAAATACTGCTTGCTTTTGCCCTTTTTCTGTCGGACGTCTTATGGCTTTATTGTAATCCGGCCGTGCGCTCTTTGCAAGTTGTCGCAGACGTATCCTACTATATGTGCAAAAAAACTGGGATACATCTAGCATTTTGCCCAATTCTCTGGGATATATCATCCAAAACACGCCTTTTCGACCCGCTTCCATTCGATTCGCTTTTAAAAATCATCAGATGACTTGTGCGACAAAAACGCCCTGCATGGATCTTTCCGTGCAGGGCGTTCCTCATTTTACAAAGGCGGCCATCCCGATGGTGCCGTCGTCGGGGTCCTCACCATCGTAGACCTTTTTGATATAGGTGCGGTTGAAGTTCAGGTGCATCACCATGGCGGACCTTGCTCCGAGGGGGTCGTGGCGGGCAATGGCCTCTGTGATCATCCGGTGGGTCATGATGGTCTCGTCGATGAGCTTTTTGTGGGTGACGTTGACAAACATCATCACCGCCGTGTCGATGATGGGGATCAACTGCCCCACCACCAGATTTTTGCTGCTCTCTGCGATGCAGGTGTGGAAAGCGATGTCATCCTCGATATAGCGTTCGCCGTCACGGATCTTCGTCTCCACCCGCTCACAGAGCCGCTGCAGACGCTCAATATCTTCCGGGGTGGCGTTCTGCGCCGCGATCTCCGCAATGCCCGGCTCCAGCAGGAGCCGGACGTTCACCAGATCAAAGGCCAGCGCGTTCTTGTCCTGCACGCTGCGCAGGTTCAAAGGGTCGGAAAGGCCCTTTACCGTGGTCACTACATAGGTGCCGGAACCCTGCCGGACCTCCACGATGCCCTTGCTGGACAGCAGCTTGATGGCCTCCCGGATGGTGCTGCGCCCCACGCGGAACTTTTCGCCCAGAGCAAACTCGTTGGGCAGCTTTGCGCCCGGCTCGATGGGGGTATCCAGAATGTAGTGGTAGATCTGGTCTTCGACCTGCTCTGCGAGCAGCTTGTTCTTTAAGTGTGAAAAGTCACTCATAGCAATCACCCGTTTATGAAAAACAGCTTCTTATAATGGAGATGCTTCAGCGCTTCCCGGAGGATGTTCTGGACAGGGCGCAGACTACCTCACAATGGGCGCTGTGGGGGAACATATCCACCGGGGTAAAGCCCTCGGCACGGTAGCCCTTCTGGGTCAGGAGGGCGAGGTCGCGGGCCATCGTCTCGGGGTTGCAGCTGACGTAGACGATCCGCTTCGGGGCCATGCGGGCCACGCTTTCGAGAAAAGCGGGCGTCGAGCCTTCCCGGGGCGGGTCCATGAAGACGACATCGGCCTTCTGGCCTGCGTCGGCGGCCTCCCGGATCCATGCCGTGGCGTCGGCGGCGAAAAAGCGGGCGTTTTTCACGCCGTTGTGCTTCGCGTTGCCGATGGCATCCCGGACGGCGTCCCGGTTCAGCTCCACACCCACCACCTGACGGGCCTTGTCGGAGGCCGTCAGGCCGATGGTGCCGATGCCGCAGTAGGCGTCGAGGACGACCTCTCTGCCGGTGAGGCGGGCGGCGTCCACGGCCAGCCAGTAGAGCACGGCGGTCTGGATGGGGTTGACCTGATAGAAGCTGCGGGGGCTGAGGGCGTAGGTCTTGCCGCAGAGGGTGTCGAGGATGAAGCCCTTGCCGTAGAGGACTTTTTCGTCCTCGCCCAGAACGACGCTGGTGCGGCGGGGATTGTAGTTCTGGACGACGGTGGTGACGGGGACGCCCCGCTTTTCGGCCTCGGCCAGCAGGGCCTTGACGAAGTTCTTTGCGCCGGGCAGGACGGGCTGGGCAGTGACCAGCACGACCATCACCTGACCGGTGGCGACGCCCCGGCGGAGCAGACAGTGGCGCAGCAGGCCGGTGCCCTTGTCCTCGTGGAAGGGCTGGTAGCGGCAGGTGTTGGCGGCGGCGCGGACGGCCAGCATCACCTTGTCCAGCACCTCGTCCTGAAGCAGGCAGCTCTCCACCGGAAGCACCTTGTGGGTGCGGGCCGCGTAGATGCCGGAGGTGAGTTTTCCACCGGGGGCGGGTGCAAAGGTGGAGATCACTTTATTGCGGTAGTGATAGGGCGTCTCCATCCCCCGGATGGGGGCGACAGGGCCGTATTTGCCCAGCAGGACGCGGACGGCGGATTCTTTCTTTTTGAGCTGTTCGGCGTATTCGGTGCTCAGCATCGGGCAGCCGCCGCAGTTTTGGGTGCGCAGTTTGCAATCCATAAATAGTATCCTCCAAAAAAAGCCAGACCGGAAGGCCCGGTGCCTTACGGATGGCAGTACATTGGCTCGACCTTTGGGAGAGGGCTAACCGTAGGGGTCGTACAGATCATATTCTTCCGCCTCTGCGTGCTTTTCGTTCAGCACGGCGATGGCCTGTTCCAGTTCGCTCTGGGAGCAGCCGCTCTCGCTCACCAGCGCCCGCACGGCCTGTGCGAGGTCGCCGCCAAAGACGGTGTCCAGACGCTGGCGCATGGTGAAGACGCCGTAGGCCCGGCGGGTGACGGTGGGGGAGTAGAGGTTGCGATTCTGCTCCTTGGTGCAGATGACCCAGCCTTTTTCTTCCAGCCGGTACAAAAAATTCAGCACGGTGGCAGCGGCCCAGCCTTTTGCGGCCAGACGCGCCCCGATGTCCCGCCGCGACGCAGGCGGCTTGCAGTCCCACAGGGCCAGAAGCACCTGCTCCTCTGCCGCCGAAAGGGGCTTCAATCGGTCCGGAATGCCATACATGGGGCGTTTCTCTCCTTTTCTGAGCGAAAACTTGATTTTACATTTGTCTTAGATGCTGCCATTATACCAGAAATCGACGGAGAGAGCAAGGGCGGAAAATCCAGCATTCATGCGGGAATAGGGCATATATTTTACAGATGTCTCTGAAAACGTCCCTGTGGCAAAGACATTTGTGCGCTTCGTGCTGATGGCTCGGACTTTGGAGGCCGAACTTTGTGCAAAGATGCTCTTGTTTTGCACCCCCTGAAACCATTATACTACGGACAAATCCAGAGCACAACGCCCGAAGGGGCCGTCAGGAAGAGGAAAAGGAGAGTGCGATCCATGGCACGAGTTTATAATTTCAGCGCAGGTCCCAGCATGTTACCCGAAAAGGTGCTCAAGCAGGCTCAGGCAGAGCTGCTCGAGTATGGCGACAGCGGCCAGAGCGTGATGGAGATGAGCCACCGCAGCAAGTGGTTCGACGCCATCATCACCGACACCGAAGCCACCCTGCGCCGGGTGATGAACATTCCCGATAATTATAAGGTCGGCTTCTTCCAGGGCGGCGCGACCCAGCAGTTCGCCATGGTGCCGCTGAACTTCATGACCACCGGCAAGGCCGACTACATCGTCACCGGCAACTTCTCCAATCTGGCCGCCAAGGAGGCCGCAAAGTTCGGCGAGGCAAAGATCGTCGCCTCCAGCAAGGACAGGAACTTCACCTATATCCCCGATGTGAACGCCATCGATTACGACAAGGACGCCAGCTACATCCACATCTGCCAGAACAACACCATCTTCGGCACCCAGTACGTCGAGCTGCCGCAGGTGGAGGGCGTGCCGCTGGTGGCCGATATGAGCTCCATGATCCTCTCCAAGCCCGTGGATGTGACGAAATACGGCTGCATCTACTTCGGCGTCCAGAAGAACGTCGCCCCCGCTGGCATGGCCATCGCCATCGTCCGGGACGACCTGCTGGGCCACGCGGCCGACACTGTGCCCACCATGATGAACTACACCACCCTGCTGGCCAAGGACAGCATGTACAACACCCCGCCCTGCTGGTGCATCTACATGACCGGTCTGGTGCTCAAGTATCTGGAGGATGACATCGGCGGCCTCGCCAAGATGCAGGAGATCAACGAAGCCAAGGCGAAGGTCCTCTACGATTACCTCGACGGTCAGGACTTCTTCAAGAACCCCGTCGAGCACCGTTACCGCAGCACCATGAATGTCACCTTCACCAGCCCGGACTCCGACCTCGACAAGAAGTTCTGCGCCGAGGCCGCAGACGCCGGCTTTGTCAACCTGAAGGGCCACCGCCTCGTGGGCGGTATGCGCGCCTCCATCTACAACGCAATGCCCGCCGAGGGAGTTGACAAGCTGGTGGACTTCATGGAGAAGTTCCGCAAAGAGAATAAATAACCTCTCCGTCACGCCTGCGGCGTGCCACCTCTCCTATCGAGGAGAGGCCTTGGCATTCCGGAAAGCTTTCCCTCTTCGCCAGAGGCTCCCCTCGGTAGGGGAGCTGTCGAGCGAATGCGAGACTGAGAGGTTGTCCCCACAAAATGAACTGAGAAAAAGGATGAAATACCAATGTTTACGATAAAAACCCTCAACGCCATCAGCCCGGTGGGTCTGACAAAGCTGAACAAGAACTTCTTCGATGTGTCGGTGGACGCTGACGCCCCGGACGGCATCCTCGTCCGCAGCGCTGACCTGCTGAACAACACCTTCAACGACGGCCTGCTGGCCATCGCCCGCGCCGGTGCAGGCGTCAACAACATCCCCCTCGACCGGTGCAGTGAGCAGGGCATCGTGGTCTTCAACACCCCCGGCGCCAACGCCAATGCCGTGGCCGAGCTGGTCATCGGAATGCTCATCGCAGGCAGCCGCAACGTGCCCGCCGCTGCCCAGTGGACGCAGGGCCTTGCCGGAGATCCCGCCATGGCAAAGAGCGTAGAGAAGGGCAAAAAGCAGTTCGTGGGCAACGAGATCAAGGGCAAGACCCTCGGCGTCATCGGTCTGGGTGCCATCGGCTCCCGTGTCGCCAACTGTGCCATCGAGCTGGGCATGGAGGTCTACGGCTACGACCCCTACATCTCCATCGATGCTGCGTGGAATCTGAGCAGTCAGGTCCACCACTGCGTCAACCTGAACGATATGCTGCCTCTCTGCGACTACATCACCATCCATGTGCCCTATCTGCCCACCACCAAGGACACCATCAACGCCCAGACGCTGGCCCTCTGCAAAGACGGCGTCAAGCTGCTGAACTATGCCCGCGGCGAGCTGGTCAACACCGACGCCCTGCTGGAGGCCCTCGACACCGGCAAGGTGTCCGGCTACATGACCGACTTCCCCTCCGAGGCCCTGCTGGGCCGTCCGGGCGTCATCTGCACGCCCCATCTGGGCGCGTCCACCCCGGAAGCGGAGGACAACTGCGCCGTCATGGCCGCGCAGGAGATCAGCGACTACCTCAAGAACGGCAATATCACCCACTCGGTGAATATGCCCGAGGTGCACCAGCCCCGCGCCGGAGGCAAGCGCATCTGCATCATCCACAAGAATGAGCCGGGCATGATCAGCCAGATCACTGCCCTGACCACCGAGGCGGGCCTGAACATCGAGAACATGGTCAACAAGAGCAAGAAGAACATGGCCTACACCATGCTGGACGCCACCGGCGCAGTGGACGCCACGCTGGCTGCAAAGCTCTCGGCAATCCCCGCCGTTATCCGGGTGCGCATCCTGTAAGAGAACGGAGAAGGGCCGCTGCCATCCAGAGCAGCGGCCCTTTTGCTTGAATCCCGTTATTGACCCTGACAGGGATTTGCGGTAGAATTATTCTAGCTGGACTAGGGGCATCTGCCCGCCCGGCGAAGATGATGAATACAGGAGGTTTGTCCATATGAAGGCCAAAAGAATGCTCTCGCTGCTCCTGACAGCAGCCCTCATGCTGAGCATGATGACTCCGGCGTTTGCCGCAGCGGCCCAGACCGAGCTGCCCCTCGCTTCGCAGACTCAGATGGAGGAGACCAACGAGGCCGTCTCCATCCGCCTGCAGGCCACCGGCAAGCTGGTCTATGGCTCCCCGTTCGAGCTGTCGGTGGTCACCCGCCCGGCAGACGTACAGTATATCGGCGTGGTGCTGGGCGTCAAAGGCGAAGCCAAAGGCTACGTCACCCTCGTGCTCTCCGATAAGCTCCGCACCCTGCTCAAGATGATACCCCTGCCCCGCAAGATGTCCAAGACCCCCGATCAGGTGGAGGAGTTCAACGTCTATGCCTACGTCAAGCAGCTCATCGACGGAAACGACGTCAGCGTGCTTCTGAGCGTGGCCGATGAGGTCGTCAAGGTGATGGATGCCCTGAAATTCTATATCCCCACCCTGAAGGATATGTCGCTGGGCCTCAAGCTCTCGCTGGAAATGATCCGCCGATACCTGCCCGAGGGCGTGTTCAGCCGCATCTATCTGGATGAACAGCCGGTGGATTCGGGCCGGTACATCGCGGGTGCTGTGGCGCTGCAGTCCGGCGACCTGAACACCGCCGGTGTGGCCATGTTCCGGATCAAGCCCAAGACGGAGGGCGTCCGCCTCTACTGGGCCGAGGAGCTGCCCGCTGTGACGCTGGCCGAGGCCGAAGCCCACAACACCGGCGCTCTGCTGGAGTCGGACGGCGTGGTGGCCAATGACGCGAAGGTCACTTACACCTATAAGAAGAAGGGCCTGTTCAGCAGCAAGTCCACCGAGTTCCCCACCGAGCCGGGCACCTACATCCAGACCGCTCAGGCTACGGGCAACTACTCCTGCGAGAAGATCACCCGTACGATCGTGATCTATTAACGTCAACAGAAAAACCTCCCGTACGCCAGTACGGGAGGTTTTTTCTGTCTTGCTTACATCCGGAACCGCCAGCCCCAGCCGCCTCCGCAGCAGCAGTTGCACAGCAGGTTGAGCAGGATCATGCTCCAGCACCAGCGCATCAGCCCGCCGGGCTGGGCGTAGGTGGTCTGGGTGCGGTAGGTCTGGCCGGGGTTCTGCATCCGGCGCAGGTGCATCTGGTATTCGGTGTTATTGGGGTCCAGCTGGACGGCGCGGCGGGCGTCCTGCAGCGCGTCGATGCTGTTGCCGAGGCCCTGATTGGCCAGCGAGGAGAGGTAGTACCACCGCGCCGAGCGGCTGGACATGCCATCCAGCACCCGGCGGGCCTCCGCATAGCGGCCATTCGAAACAAAGTTGCGGGCCGCCTGCATCTCGGGGCTGTCCGAGCCGGAATAGCTGGCCCCGCTCTGCTGCTGATAGCCGCCGAAGCCGAACCCAAAGCCAAAGGGGTCGAACCCGAAGTCGAAATCGCCCTGCTGCCAGCCGTTTGAGCCGTAGCCCTGCTGGTAGCCGCTGTACCCCTGCTGGTAGCCGCCGTAGCTCTGCTGGCCATAGCCGGACGGGCCGCCCATCTGAGGCCCGGTCTCGCCTTTGGTGATGGCGTCATAAGCCGCCTGCACCTCCTTGAAGTGCTCCTCTGCGGTGGGGTCGTTGGGGTTCAGGTCGGGGTGCCAGCGCTTGCACTTGGCCCGATAGGCTTTCTTTATCTCGTCGTCAGTCGCGCCGCGCTGGATGCCCAGCACCTCATAGGGATCTCTCATGGGTCTACTTCCTCACGTCTCTCTCAGGCCTTGCGCGGCCCTTTCGTTCCATACAGTATTACAGTCTACAGGACAGCGCCTGTAAAATCAAGCGCAAATCAAAAGAATATCCGCCTTTTGGGCGGAATCGTTTATTTTTTTCCGGCTTCCTTGGCCTGTTTGCAGTTGTATTTGAGCCATACACCGGAGTACAGGATGTTCCGCAGCAGGTCGGCATCCTCCACACAGGGCAGACGCTCGAAGCTTCTGGCGCACCGGGCCAGAAGCAGCTCGAAGATGTCCCGCATCTCCTCCTCATAGTCGGGCTGGCGGCTGAGGGAGCGCAGCGGGTTGTACGCGCCTTTTTTTTCGTCCCGGGCGAGGTCGTCGTAGGCATCCAGCAGGTAGATGAACTTGCCCAGATGGAAGCCGATGCTTCGCAGCTCGGGGGACCAGTGATCCTGCCGGTAGTCGAACAGCTCGGCCATCAGCTCCCCGAAGCAGCCAGACACCGCATCGAGGTCTTCGCTGCCCTCGGCTTCCAGCCGGGCCAGACGGTCGAGGCAGATGCGGATGGCGGCGCACTGACGAGGCCAGCGCTTGGCGGCCTCCTGCGTGGGGGCGTCCAGCAGCTTCTCGAAGCCGAGGCCGAGGAGGCTGCGGTCGTCGTTCCACTTGTCGGCGGCGTTGTAATAGTGGAGGGCCACGCTCAGATCGGCGCAGTAGTCGGTGGGGCCGCTGTGCCGCCAGCTCACCTTCCGGATGGGGTGGATGGGGCAGTGGCTGCTGCCGGTGATGCACGCGCTCTCGCCCTCATAGAGGCTGGAGAGCAGCAGGTTCAGGAAGGTCAGGTCATAGCTCAGGGTCAGACGGCCCCGCAGCCCGTGGAGCGCGCCGATACGGCGGCAAAGCCCGCAGTAGGCCGTGCGGTAGCGGGCCTTGGCCGCATCGTCCAGTGCGGCCTGATCAGGGATGACGTATCCAAACATGGCTCAGCTCTTCTTGATGAACTGGGTGCCGCAGCGGGGGCAGGAGATCTGGATGCGGCCCCGGCCCCGGGGCACCCGCAGCTTCTGGCGGCACTGGGGGCAGCGGTAGTAGTGGTAGAGCTTGCGGTTGTTCCACTGGTCGCGCAGGCTGCTGAATTTGCTGCGGATGCGGTCCTTCACGGCGTAGTATCGATAGTTCTCCTCGGTGCGCTTGGAGATGTTGCGGCTGAACATCCGGTAGTAGCAGAAGCCCAGCAGCACCACGCCGACGTACAGCAGCAGCGGCAGACGGGTGAGGATATAGACCAGGATCAGCACGAGAGAGGCGATGTTCAAAAACTGGTTCAGACCATCGGTGCCGTAGCGGCCTATCATGAACTGGCGGATCTTTTCTTTCATAAACGTCCTTCCTCATAAAAGAGGGGCGGGTGCGCCGCCCCTTCTGTATTTTTCTGCTCTCAGGATACCATGCAACCATGAGAAAATTTTGAACAGAGTGCAAACCTATCGTAAAGAGACGGGATTTAACCCCTCTCCTCCTCCCGGCGGCGGATGGTAAGGGAGGCTTCGGTGTCCAGCGCACCTTCCATCCGGCAGCGCAGCCGGGCCGGGCCGGCCTCGCCGGTGGTGGCAAGATAGGTGCCTGCCATGCCGCCCCGCAGGGGTACGACGCTGGGGCCGAGGATGCGCAGCGGCCCCTCCACGCTCAACTGGACGGCCTCGCCGCAGTAGGGCAGGAGGTTGCCGTTCTGGTCGATGGCCCGGAGGCTGACGGCGGCGCAGTCCCATGTGGGGCCGTCGGTGAGGATGGGGTTGTGGACGGTGCATTCCAGCCGGACGCTCTGCACCGGCTCCTTTACGACGGTGCGGACGGCCCGGCCATGCCACACCGCCTCGAAGCGGTAGACGGCAGAGGGGCTGCCCAGCACGCCGATATATTTGTAGTAGAGCTGCAGCAGCTCGTTCCAGCTCAGACGCAGCGAGTACATCCGCGCCCGGGACAGGGGCGAAAGCTCCATGGCGTCCCGGCGCATCTCGTTGAGGATAGCGGCTACCTGCGGCGCAGCGGCCCGGTCGAGGCCCTCATACTTTTCCAGCAGCAGGCCCACGAAGTCGTGGATCTCGATGGGCGGGTGAGGCAGAGCCGCGAAACGGCCCCGGCGGTCGGGTGCGAACTCGGCCACGAAGTCGTTGTCCCGGTAGAACCGCAGGCTGTCGGCGTTGGTGAAGGCCCAGCACGCCCCCGCAAAGCCGCCCGGATGGTCGCCCGGCGCCATGGTGGACGAGACCTCCAGCACGATGTCAGAGGGGGAGCGGGGGAGCTTCTGGCTGGCGTAGACGGCGGCAGAGAGCTTGGGGTTGCGGAACAGGTCCATCACGCCCTGATAGCTGATGCGGTCGCCGCTGCCGAACTCCCGATGGGTGTTGTAGTCGGTCATGCACCAGCCGAAGCTGCCGGCCACCCCCTGCTGGGCGATGGTGTCGTTGAGGACAGCGGCATAGCGCAGCGCCTGTGCCAGACGGTGCGGCTCGTCGTCGAAGGGCTTGGCCGGGAACTGCGCTCCCTCGAACTCGCTGATGAGGTAGCCTTTCCGGGGGTCGGGGGTGACGGCAGTGCGGGCCTCGCAGCCGACGCCCCGGCCCCGGTAGGAGTAGTCGGTGTAGGCGTAGACGTCCTCCAGAAGCTGGCTGCGGCGGGTGCTGCGGGTGCCCGCCGTGGGGCGGGTGGGGTCGAGGCGGCGGACCGTCTCGTTGGTGCGCTTATAGAAGCTCTCGTCGTCGGCGCTGCCGCAGACCCGGACGCCCCAGAGGAAGATGCTGGGATGACTGCGGCACTGGCAGACCATCTCGCGGCAGTTCTGCAGCGCCTGCGCTTTCCAGATGTCGTCGCCCACATACTGCCAGCCGGGCATCTCCACAAAGACCAGCAGACCCAGCTCGTCGCAGGCGTCGAGGAAGGCGGGGCTGGGGGGCATCGTGAGCCGGACGGCGTTGCAGCCCAGCTGCTTTTTCAACAGCTGGGCGTCCAGACGCTGGATGCTGTCAGGCATGGCATAGCCCTGATAGGCGTAGCTCTGGGGGCGGTTGAGGCCCCGCAGCTCCACCCGCTGGCCGTTGAGATAAAGCCCCCCGGCCACGAACTGTAAGGTGCGGAACCCGAAGCGGCAGCTCTTTTCGTCCAGCACCCGGTCGGGCAGACCGCCGGTGCCGGGCCGGATGAGCCGGACGGTGAGGGTGTAGAGGGTGGGGTGTTCGATGCTCCACGGATGGACGCTGTTCAGCGCGCCGGTGATGGGCAGCGAAAGCTCACCGGTATAAAAAGCCCGGCTGCCCGAGGGGCTGCGGATCTCGGCCTGCAGCGTGCAGCCCACCGTCTCGCCTACGGTGGCGGTGTAGATGCGGAAACCGCCCTCGGCCTTCGTCTCGATGAAGATGTCCCGCAGGTAGGCAGTCTCCTTGACGTCAAGGCAGACGGCGCGGCAGATGCCGCCGTAGGTGAGAAAATCCATCTGCCCGCCGAAGGGCGGGATGTTCAGGTCCTCGCGGCTGTCGCAGCGGACGGCCACCACGTTTTTCTGGCCCAGATGGAGGGCGCTGGTCAGGTCTACCGTAAAGGCGGTGTAGCCGCAGCTGTGGTGGAACACCCGCCGCCCGTTGCAGAACACCGTGGCGTCGTGGGCCACGGCACCGAAGGTGAGCAGAACGGTGCGGCCCTCCCACTCTCTGGGCGCAAAAAACTCCCGCCGGTAGCCCGAGAGCTTCTGGTAGTCGTTCTCATTGCAGTAATTGTAGGGCAGGGTCTTGACCGTGTGGGGCAGGCGCACCTCTTCCAGCTCCAGCTCCGGGGACTCCGGCCGCACGATGGCGGGGTCGAAGACCGGGGTGAACTGCCAGCCGTCATTCCAATCGTAGTGTTCCATCACAAATGCTCTCCGTGGCAAAGAATACTTTTGTTCTTATGCTACCACAAAGTTATGAACGAAAAAAGAATCCGGGCCGGTTTTTATCGGTTTTGGAATAAAAATTGACCCTCTCAGTCTCGCATCCGCTCGCCAGCTCCCCCAAAGGGGGAGCCACTGGCGTGTCGGATCAGCTGAAACGAGACGAGAAGGTCGGATTTTCCGGACACGGGAGTGCCCTGCTGCCCCCGCAAGCGGGGCTATCGATTTTGCGTGAAGATAAGCCTTCAGCAGGCAGAACAGTGTGTCCCGACCCGCCAATGGCTCTCCCTCTGAGAGAGCTGGCGCGTCAGCGCCTGAGAGGTTTATCGGATAAAATTCGTCATCGGGCGGCGGGGATTCTCCGGGTGGTCGATGCCGGCGGCCCGGCCTGCCTCGATGCATCGGAGCAGCCATGCCATGTTGCGGCCCAGCTCCTGCATCACGGCGCAGCCCTCAGCGTCCTGCAGCACCTGCTCCGGGTTCGAGCCGTGGACCATCGGCCAGTAGGAGCCGCTCACCAGCGGCATATGGAAGAACTCGGGATACTTTACCAGCTGGTCGAGGGTGGTCGTCGTACCGGCGCGGCGGGCCGAGCAGCAGATGGCGGCGGGCTTGTAGGCCAGATATTTGCCGCCTGCGTAGGCGAGGCGGTCCATGAAGCTGGTCATGTTGCCGGAGGCAGAAGCATAGTGCACCGGCGTGCCGAAGACGAAGGCATCGGCGGTCTTGGCCTTCTCGATGGCCTCGTTGACCACGCCGCCGAAGACGCAGCCCTTGCCGGCGGCACAGCCGCCGCAGCCGATGCAGCCGCCCACGGGCTTGGTGCCGACGTTCAGGATCTCCGTCTCGATGCCGGCAGAGTTCAGCTCTCCGGCGATGAGGGTCAGTGCGGTATAGGTGCAGCCCTTTTCGTGGGGGCTGCCGTTGATGAGCAGGACTTTCATGATGTATACTCTCCTTCTTACGCCCGAAAAAGCGGCGTTCTGGGATAATTTTAGCACATTCAGGCCCGGAACGCAACGAATCTTGGCGCTGCCCTTGACAAAGAGCGGCGGTATGACGATAATATGAAGTTACGATAACAGGAAAGACCAAAGGAGGCCAAAACATGCGAGTCATTGCAGGAGAAGCCCGCGGCAGACGGCTGGAAGCGCTGCCCGGCACGGATATTACCCGCCCCACCCTCGATCAGGTGAAGGAGGCGATGTTCAGCATCGTCCAGTTCGACCTGCCCGGTGCCCGTGTGCTGGACCTGTACGCAGGCAGCGGCCAGCTGGGCATCGAGGCGCTGAGCCGGGGCGCTGCCCGGTGTGTATTTCTGGATGAGAACCGCGAGGCCGTCGGCATCGTGATGAAGAACTGCAAGAGCTGCGGCGTCTTTGACCGCAGCCGGGTCAACATCGGCGAGGCAGCGCGCTTCCTCTCTGCCTGCCGGGAGCAGTTCGATCTGGTGCTGCTGGACCCGCCCTTCCACAACGGCACGCTGGAAAACATCCTCCCCCTCGTGGACAAGTGCGTCGCCCCCGGCGGCATCGTCATCTGCGAGAGTGAAACGAAGCTCGTCCTCCCCGCTGAGGTGGGCGGCTTGCAGCTGAAAAAGCAGTACAAGTACGGCAAGGTCCTGCTCTGGAAATATGGCAAGCCGGTGGCAGACGCCGCCGAGGAAGAAGGAGAAGCCTGATGAACGTCAACGAGCTTTTGGATACCATTGAGGATCTGCTGGAAGAGAGCACGGGGATGCCCCTCTCGGGCGGCAAGCGCATCGTGGATGTGGAGCAGATCCGGGATTATCTCGACGACATCCGCGCGAACCTGCCGGTGGAGCTGCGGCAGGCCCAGTCCATCGTCAGCGACCGTGCCCAGCTCATCGAGTCGGCCAACGCACAGGCGCAGGCCATCGTGAAGAAGGCCGAAGAGCGTGCCCGCATCCTTGTGAGCGAGGCCGAGATCGTCCGCGCCGCCCAGCAGCGTGCGTCGGAGATCGTCTCCGCCGCCCAGACCGAGGCCCGCACCGTCCGCCAGACCGTGACGGATTACTGCGACAATATGCTGAAAACCACCGAGGAGACCATGGCCGAGAACGCCGCACAGGTGAAAAATGTCCGTGCGAACCTGCGCCAGACGCCCCGCCGCGGCGCATAAGAGGGCTTCCAAGTCCCTGCGAGTCAAAGTGACGATTCGCAGGGGCTTTTTTTGTGCGATTTTGTAGGAAAAAAGCGAAGGAAAAAACTTGCATTCAGCGCTGTGATTTGCTACAATAAAACAGAGTCGTCGGGTATCTTGACAGCACTTAAACGGGACAAACTCCCGGAGAGATGTCCGGCGTATCGGACGGCTCGGAACACGAAACGAAGGGAGGCTGGGCACGATGACACAGAAAGAAGAGATGGCGCAGTTCGACCCGGCCTCGTTTGAGCATATCCCCGTGCTTCTGAACGAGTGCCTCGACGGACTGAACATCGACCCGGCAGGCATTTATCTGGACGGCACGGCGGGCGGCGCGGGGCACTCCCGCCAGATCGCCCTCCGCCTCGACGGCACAAAGGGCGGGCGGCTCGTCTCGCTGGATCAGGACCCCGACGCGGTGCAGACCGCCCGGGCGCGTCTGGCGGGGCTTCCGGCCACCGTGGTGCAGATCAATTTCCGCTATGCCGGACAAGCCCTCGAGGGCCTCGGCATCGAGAAGATCAACGGTGCGCTGCTGGATCTCGGCGTTTCCAGCCATCAGCTGGATGACGCGGCCCGGGGCTTTTCCTACCGGGCGGACGCTCCGCTGGATATGCGGATGAGCCAGCAGGGGGAGACGGCGGCAGACATTGTGAACACCGCCAGCAGGGAAGAGCTTGCCCGCATCCTGCGGGACTATGGCGAGGAACCCTATGCATGGCAGATCGCCGGGCATATCGTGGAGGCTCGGGAGACGGCCCCCATCGAGACGACCTTACAGCTGGCCGACATCGTGGCCAGTGCCATGCCGCCGGCAGAGCGGCGCAAGAACAAGAACCCGTCGCGGCGCACCTTTCAGGCGCTGCGCATCGCAGTCAACCATGAGCTGGACGCTCTGGAGGAGGGGCTGGACACCATCTTCGACCACCTCGCCCCGGGCGGAAGGCTGTGCGTCATCACTTTCCATTCGCTGGAAGACCGGCTGGTGAAGAACAAATTCCGCCGCTGGTCCACGGCCTGCACCTGCCCGCCGGAGTTTCCGGTCTGCGTGTGCGGCGGCAAGGCGAAAGCAAAGCTCATTACCCGAAAGCCTATCGAGGCCGACCAGCAGGAACTGGAGGAGAACCGGCGGAGCCGCTCTGCCCACCTGCGCGTTTTGGAAAAGCTCTGAGCCGGACAGGGCACCGCTCAGGGTGAGAGGAGGAGATCACTATGGGTCAGCCAGCCTATGATATGTCGTCTGAGGTGCGCCGCAGAAAAGCACCTCAGACGCAGCGCAAGGTCGCGCTGCGGGTGGAAAAGGGCGGCAAGCGCCGTCTCAACCCAGTCCAGGCGGCCATGCAGCATCTGCTTCAGCTGATCTCGATGGCACTGCTGGCGGGCCTTGCGGTCAGCCTGCTCTGGAGCGAGGCCCAGCTGGTGGAGGTCAACGACCAGATCCAGAAGGCCAAGGCAGAGCTTGTGAGCGAGCAAAGCCAGTACACCTACTACAACAGCGTCCTCAACAGCAAGACCAACATCACCAGCGTGGAAGAGGTGGCCGGTCGTCTGGGCCTGATGAAGATGGACCAGAGCCAGATCACCTACATCCGCCTCGACAGCGAGAGCGTGCTGGTGCGCAGGGAGTCGGCTGTCCACCAGTGGACGGATTTTCTGCACGACGGCGCAATGACCGTTCTGGCCTCCGTCGGCAGCATAAAATAAGCAAACAGACAGAAAAGCGTGCGGCAGCGCACGCTTTTCTGGTTTCTGCAGGAGAATACCATGCAAAACAAGCCCTCCAAAAACCAGCACAGGAACGTCTACTACCGCCTTCGCCGCAGCGACCCGCACGAGCGCCTCAGCGCACGGCTGCGGCGTTTCAGCTTCGGCGCGGCGGTATTTTTTGTCATGGCGGCTGCGGGCATCGTGACCTACAGCCTGTATAAGATCCAGATCGAACAGGGTGCGACCTTTCGCCAGTATGCGGCCGAGCAGCAGTTGCTGGACAGCACCATTCAGGCGACGCGGGGCGAGATCTACGACGCCTCCGGCATTACGCTGGCCTCTACCAGCGTAGTATGGACCATCTGGGCCGACCCCAGCTATTCCACGGCCCTCTTCACCAGCCAGACCGCCGAGGAGACGGGCGAAGTCCTCAAAACGGTGGACGAGACGACGCTGGCTGAGGTGAGCCGTCAGATCACCCTGCGGCTGCTCTCCGGCGACGGGGAGAGCCTTGACCGCGTGGACACCTCTTCGGCGGAGTACCAAACCCAGTACCAGACCGTCCACGACGCGCTGGCGAAGAATACCTCCTCCTATCAGGTCCTTGCCACCAAGGTGAACAACGCCGTCAAGCTCTCCATCGAGAAATACGTCAGCACCTACAACAAAGAGCACACCAAGGCCAAGACGCTGGAGGACGGCACCACCGTCCGGAAGGGCCGCATCTCCGTCTCCTCGTCCAAGAGCTTCCAGCGGGATTATCCCTACGGTGCGTTCGCCGCGTCGGTGCTGGGCTTCTGCAACGGCGATGGCGAGGGTTTCTATGGGCTGGAAAAGTCCTACGACTCCACCCTTGCGGGCGTCAACGGCCGCACCATCACCCGCCGCAACGCCTACGGCAACGCCATCGCCGACGCCAACGCCACCACCTATGCCGCCAAGGATGGCTCCAATCTGGTGCTGTCGCTGGACGTCAACGTGCAGGAGGTGGTGGAGCGCTACCTCAACGAGGCGGTCTATGCCAACAACGTCGAGAACCGCGGTGCGGCCATCGTCATGAACGTCAAGACGGGTGCCATCCTTGCAATGGCCTCCAAGCCCGACTTCGACCCCAATGACCCGCTGGATTTCAGCGCGAACCTGACCTATCTGAGCGAGCAGGTTCAGGCCGAGCCGGAGATCTATACCATCTACCTCAAGGACCCGGACGACCCCAAAAAATTCCTGCTGGACGAGAACGGCAAGAAGATCCCCGACCCGGACCCGGACTACACCGGCACCTACCGTGACATCCAGTGGAAGAACAAGGCCATCACTGAGCTGTACTACCCCGGAAGCGTCTTTAAGGTCATCACGGCGGCGATGGGGGTGGACTCGGGCAAGGCCACCTATTACACCACCCTCAACTGCTCCGGTGCTTACGGCGTGGCGAAGGAGACCTACCACTGCGCCGGAAAGAAGTCTCACGGGGTCCAGAACCTTGCCGAGGCCCTCCGCAACAGCTGCAACATCTACTTCATCCAGCTGGGGCAGCGGCTCGGCTCCAGCGTCTTTTATGACTACTTCGACGCCTTCGGCTTCACCGAGCGCACTGGCGTGGACCTGCCCAATGAGACGGGCATGATGAAGTATTACACCAAGAACCAGCTGGGGGAGGTCCAGCTTGCGTCCTCCGCCTTCGGTCAGGCCATGGCCGTGACCCCGCTGCAGGTCTGCACCGCCATCTCGGCGGCGGTCAACGGCGGCTACCTCGTCACCCCCCATGTGGTGGATAAGATCACCGACCAGAACGGCAATGTGGTCGAGGAGGTCGGCGCGAACGTCCGCCGTCAGGTCATCAGCGAGAGCGCCAGCGAGACCATCCGCCAGATCATGGAGTACGAGGTGGGCGACGGCTCCACCAACGGCGGCGGTTCCAATGCCTACGTCGCAGGCTACCGCATCGGCGGCAAATCCGGCACCTCCGAGCAGCTGAACATGGAGCGCCGCGCCGACGGCGACTACAAGAAGGTCGCCTCCTTCGCGGCGGTCCTGCCCGCCAACGACCCGGAAATTCTGGTCTATGTCATGCTGGACGACCCCAACAACGCCCGCACCGACTACTCCTCTATTCTGGCCGCGCCTGTGGTCGGCAACATCATCAGTGAGATCGCCCCCTATCTGGGCATCGCCACCGACGGCATCGACCGCAGCCAGACCACCGTGAAGGTGCCCAACCTCGTGAGCAAGGAGTGGAGCAACGCGCAGGTCGCCCTGAACAACAAGGGCCTCAAGCACCAGCTGGTGGAGAGCGAGAGCAGCCAGACCGCCGCCGTCGTCACCTACCAGTACCCCCATGCAGGGGCAGAGGTGGCTAGCGGCACCACCATCTATCTGTATACCGATACCTATTCCGGCAGTCACACCGAGGTGCCGGACGTCAGCGGCAAGAGCGCCGACTTTGCCCGCCAGATGCTGACCGCCGCCGGATTAAACTGTCAGGTGGTAGGGGAAAGCACCGGCACGGTGCAGAGCCAGAGCGAGGCCGCAGGTGCCAGTGTCCAGAAGGGCACCGTCGTTACCATCACCTGCGGATAATGGAGGGAGGCTCTCCCGAAGGGAGAGGCTTTCGGAAGTCGTTACATCATCTTAATAAGGGGAGAATGATTTATGGAACATATTGCAGCAGACCTGCTTTTGAAGGGCCTTGCCCCCGAGGGCTTCGCCGACGGCCAGCCCATCAGCCTTGTGACCACCGACAGCCGCGAGGTCTGCCCCGGCTGCATCTTCGTGGCTTTTCCGGGCGAGCGGTTCGACGGCCACGATTTCGCGGCCAAGGCGCTGGAAGAGGGGGCGGCCTATGTCGTGCTGAACCACCCGGTGGAGGGGGTCCCGGCAGAAAAGGCGGTCATCAGCCCCGACAGCTACCACGCCATGATGGTCATGGGGGCGAACTACCGCAGCCAGTTCCACCCCAAGGTGGTGGGCGTTACCGGCAGCGTGGGCAAGACCACCACCAAGCAGATGACCTATGCCGCCATCGCGGGCTTTGGGGATACCATCAAGACCGAGGGCAACCAGAACAACGAGCTGGGCCTGCCCCGCACCCTGTTCCGCATCGGGAAGGAAACCGAATACGCCGTGGTGGAGATGGGCATGAGCCACGCAGGCGAGATCGAGCGTCTGGCCCGCTGTGCCCGGCCCGATGTGGGCATCATCACCTGCATCGGCGTGTCCCACATCGGCAATCTGGGCAGTCAGGAGAACATCTGCAAGGCGAAGCTGGAGATCTGCGCGGGCCTTGCGGAGGGTTCGCCCCTCGTGCTGAACGGCGACGACCCCTTCCTCCGCAAAGCTGCTCTGCCCGGCCACGTCCGTCCGGTGTGGTTCAGCCTCGGCGACGAGAACGCCGACGTCTGTGCCCTCAACGTCCGGCAGGAGGGGGACGGCATGGCCTTCACCCTCTGCGACAGGGCCGCAGGCCGCTATGAAGTGACCATCCCCGCCATGGGCCGTCACAACGTGGCGAATGCGCTGGCCGCGTATGCCGCCGCCACCCGTCTGGGTCTCGCGCCCGAGGGCGTTATCGCTGGTCTGGCCGATTTCGAGCAGACCGGTATGCGCCAGAAGGTGGTCCACGCAGGCGGCATGGACGTCATTGAGGACTGCTACAACGCCAATCCCGACAGCATGAAGGCCGCATTGGCCATGTTCAGGGAGTACCCCTGCAAGCGCCGCTTTGCCCTGCTGGGCGATATGCTGGAGCTGGGGGAGATGAGCGCTTCCGCCCACGAGGAGCTGGGCCGTCAGGCGGCCGGGGCCGGGCTGACCGCCCTCGTCACCTACGGGCCCGAGGCTGCACGGACGGCGGAGGCCGCAAAGGCGGCGGGCCTTGCCGACGTGGTCCACGCCGGGGACTACCAGCAGGCGGCCGACGCCCTGCTGGCCCGGATGAAGGCCGGAGACGCTTTGCTGGTCAAGGCCAGCCGCGGCATGGCGCTGGAAAAGGCGCTGGCCCTGTTCTATCCCGTCTGTGGGAAGTAAAGAAATACTTGGAGTATTATTATGATTCGTTTTGCCTTGATCGTCGCCTCGACGCTGGGATTTTTCCTCACGGCGGCGCTCGGGAATTTAATGACCCCGCTGCTCCGGGCGTTCCACGACCGGCAGCAGCCTCAGAAGGAAGCCGAGCCGCCCACGATGGGCGGGCTGTGCCTCATGACGGGCACGATGGCGGCGGTGGGCGTCGGCTGGACGGCGGCCTGCGTCGCCCAGCCTGAGCTGCTGGGCAGCGAGAACCTGCTGACCACCCGGCTGCTCATCGCCCTCTTCGGGGCGCTCTGCTTCGGGGGTGTGGGCCTCGCGGACGATCTGGCCCGGCTGCGGCATCGCTCGCCGCTGGGGCTGCGCCGTCCGGTGCGGCTGGGGCTGGAAGCGGCCTCCGGCGCGCTGGTGCTGGCCCTGCTGGGGCTGAACGACTGCCTGCCCGACGGGCTGGCCGTTCCGGGCCTTGGCTACTGCACCCTCGGGCCGCTGGCCCCGGCGGTCTGGCTGGTGCTCCTTGTGGCGCTGGCCGAGAGCGTCCGCACCGCCGACGGGATGGACGGTACGGTCTGCGGCTGCGCCTTCATCGCCATGCTGGGCCTCATGACGGCCATGACGCTTCTGGGCTGGTTTCCGCTGGGCGTCCTCCCGGCGGCGCTGGCCGGGGCCTTGATGGCCTTTCTGCTCTGGAACTTTTATCCCGCAAAGCTCCGCCCCGGCGCGGTGGGATGCCAGTTCCTGGCCGGTGCGCTGGGCTGTGTGCCCCTGAGCATCGGCTGGCCCGGGCTGACCCTGCCGCTGGCTCTGCCCTACTGGCTGGAGGGCGGCATGGTGGCGTTGCAGATCGTCGTATGGAAGGCCTCCGGCGGGCGGCGGCAGCTGTTTGGCACTGCACCGCTCCACCGCTGGCTCGAGAAGCGGGGCTTTGATCCGGTGAATATCTTTTATATCTTTGGAGTTCTGGCCCTGCTGGGCCTCGCGCTGACCTTGCAGGCGGCGCGGGCCAGCTGAGCGGCCCATAAGGAGGGAGTGCGGATGGCGACCATCCGAAGAAAAAAGTCTGAGCCGTTTGCCATCGTCCAGAAAGACCCCGGCCCATGGCCGCAGGTGCTCATCAACTGGCTGGCGACGCTGGCGGTCATCATCGTGTTCGGGCTGATCATGCTGTTCAGCGCCAGCTACACCACGGGCTATCTGCGGATGGGGGACAGCTTCTACTACATCAAGTCCCAGATGTTCTGTCTGGGGCTGGGGCTGGGGGCAATGCTGCTCTTCTCCCGCATCGACCACCGCTTCCTGCGCAGGCTGGTCTGGCCGGGCTATTTCATCTGCATCCTCATGCTCATCGCGGTGCTCTTCAGTGCGCCCCTGAACGGCTGCCGCCGCTGGCTGCGTGTGGCCGGTGTCACGGTTCAGGTGTCGGAGATCGCCAAGTTCGAGATGATCCTGCTCACGGCCCATCTGGCCGCGAAAGCGCCCCATCTGGAAAAGCTCGACCCCTCCTCGCCCCGCCGGGTCCCGGTGCGGAAATGGCTCTACCAGCGCATCGTGCGGGAGCTGGTCATCCCGCTGCTGCCCCTCGTCCCGGTGGTGGGCCTGCTGGTGCTGGAGCCGCATATGTCGGGCATCGTCCTGACGACGGCCATCGTGGGCACCATCCTCATGCTGGGCGGCAGCGGCGGCGTCATCACATGGGCGTGTGCCGGCCTCGGCGCAAGCCTGCTGCAGACGCTGCTGGGGCATATCGACTCCATCCCCTACCTGCAGAGCCGCCTCGACGGCTGGACGCATGACCTTGCCAAGATGACCGACCAGACCCTGCAGAGCCTTTACGCCATCGGCTCCGGCGGCGTGACGGGCCTCGGCCTCGGCAACAGCATCGAAAAGCAGCTCTGGCTCCCCGAAAGCACCAACGACTTCATCTTCAGCGTCGTCTGCGAGGAGCTGGGCTTCGTGGGGGCTGTGGTGGTCATCCTGCTCTTCGTCCTCTTCCTCGTGCAGGGGCTGTGGATGGCGTTCCACGCCGAGAACCGCTACTGCTCGCTGGTGGGCATCGGCATCATGGCCCAGATCGCGTGGCAGGTGTTCTGCAACATCGCGGTCGTCACCAACACCCTACCCAACACCGGCATCTCACTGCCCTTCTTCTCTTCCGGCGGCACCAGCCTCATCCTGCTGCTGGCCGAGATGGGCGTGATGATCAACATCGGCCGGGGCGGCGAGCGCGCCCGCCTCGAGCGGGAAAACCGCCGCGCCCTGCGGGAGCAGCAGGAAAAGAAACCGGATAACACCATTGTACTCAGACCCGATATGGGCCTCTGATCGTTCAAGGAGGAAATCATCATGCGTGTACTCATCGCAGCCGGCGGTACGGCCGGACACATCAACCCGGCTCTGGCCATCGCGGGAGCCATCAAAAAAGCCGACCCCGCCGCAGAGATCCATTTTGCAGGCCGGAAGGAGGGAATGGAACACCGCCTTGTGACACAGGCGGGCTATCCCTTCCACCACATCGAGATCACCGGCTTCCAGCGGAAGCTCTCCCTCAACAACATCAGACGGAACCTCATCACCCTCTGGAATCTGGCCCTTTCCGGCCCGAAGGCCAAGGCGATGATGAAGGAGATCCAGCCTGACCTTGTCATCGGCTGCGGCGGCTATGTCTCCGGCCCGGTGGTGCGCTGCGCCGCCAAGAAGGGCATCAAGACCGCCATCCACGAGCAGAACGCCTTCCCCGGTGTGACCAACAAGCTGCTGGCCCCCGATGTGGACATCGTCTTTGCCGCCGTGCCCGCCGCTGTCGAGAAGCTGGGCGCTCCCGAAAAGACGCAGGTGGTGGGCAACCCGGTCCGGCCCGAAGTGTTCGAGAAGGCCGGGGAGCGGGACGCCATCCGCGCCCAGCTGGGCGCAGGCGACCGCACCGTCATCCTCTCCTTCGGCGGCAGTCTGGGCGCACGCCGGGTCAACGAGGTGGTGGCCGACCTCTGCGCATGGGAGCAGAAGGAAAATAAGCCTGTGCTCCACATCCACGCCACCGGACAGTACGGCGTGGAGCTGTTCAAAAACCTTGAGAAGGAAAAGGGCTTTGCCCCCGGCGAGAGCCTTGAGGTGAAGGAGTACATCAACAATATGCCCGAGCTGCTGGCCGCTGCCGACCTCGTCATCAGCCGTGCCGGTGCTCTGACGCTGGCCGAGCTGGAAGCCGAGGGCCGTGCCGCCGTCCTCATCCCAAGCCCCAATGTGGCCGAGAACCACCAGTATTACAACGCCATGGAGCTGCAGAAGGCCGGGGCCGCTGTGGTCATCGAGGAAAAGGACCTGACCGGTGAGAAGCTCATCTCCACCGTCTCCGGTCTGTTGTCTGAGCCGGGCAAGCTGGCGGCGATGGGCCGGAATGCCCGCAGCCTCTCGGTGGACGACAGCCTCGACCGCATCGTGGACGCCCTGCTCAAGCTGGTCAAGACCCCGTGATTGATTCGACGGCCCTCTTGTGATAAAATCAGACGGAAAGGAGGCAGCGCCGCACCATGACCCAGAACCGAAATGACCGCCGTGCCGGGCCGCAGAGCAGCGCCCGGCCCCGCAGGCCGCAGACCCAGAACGGCTCCCACAGAGCCTACGACTGGACACAGGACCGGCGAGCCTCCGCCCCGCAACGCCGCACCCGGCCGCAGGGCTATCAGGAACAGACGCTGGACTTCTCCGGCGGGGATGGGAGCTTCGAGCACTACGGGGACAACAGCATCCAGTTCCCCCAGCAGACGGCCCGCCGCCCCAACGGCCAGAGCCGGGCAGGACAGGCCCGCCGTCCGGCCCGGCCGCAGGGCCAGAGGCCTCGCCGCCAGAACACACAGCCATATCCCCGCAGCGGCCAGCGGCCCGGCAGCGCACAGAACAATGGCCGCTACCGCCCCACCGAAGCGAACCTTCGCAGCCCGGCCCGGCGGGAGGGCAAAAAGAAGCGCCGCTTGACCCGGGCCGCCATCCGCCGCCGCAGGGCCATCCGCCGCCTGACTGCGCTGGCGCTGCTGCTCTGTGTCATCGGAGTGGGCGTTTACCTCACTGTGACCATGCTTTTCAAGATCAACACCCTGCAGGTGGTGTCCGACGGAGCAGTGGTGAGCGAGGTGGGCGGCTATTCCAGCGCCGAAATTCTGGAAGCGCTGGGAGTCCACGCCGAGGAGAACATCTTCAGCTTCGACCCGGCAGAAAAGTCCGCCGCGCTGGAACGGCAGTTCCCTCTGCTGGAGAACATCCATGTGGAGCGGGATTATCCCAACACGGTGGTGGTGCGGGCCGATGCGGCCACCGCCGCCTACGCCATGCAGACCTCCGGCGGCTGGCTGAGCCTCTCCGCCGGGCTGAAGATCTTGGATAAGACTGCTGCCCAGCCGGAGCTGCCCGTCCTCTACGGCGGCGAGCCGGAGTCTGCGACGCCGGGCGTCCAGCTGGAATTTGCAGCGGATACGCCGGCAGCGTCGGACAGCGCCGCGTCCAGTGAGGCCGCAGCCCCCGCCGATAAGCGCCTTGACTCCCTGAATACCCTGCTGACCGCGCTGGACAGCAGCGGTCTGGGGGCAGACGTCACCCGCATCGAGTTCGAAGACCCCGAGCAGATGGCGTTCCTGTATCAGGGCCGCATCAGCGTGCTTCTGGGCACCCTGAACGAGCTGGACTATAAGCTCCGGCTGGCAAAATACGTCCTGCTGGACGAGGACGGCAAGGGCTGCTCGCCCACCGACACCGGGATGCTGGACCTGAGCCACCTGAGCGCCTCGTCCACCCGCAAATTCCGCTTTGCACAGGGAGAGCCGACTCTGCCCTCGGGCTATATCGCCCCGGTGCAGGCTGAGGCCCCGACACAGACAGAGCCTCAGCCGGAGGAAGCCTCCGACCCCGAACCTGACACGGAGGGCGCGGACGCCGCGCCTGCCGATGAACCCACTGCCGCAGCGGCAGAACAGCAATAAGGAGCATCTGAACCATGAAACTGGAACAACTGTTGGAGGGCGTGCCCTATACGCTGGTGCAGGGCAGCCTTGAGCTTGACATCGAGGACATCATCTACGACAGCCGCAAGGCGGCCCCGGGACGGCTCTTCGTCTGCATCGTGGGCACCCAGCGGGACAGCCATGACTATGCCGCCCAGTGTGCGGCCGAGGGGGTCACGGCGCTGGTCGTCCAGCACGACATCGACCTCTCTGCCGTCCCCGGCGTCACTGTGCTGAAGGTGGAGAGCAGCCGCTATGCGCTGGCCCTCATGAGCGGCAATCTCTTCGGCAATCCCTCCCGCCGGATGACCATGATCGGCGTCACCGGCACCAAGGGCAAGACCACCACCACCCATATGATCAAGAGCGTGCTGGAGGCCGCAGGCCGCAAGGTGGGCATGATCGGCACCAACGGCATCTACTTCCTCGGCCATCATCAGGAGACGGCCAACACCACCCCCGAGAGCTATGAGCTGCAGAAGACCTTCCGGGAGTTTCTGGACGCGGGCTGCGACACGGCTCTGATGGAGGTGTCCAGTCAGGGCCTCATGATGGACCGTGTGGCGGGCATCCACTATGATGTCGGCGTCTTTACGAATCTCTCGCCCGACCACATCGGCCCCGGCGAGCATAAGACCTTCGAGGAGTACCGCAGCTGGAAGGGACAGCTCTTCCGACGCTGCACCACCGGCGTCGTGAACATCGACGACGAGAACACCGAGGCCCTGCTGGAAGGCCACACCTGCAAACTCGTGACCTACGGCTGCGATGAAAAGGCCGACTACCGCGCCGGTACGTACCAGCTGCTGCGCACCCACGACTTCCTCGGCGTCCGGTTCCATGTCTCCGGCAAGGACGATATGGACGTCAGGGTCAATATGCCCGGCGAGTTCAGCGTCTACAACGCGCTGGCTGCCCTCACCGTGGGCAAGGTGCTGGGCCTGCCGGATGAGGCCATCCACGAGGGCCTGAGCCGCTGCGTGGTCAAGGGCCGCGTCGAGCTGGTGCCCATCAGCAGGAAGTTCACCATCCTGCTGGACTACGCCCACAACGAGGTCTCCACCGAGAGCCTGCTGACCACCCTGCGGGCCTACAAGCCCCACCGCCTCGTGGTGGTGTTCGGCTGCGGCGGCAACCGCTCCAAGCTGCGCCGCTACGGCATGGGTGAGATCTGCGCCAAGATGGCTGACTTCTCCATCCTCACCGAGGACAACAACCGCTTTGAGAAGGTGGAGGACATCCTCGCCGACATCCGCGTGGGCATGAACAAGGGCAACCCCGACGCCAAATTCGTGGAGATCCCCGACCGCCTCGATGCGCTGCACTATGCCGTGGACCATGCACAGGAGGGCGACCTCATCGCCGTCATCGGCAAGGGCCATGAGACCTACCGCGACCGCGAGGGCGTCAAGACCCCTTTCCTTGAGCGGGAGCTGCTGGAAGAGTATGCCCAGCAGATCGGCCTTGAGTAAACTGTAATATTTGGACATAAAAATACCGGCTGTGCAGCTGCACGGCCGGTATTTTTTTGGATTCCAGAGGGAGTTAATTCTTTTCCGCCAGCGCCTTCTGCGCCTTTTCCTCGGGGATGAGGTTGGTCATGCTCTTGAGGCTGATGCCGATGGTGGAAAGGTTGTGCAGCATAGCCGAAGAGGCAGGCTGCAGGATGCCCAGAGCACCCAGTGCGATGAGGGCAGAGTTGAAGGTCAGCACAAAGCGGTAGTTGGCGCTGACGCGGCGCTGCAGGGAGTTGGCGATGGTCTTGAGGATGACCAGCTCCTCGAGGCTGTCGGCCTTGATGGTCACATCCGCGATCTCGCGGGCGATGGCAGCGCCGGAGTTGATGGCGATGCCGACGTCGGCGGCGGAGAGGGCGGGGGAGTCGTTGATGCCGTCGCCGATCATCACGACGGTGTGGCCCTCGGACTTGGCCTTCTGGACGAAGGCGGCCTTGTCCTCGGGCAGCACCTCGGCGAAGAAGCGGTCCACGCCCACCTGCTTTGCGATGGCGGCGGCGGTGCGCTCGCTGTCGCCGGTCATCATGACCGTGCGGGTGATGCCGAGGCTGCGCAGGGCGCGCAGCACACGGGCGGCTTCCGGGCGGAGCGGGTCGGCGATGCAGATGACGCCGGCCAGACGGCCCGAGGCAGCCAGATAGAGGTGGGAGTATTCCGGCTCGAGGTCGTCGAATTTCTGTCGCTCCTCCTCGGGGATGCTGCAGTGCTCGTCCTCAAAGACGAAGTGATGGCTGCCGATGACGACCCGGTTGCCGCTGACCCGGCTGGCGATGCCGTGGGCCACAATATATTCCACCTCGGAGTGCATCTCCTCGTGGGAGATGCCGCGCTCCTTGGCTTCCCGGACGACGGCGTTGGCCATCGAGTGGGGGAAATGCTCTTCGAGGCAGGCGGCCAGCTGAAGGACTTCGGCCTCGGTACGGCCGGAGAAGGGCACGACCTTGACCACCTTGGGGGTGGCGCGGGTCAGGGTGCCGGTCTTGTCGAAGACGATGGTGTCGGCCTTGGACAGGGCCTCAAGGTATTTGCCGCCCTTGACGGTGATGTGGCTTGCGCCGCACTCCCGCATGGCGGACAGGACAGCCAGCGGCATCGAGAGCTTGAGTGCGCAGGAGAAATCCACCATCAGACAGGAGATGGCACGGGTGGCGTTCCGGGTCAGGGCATAGGTGACGATGGTCGCGCCGAGGCACCAAGGCACCAGACGGTCGGCCAGAGCCAGTGCACGGTTCTCGGTGCTGGACTTGAGCTTCTCGGACTCCTCGATCATGGCCACGATCTTGTCGTAGCGGTTGGTGCCGCCCTCGGCCTTGGTGGTCAGGACGCATTCGCCCTCCTCCACCACCGTGCCGGCGTAGACGGTGGCACCGGTGATCTTCCGCACCGGCATGGATTCGCCGGTCAGCGCGGCCTGATTGACCATGGCCTCGCCCTCGATGACAGTGCCGTCCAGCGGGATCATGTTGCCGGAGCGGACGACGATCTCGTCGCCGGGGTGCACCTTGGTCAGGGGCATCAACACCTCGGTGCCCTGTGCGCGCACCCAGACCTTATCGACGTTCAGGGCCATACTGCGGGCAAGATCGTCAAGGCTCTTCTTGCGGGTCCACTCTTCCAGCAGGGAGCCGACGTTGAGCAGGAACATGACCGAGCCTGCGGTGGCAAAATCCCTCCGTAGGATGGACACGCCGATGCTCAGGGCGTCCAGCACCTCGACTTCCAGCCTGCGCCGCCACAGGCAACGCACACCCTTCCAGAGGAAGTGGAGAGAGCGCAGCACCGTATAGGCGGCGTCGAGGGGGGCAGGCAGGAAGAGCTTGCGCAGCACCCGGCCCGCCACGAGGTCGTACATCTTTTCCTGATATTCCTGATTGATGCGGCGGCTGTCGGCGCTGGTGACCAGAGCGTCCAGCTCGGGGTCGTCGAAGCGGTAGCCGCTCAGGGCGGCAACGGCCGCCTTGCGGGAACCGGTGTAGCAGACGACCACGTCGCCCGTCCGCTCGTAGACCTTGGCCTTGCTGACAGCGTCGTGGTGGTTCAGGTAGGCTTCCAACACGTCGGCCCGGTGCAGCGTCATCCGCACGTTGCAGACGTGTACCCGCAGACGGCCGCGGCTTTCATGAAGAATAGTACATTTCATATCTGAATATCCTCTGCGTATTGCAAAAAACAGCCATGAAAAAGAGCCGCCCGCAGGCGGCTCAGAGGCTGTAAGATCACTCGTTGGTCTCGGCGGCAGCAGCCTCAGCCGTGTCCTCGATGACCTCGGCCTCAGCCTTGGCAGCGCGGGCCTCGTTGATGGCCTTTGCATCCTCGAGGATGTCACCGGCCTGCTCCTGTACTTTGCTGACGGTCTCCATGGTGCAGTCCTTCATGCGCAGGACAGCGGCGGCGGTCTGGGTGTAGGCCTTCTTGGCATCGCTGCTGGACAGCAGCTTGAAGCCGGCGGAGCCGAACAGGGTGCCGGCAGCGAACAGAGCGATCTTCTTCATATCGACCATAGTTTATATACCTTCCTTTTATCGTACTTCACAGAGGTGTCGGGAAAGACACCGTACAAGTGTTTCTGCGGATATTATAGCGCGGATTTCGGAATTTGCAAGGGTTTTTGACGATGTTAAGATGTATTAACTTTTTACGGAAAGTAGTTAGAGAAGACTGTCTCTTCGCGTTTTTTGAAGCAAACTACAGTTTGTATTTTCAAACAAACCGGGAATTTCAGAGAAATCTCGGCCAGAGTCTTGCGCAGGACGCTGCATCCGTTGTACAATAAACAATGTATGACCAAAAACAGCGACAGGGCGGCGCGTTCCGGCCTGTTCCAGATAAGTGAGGCAGGAAATGGAAAAGAAAGAGATCCGTGTGCTGGCGCTCGACCTCGACGGCACCCTGACCAACGACCAGAAGGTCGTTACCCCCGCCACTCGGACGGCGCTGGACGCTGCCGCCGCCAAGGGTGTGACCATCGTGCTGGCTTCGGGTCGTCCCACGGCGGGCGTAGTGCCGCTGGCACGGGAGCTGGAGCTGGACAAGAAGGGCGGCTGCATCCTCTCCTACAACGGCGGCTCCATCACCGACTGCGCCACCGGCAGGACGCTCTACAGCCAGTGGCTGGATCCTAAGGTGGTGCCGGCCCTCTGCGCCTTTGCCAAGGAGCAGAAGGTGGCCATCGTCACATACAATGAGCAGGGCGTCGTCTCCGAAAGCCCCGAGGACCCGTGGGCGCTGAAGGAGTGCTTCACCTGCGGGCTGCCCATGCAAAGGGTGGAGGATCTCGCCGCCTATGTGGACTACCCCATCTGCAAGATGCTCATCACCCTCGACCCCGCCCGCCGCGACGAGGTGCTGGCGGCAGGCCGGAAGGTGTTTGAAGGCAAGATCGACCTCTACCCGTCCAGCCCCTTCTTCATCGAGGCCGTGCCGCTGGGCGTCGCCAAGGACGTGAGCCTTGCGGGCCTGCTGGAAGAGATGGGCCTGACCCGCGACAACCTGATGGCCTGCGGCGACGGCCTCAATGACCGCTCCATGATCCGCTATGCCGGTGTGGGCGTGGCCATGCAGAACGCCGAGCCGCCCGTCAAGGAAGCCGCCGACTATGTGACGGAGGCCGACAACAACCACGACGGTGTGGCTGAGGCCATCGAGAAGTTCATTTTGTGAAAGGATACCAAACGCAAATGCCGCGCAACTTAGTTTTGTTCGATCTGGAGTGGAATATCGGCTATAAGCCCTTTACCTTCAATTACCATGGCGTCCAGCAGACGCTCCGGGGCGAGATCATCGAGATCGGCGCTGTCAAGATCGACGAGGACGCCAATGTGCTGGATACCTTCTCCATCCACCTCCGTCCCCGCATCTTCCGCAGCCTGCAGCACCACATCGCCAAAGTCACCGGTCTGACGCAGGAGGACCTCGACAAGGGCGAACCCATCCTTCAGGGCCTCCGCCGCTTCATGAAGTGGTGCGGCCCCGATGCCGAGTTTGCCGAGTGGGGGCTGGACGATGTGCCGGTGCTCAAGCAGAACCTCTTCCTGTGCAACCTCGACGAGAGCCGCCCGACGGTCTGGTACGACCTGCAGCAGATCTTCCTGCGGGAGCATCCCCGCAAAGAGGGCGAGGGGATGAAGCTGGAGAGCGTCGTCACCCGAATGGGCATCCCGATGGAGCGACCCTTCCACGATGCTCTGTCTGACACCCTCTACACCGCCGACATCTGCCGCAGGCTGGACCTGCGGGCCGGGCTGGCCGCTTACCCTACCGAGGACGAGACGCTGCACCAGAACCTCTGCCCGACACCGGGCGACTACCGGGATTTCAAGGTGTTCCGGGGCTATCTGGAACAGTCCACATGGAAGCTGGACCCGGTCATCGGCACGATGGCCTGCCCGGTCTGCGGCACGGCCCTGCAGCCGGACGACGTCTGGCTGAAAAAGGGGAGCAGCGGTTGGTATACCCTGTCCCAGTGCCCCGTCTGTGCGGGCAAGGGCGGCGAGGCAGGGCGGGGCGTGTTCCAGAAATACCGGATGTCCCGCCGGGACGGCCTGCACTGGGCCTTCGCCCGCTGCATCCAGATGCCGGACGATGCCTCTTTGGCCAACTGGAAAAGGCAGCGCGCCCAATATCTGGAACGCCAGCGCATCAAGGCCGAAAAGCAGGCCGCCGAAGCGGCCCAGAATACTTAAGAATAGAAAATCGTGCAGGAAAACGAGGGTCTGTTCCGTTGTTATAGGAGAGATGAGGCTGTAAAATGGCAAAATTGCTCAGATTTTGTTCATCTCCCGGTCATAGATGATGGATATACTATGACTCAATAATGGGCGGAAGCGAAAGGAAGGGTACGAGCACGATGGGAATGATGTTCATCGACGGGATACATCAGCTGGGTACGCTGGAATTCTGGGAGACATTGCTGGACAGCTTTGAGGGGCTGGGGCCGGTGGTACCTATCCTTCTGGCAATGGTGGAGTCCATCTTCCCGCCGCTGCCCCTCATCGCCATCGTGGCCCTCAACGTCGCAGCCCACGGCGGGCTGTTGGGCTTTGTCTACAGCTGGGTCGGCGTCGCTGCCGGAGGCACGGTGGTGTTCCTGTTCTGGCGGCGGGTGGTCAAGCGCTTTTTCTGGAAGCTGGCCTCCCGCTCCGAAAAGCTGAAAAAGGCCCAGCAGTGGGTCAGCCATGTGGACACCGCCACCCTCTTCATGCTGGCGGTCCTGCCCTTCACGCCCACAGCGTTTCTGCATCTGGCTTTCGGGATCTCGGATTTTGACGAGAAGCGCTATCTGCTCACCCTTCTGGTCGGCAAGGCCGTGATGGTGGCAATGATGGCCCTCTTCGGCCAGTCGCTGGTCAGCTCGCTGCGGAACCCGGTGTACCTTATCCTCGCCATCGCCATCTGGGCCGGGATGTACTGGGTAAGCAAGAAGCTCTGCAAAAAGCACGATCTGAATTGACAAAAATGCGAAGCACTTGACTTTTTTGCAGAGACAGCATATAATAAAACCATAAAGGAACGGATGAGTATTCCATGTGCTCACCTGAAACTCAGCAAACAGAAGCCCCACGGTATTGCAGTACCGCGGGGCTTCTGTTTTGCGGGGATCAGTGCTTACCGGCCTTGAACCATCCGCCAAGCCACTTGTAGATGTATTCAGCGACTACACCTGCTGCGACGGACAGAATAAAGGAACGAATCTCATCCATGTGCTTTCACCCCCTTCCCCAATTTAATGGAGTCGGAAGGCCGACACCTACAGGATACCATAAAATTCGACGAAACACAAGAAAAGCCGCTGTACAGCTGTGAAAAGCTGCACGGCGGCTTTTGTGGTAGTGCGCTTAGTTTTCGGCCAGATTGCCGGTGTAGAGCTGGTAATACTTGCCTTTTTTGGCGATCAACTCGTCGTGGCTGCCGCGTTCAATGATGCGGCCCTGCTCGAGCACCACGATGCAGTCCGCGTTGCGGACGGTGGAGAGACGGTGGGCGATGACGAAGCTGGTGCGGCCATACATGAGGCCGTCCATGCCGCGCTGCACCAGAGCCTCGGTACGGGTGTCGATGGAAGAAGTAGCCTCGTCGAGGATGAGCACCGGCGGGTCAGCGACCGCTGCGCGGGCGATGGCCAGCAGCTGACGCTGGCCCTGCGACAGGTTCGCGCCGTCGCCGGTCAGCATGGTGTTGTAGCCGTCGGGCAGACGCTTGATAAAGCCATCGGCGTTGGCCAGACGGGCGGCGGCGATGCACTCCTCATCGGAGGCATCCAGCCGACCATAGCGGATGTTCTCCATGACCGTGCCGGTGAACAGGTGGGTGTCCTGCAGCACGATGCCCAGAGAGCGGCGGAGGTCGGATTTCCGGATCTTCTGGATGTTGATGCCGTCGTACCGGATCTTGCCGTCCTGAATGTCGTAGAAGCGGTTGATGAGGTTGGTGATGGTGGTCTTGCCGGCACCGGTGGAGCCGACAAAGGCGATCTTCTGGCCCGGACGGCCATAGAGGTTGATGTCATGGAGGACGGTCTTGTCCGGCAGATAGCCGAAATCGACGTCGGTGAAGGTGATGTCGCCCTCCAGCTTGTGGTAGGTGGTGGTGCCGTCGTGGTGGGGGTGCTTCCACGCCCAGATACCGGTGCGTTCGCTGGTCTCCACGAGGGTGTCGTCCTTATCATACTTGGCGTTGACAAGGGTGACATAGCCCTCGTCGGCCTCACTGGGTTCATCCATCATCTTGAAGATGCGCTCTGCACCGGCCAGCGCCATGATGATACTATTGGCCTGCATGGATACCTGACTGATGGGCATATTGAAGCTCTTGTTCAGGGCGAGGAAGGCCATGACGGTGCCCAGCGTCACGCTGCCGACGCCGCTGACGGCCATGGCTGCGCCCGCCAGAGCGCAGATGGCATAGCTGATGTTGCCCAGCTGGGCAGTGACGGGCATGATGATGTTGGCAAAGCTGTTGGCCTGCTTGGCGCTGTCCTTGAGCTTATCGTTCAGCTCGCGGAAGCCCTCGAGGGTCTTCTGCTCGTGGGTAAAGACCTTGACGACCTTCTGGCCTTCCATCATCTCTTCGATGTAGCCGTTCACCTTGCCGAGGTCGCGCTGCTGAGCGATGAAGAACTTGCCGCTCTGCTGGGTGATCTTCTTGGAGCAGAACAGCATCAGGGCCACCATCAGCATGGTGACGATGGTGAGCTGCCAGCTCAGCATACACATACTGGCAAAGACGGAAACGATGGTGATGGCGCTGGATACCAGCTGGGGGATGCTCTGGCTGAGCATCTGGCGGAGGGTATCCACGTCGTTGGTGTAGACGGACATGATGTCGCCGTGGGGATGGGTGTCAAAGTAGCGGATGGGCAGGCTCTCCATGTGGGTGAAGAGCTGGACACGCAGGTTGCGCAGAGTGCCCTGCGTGACATTGACCATGATGCGGGCATTGAGCCATGCGGCGAGGATGCCCACCACATAGATGCAGCCCACCCGCATCAGTGCACCGGCCAGCGGCGCAAAGCTGGGGTCCTGCTGCTGGGTCATGGGGATGATATAGTCGTCGATGAGGGTCTGGAGGAACAGGCTGGCCTGCACGTTGGCCAGTGCGCTGACCACGATGCAGATGAGCACGAGGATGCAGTGGGGCAGGTAGTGCTGGAACACCTCAGCCATGATGCGCTTGAGCAGTCTGCCCGGGTTTTCGACCTTCGGACGCGGGCCTCCCATGCCGCGGGGGCCGGGGCCGTGGACGACCTTTGCTTTCTGTTCTGCCATTACTGCTCACCTCCCTGCTTGTCGAAGTCGCCGCTGCCGCCCTGTGTCTGGCTGTTGTAAACTTCCTGATAGATCGTGTTGGTCTTCAGCAGCTCCTCGTGGGTGCCCAGACCGTTGATCTGGCCATTGTCCAGCACAAGGATGCGGTCGGCATCCTGCACCGAGGAGATGCGCTGTGCGATGATGATCTTGGTGGTGCCGGGGATCTCCTCCCGGAACGCCTTCCGGATCTTTGCGTCGGTGGCGGTATCCACGGCGCTGGTGGAGTCATCGAGGATCAGGATCTTCGGCTTGCGCAGCAGGGCGCGGGCGATGGTCAGGCGCTGCTTCTGGCCGCCGGACACGTTGGAGCCGCCCTGCTCGATCCAAGTATTGTACTTGTCCGGGAAGCGCTCAATGAACTCATCGGCGCAGGCCAGCTTGGCCATCCGGATGCACTCTTCCTCGCTGGCGTTCTCGTTGCCCCAGCGGAGGTTGTCGAGGATGGTGCCGGAGAACAGGACGTTCTTCTGGAGCACCATGGAGACCTCCCGGCGGAGGACATTGAGGTCGTAGTCCCGGACATCCACGCCGCCCACGCTGACGGTGCCACTTTCGGCGTCGTACAGGCGGGGGATGAGCTGCACCAGACTGGACTTTGCGCTGCCAGTGCCGCCGATGATGCCCAGCGTCTCGCCGGGCCGGATGTCGAAAGTGATGTCGTTCAGGACGGGCTGGCCTGCACCATGCTTATACTTGAAGGAGACATGGTCGAAGCGGATGCTGCCGTCTTTGACCTCCTGCACCGGGGCCTTGGCCGGGGGCAGGTCGGTCTTTTCGTCCAGGACCTCGACGATACGCTTGGCGGAGGCAGCGGACATGGAGATCATGACGAAGGCCATGCTCAGCATCATCAGGGCCATCAAGATGTTCATGATGTAGCCGAACAGGGCGTTCAGCTGGCCGGTGGTCAGTGCGCCGTGGAGGATGTACTTTGCGCCGAACCAGCTCAGGGCGATGTTGCAGCCATAGATGGCCGTCAGCATGGCGGGGTTGTTGAAGCTCAGGCGGCTCTCGGCGTTGACGAACTGCTGGTACAGACCCTCGCAGGCCTTGGTGTACTTCTCGTTCTCAAAGCCCTCGCGGACGAAGCTCTTGACCACGCGGATGGCAGAGACATTCTCCTGCACCGAGGCGTTCAGGTTGTCGTAGTTCTTGAAGACCCGGTCGAAGATCTTGAAGGTGGGCACCATGATGCTGGCCAGTACAGCCAGAAGGAAGGCGATAGCCACCACGAAGATGAGAGTCAGCGGGCCGCCGATGGAAAAGGCCATGATGAGGGCGAACACCAGATGGACCGGGGCGCGCACACACATACGCTCCATCATCTGGAAGGCGTTCTGTAAGTTGGTCACGTCGGTGGTCATGCGGGTGACGAGGCCGGCGGTGGAGAATTTGTCGATGTTGGAGAAGGAGTAGTGCTGGATGTTCTCGTACATCGCATCGCGCAGGTTGCCGGCGAAGCCGGTGGATGCCTCGGCGGCATACTTGCCCGCCAGAATGCCCAGCAGCAGAGCGATGGCCGCCACTGCGAAGGTGAGCAGGCCATACTTGAGGATGGCGTTCATATCGCCCTTTGCGATGCCAAGGTCGATGATGAAGGCCATGATGGTGGGCAGCAGGATGTCCATGACGGCTTCCAGCGCGGAAAACATCGGTGTCAGGATCGCGGCGCGCTTATACTCGCCCAGATGAGACACAAGCTTTTTTATCATCTGTGGAACCTCCTTTGAATAATTGTTTGGTACAGAACGATTTTATACAAAACAATTTTAATGTCAATGCTTTTTTCAAAGTTTCGGAAAAAGTTCATATTTGTTTCACTTCAAGCCCAGATATAGTTTATTCAGCAGCCGCAGCAGCTCGGTGTTCTCTTCTTCCGTCAGCAGGCTGGCGACGTATTCGTCGGTCTGGTGGAGGGCGAGCATGGTATTTTCGTGGAACTGGCGGCCCTTTTCGGTGAGCACCAGCTGCTTGAGGCGGGCGTCCTGCGCGACGCTCTGACGGGCGATGTAGCCCTTGCGCTCCATGAGCTGTAAAATATTGGTGACGGTGGAGCGGGTGATGGAGAACTCCCGCTCGATGTCCCGCTGGAACACGGGGGTGTCGGAGTTCCGGTAGAGGTACTCCATGATCCAGCCGTGCATGGGGGTCACGGCCTCCACGCCGTTGGCGCGGGAGATCTGGCCGATCCTGCGGAAGATGAGATTGTTCACCCGGCGCAGCTGGGCCGGGATGACCTGCGGAGTCTCCCAAGGCGGTGCGACAGGAGTGCAGCAAGGCTCGATTTCTTTACACATAGTTATCATCCTTCTGTTCGTTATATGGCAGAGCTGTGAATGTTCGGAGGTTGAACTGTTTCACATAAAACTGTTTGATACAGGACTATTATGGACCAAAAAAAGAGGGCTGTCAACCCTCTTTTGCGCCTAGTCCCACCGGCCCAGCCCTGTCAGGATGGCGATGGCGACTTCGGGCTTGTTTGTGACCACGAGTTCCGGGTCGAGCCGGAACAGCTGGCGCAGGTCATCCCGGCTGTCATTGCCCACCGGCCACGGCGCGACCTTGAAGCCGTGGGCGTGGGCGTTGGAGAGCAGGTCTTTGTCCCGGAAAAAGGCGTGGTACTCCGGCCCGATGTAGTCCACCGGAAAGCTGAACTGTGCGACGTAATTCACGAAATCGGTCTGGTAGTAATACTGCTGTAAGATCTGGGCCAGATTCATGCCGGGGAAGATGGAGTAGAGGAAATCAAGGCGGTCTTTCAGATAATAAAGAAGGATGCTGTTCTCCTCGTCGAGGCTGTTGGGGTCTTCCAGCAGGGCTGCCGCTTCGCTGAGGGCCTGCGGGCTGGAAAGCTTCTCTGCGAGAGGGTCGGTCTTCTTGAGGCCCAGCTTTTCCCAGAAGGTGGCGGGCTGGACGAGCTGGGACTCGGGGCTGGAGGTCATGGCACAGATGGCCATCTGGGGCATCCGCTCCTTCACCCGGCGGAGAGCGCCGTACTCGAAGGCCGTGATGACGGCCTTTTCTTCCAGTCCCGCGTCGAGGACAGCGTCGATGACCCGGTCTGCGATCTCCTCGTCCCGGTCGAAGTAGGGCTTCAGCTCGATGTGGATCATCTGGAAGCCCTGCGCGACTTCCAGCACCTCTTCGAGGGTGGGGATCTGCTCGCCTGCGTACTCGGGGCCTTTCCAGCTGCCGAAATCCAGCTTCCGCAGCTCGTCGAAGGTCATGTCCGGGATGTTGCCGTGGACGCCGGCCTTGAGGTCGGTGAAGTAGTCATGGGCCACCACGAGGTGACGGTCCTTGGTGAGCTGGACGTCGCACTCGAAGCCGTCTGCGCCCAGCGTCTTGGCCAGACGGAAGGACGTCAGCGTGTTTTCGGGGGCCAGATGGGACGCGCCGCGATGGGCGATGATAAGAGGGCGCATGGGCAAAGCTCCTTAAAAGACAGATTGTTGAAAAAATACTACCGTACATGATACACGTTTTCACAAATTCCGTCAATGACGGCGCTTCACAGGGGAAAAGGGGGGGCGAAAGTACGACTTTTATCGTCAAAACGACGAAAAAATAAGCTGGATTTTAGCACTTTTCACGAGAAAAAACCAAAAATCGGCCCATTTCTCTCCTATCTGTTTCTTCCCAACGGACAATTCCTATGGTAAGATTATAGTGTAATGAATCAAACCTCTCCGTCAGCGCTGACGCGCTGCCCCCTGAAGAGGGGAGCGAGACTGAGAGGTTATCCCAAACGAAAAGATACCTACGGAATAAGGGAAATGGAGAGTTTTGCTATGACTGAGTTCAAGCCCATCAAGGAAGGCAAGGTCCGCGAGATCTACGACAACGGCGACAGCCTCATCATGGTCGCCACCGACCGCATCTCTGCATTCGATGTTATCTTAAAGAATAAAGTCACCAACAAGGGCAAAGTGCTGACCCAGATGAGCAAGTTCTGGTTCGACTACACCCGCGACCTGCTGCCCAACCATATGCTGAGCGTGGACGTGAAGGAGATGCCCGAGTTCTTCCAGCAGCCCCAGTACGAGGGCCGCAGCATGATGTGCCGCAAGCTGACCATGCTGCCCGTCGAGTGCATCGTCCGCGGCTACATCACCGGCAGCGGCTGGGCCAGCTACCAGAAGACCGGCAAGGTCTGCGGCATCCAGCTGCCCGAGGGCCTGCAGGAGTCCGAGAAGCTGCCTGAGCCGATCTACACCCCCTCCACCAAGGCCGAGATCGGCGACCACGACGAGAATATCTCCTACGAGCAGAGCATCGATGTGCTGGAAAAGCAGTTCCCCGGCCACGGCGAGGAGTACGCCACCAAGCTGCGCGACTACACCATCGCCCTGTATAAGAAGTGCGCCGAGTACGCCCTCTCCCGCGGCATCATCATCGCCGATACCAAGTTCGAGTTCGGTCTGGACGAGGACGGCAATGTCATCCTCGGCGACGAGATGCTGACCCCCGATTCCTCCCGCTTCTGGCCGCTGGAGGGCTACGAGGCAGGCCACGGCCAGCCCTCCTTCGACAAGCAGTTCGTCCGCAATTGGCTCAAGGCCAACCCCGACAGCGATTACGACCTGCCGCAGGACGTCATCGACAAGACCATCGCCAAATATGAGGAAGCCTACGAGATGCTGACCGGCAAGAAGCTGTAAGGCTCCCGGAAATTCCGACCACCGCCCGCTTTGTGGAAGAACAGAGCGGGCGGTTTTTGCGTTGCGGTGTTTTACCTCTTGAACAGGGCGGTGGGTGGTGTTACAATAGCACAAGAAACGGGCACATTTTCGGCCCTTTGGTGTAAGAAAAAGGAAGCCGTGCGGACGGCGAAAGGAAACGATCAAATGGAGATCAGCACGCGGGAGAAACTTTTGCAGACCATCAGCAGGTACATCATCATCACCCTGAGCATCAGCATCATGACCATCGGCGTATACTTCTTCAAATTCCCCAACAACTTCGTCTTCGGCGGCGTGACCGGCGGCGCAGCCCTTGTGGCAAAGCTTACCCCCCTGTCGGCCTCGGCCTTCTCGTCGTGGGCAAACGTCATCCTGCTCGTTCTGGGCTGGATCTTTCTCGGCAGGAATTTTGCCATCAGCACCGGCTGGGCCACCGTCGTTATGAACGTGGAGCTGGCTGTGTTCGAAAAATATGTCCCCCTCAGCGGCCCCCTGTCCGACCAGCCCATGCTGGATCTGGTCTTCGCCATCGCCCTGCCTGCCATCGCGTCGGCACTGCTCTTCAATGTGGGCGCCTCCTCCGGCGGCACCGATGTCATCGCCCTTATCCTGAAAAAATATACCCATATGCAGAACACCGGCGAGGCCCTCTTCATCACCGACCTTGCCATGGTGCTGGCAGCCTGCTTCGTGTTCGACCTCTACACCGCCCTTTACTCCTTCGTGGGCCTGACGGTGAAGAGCCTTGTCGTCGATGCGGTGCTGGAACAGATGAAGATGTGCAAGGCCATCCTCATCATCTGTGACGACAAGGACCCCATCTGCGACTTCGTCATGCGCAAGCTGGTGCGTGGTGCCACCTACACCCCCTGCTACGGTGCCTACACCGACCGTCCCCACTACATGATCTATACCACCCTTACCCACCGCGAGGCCCTGCAGTTGCAGGCCTTTATCCACAAAGAGAACCTCAACGCCTTCATCTCGATGCTCAGCACCACCGAAGTATTCGGCAAGGGCTTCAATCACGCATAAAAAATAATCAGCAGGATAAGCACATCTGTGTCATTGCTCGGAGAGGAATGATGCAGGTGTGCTTTTTCTTTGGTCTGCTTATTCAGCTCCACCCGCAGCAGCTTGGCGTCCTTGCCGCTGAGGACATCCTGTTATCTTAACGGCATTGCCTGCAAAGGAGGGCTTTTTTGTTTGCGCTCAAATGTGCTATAATAAGAAAAACGTCGTTATTTGGTGAGGAGGCTGGAATCGAATGGACTTAAAGGAGCAAAAGTACGTCTGCACCCTTGCGGAGTGCAAGAGCCTGACCCGCGCCTCGGAGCGGCTGTATATCTCGCAGCCTGCACTGAGCCTGTACATCAATAATGTGGAAAAGAATCTGGGTGCGCCGCTGTTCGAGCGGAATGGCCGGAAATTCGAGCTGACGTGGCTGGGCAAGCAGTATGTGGAAAAGGCTTCTCAGATGCTGGAGCTGGAGCGGCAGTTCGAGGCGGTGATGCGGCAGACGGAGCAGGAGAGTGCCGGGCAAGTGCGTATCGGTATCGCACAGCGGCGCGCCATCTGGTTTCTGCCTGCGGTGCTGTCGGTGTACGAGCGGGAGTGGCCGCAGGTGGATGTGGTCATCCGGGAAGGAAATCTGGCCGATTTGACCATCATGCTGAAAAACCGGGAGCTTGACCTTGTGGTGCTGAGCCAGAGCGATGTAACGTCCGAGATGGAGACTATCCCACTGGGCATGGAAGATTTTCTGCTGATGGTGTCCGGAGACCATCCGCTGAACGAAAAGGCGGTTCCCGTCGAAGGCTCAAAGCTCGACTTCCTTGACCCGCACCTTCTGAGCGGTGAGACGATATTTCTGAACACCGAGATGCAGAGCGCCCGGCGGGTGGAAGAGAAAATCCTGAAAGATTACAAGGTCAAGCCGGGACGCATCCGGGTGGTACGCAATATGGAGCTTGGCGCACAGCTGGTGGCCGAGGGTCTGGGTGTGGGCTTTATCCGGCAGGGCTATCAGAAGAACATCCACTATCCGAAGCCGGTGAAATACTACACCATCGATAGTTCCAAGTACGGACAGAATGTTGTGGTGGCCTACCGTCAGGATGTGGAGCTGACCAAACCCATGCGAGCTATGATCATGCAGATGAAGGATGCAGCAGAGGAGTATTTGGAGTTCTGATAAACTGAACATAAGAATTCCAAAATGAAGATATAATTTTTTCAAAATGTACAAAGCACCTCCGATTTGGTAAACTGAAAGTACCAAAAATGGAGGTGCTTATTATGTTGGAGGAAAAACTGGAGCGAAGCGTCGAGCAGAGCGCAGCTGCCCTGACTGCAATGGCAGACGACTTCTTCGACCACCCGGAAGTGGGTCAGCAGGAGTTTCATGCATTTGAGACCCTGACCGGCTGGCTGGAAAAAGAAGGCTTCACTGTAGAGCGCGGTATTGCTGGTATGAAGACGGCGTTCCGCGCCGTCTGGAAGCACGGCGAGGGCGGCCCGAACATCGGTCTGCTCTGCGAGTACGACGCTCTGGCCGGTCTGGGCCACGCCTGCGGCCACCATATGCAGGGGCCGGCCATTCTGGGCGCAGCCAAGGCACTGAAAGATGCAGCCATCGACGCACCGTATACCATCACGGTCTACGGCACACCTGCTGAAGAGACCATCAGCGGCAAGGTCGTGATGCTGGAAAACGGCTGCACCTTTGAGGAGCTGGATGTGGCGCTCATGATGCACGGCGGCCCTGCTACGCAGGTGGATGTCAAGTCGCTGGCACTCAACAAGCTCAAGATCATCTACCACGGTGTCTGCTCTCACGCAGCGCTCAAGCCCGAAAAAGGTCGCAGCGCACTGGACGGCCTGATTCTGGCTTGTCAGGGCGTCGAGTTCCTACGGGAGCATGTTCCCTCGGACGTTCGGATGCACTACACCATCGTCAACTGCGGCGGCACGGCGGCAAATGTGGTGCCCGGCTATGCAGAAGCGAGTATGTATGTCCGCTCCTACAACCGCACGGAGCTGGACGGCGTGGTGGCCCGCGTCAAGAAGGTATTGCAGGGTGCGGCCATGATGACAGAGACGGAAGTGGAGATCATCGAGGAAAAGAGCCTCGACAACAAGATCCCGGTGCTGTCCCTCAACGAACTGGTGATGGAGCAGGCCGAGAAGGTCAAGGCTCCCTGCATCCGTCCGGCCCGCCAGAAGACCGGCTCCACCGACTTCGGCAACGTGATGCGCCATGTGCCCGGCACCTGCATCCGCGTGGCCTTTGTCCCGGAGGGGGCAGCAGCTCACTCGCAGGAGTATCTGGATGCCGGCAAGACCGAAGCGGCCCACAATGCGGTGGTCTACGGCGCAAAGATTCTGGCGCTGACGGGCGCACAGCTCATTGAGAACCCGGAAAAGCTGGAAGCCATCAAGAAGGAGTTCCATGAGAATCTGGCCAAAGAACTGCACGGCCAGAGCTGACGCTTTGGCGCGTCAAAAGAGAGGAGAAAATTATGGAAACGAAAAAGAAGCAATTCAAGATGCCGCATACCTTCGTCATCATCGGCATCATCATCCTGTTTGCGGTCCTGCTGACCTGGATCATCCCGGCAGGCTCCTACACCCGCTTCGAGAACGAAGCAGGCATTAAGGTCATCGACCCCAACGATTTCAACTACATTGATAAGACTCCCGTCAACCCGCTCGAAATTCCGCTGTACATCGTCAAAGCCTTCATCAAGCGCATTGATCTGATGCTGGTCATCATGTTCGCAGGCGGTGCCTTCCACATCCTGACCAAGACCGGCGCACTCCACGCCGTGGTTGCCAAGATGGCAAAGATCTTCTCCACCCGCGTCTATCTGTTCCTGCCTATCCTGACGCTGGTGTTCGGCCTCATCTGCACCACGCAGGGCGTCAACCTGTTCATTGCCTTTGCACCGATCATGGTCATGATGGCTTTTGCGATGGGTCTGGACTCCATCACCGGTGCATCCATCATCCTGCTGGGCGGCGCCATCGGTTTCTCCACTGGCCCTCTGAACATCAACACCACCATCGTGGCTCAGAAAATTGCTGGTCTGCCGCTGTATTCCGGCGTGGGATACCGCTTTATCTGCTTTGCTGTGTTCTATGTTATCACGAACATCTACCTCATCCGCTACGCACTGAAGATCCAGAAGCATCCCGAACTCAGCCCCATGTACGAGATCGACAAGACCAGCGAGTTCCGCAATGCTGCTGACCTCGACTCCTTCGGCAAGCTGGACGCCCGCAAGATCCTCATCATGCTGGTCTTCTTCGCAGCCCTTATCCTCATCGTCTACGGCGGCATCAAGCTCGACTGGGATATGTCTGAGACTGCATCTGTCTTCCTCGCACTGGCTGTCATCGAAGGCGTGCTGGGCGGCTTTGGCCCCTCCGCGATTTCCAAAGAGTTCCTTGAGGGCTGCAAGAAGATGCTGGGCGCTGCCTTCATCATCGGCATGGCACAGGCGATCAGCAGCATCATGAACGCCGGTCACATCACCGATACCGTTGTCCACGCACTGGCAAACGGCCTGAACTTCGTCCCCACCATCCTGCTCGGACCCGCCATGCTGCTGGCAAACACCATTATCAACGTCTTCCTGACTTCCGGCAGCGGTCAGGCCGCAGCTGTCATTCCCATTCTGGCACCTCTGGCCGACCTCGTGGGCGTTACCCGTCAGACTGCAATTCTTTCCTTCAACTTCGGCGACGGCTTCTGCAACTACGTCCTGCCCACTTCCACCGCTCTGATGGGTATCATCAGCGCTGTGAACATTCCCTATGACCGTTGGATGAAGTTCATGTGGAAGCTGTTCCTCATCTGGCTGGCCGTCGGTTCTGTGCTGCTGATGATCGCGCAGGCGATCCACCTCGGCCCCATGTGAACTGGAAGGCGGCAAAAAATCAGGCTATGGCGTCAACAATAAAAGAAATCAAAAATCCTTGGATCAGGACGCTGGCTGAGTATGGTCTCATCACGGTCAGCATCTGGATCATGGTCATCGGCATCTACTTTTTCAAATTCCCAAACCACTTTGCCTTCGGCGGCGTGACCGGCTTTTCCACCGTGTTCAGCCAGCTGCTCCACTGCTCGGCAAGTACCTTCACCACCGTTGCCAACTACGCGCTGCTGGTGCTGGGCTTCATCTTTCTGGGCAAGAGCGTCGGCATCCGCACCGTTTATGCGACCATCGTTATGTCGGTGAGCTTGCAGGCACTGGACGCTCTGGTGCCGATGCACGGTACTCTGACCGACCAGCCTATGCTGGAGCTGGTATTTGCCATTATGCTCCCGGCTATCGGTTCGGCGATCCTGTTCAACATCGACGCATCCTCGGGCGGCACGGATGTCATCGCCATGATTCTGAAAAAGTACACCAGCATGAACATCGGTTCTGCCCTGATGGCAGCGGATGTGGCGGCTGTGGGCCTCTCGTTTGCAATGTACGGCCCCTCCACCGGTCTGTTCTCCATCATGGGTCTGGTGGCCAAGTCGATGGTGGTGGATAACGTCATCGAAAATATGAACCTCTGCAAGTGCTTCAACATCGTGTGTGAGCACCCGCAGGCCATCTGCGACTTCATCATCCACGATTTGAACCGAAGCGCGACCACCTTTGAAGCGCGCGGCGCGTACTCTGACGCCCACAAGACGGTCATCATGACCACCATGCGGCGCAGTCAGGCCATCCGCCTGCGCAACTTCATCCGCCAGCAGGAGCCGACGGCCTTTATCATGATAGAAAATTCCAGCGAGATCATCGGTAAGGGCTTCAGCCCCGTGTAAAAAAGGATTTTTCCGCAGCAGGCAAAACGCACAGCCAGTGGTTTTGCCTGTTTTGCACTACCCGGCCAGATGACATTCCGTACAGGAAAACGGGTGAAGCGGAAGAGAAAATGCAAGGCTTCCATGACCAAATGGAATAAATCTTGTGTACAAGAGAAATTTTTGGCGATTCTTAACGAATATTAAGACGGAAGCTATGCCTTTTGTAAGATTGTCCGATTATGATAGAACCATCAGGAGCGGTGCGGAAGAGCGCCGTCCCGCAAGAACGGTATAATGAATGAAGAAACCACCTGCCAAGGAGGAAAAAAAGCATGGAGATCAAGAAAGCAGCCACGGCTGGTACTCTGGAATCCAGCGACTGCATGGTGACCGTGGAGCCGGGCGAGGGCAAGATCGATTTCTCCCTCGAAAGCTCCGTCATCCACCAGTACGGCAACCAGCTGCGCAAGGTCGCGCTGGAGACCCTGAAGAATCTGGACATCGATAACGTCCGCATCACCATCGTGGACAAGGGCGCACTGGACTGCACCCTGAAGGCCC
>ENA-UOJV01000181-UOJV01000181.1-human-gut-metagenome-genome-assembly--contig:-C82-NODE-181-length-106638-cov-37.406378_pt1 | contig 106638 bp, 95 predicted proteins | sample MGYA00242356_ERZ723903 | MGnify/ENA metagenome assembly ERZ723903
TCCTGCTGTTGATTGGTAATTAAAGCATCGAAAACTTCCATGTCCTTTGTAGAATAATGCGAAGTGGTCTGCCCTCTTCAAAGTGGTGTGCACCTGTAAAAGAACTGTCATGTGGTGCCGCTTACAGAAATATAATGCTTTGAGTAAATTGTAACATAGGGATATTCTTTTGTCATTAGGAAAATCAATGTATTTTATGATTTGTCTGTCCAAACACGGTAAACATGACCATGAATATCTCCGATATCTTTCTGGCAGCCGTGTGAGCTACTATAATATCCTGTCCCAGTCGGTTTATGGCGTTCTGCAGTGTCAGCGAGCCTATATTGACAAGCGAGCTCATAAATGCCATGGAAAGACCAGCCTTAAGCATCGTCATTTTCATCACGGCTATTACTTCAGGTGTCATATTATTCTCACTGTCTTTACATTCTGTTCTCTCAGTATCACAATTTTCGCTACAAAAAATTGCCGGTGTCAGGTACCATTATATAGACATTATCCTGTTATTTATATTCACCAATTTGCTAATATTTGTTTTTATGCATTTCATATATATCCTTTATTATTTTAATTGCATATATGGTAAGCGCTATTCTTATACAGGTGTCACCTTCAAATTTCTTATGCTCAATCTGCCTTTTTTAATCTGGAATTTCCAAAATCAAAATAAAAACTATATGCAAAAAAGAGACACAACTTCAAACTTCCTTTTACGGAATTGATTCTTGTGTCTCTTTTTCATTATAATTTTCTGTAACGTGTAATCTTTATCCAGTTTTCCGGGAATCCCATATACTTTAAAAATTCTTTTTCTGTGTAACAAGATGTTGCCGATAAATGTTTAGATAATAAGTTCGCCAATTCTTGTTTAAATTTTTTAAACAAATCCTTCGGCAGTAAATAACGTAACGCTATTACGACCGCAAACAAATCATGTTTTCCACATTCATATTGCTTTCCTTTTTTTATAATTCCCAGTTTATCATGAATGGGGAAATCTGGAATGGCATTTTTGGTTTTATATGAATATAAACGCTCACCATGTGCACAAATATTTCTAAATTGGGCTGTTACTGCTAATAATTTTGCAAGCTGCATTTCATTAACAAATGGATAATTTTTAGCAATCTTTGTCTGTATATCAAATGGAAGATAAAAATACATCTTCGACATATTTCCAAAAGTCAACGCATTCACTAATACCCATAACGGTACATTGTGATATTTATTCTGTGCATGATTTATGTAATTATAATCAGTTGGTCTGCTTGTATATCTATTGAGAACATTAACCAGTTTCTGTACTCCCGTACGGTTTTTACCGGATGTATTATAATTATTGATATTTAGATAAGCAACCTGATTCTCTCCAAATTTTTCACAAAAATGATAGGATATAAGCGACTTTATCTCCCATTCAACTCTCAGAAGATATTTCAGGAACAATTCTCGTAATGATGCATCAAATTCATATAAGTTTACAATATCCTCAAATCTTGTCCCTTTTTTATACGTCTTAGTTGTCGTATTTTTAAAAATATCTTTATATCCGCTGATAAGTGAATAATAGCTGTAGCGCTTAAGCATCTCTTTTGCATATTCTTCATCAGCAATCAATAAATCTTTTTCTTTTACAAGTTTTTCAATCTGCTGTTGATAACTAAAAAATACCTTAGCCATGCAACTTTCACCTCTTTTTCTCATTAAAAAAATGAGGAGACCCCGCAGGCTCTCCCCAGGTTGCAGGCCCCGCAAGCATCTGCAACACGATCACTGGTTAATATAATACTCGGCATTTCACAAAATGTCAAGCTCTTTTCCAGCTCATAACATTATATGCAATGTGACAAAATAAATGCTTAAAAGAATTATGAAAACATAGAGGCTGTGCTTTGTCATCATATTTTTCTCTTTTTTTGCCACAGCGTAAGGGACTTCATTCCGTGAGACAGGCTGGGGGCCCGGAATGAAGCCCCATCCTACTGCCAATGCCTGCAATTATCTCAACAAAAAGAGGAAGCAACCTCCGAGTTCTCACCCAAAGATTGCTTCCTCTAATTTACATTTCACTATAATATTAGCTCACAAGCCATTTTTTTACAGTTTCCTCATCAAAATCCACACATTCAGCTATATCTTCTATTGAGTGACCTTTTTTCTGAAGCTTTAAAGCAGTTACTTTTGCCTGACGAATTCTGCCTTCTTCTCGACCTTCTTTTCGACCTTCTTCTCTGCCTAACTCTCTGCCTTCATTTTTCTGTTCTTCCCACGCCTTACACATATCAATCACCTCTTCTTTCTCATCTATGTCTATATCCGTTCATGCAAAAATCTATCGCTTGGATAATTATCATATTCAATTTCAATTTTTACATCAAATCCACCACTACTATTTCCGGTATATTGTTAAATCGCGGAATCACTTCTGTTGTTCCCAATCCACGCGACAGCACCAGATTCTTTGTCCCATCATCCGAGGTATAAACGCCCTCCAGCTTTCCGGGAAACCATCCAAAGTCCGGTGCGTACATCCCACCGATAAACGGAAGTATCACCTCTCCGCCGTGGACATGACCAGAGAATACACAGTCAATGTCCCATTCGTTGATTCCATCGTTAATCAGCCAGCATACCGGCATATGTGTCAAAAGTACCGTATAACGATCCGTATCCTGAAATTCGGAGAGAAAAGCACACTCCTCCGGATCGGCTTCGTTGGTTTCCAAATACCTCGCAGGCAGGCAATATCCATAGATACCGCCGATGCGAAGCTGCTGGCCATTTACCTCAGTATCTACATACTCTCTCTCAAGAACCGTTGCTCCCGCCTGCTCATAGAGAGCCTTGATGTCCGTGTTATAGCTTTGCTGATATTCGACCTCGTGGTTGCCAAGGGATACATAGACCGGAGCGATCTGGCAAAGCGCTGAGATTGAGTCGGTTGCAATGGAAGTATTTTCTTCGCCGGAGTTTAGCTGATCACCGGTAATCAAAATCAAATCCGGGTTCTGCTCCTGCACCAACGCAATCAAATCCGCATTATTATCGCCAAAGGTGCTGTTGTGGAGATCGGTAAGCTGCACTATGCGAATATCTGATACAATCCGGTTGGAGCAAATCTCATATTCCGACAAGCCTAAGCTATACTTTGACCGAAACAGACTGATTCCAGGCACTCCCAGCAAAATAAGCCCTATAAACAATATGTTTTTCCATTTCCACCTCTGCATCATTCAACATTCCTCACCTTTATTAGAAAACAACTGCGTCCTGCTCCACTTTTTCCAGCATGATTTCCTGCCCCATGATTGCAGCTGCATCATCCATGAAATCCCTATCAGATACGGACTCCACCAATTCGCTTATGGCAGCCGGGTAATAAAGACCCGCTGTGCTCTCATATGCTTTCTCCTTAAAAAACAGACCATATATCATCGAAACAACAACCGTCAGTAATACTGCGACAATATAAATTTTCCAATGACCGCGCACAAACCTTATGTAGATCATAACATCCTGTTTCTCATTGCTATTTATGGTATTTTCCCCTGCATCCAAAGTCTGGTATTTTCACTCCTTTTTATAAATCCGTGAGGCACATTGTCAAGTATTATGATACAACATCACGCATCACCTTTCATCGTGAGTGCCAATACTCTAATTCCATGCAAACGATCTGTTCTTACCTTTTCTATCGCAAATAATCTCATGCAGCTTCAGTATTACCACAGAGACTGCTACACAAACTGCAATCATTCCCCCAAACATCAGCACTGGATACTGCAATCTCTGTATTGCTCCAATAAATATATATAAGTAGAAAAACATATGTGTCAACCAAATATTAGTTGAGTGTTTTCCTAGAAATAACCATATTTTTTCTGCTATTTTCCCTTTTTCCCACAGATTAAATAAAACAAAAACGGCTAATCCATAAAATGGCATGATAAGTGCATTTTGCAAACAATAAGTTATAATACTTATCGTCAACATCACAAGTAGGACCACTGGATTTTTCCCTTTTTGTATAAAGGAACTTTCTTTTACTTTTGTAAATAGCTGCATCTTTGCACAAAGCATACCAAAAATATAACAAGTAAGGACTGATCCTGTCAGATTATTGTATTGCATGATCATCCAGTCTGATATTTGATTTTCGCTTGATAATCCATATCCAAAATGATTTAATACATATTTTATCAGATAAAATCCCGAAACAAAAAGAAACATTCCAATACTATTCACTTTTTTTGTTATCTTATACAATATAGGTGATAGCATAACAAGAATCAAATAGGTATCCACGTACCACCATGCCCCATTATATGATGTACTAATAAAGAACATGTTTCCAAAAAATTCTTTCCAGGAACCTGGTACCCTCTGATCCGTTCCCACAACAACTCCTATAACTGCAAACAGAATACAAACAATCCAGAAGTTTATTAAAAATTTTATTATCCTATTGCAAATTCGTTTCTTGCTTAATCCACCACTCTCCCCTAATTTATAATGTGCATATCCACTACAAATAGAATAAAGCGGAATACAAATTTCTGACAACCAACCCAATATGTACACTGCTGGCGTTGTGGAGTTCAGCCAAAGCAATGGGGTTCCATACACATCGGTTCCTAATCTGCAAAACAAATGCAGTGAAACCATCGTGAGAATTGCGAGTCCCTGTGTCATTTTAATATCTTTCCTTGCCAGTTCCATATTGCCTTCTTTCTCTTTCAACGTACGTTCCAATTGTTTTTACTTTCTTTGCTTTTGTACTCCCATGATCCAAGGTATATAATTATGAATTATATATATTAACGGTACCTCCATTAACATAATCAGTATCATTAAACCTATTCCCGATATATATCCATGCATATTTGTGCTTATGTATTTTCTAAACAAATATATCAAATTTCCATGAGTTGCAAAAATAATTAAACTGTTAGAACCGCAATATCTTAAAAATCTGCTTTTTACATTCAAATTTTTTAATATCAGAATTATCACTGTTGCCCCTACAACGGAATTTATTACATACAAGATTTTATTATTAAATACCAGATTATTTAAATCAACAAAGGTATTATATCTAGCTAATATAACTTGAACACCACATAATCCAACTAATAATATGTTAGGCACTTTTTTTTCTTGAATAAAATACATCAACTTATAGCCTATTGTAATGTATCCCAGTGATACGAACACTCTTGAAAAATACTGTAATAGAAATCTGTCTTCTTTTGTTATGAATAATGAAAAAATAAAAAGTGCCGCTATAACACTTGTTAATATATATTCATTTTTCACTATTTTTCTGATCACAATGAACATAATTTCTGCCAAAAACAATGCTTGCAAAAACCAAGTATCTACCCCTATAAGGATAAACGTACAAATCACATCTCTAATAAAGGCACTCTCGTCATACCCATACAATAAAATTCTAACCAAAGCATTACATAGGCTAAAAACAATATAAGGAACTAAAATATGCTTTATCCTTGAAAAAATGAACTCCTTTATATTACAATAATTTTTATACTTGATTAACATTCCCGATACTATAAAAAATAAAGGCATATGAAATGAATATATCCAAGTAACCAAAATTTTTCTATTTATATTTGGATTCCATGCATATATATGGCCTAGAATAACCAACAAAATCCCTAATCCTTTTGCAGCATCTAGGTATTCTAATCTTGTTTTATCTTTCATTATTCACCATCCTAATTTTAGATTTTTGCAGTCACTTCTTGCGATTCTTTATTTTCACATTTTTATAGGAAAAAACCTGCGAATAAATATAGATTCTTTTTATAATATTAAACATTTTTTTCTCGTTTAGTATTTTTTTCGTCACCATATATTCCGGAAACAAACAATCCTGCCACGGATACATCGAATCAAGCTTCATTCCATCATGCAAATATTTATTGCAAAATCTGAATATCCAGGATTGATTGCTCATGCTTTGACGATGTTCTTCCCTTTCCAAAACAAAACTTCGTTTTACCTTATATGTAGAGCTTAAGTTTGTTTCTGTACGATAAGTGTGTACCGCTACAGTTTTATTGTAAAAATAGATTTTCTTTTTTTTGCATAACTTTTCAGCATAGATTTCATCAACTGAATAGCCATACTTTTGTTCATATTCTTCGAACCCATCTCTTTTGTATAATGTCCCACAGGTTGGCAGTGTCTTTCCCTCTAATCCGCCAAAAAAGTAATCCCCTGATTTATATTTTTTTATTTTCCCTTTTTTCAAATTATCATAGACTCTTTTAATCCCATGGTAATCACGCCTCACTTTTTTCCCATCTGCCCATTCATCATTGTCCCAAAATAATACATCAAATCGTAATTTACTTTTCATTACTTTTGCAACTTCATCTAGATAATTTGAATACAAAAAATCATCATCATGAAGAAGTGCTACGTATCCTGTACTTGCTAACTGAATACAATGATTCCAGTTACCAGACATTCCAAGAGCTGGTTTGTTAAAATAATATTCTATCTGAAGATTCGTCCATTTTTCTAACAATTGTACGATTTGCTGATGTATTTCATTTGTACTAAAGTCCTCAGATATAATGACCTTGCAGTCAACTTCTTTATTCTTTTGCGTTGCAATGCTTTTAAGAGCAGTGTTTAATGTATCTACATTTTTGTATACCGGGATTCCAATTGTTAATTCCATATCTTTTTGTTCTTCCTTATTTATCGTATATCTTATAAAACAGTTTCATTCCTGTCAGCCTGAAATACAAAATCACTGGATTCATATGTACATTTCTCGCTATTTGCATAAACGAATATTTATTTCTTAATTTGTAGTAATATTGCAGGTATTGATTCCACATCTTTAATCCTGTCATTTTATGATATAACTTTTCCTGATACAAAAACAATCCATACCCTTTCGGTGATGTTAAGAACATTTTCTCAGAATTCATCGTTAATCCATCTGGCAGGTAATCACATATATATATGATTTTATTAAAATATCGAAGTTTATATCCGGCAGCTGCAATTCTGTCCCACACAATACACTCGGTCAAGAACTTTTCTCCCTCAAACTCTGGAAATGGATATTGTTTTAGGACTTTTGTATAAAATACCTCTGCTTTGTCCCCGGTAATTCCATACTGCATTCGTTCTAGTGAAGTAATATCAATCACATCGCCTTTAAAGGTGGTTCCCATAATCTCATTTTCTGAATATCCCCTTTCGCCACAAATTCCGGCAAAATTTTTCTTCTGCTCTTTTGGAATAGCCTTTTCCACCTGATCCACAATCTCTAGTGAAGTATTGGTTAAATAATCGTCAGAATCTACGATAAAGAACAGTTCTCCCCTGGCTTTTTGAACTCCTAGATTGATTGCCCGGTGTTTTCCTCCATTTTCTACTTTTTCAAAAATGATAGGAAAATCATTGTTATCCTGAATAAAGCTTTGTATTTTTTCACTTGTATTATCACTTGATCCATCATCAATAATCAGCCATTCAAAGTTTCGAAATGTCTGATTTTGGAGTGATCGATACAATTTTTCAATTATATATCCGCGATTATACGCAGGAGTAAATACCGTAATTCTCATACCTTATAATATCCTTATATTTTTTATCTGCATATCATCAAAACATACATGTCCCCAATATTGATGTAACCACATCAGGCTACCCTTATCCTTATTCGTCACTTCAAATACTAATGCTGGATCGACACGATCTACTCCCACCTGATTACCGAATTTATCATATTCATACGCTAATGCTACCGCATGATATCTGCCAGGTGCAAAATTTTTGGTTGCTAATTCAATATCCAGATCTACCTTTTGCCCTTTAGAAGCAGACAATTCTTTGTTCGTAAAGACAGTACCCACAACCGTTCCATCTTTATAATATATTTCAAAGCGAAATCCTACATTTTCTGCTTCTGCATTTGCTTTGCAATGTAAAGTAAACTTTAGATTTTCTCCTTGTGATACACGATTTTCTGTTCTATCATTAATATCCAGCCCCAGCAGTTGAATACTTCTGGTCTCATTCTCTGATCTGGGAATATTTGAATAATCATAAGATGTTTTTAATTCATCTGACTGATTCATATAAATAGAAATCGCCTCTTCTACATCTCCATCATATACCAGATGACCTTTCTGGAGAACAATACATCTGTCACATAATTGTCTAATTGTATTCATATTATGGCTTACATAAAGAATTGTTCTTCCTTCCTGCTCTGCAACCTCGCACATTTTATTCAAACATTTTTTCTGAAAATTCATATCTCCAACTGCAAGGACTTCATCCATAATCAGTATTTCAGAATCCAAATGTGCAGCCACGGAAAAGGCTAGCTTAACATACATACCCGATGAATATCTTTTTACCGGTGTATCAATAAACTGTCTGCATTCTGAAAAATCAATAATGTCTTCTATCTTCTTATCAACTTCTTCTTTAGACATTCCAAGAATTGCACCATTCAAATATACATTTTCTCTACCTGTCAGTTCCGGATGAAATCCTGTTCCGACTTCAAGCATACTGCTGATTCGTCCATTAATGTAAATGGTGCCTTCTGTCGGAGCCGTTACTCGTGACAAGAGTTTCAGTGTTGTGGACTTACCTGCTCCATTTCCTCCTATAATTCCGAGGCGCTCTCCCTTTTTAACCTCGAAACTAATCCCATCGAGTGCCATGAAGGAACCCCTTTTTGTATTTGTATCGGATCCTATTTTTAGATTTGGATCCTCTTTTCCTCTGATTCTGGCCCACCAGCTCTGAATATCTCCTTGAAGGGTTCCCCCTCCGATTACGCCAAGGCGATAACGTTTCTTAATATTATCCACCTTTAGTACTAATTCGTTATCCATGAATTTTCTCCTTGCACAAAACTATCATTACTTTCCAAATAGTTTTTTTATCTTATTATATTTGCTGTCTCCTAATATTCCTTTTATGATTCGATTTGGCATATGCCTATAATAATCTTTTTTCTTTTGTTTTAGTTCTTCTCTATACTGTTTTTGTTTTTTTTCATCATACCACGATGCACTGTAATGGTGAATCGAATATGTATGTCTCGTTATTCTCTTTACACCAGTTGTCCAACTTTTCGGGCAAAAATACTCCGACGGATAAATCGTAATCCCCTGCAGTTTCTGCAATTTATTTTGATTTTCATATCCAAGTTGTTTTAAAAAATTCGTTATATACACCGGAATTGCTACCATGTTATACGTATTGTCACTATTTAAAAACTGTAATTCATCATAACAGCTTCGCATATTTCCGATAAGTGGATGTCCCTTTTCTGCTCCGAATCCCAATCCAAGAGCAACATTGTTTTCGTTCTCGTTAATCGACTCTATTCCTGCAAATGCTTCGTTTGATAATAAATCATCTATATTTTTTATCAATTCCACATCTGTATCAAGATATATTCCTCCATGTTCATAAATAATGTCCAGCCTCATGTAGTCTGTTACAAAAGCCCATTTTTTTGCTTCATACGCCTGCTTCATATATATGTTTTTTGAAATATCATAATTGCTTTCATTCCACTCGATTATTTCATAATCAGGGCAATATTTTTTCCAGCTCTGGATGCATTTTTTGACAAGTGGTGGTTTGGAATTTCCCCCTACCCAGCAATAGTGTATCTTTTTTGGTATCATCTTTACAATTCTCTTTCGCTATTTTTATACAGTATCCATAAAAGTTTTTTCAACTTTATTGAATATTACAATTCCAATAAACATGATAACTGCCGTCATCCCCATACTGATTGCAAGATACATCGGTGACCATGTACCGCTTCCGGTAAATCCATAACGAAATGCCTCTACGATTGGAACAACCGGATTTAACATTAACAGTTTTCCCCATTTTTCTGGTACAGCGGACACCGGAAAAATAATTGCACTGCCATACATCCACAACTGAACACCAAATCCCACCAGCACCGTTAAATCTCTATATTTCGTTGTAAGTGCTGAAATGATAATACCACATCCCATTCCAAGCATTGCCAGTTCTATAATCAGAATTGGCAGTAACAGCAGATAACCATTCGGATGTATATTGCCTTTTACGGCATAATAGATTACTGCAGCTACGAATATAGAAAACTGCACCGCAAATGAAATCAAACCTGAGATGGTAATTGAAATTGGAGTTACTAATCTTGGGAAATATACCTTACCAAATACCCCTGCATTACCCACAAACGTATTTGCCGTTTTGTTTAAACAGCTTGAAAAGTATAGCCATAATGTATTGCCTGCCATATAAAATACAAACTGTGGCATCCCATCCGTTGATATATTAGCAATTCCTCCAAACACTAATACCTGCATAAAAGTTGTTAACAATGGTGTAATCAAAATCCATAATGGTCCTAACACCGTCTGCTTATACAGTGTCTTAAAATCTCTCTTTACAAACATCATAATCAGATCTCTATACTGCCATATTTCTTTTAATTTGAGATCCATTAGCTTGTTTTTGGGTTTTATAATAGTTGTCCAATTCTGTTCCACTTTATTTTTTATCCTTTCTCTTTTGACATTGTTTTATAATCTGACATATAAAAAGCTCCACAGATGGTTTTTTTAGCAGTAAAATTTTTCTGTATTTTTTACTTTCCGTAGCAAGAATTTTATGTATCTGTGCTTCTAATTCTTTGAAATATACCTTTTGATATAACTCTGATAATATTTTTTTTCGCATCTTCCATTTATCTGTTGATTGAAAAAGATAATAATAAAAATAATCTGCATAATACATTAGAAACAAATCACGTTTAAAATTCAGGTCTTTCTTTGTAAATGTTCCATCTTCTTTTAAACACTTCAGCGCTTCTTCATTTGCCATTCTATGCATGTCTAACAGCTTGATAGAGTACTTTGAATTATTCAGGGAATTTGCATTTCCAACTGTATATAAATAATTAATGTTTTTTACAAACTTTATCTTTTGTGCTTTTGCATAATACTGATTCACCAAAAGAGTATCTTCACAAACCATCAAGTTTTCGTTAAACTCTAACTCCTGGAGCAATGATTTCTTAAAAAGCTTTCCCCAGCAAACGCCTAATAATCCAGTTTTATAAACTTCTATAAAATCCAGATTTATTTTATCATAAACCCCCTCCATCGGAGTCTCTGACTTTTTTATTACCTTTCCATCCTCTAAAGTATCTGCACAGGAACAAAGAGATAAATCAACAGTTTCATCATATAATTCTTCTATATATGTAGGTTTCACATAATCATCGCTATCGATAAAGCCTATCATCTCACCATGGCACAATTGAATTCCATAATTGCGTGCTGCTGAAACACCTTTGTTTTCTTGATAATAATAATGAATATCCTTAGAATCTATATACTTTTGACAGATTTTACGACTGGAATCTGTAGAACCATCATCAATCAAAATAATTTCTACGGCTGAATATGTTTGATTCAGAATGCTTTTTATGCATCTGTCTATTGTTTTTTCTGAATTATAGACAGGAACAACAATACTAACTAACCCTTGCATCACGCATCCTCCTCTCTTCCATATCTATCATAAAGGATGTAAAAATATTTGGATATTTTTGTATTTATACAAAATACCAAAAAAGCCAATTTCAAAAGCCGGTGAATTTTGGGATTTTTCCAAATACTCTTTTTTTCTGACAATAATCCTTTTCGATATACCTTCATCTTTTGTTTTGAATCAGGATCTTCCTGATTGGCAGAAAAATAAGTATAAAACAATACTTTATCCAAATATCTTTTTTCAGATATATTGGCCTGTTTCCAATACTGATGTTTTCTGAAAAAATCAATAAATTTTATCTGAACATCAATGTCTGCAAGTTTCTTTGAGGAAAATCCGCTTCGAGTAATACTGTCATCAGACATGACATAATAATACAATTTTGCAGGAAATACCGCACACTTTCCCGCATTATAAACGGATTGCAGATAAATCAGATTATCTTCGTATATTTTACCCTCATCAAAACGCAATGCATTAAATATTTCTCTTTTATACAATTTTGTCATCACGATAACAAACATCTTTTGATACATGTGCGGATAACTAGAAATAATCTCATCTGAGCGATATACCTTTACGTCATCTAGTATATTTTCTATTTTATAACTTGTTTTTGCAATAGATTCGTTAACCTGACAACTCGTGCTTTCACAACAACTCATTCCGCTCTCTGTTTTTTCTAAAACATCTACCAACATTTCATACATTTGGGGGTGTATAAAATCATCACTATCCACAAATCCAATATAGTCTCCTTTTGCAATATCAAGTCCTGCGTTTCTGGCAGACGATAGTCCGCCATTTTCTTTGTGAATAACCTTTATACGTGCATCTTTTTTCTTATATTCATCACATATTTTTCCAGCTTCATCTGGTGAGCCATCGTCTACTAGGATGCATTCTAACTCCTGGTAGGTCTGATTTAATACACTATCAACACACCTTTTTAAATACTGCTCGGTTTTATATACTGGAATAATGATTGAAATCAGTTTTCTTTTCATCTATCCTGCCCTTTTCTATCTATGCCATGTTATATTTTCATGTAATACAAAGTTTCTTTTTTCATTACATATGATTATCTGATTTCCTACTCGATTTGTCACTAATGTTTCAGCAGAAACAATGGAACCCTCCCCAATTTCGACGCCCTTTAATATTGTAGCATTTGCTCCAATCCATACATGGTTTCCAATCCATATTTCTTTTTCTGAATTGATATTTTCTCCATTCTTCTCTATTGGATGAAAATCACTATCATAAATCGTTACACCACGGGAAATCATCACATCTTCCCCTATTGTAATTTTTTTTGCAGCAATCAGTGTACTATTTGTATTCATTGTAAAAAAACCTGTTTCAAATTCTGCCTGTTTCAAAAGTTCCACCGTCACACCATATGCAAGATTACAGCCATTTTTAACTTTCCAGACAGCCCCCTCTCGCAATCTTACGTGTGCCTCCTCTTTTGAACCTTTTAATTTATTGGTTCCTATCTCAACATTTCCATTGCCTTCAATAATAATCCTGGAATCTGATGCAAGGTCAATGATAACATTTTTAAACGGAACGATTTTTCCATTTCCATTTCGTTTTACCTTTTTACAGAAATAATTATAGTAAATATAACGATGTATATTTATATTTGCCCACATTTTTAATCTATCGCTCACTCTAAAAAACATTCTATCTCCCTTTTACTTTATCTACTATTGATTTTAAAATACGATTGGTTGACTTTATATAGAGTAATTTTGTTTTAAATGGAATGTAAAAATTTTGCTTTTGCATCTCTAAATACTCTTTTCTAATAAACTCTCTATCCCTTGTATCAACTGCATTTCCAAACTTTCTTGCTGCATAAAAACATTTTATTTTCCCCTCGTACTTCTCGTATATATCATTTCCCATCTTTTTTAACGTTTCAAGTAAAATAGTTTCATAATATTCAAGCTGTTGTATTACCTTTTTTGAATCTGTAATACTATGTGAATGACTTTCTTCTCTGATGTAATACAAATATAATATATCATCCATATATCCGCATTTGTAACTGTACGCCATCGGCAACAGTACCTGTGCATTTTGTCCACCTTTTCCAGTATAAATCTCTCTGTCTGGCAATACTTCAAGCAGCTCTTCACTTCTTACCATATAAGCACCGGGAGCAAAATATATATTTCTTAGAAACAAAATGTCTTCAAATAAATAATCTTCTCCTTCTGGTTTCATTCGTTCATAATATCCACATTTCATTTCTGGATTATTTTCATTTACCACTTTTGTTTTACATATACAGAATCCATAGTCTGGATGTTGCTCCAAATAATCTACTTTCTTCTCTACCGCATCCGAAACCATTTCATCATCCGAATCTGGCCATGTGAGGTACTCCCCTGTAAATAACTTCAATCCACGATTCAATGCTGCTGCCTGCCCTGCATTTTCCTGTTTTTCGTATATATATGTTATTCCTCGTTTTTCCAACCTTTCCCGATACGAAAGTGCTATTTCTTCTGTCCGGTCCGTAGAACCATCATTGATAAATATCAGTTCCAGATTCGGATACGTCTGATTCAGTATAGATTCAAAATATCGTTTTAAGAATGCTTCTCCATTATAACAAGGAGTGATAATACTAACTAATGGTTTTGTCATCTTAGTTTTCCTTTTAGTTTTCCCTTTACTTTTCCCATAAAATCAAGCAAGAACGGTGATAAGTAGAACTTCAACATATATCCCTTTGTTTCATTTTCTACCTCTTTGTTCTCAGTTCCGAATGTATAATACTTTCTGTATTCTCTCTTTATATGTTTTACCATTTCTTTGTTATGCAAGATATCCTTTGCCCTCGAATATTCCCAGATCAGTGAATGCAGATACTGAATTCTTGCCTTCTCCACCAATTCGGCATATCCAAGTTTCTTAAAGAAATGAATCCTTTCTTCAAATGCGCCCAGATAATCAAGCTTTTCTATGTAAAGCTTTTTTCCTAGAATACTTTCCGGCCACTGATAATAATAATACATGGTTTTGTTTGTATATACAATCCTTTTGCACTTGCTGATGAGCTTATGACTCATATAGATATCTTCAAATATCTTTCCTTCCGGGTACTCGCATCCCTCATATAGCGATTTCTTAATCAGTTTAGCCCAGGAAGCTGCCATAATAAATGAATAATGGTGATTCTTATAGATTCGCTCTAACCCTTCTCTGGCATCAAATACTTCTAACCTTTCTTTCTCTTGATGAACAAATGTATATGTTCTTTCACTCCCCTGTGTATAATTACAAATAGACATCTCTGCATTCTGTTCTATCAGGTTATGATACAGTTCTTCTACAATGCTTTCACTAACATAATCATCACTATCTATCCAGAAAATGTAAGTGCCTCTTGCTTCTTTTACTCCTCTGTTTCGAACCTGGGAGATTCCATGATTCTCCTGATGTATTACTGTTATTCTATTGTCTGTTTTTGCGTATTCATCACATATTTTACCACTTCCATCTGTAGAACCATCATCAATCAATATCATCTCAAGATTGTGATAGGTCTGTTTTTGAACAGATTCAATACATGCCGCAAGGTATTTTTCTACATTGTAAATGGGAATGATGACACTCACCAATTCATTTTCTATCTTCATCTTCTCAAATCCTCTGCATATGTATTCTGGTATTCTTTGTACTCTGCCTGTCTTTGCATTAACTGGCTTCGAATATCCTGTTCATGCATTCTAATCCACCGGAATGCCTCTTGTAACTGCTCGGTGTTGCTAAGTGACTGTGCCGGAACCACATACTTCTCTTCTGTTCCAAACAGATCTCTTGCAATTCCTCTTGCCTTTACAGAATATCCCACAACAAGTGTTGGCACGCAGGTTGAATAAGCTGCAATCGTTGCATGCGTTCTGGCTCCTACAAACATTCTGCACTTGCTGATAATGTACTTTTGTGCCATACAGTTATGGTCCTCTACAAGTACTACTCTGCCTGTTTCCTTATATTTTTCATATAGCTGTCTTAATGGCTTTCTGTCATCATTAGACTCCCATACGACATGTGGAATCAGTGCAATCTGACAATCAGTCTCTTTGATGATATACTCCATCAGATTCTCATAATTGGCTAATACACATCCCTTTTCTTTCTCATGTTCGATAATCAATGGGCTTAGATTGATGCCAATGGTATTTTCTTCCACAAATCCTTCTGGTAGTTCCACTTTTTCGCACGGAAGATGAAATGCCGGATCCGGCAAAAGGATGGCATTTCCATTTACTTTCTTCAAGGATTCAAAGGAAATGCTTTCTCTTGCAACAATTAAGTCAAACCTTTTGATGTCCTCTCGAATCGCTTTATCCTCTAACAGTTCCGGCTCCACCGATGTTCCCCACAACACCAGTTTCTTTGCTTTCTTTTGCATATAGTCATTGATCGGTGCATAGTTCTTCACATCGGAATAACAGTAATTATCGCCTCCGATAAATAAAGCTGCATCGATGGCTGGAAGCTCATTGATCGCTTTTTTGTGCATCAGCGCATCCATTCTGTGATAATCATGAAACAGCTTTTGTCGCAGATATGCCAGCATAAAATCCGGTGACTTCTTATTAATCTCATGCAGTTCCTGTCTTATCTCAACAAATTGGTGTAACCCATAGGCTTCGTCTTCTTCCTTTTTGTAGGATAACAGAATCGGCCTGGAATCTATCTCTGTTAAAAGCTTTGCAGTTGTTCTTACAATTGCCTCGCAGCCATGGTTTTTGCTGCCGCCATGTGCGTACATTACTAATTTCATTTTCATCCTCCGTGTCTGCTCATTGCCTTTTTCATCTTTAAACATAAGTACATAAGCATATAACAGTTTCTTTTATATAGTCCCATAAATATCTTCTGCAAACCGCTGCACTTTGGGGATACCACAGGAACAAGTTGCTTCAAACGTTTTGCTGTTGTACGAATCTCTCTATATCGTACCTGTTTCTGATTCAGAAAAATCGTATAGACATATCCTGTCATCCGCTCCAGATACATGGCTTCATTTTCTTTATGAAAACACTTTTTATCTTCGAGGAACTGTCTTGTTTTTCTCTGAATCTCTATCTGTGTAAAAAAGTCAATCTTGCTGTCATCCAGTACAATCGCCGAATTCTCCGTTTCCTGAATATAATAATATCCAGTTGCCTTTGTAAAGTAGATACTCTCAATCTTTGCATAAATCTTTAAAAAGAAATCATAATCTTCAGCGAGACGGATATTCTCGTTGAATCGGATCTGATATTGTGTAACAATCGAACGCTTCACCATTTTTCCCGCAACAAATCCATAGATCCCTGTTGTCAGCTGCTCCTTGTAAAAGCAAGGTGCTATCTTCTCCATTCGATGTTCTTTCTCTAATTCCGGTACTACAGAAGCTAACACCTTTCCAGCCTTATCTACCTTGGTCAAGCCGCCTATGATCATATCATAAGGCTCTATGTAGAGATTTTCCAGATAATCTGCTGCCAGATAATCATCTCCATCCACAAATGTAAGATATTCACCCTGTGCTTTATCAACTCCGATATTCCTTGCATGTGATACTCCACTATTTTCTGTGGATATAACATGGATTCTTGGATCCTCGAATATCCTGCACACCGCAAGCGAATCATCCGTTGAACCGTCATCTATGATAAGCATCTCCCAATCTTTGAATGTCTGGTTCAGGATGGATTCGATCGCCTTCTTTATGTATTTTTCTTTGTTATATACTGGCATGATAATTGATATCTTACACATTGTTTCTCTCCTCTATCCAATCAGTATAGAATAAAGCTTCTTCCACTTGTGTTTCATTAGCATCACTTGTAGTTTTAATTTCCATGACCATTCTTTTGGAAATGAAAACTTTGCAAACGCCTCCTTTAGCTCCTGCGAATTAAGAATACGCTTTCTGATTTCCATCTGCTTTTCTTTTGATTCACCGCTTTGTCCAACCTGACCCATGCAATTACAGGCATAGAAAATCATATGCAGCTTTAACTGCCTCTGGAAATCATATTCCGAAACAGAATCAAAAAACTGATGCAGGTGTCTGTTCATCGTGCAGTAGACATTCCATGCTCCCGGACGATACGCCGTCGTAATCGTTCCTGGATTATTATAATAGTGGTAAAGGCCTTCGCCCTTCAGATAATAAAAGCTGTCTGCATAATATCCAGCAAATGCACTGAAAATATTATCCTCAGACCATCTCACTTCTTCATCAAAAGTCAGCTGATGCTCTTTTAGAAATTCTGTTCGGTATAGACAATGCCACACAGATAAGAGCGGACCATATTCCAGATTCTCTCCCATAATCAGTTGCGGAAATATCTTTTTTCTAATCGCTGCTTTATCATATCGCCCTTCTTGTATATCCAGTGTTTTTAAATACTGATTACCTTCGTCTAACACACGGATGTAATCTGACATGACAAAATCTACCTTTTCTGACGTGATTACCTGATACATTCTCTCATACATGTGAATATCTACATCATCATCAGAGTCTACAAAGCCGACATACTCACCCTTTGCCTCTGATAATCCTGCATTACGCGCACTGCTGAGTCCGCCGTTTTTCTTATGTACCACACGTATATTTTCATATTTGTTACGATATTCATCGCATAATCCAGGACAGCTGTCCGGTGAACCATCATCTACCAAAATGATTTCTATATCTTTATATGTCTGATTAACCAGACTTTTTACACACCTGTCCAAATATTTTTCTACCTTATATACCGGAACAACTACACTGACCAGTGTCTTATTCTTCCTATTATCTAAGCAGCTCATATAATTTCTCTACTTCCTTTTGATTGCTGTAATCCCGCCTTCTGCATGCTTCACTAAGACTTTGCATCTTCTTTGGATCATTTAATAGTTTAGCAATGCCATCGGCACAGCCTTCATTATCCATTGGTACAACTACACCATCCACACCATCTTCTAACTGACTGCCTGATGTAGGATAAGCCGTAATCACTACCGGTTTTGCAAACATCTGTGCTTCTCTGACTGTAACGCTTTTTCCCTCATACCTGCTTGGCTGTACATACAGATCACATGCCCTAATGTACGGATATGGATTCTCTTTTTTCCCAAGAAGAATGACATACTCTTCCATCTTTGATTCGGCTATCTTCTGTCGAATCAATTCTTCATCTCCGCCAAATCCGATAATGTACCATTTTACTTTGAATCCCTTTTTTAACAGACAAGAACAAATAGCTGGCACATTATCAAAATTTTTAGCAATGCAATAACGTCCTATCGAGAGAAGACGAAATCCATCTTTTATGACCGGCATTTCGTTTTCTCCGTCAAAAGCCTCGGCATCTTTTCTAATAATTGACTGTGGAAGAATATTTTCTACTTCCATCATATTTCCTCTAAGCTCGGGAAAAAGTTTAGTAAATGTTTCTCCACATGCCGAACTGACTGCTACTATCTTGTCTAACCCACTATAGGATTGTCTCAATTCTTCATAATTGATTCCTTCCACAGAAGAATAATCTGTATGAATCCATCCTACTTTGCATCTTGCATCTACGTGATCCCTGATCAGATCAAACGGCAGGAAAAAACTCATTGCCAGATCATACGTTCCCGAAAGCTTCTTTACCTCATGTTTCAAAATCAGATTCCAGGAATCATCATTTGGAAGATGCCGAACCCCATCTATGATTCGTCTCCAGACCGAATAAAATGCCCCATGCTTTATCTTAGTCATCAGCGATTCTCTAGTATAAGCCAGTTCCTTAACCTCTGGTAAGATATTAACATTTTTATTAATCTTGGAATAAAGGCTTCCATGATGCCCATATAAAAAGAGGTCCACACTATATTGTTCATAATCTATAGCATCTAAAAGACCAATCAGGCTTTTTTCAATACCACCTAATTCCATTGGTCCCGTAAATACTACTAAAAGTTTCTTTTTCATATTCATTCCTTTATCACTGCTGATGGAATACACTTGTATTCAGTACTTTTTACATATTTCTTTGCATCTTGAAACCCTTGTATCATTGCAGCATTTAAGTCTGCATTCGAGCGTCCGGCACGCATCAATACTTTCTGATAGAGTTTCTGCATCTGTATATAATGCCAGATGCAGAGTTTTTCCCATCCTTTATTCAAAACATTTGATGTACATTGATAAATGTGCCGGTACCAGAAAACATAATGATTATATGCTGCCGCATAGACCGGTTCTGTTCGCAAAGTCTGTGTAGATGTCTTTGCATCGTTGTGTAAATACTTTGCATCAGATACCACGCAACTATGATGTCCATTATTTTGTAACTTGTAGAACAAAATACGATCCTCAAATGCGGAATAACCATTTTTTTCTGCCCACATTTCATCTTCAAAACGAACGTGTTTCATAGCTTCAGTACGAATAAAAAAACAAGTTCCAGGTAAAGATTCCGTCTTGTAAATACGATGGGAAGAAGTATCTATTGAATCATTATAAGACCAGCCTCCTGTTTTCAGGATTCTTACATATGTATCCTTTTTTCCATGAAGCATCACACAGGCTCCGCCTAATACAGATGCCAGTAAGTACTTCTTTCCTTTTGGTGGAAAGAATTCAAGAAGCGGGCCTGCCGAGCAGTCATATCTTCCACTTTTTAGTGGCTCTGCCAGCTTTTCTATAAAATCAGCCGACAATTCCACATCATCATCACAAAACAGCGTATATTCCGATGTGATGTATTGAAGTGCAAAAAGTCTTTGCGGTATCATTCCTTTTTTAGAATATACAAAACATTCTGTTCCAATCTTTTCTACCGGAGGTTTATATCCCTCTGGCAGAACAACAATAATCTTTTCTGGCTGTACATTTAATTTGGTAATGCTATTTAATAATTTTTGATACTTTTTTCCTGCTTTTCCTAAGGTACGTATGGCAATGGAATATGAGATCATCTAACTTCTCCTTTGTAACAGCCTGTGCAATGGCTTTGTTAACTTGCTTCGCATAACAGTTTTCTTATCCATCCAGCTCTTTGCATACCAGTGAATGGAATAAGTTTGTTTTGTCTTATATAATCGTCCTGTTGGATCATCATATGGGTTAAAACATTCAATCGGATAAATCACTGCATTTTCCACCTTTTGTTTTTCTCCATTTGGAACCATCCCCAGTTTTGTTAATGCCTGTGTATTTAAAATAGGACAACCTATCGTTCTCTTCGTCCCATCTAAGAGCGAATCATATTCTTTAATCATCGCTTCTACAATTGCATTTCCGGCTTCTGCTCCAAATCCAAGGCCTGTATTGATATAATCCTTTGTCTCAAATCCAAAAAATGCCTGATTTTCTAGCAATTCATCAATGGGACGAACCACTTCCACATCCACATCGAAGTAAATCCCGCCCTCTTTATAAACAATTAAGAGTCTTAAATAATCACTCAAAAAGGCAAAACGCTTATTGTCATATGTATATGTCGTATACGGATTCTGATACACATCGATATTATCTTCATTCCATTCGATAATTTCAAAGTCCGGACAATATTTTTTCCAGCTTGCGATGCATTTCTTTGCTTTCTCTGGAAGTTCTTTTCTTCCAAACCAGCAGTAATGAATTTTCTTTGGTATCATACGCCTAATCTCCTACCTGCTCTTCCATGAATATCTGTATCGATTTATTCTAAATCTAATTGCACCTGTAAGCAGATTTGTTATCACCTGTTTTTTCCTTTTTTCTCTTACATCTTTGAAAAATTGTTCTTTTTTTACTTCATCTACTTCTTTCAATGACAACTCATCAATAATTTGATCATGGCTAATTTCTTCTGTAATATTTATAAATTCATTCCTTAAAATTGCAAATTTTTGACCATGTATCTGCTTATCTCCATACATTTTTCTTTTTTGAAGATGTATATACATGATTTCCTGTTCTTTCCTTTTCTTCAAATTTACGAATGTTAATTTACCATTTTCATATATTGCACAACATTCTGATAGATTTCCACAACAAATCAACTCATAAGAATCCCACTTTGGATCCACGAATTTTGCTTCCATATAACATCTAATCTGTGTTTCATTTTGTGGCCACGCTATCGTTCCATTTTCGTCAAAATGGCAAGAATAATTTGTTGAAAATGCATGACGAAAATCTAAAACTCTACTATATGAATTCTGAAATAACGTATTCATCTTTTCGCAATTTCGCATCAAACAAAAGTGTCCATGAAAAGATATTTTGTCATACCGATTTAATATCTCATCATCAATAAAAGACGCAATATTTCCAAAAATTAAATCCATGTCACAAAATCCCCAAAAATCAAACTTTTTGATTTCATCGTAAAAAAGTAATCCATACGCAGGCTTATAATCACATAATTTATACGGGGCATTTAATTTAATTTTCATTTTTAGCATATTCGCAATTCTATTTTTTAGTGTATCGAATGACATCTTTAATACTTTTATATTAGAACTTTTTTTAACTGGAACCTTCAAATCTGTAACTATAAGAAAAGTGATTTCATGATTCGCCTCTGCTGAATTTTTCCACAAATCAAAATATGGTGGCATGGATCCGTAATATGGAATAATTAATACAATTCTGTCTTTTGTTAATTTTTGCATTTTTTTCACCTCCTAAGCATCAATGAATCCTACATATCTCTCGGTTGCATTTTCACGATGGTGAATCGTTGCCGGATTTCCAATTACAACAGAATGTGCCGGAACATCGAAATTCACATAACTATTTGGTGCAATCAATACATCGTCTCCAACCATAACATTTCCTACTACCGTAGCATTTATCCCTATAAATACACAGTTTCCAATCTTTGGTACTCCTACATTTCCTCTATTGGTTCTGCCAATTGTGCATCCTTTGTGCAGATTTACATTTTCACCAATCTGTGTTCCTTCTGCTACGGTGATATTATATGGGTGTCCGAGATACAATCCTTTCCCAATTTGTGCCTTTATGGAAATTTCCAGGCCATATTTTCTTGACATCTTATATAGAATAAATCTCCGAAAAAATGTTTCTTTTTGTTGACATTTGCGAAACCACCACATAAATGATAACTGATGAAAAAGCATATATCTTACAATTGCTTTGAATCCAAACCGATATCTTACTCCTGTCATCCGGTAATACTCCGCCTTTTGGCATACTTTTCTCTCATATTTATTCATTTCAGTTTCCTTCCTATAATTTCAAGCCCTAAATCATTGATTTTTAGACTTTTTCTTTAAACAGTTACCTCATAACAAGTGCTAAAGTGCATGAACATTCATTGTATCAAGTACTGAATAGCTGAAAACAGGTACACCAAATAAAGCATCCATTGCTTTATAAAGGCTATAATTCCTCTGTTCTACTATGATGATGAACCTTCTGTGTCTAATGGCATCATGTGCCAACTTCCTTCGTCCCATCTGCTCATACACTGAGTGCCGGCTAAGCTTTCAAACAGGGTCATGCCCTACGGAGAGAACTACTGCCAGCTACAGCTCTTGTTTGTTTTTGATTGTTACTGACCTTCCTTTGCTGCCGGGACTTTTTTCAGTGGACGCCTCCCCTGCTTTATCAGTTGGTCTTGGTGCTGATGTAGTGCACTCCACACTCCATCTGGTTTACGGGTTTCTTTTCCAGAACCCTGCCCGAATCCAGATAAACTCTGAATCCCGGCAAGGGTCTGGATTTGTAATGCTATCTTAAGTAGTACTTATGCTGCCTGTGGTATTGACTGATCTGGTCTTACAATGTCTCCCAACAGTTTCTTCGGATCCTTTTTGTCAAACTTACCTTTGGTTTCCAACTCATGCCAGGTAGATGCTTTTAACTCTGCCTTAATAGCCTCAGCTTTTGCAATAATTTCCTGCTGTTCAAAAATATTTACTGATAAAACTTAATTTTTCTTCTTTGAGCCTTTAATATGCATTGTAGATACCTCTTGTATTTGTTAGATTTTACCAACTGGCAGGTCAGTAATAATCTAATTTTACTTGAGGTATTTTTTTCGTCAATCTCTTGACCTATTTAAATTATACAGGAAGCTTTCAAACAAACTTTAAAGCAGTCCCATAATAAATAAACTGTATATATAAAAAGCAAGATAACCCACAACAGCCGCTCCCGTAATACATTGTTTTGATTTTTCATTAAACATATTTTTTAACTCCCATGGCAACAGAATGTAACTATATAGGGAAAAATAAATAGGAAGTCTTCCTATAAAGATACCAGATGTAAACATCGACACAACATAGATTGCTGTCGATATAATAGACATGTTCGTGCAGAAATTAATACACGGATTGTTTGCTTCATCCAGATATCTTTTACCTATAAATGAAAGAATCGCCGGTACTGCATAAACCAATACCCTGAATATATTCGTTCCATCATCCTGCCAGCTCTGCCAGTCAGAAACAACATTTGTATACTGTGTATCTGCAAGCACAGAATCCAACAGGTTCGTAAAACTTCCTATAAACGTAACAGCTGCGATTGTTGCCATTATAACAAGAATAGTTTTCTTATTCCATGCCTTTCCCTGCGCCACAAAAAGAAACGGTATCACAATCAGTGCACTACCATGGAACCGGGAAGCTAATAAGATTAGCAAAATAGCAACTATATATTTCTTTTTCAGAATCAGTCCAAAACATGCAAAGGTAATGGTCACTGCCATAAATTGTCTAATTCCGTTGAACATCCAGGATATATAATCTGTCGATGCAATAAATAAAAAGAAAGTAAAAAGAAATTCTGGTGAATACTTACGGTATACAAGAATCAATAATGTTGCCTGAATCAATGCCAAAATAATAAAATAAATTTCCGGCTTATTGCCAATCAGGCATTTTATTACCGCTGAAAAACAGAAAAATCCCTTATCTTTTTTTACTCCCTGCATATAAGTTTCTATTCCACCAAAATCACTTGGCATATCATAAAAACTAGAGATATACATGGATGTATCTCCTACATTTCCTCTATATCCACACCAGATAATCAGTGGAACAAATATCAAAAATGCCCACCCCACATAATAGCGCTCTACTTTTTCTCCACAGACCACTTCTGGTCTTTTCACATTTATGTACATGGCTGCAATTCCTAATATTACAATCCACACCAGTATCAAAATATAATTTGACATATTTTGTCCTCTATATCCTCTTTGCCTTATATCTCACATATGCCGTCCATGACCACCCAAAAGGTGTACACAAAACAGTTAATAGCTTTTTGGGCGATTCTTTTATGTATTTTCTGTTTCCTGCAATCTGACTGCTTGAACAATAATGAATACAGTCTACGATTAATCTTTTCGTTGATTTTGGATATTGCATCGATACCTTCCTAAGAAATGCAAATCCATTTGGATTCTTTAAGTATTGTTTCCACATCGTTTTACTTGACCCATCAGCCTGATACTCCACATCACACAATACTTCATTCATTACAAATAATTTGTATTTTTGATCGACTAACGTATATTTATATACCAGTCCTACGTATTTTTCTCCCTCAAATACCGGATACGGTGGCACACTGTTTATTACATCTGTGCGGTAAACAAGTTTCTTATCCCCTTGTCCTCCTGCTGCATAATAGTCACCAAGGGTCGTCTCTTTCAGGTGCTCTGGAAATCCTTTTCCTATGATATTTCCCTTAAAGTCTGCATCTAGTCCGATTAATCCGGCATAGTTTTTGTCTCTTACCTTTTCCCAGGTATCTATGATTTTCTTCACAGCCCCGTCAGCCATACAGTCATCTGAATCGATGCAGACATTCAGCTCAGTATCGATATTTTCATAAGCTACATTATGCGCCGTATGCATCCCGCCATTTTCTTTATAGATATATCTGATTTCAAACGTTTTTTCCTGTTGCTGCCACTCTTTTACCAATTTTGCTGTCTGATCTTTCGATCCATCATCTACAATCAGCCAGACGAAATCTTTACATGATTGCTTCTGTAAGCTTTCATAGGTTCTTGGCAGCGTATGCGCCCGGTTGTATGCCGGAGTAAAAACTGTAAGTGTTGCCATTCTTATTCTCCACTGTGTGCAATATAATAGTTTTGCAGCCATTTTGCTGCCTCTTCAATATCATAACCATGAGACTTTATCTCATCGTAATGATCCGTTCGCGTGTTCTTTGCCCTCCCTAAGATATGTTCTGCCCATATCTTAGGACTATCGGTCAATTTTTGTGTCGTTACAAGATTAGTTGTAATAATACATTCTTCCGGAATCTGGTCAGATATGATACATGGCAGGCCTGCTGCCTGTGCTTCGACCATAGTAACCGGCAATCCTTCATACAAAGATGGAAATACAAATACATCCATTGCCTGCATCTGTTCCTCTACATCTGTTCTGACACCCGCAAAGATGATATGATCTGCAATACCAAGCTTTCTGGCTTTTTCTTGTATTTCCTTTTTCCCATCTCCGTCTCCGACTAAAAGTAATCTGGCAGATGGATTTATTTTCTGTACTTCATAGAAAATGTCGATTAGAAACGTGTGATTCTTTTGTGGATTGAATCTTCCCACATGTCCAACCAAAAGTTCATCAGAAATATTCCATTCATTTCTTATTTTTTCTGCAACAGAAGGTTTGTACTGGTATCTCTTTACTTCCACCGCATTTGCCATAACATGATACTGTTTTCCTCCAAACATCCAATCCCCCGCATCTTTTCCACATGCAAAAAGTGCAGTTGCAAATGCAGGAATCTTCTTCATGTAATGCAGCTTAATCAGATACTTTAGATTCTTGTCCTGATTGCTGTTATGGCTGTGCGCAATCCGTACCGGTACTCCACACTCCTTCGCCACTTTTAAGGCGACTGAACTCAAACAGTCCTGGTGTACATGCACGATTCGATATTCTGGGTGTGCCTTAAAAAAAGTACGCAGCTCGTTCTGATACGATTTACTCCACGGTACCAGTCTGGATACATGATGAATTTTTCCACCAAGCGATAAGATTTCTGCATCATAATCCGCCTCGAAGTCTCTGTGTACAAGGAAATCAAACTGTACCTTTGTGCGGTCAATATGACGATAGTAGTTCATAAGCATCGTTTCCAAACCACCTCGTCCCATATAGGTTACGATATGTAATACTCTGATTGGCTGCATCTCTACTCCTTCACTTTCGCCACCGTCATCTTCAACACTTCATCCTTCGCAAACTCTCTTGCCATCTTATCTCTTGCGCATTTGCCCATTTCTTCTCGGTCGGCACGGCTCTTATGATAGATTTCATTCATCTTCTGGTACAGAGAATGTGCATTTTTCACCTGACAGAGGTATCCGGTTGTGCCGTCTTCCACGCTTTCCATACAGCCTGGAATTTTGCTTGTAACAACCGGTCTGCCGGTGGATGCTGCTTCTAGCAGGACATTTGACATGCCCTCATGATAACTTGGAAGGACGATGCAGTCTGCTGCTTTATAATACGGTCTCGGGTCTTCTTTGAATCCATGAAAGACTGCGATGCCGTCTTCTACTAACTTCTCTACTTCACCCTTATATTCGTCTTCGAAGAATCCGACAATGTCAAGAACGACTTTCTTGCCATATTCCTTGTGTAACTTGCGAATGGCGTAGAAGAGCTCGTCCATACCCTTTTCCTTCATGATTCGGCCCAGATACAGGAAGTGAAATGCTTCATTTTCCGGATAGGCTTCGTACTGATAGAAGTCGAGAGTGATGCCGGCTCCGGAAAGGATCGTCTGCTGCTTTGCCGGAGTGATCTTCTTTTCCTGGAAGAGTGCTGCATTTCGCTCATTTTCAAAGAATACGGTCTTTGCGCCCTTTAAAGCAGTGCGGTACATCATGGTTACGACCTGGGAAAGTCCCGGCTTTTCAAATGCGGTGCCAAGTCCCTGTACATTTACGCAATATGGAATGTGCAGGCGTCTGCACGCATAACCGGCATAAACATTTGGCTTAATCGAATAAGTGATGACCATGTCCGGCTTTTCTTTCTTTAACATGGCACGGTACTGCTTATATAAACGCAGATCTGTCATCGGATTGATGCCGCGGCGGTCAACCGGAGTCTCGATCATATGGCATCCCATATCGGCAAAGTCTTTCTCGTGGCCGACAAATGGAGTGCTGATATAGACCTCTGCATCTTCCATCAGCATCTGTATGAGTTCTCTTCGGAACTGCCACAACATATAAGAATGATTCGTGATAATCATTATTTTTTTATTTTTCTTTTCTCGCTCCATTGTTCCTGTTCCACCTTCTACAACGCCGCTTCCACGGAGTACGGAAAAAATGGTACCAAAGACGCACCGGATGTCCATCGCAAGTCCTGCTTTTCTTACGTACTCTCCGTCAAGCTTTGCTTTTACGTCTATCTCGAGTTCGTCACGTCCATTGATCTGCGCCCAGCCGGTAAGGCCCGGCTTCACATCATTTGCACCATATTTGTCTCTCTCTGCAATTAAGTCTGTCTGATTCCACAGTGCCGGTCTTGGTCCGACGACTGCCATATCGCCTCTTGCAATGTTGTAGAGCTGAGGCAGTTCATCTAAAGAAGATTTACGCAGGAAACGACCCACCTTTGTGATATACTGCTCCGGGTTATCCAAAAGATGCGTCGGTATGTCATGCGGAGTGTCAAGCCGCATGGAACGAAACTTATATAACTGGAAATATGACTTATGAACACCGACTCTCTTTTGTGAAAAGAATACCGGTGCCCGTAAGCCATCTTCTAACTTAATAGCTACCGCTATCGCCAGAAATACCGGCGACAGCACAACCATTCCCACTGAGCCAAGGATCATATCTACCATGCTCTTAGTTTTTAAATAATTTTTCATATGTCTCTATCCCTTTACTATAACCTGAGAAAATACAATTAGTATTTCTCCTCATACTCAACTCGTTTCTTTTCGTCATCTCAAATTCTATAGTTTTTCACTCTAGTTTCATATTTTATCACAATTTACATGATTTGGCAATTTTCTCTATATGATATGCAGCTTGAAAGATTTTGCAATCAGTTCTCTTTCGTCTCTGTAAATACCTCTTTTTGATTTACCGCACCTGTCTCTTCTTCCGGTTCATCAAACTGTTTTTCATAGCGGCTGTAATGTCTATATCCGCCATAACGACCATATCTTCCATATCTTCCATAACGATAGCGTCCATAGTATCCATAACCATATCCATATCCACCACCCGTAGAGCGGTCGCGGTTTAATACATAACCCAGCATATGGATTCCACTCATCGAAATGTTCTCCACACCCATACGAATCTGGCGCATCTTTGCATAATCATAGCGGATCACATAGACTGCAGCATCCAGATATCTTGCAAGTACCGGCGCATCTGCAAGCATCTCAGAAGGAGCCGTATCAAATATTACAAGGTCTGCTTTCTTCTTTAAAATGGAAATGAGTCTCTCCATCTGCTTACTCTCAAGCAGGTCGGAAGAACTTCCTTCTGTCGTTTTGCCATACAGAATCTGCAAAGATCCCGGGCACTTCTCAAGTTCTACCGTTGTCATTGCTTCACTGATCTTCACCTTACCTTGAAGCACCGCCTGAAGTCCGGGAAATTCTCCTTCCTGATTCATGGCTTTTGCAACAGATGGTCTTCTCATATCACAATCTACAAGTATGACATTTTTCCCTAGTTTTGCCTCTATGATTGCCAGATTCACAGAAAATGCCGTCTTTCCTTCTTCCGGCACAGAGCTGGTGACCAAAAGCGTCTTAAACTCCTCTTCCTCCATCTGTTTCATTACCTTAATTCCGACCTTTCTGAACGCTTCCAGATATCCCTGCGGAATTCTTTTATTTAATACATTGACTGAATTATAAAAACTTTCTTTATTTCTCTTCTTTACATGTACTTCCGGCAATGTTCCAAGATCAACCAGATTCAAATGGGTCTTAATCTCCTTACCTGTCTTCACGGTACGTCTGGTAAGTACATAAAGAAACAGAATCACAAGACCAATAATGGCACCCTTAAGTGCCCCTCTCTTCCAGGAAGAAGAAATGACTCCCTGCTTTGTCGTATCATCCGGAACACCTGTTTCATCCAGGATCTTCAGAGTCGTATTTCCAAGTACGAACTGTGCCACTTCCGGATAATTTTTAATGACTGACTTTAATGTCTTATAGGAAAGTTCTGCATTCGTACCGGAAACAGATATCGTAAGCATATTCGTTCCCTCTTCCGCCTTAACAGAAATGGATCCTGGAACAGAGTCCAGCTTCATATCCTTTGCTACCACATCTTTTAGCACACCACTTGTCAGTATGTATGGGAAAACATCCGCCATCTGCTGTGCAGACGCATTGTTCTGGTAAGCCGGACTTCCATCAATTGTCGTTACTGCCACCGTCGCTGATGCCGTATAGACAGGGGTATAATTCTTTCTTGCTTTGATATAACTATTCAGTCCAAAAATCAATGCGAGAACCAAAACCAGCCACCACATTTTCTTGATTCCATATTGGAAACTACGAAGGAATTCAATCAGATCAATCTTCTCGATTTCACCCTGTTGCTCCTTCCCAGATTTTTCTCTCATCTCATCCATGTCTGCTATACCTCTTTATTATTCGTATATTTCCCATAACGTCCATATCGCCCATATCTGCTGTACCTGCTGTAATGATCTCCCACCGGGCTGTCCGCGATACTCTGAAACGTCATGACACCATTTAAAACAACTCCAAGTACCTTGGTATGATTGTCACGGAAATCATCCATCATCTCGTTGATATCTTCTGCAAGTGTAACGTTCTGTCTGGCAACGACCATTACGGCATCTGCATGCTGTGCAAAAATCTGTGCATCTCCAATCATTCCAGATGGTGGGGTATCGATAATGACGTAATCCACAATCTTACTGCAGGCTTCTATAAGAACCGGAAGCTGTCTGTTTCCAAGCATCTCTGTAGAAGCAGAATAGGACACCTTTCCACCTATAAATCCAAGCCGCTTACGCTCCGTATTTAACAAAATGTTATTGGCACCTGTTCTGCCATTTAAGAACTCTCCAAGCTCATTTTCTTTTTTCGGACTCATTCCCAATAACAGATACTGTGCAGGGCATCTGATATCGCCATCAATCAAAATGACTCTCTTGCCTTTTTTCGCAAGTGTGATTGCAAGATTCCCTGCCACGGATGACTTTCCTTCATTCTCACAGACACTCGTAACTACCAGGATCTTACCGTTGATCTTTGACATATGGTATTCCACCCTGGCCGCAAGCATCTTAAAGCTTTCCACGAACCGGAAGCTTGCCAGAGGATTATCCACCAGAACTGCCTTCTTCCGGTGCTTGATCCATTCCTTTATCGTCTTATACTTCCATTCATAACTAATCGCTCCAAGACTTCTGGCATCGAGCTTTTTCTCTACTTCTCTTTCCTGCTTCACCGTATTATGCATATAAGACCAGATGGCAAATAACAGCATGCAGACAGCCATTCCCAGGAAGAATCCCTTCTTTGCCATCTCACCGTTCTGTGGTGGATTGACCGGTGCATACGGAATCTTCGGATCTTCCAAAACATCAAGCACTGTCGTTCCAACTGTATAATAAGAAACGCTGGTGTAGTTGTCCATCACCGTTTTGATAATATCAATCGAATCCTTTGGCGAATGTGCAGTAACAGAAAGGGTCAGTATATTCGTTCCATTTACAACATTGGCACTGATATCCGCATCAAGCTTATCCATATCCAATTTTTCACAGATTGTCTTCTTCATAATCGTACTTTCCAGAATCTTCTGGAATGTTTCTGCCATCGAATTGGCAGAAGAAAGATTATTGTATGCATTGGCATTCGCTCTGGATGTGATAACAAATGTTGCCTGTGTACGATAATTCGGAACATATTTCATGCTGCTTGCCACATAAAAAAGCATTGCACCGGCCAGCGCTCCCAGCAGGATGACCCACCAGTTTCTAAAAATATCACAAACCAATGAAACCGGTTCAAATTTTGTCTCCGTCTGTGCGGATGCATTCTCCCGATTATTTTCCATCTTCATTTCCCTCCACAACTACAAACATCTTTGTCACAGCCGTCAAAGTTCCATCTCCGGTATACGAAAATTCTACCGGATATACTCCAGGCACTTCGTAATTCACCTCCGAATTCACACTAATCGCCCCCATGACACCGGCATCTTCATTACACTCTGTAATCTGCCCATTCTGTTCCAGTCCGACCACATAACCCATCGGATCTATCATATTTCCAACAGTTGTATAAACAATATACTCCGATAATGCCGGATATTGCTTTATACTTTCGTCCTCATTATCCGTAATCGTAATCTCAAACGATACCGAACAGACATCTCCCGCACTGTTGCTTACCTGTGCCGTAACCGGATAATCTCCCGGCTGCGGATTATACAGGCTGTCATTCATTGAAAGCTTCACCTGACTGGTCAGGTCTCCATCGAGACAGTCTGTTGCACTCAGATAAGATACAAAGTCTGTATTCGCCGCTTCTGCCGCGCTACATCTTGGTGCATGAAGCATCTTAATCCGTGGTGGCGTATAATCACTATATTTCACCGTTCTTTTTAACGTTCCCATCTGGTTCGATTTATCAAAAACGACATAAGTGACGGTGCGTTCATTACCTGAAATAAAATGAGAGATGGAAGAAATACGAACTTCCTTCGTCAAATCACCATCCCTGTTATCCGTAGCCTTAATTCCCTTCATCAGTGCCTCTTCCTGATCATCATTGACACTGAGTACAAGCTCATCCTCACTACAGGTAATCACCGGAGGCACATGGTCTTCCACCATCTTCACCTTTATAAAAAATACAACGAATACCGCACATGCCAACACAAATATCAGACATATGGCTCTTCTCAATCTAATCATGTTTACTCCTTTAATCATAATAATATGGTAAAAATGGAAGCGGCTCCAATTCAAGTACCGGCTTATCCTGACAGATTCTGCCGGGATTGTCTCGAAACAGCACATCCAGATGCCGCTTTGAACAACATTCACTAAGTGCTTCATACGCATCCATCAAAAAAGGCGTCCGCTCCACCGCGCTGTGTGCATCACTTGCCACAACCGATACCAGATGGTGACGAAGCAGGCGGTATGACGTCTCCCTTGCCGACTCACCAAACCGTCCAAGAAAACTTCCCTTATTGACCTGAATGGCATATCCCTTCTTCCTCCACTGATATACAATCTGCGGATCATCCTGCACAAAATAATAACGCTCCGCATGCGCAATCACAGGCTTTGCACCAACTTCCCTTACCTTACCAAGAAGCCTCGTTGCAAAGTCAGGATCCTCATCAAATGCAAACTCCATCAGAATATAATGGCTCTGATTGATCGTCATCACCTTTCCATCTGCCATCTGCCGTGGCAGATCCTCTGTAGAAAATGCCTCCATCCCCGGAAAAAGCCTGATTGGAATCTTCTCTTCCTTAATCGCCCTTGCGGCCTGATTAAACGTATTCACATAATGCTCTCCAAATGCATTATCATACAGTCCCGGAATATTAAAATGCGGTGTTGCCACAATTTCTGTTACCCCGCTCATAGCAGCCAGCCTTGCCATCTCTATCGTATCTAAAATATCTACTGCTCCATCATCCATACCCGGCAGGATATGCGTATGTATATCAATCATTTTACCACTCTATACCTTAAAAATCCATTGCCATTTTTGCAGCTTCCTCTTCCGAAAGCTCTGTCACCCTGGTATCCATCACCCGGTATACCCGTCTGCACATATTTAACACACTTGGTCTGTGCGTTGTAACAATACATGTTTTGTTTGGTTTCTGTGTCATAATATTGCGAAGCACCCTGCGCTCCGTCTCCACATCCAGTGCGGAAGTAGCCTCATCCAACAGCAGCACCGGCGCATCTCTTAAGAGTGCCCTTGCAATCGACAGCCTCTGTGCCTGCCCTTCCGACAGTCCACGGCCACGCTCGCCCACATTGCTATTTATCGTGTCCGGACGCTTCTTCACAAAGTCCCACGCACACGCAATCTCCAATGCTTCTATCATCTCTTCCTCTGTCGCATCTTCCTTTACCATCCGCAGATTCTCTGCGATGGTTCCCGACAGAATCGTATTGCCCTGCGGAACATATGCAAACAGGTGTCTCGTCTCTGCATTTAGTACCACTTCCATGCCGCCTGCCGCAGACATCACTGCCTGCCCGCTCTGCGGATGAATCAGCCCCAGAAACATACGGATTAATGTTGTCTTACCCTCTCCGGAAGGACCCACCAGTGCAACAATCTCACCCGGCTTTGCCTCAAACGAAGAATCTGTGATCACACGCTCTTCCTTCACATAAGAAAAATCCACATCCCGCAAAGAAATGGAAAATCCATCTGCCGCATACGCATCAAGCACCGAACTCTCTGTAATATGTACTTCCTTCGGAAGCTCCACAAGCTCACGAATACGGTGCGCCGATACTGAACTGTTTAAAAATGTCGGAACAATCGTCACCAGATTATTAAATGCCGCCGACAGATTGCTTCTCTGCTGCAAAAACAATGTCATCGTACCATATGTAATATCATGCGTCCACAGCCGGAACAGACAATATCCAAATGCAATAAACTGCACGACCATTCCAATTCCCTGCAGAACTACATTCGTCTTAATCGTAAAATAATTATACTTCAGGCTGTCATCCCGAAACCGCTTCTGCCACCATCTCATCTTCTTACTATAATGCGGCGCAATACCAAAAGATTTGATCGTATCAAAGTTATAAAACGTCTCGACCTCAAATCCCATCAGCTTACTGCTCGTCTCGAGCACCTTCTGGCTAAAGTCCCTCTGCTTCTTCAGCACCGTCCGTGACAGCAGAAGAAGAAACGGCGCACTGCCAAGCGCAATCAGAGCCATCACCCAGTCATAATGCAGGATGACCATAAATGTCGCCACCAGCTTATATAGTGCAATGATAATCGTCGGAAGCCAGCTGATGGCATTGCTGCTGATCGTACGAATATCGCCATTAAAACGATTCAGAATGTCTCCATTGCTATACTTACTGATCTCCATCCAGTCCGCATCAATAATCTTATCAAAAATATCCGCCTGAATATCATTGTTAATATCAATACTAAGCTTCGTGGAAACCCGGTTAATCAGGCTCTCAAACAACAGACTGAACACCTGTCCGCCAACCATCACAAGAAACAGCACTGCAAGCTTACTCGTCTGATAACCCGTAATGATATCAATCAGATACTTACCCGCCACACTGCTCGCAAGTCCAAAAGACGTACTTAAGATTCCCAGCACAACATAAAACAGAATCGCTCCCTTATACCTTGCGCTATACCCAAGAATCCATCTCCAGTCATCTAAAATCTCCGAAAATGTACCATCTTTCCATCGTTTCTTTAATATTCTGACCGATTCAAAATGTGTCTTCTTCTCTCTCACGATCTACCTCCTCTAAAAAGAAACTTCGTATAAAGAGCCATCACCGGTCTTCGAAGCGGAACTATATGCAGCCACACATGACGAAAGAACTCCCACCAGAAGTCCCCTGGCTGTATCGTCTTTCCCTTTCTTATAACTTTCGTCACAACCGCAAATATCTGTTCCCCTGCGACCGGTCCCTCGATCATACACTGCGCATCTCCCACGATATAATACCCATCCGGCTTCACATGGTGAATCCTGTGCATGATATACTGTCCGTTTCTTCTTTTAAAGAACACCATATCGCCCTTCTTCAGTTTTGCCTCCGGCTTCCGAAAGAAGATCGTATCACGCTCATGAATCAGAAATGGCGCCATACTATTTCCCGCAATCCGCATGCTGACTTCCCGTCCATCATCCGTCAATTGCTTCAGAACCGACACATATTCTCTTGTATCTATCACCTTCATATATCTGTCCCCTAATCTATCACATGATACTTCCGAAGAAGTTCCACACGTTTCTTTCCAATCTCTAAACTACTCTGATCCTCTGTATGCTTCCTGTCTGCCGCATATCCAAACAGCCGCATCACCCATGCTGCCGGAAGCAGCCACGGATACTTACAGAGCCACACATAATGCCCCTTCATATAAGAAACACCCGGAAACAACGATGACCAAACCGACGACGCCGTTGCCTTTTTGCCTCTCCTAGCAGCTTCCAGCGTCATATTCGCGCTGTGCCTTCTCGCCATCGTGCTCCCGCCATACACACCGCCTTCCAGCAGATCCACAAGAAGCGGCATACAGTCCACACGTTCCTGCGTATCATCCACATATCCGGTTTTCTCCCAGGAGCATCCCAGATACTCTCTGCCAATCTTTGCCAGAGCACTGAAAAATGTATCCATTCGAAGCTGTGCAAGCTTATCCTGAATCTCTCTCCAGTCAATCCGCGTCGTGTAATGCTTTGCCATCATCACCATATCACAGACCTGTCTGATCCCAAATCCACTATGTAAAAAATGCTTAAAACTATGACAGATCAGATAAAACATATGGTCCGTCGGCGAAAGTGTCTTAATATCCACTCCCTCAATCTGCTCACAAATGCATCGGTCAAACGCCCCTGCAAATTCCTGATTCAGATGACCATATGCACCCTCGCCTTCTGCAAACAACGAAAAGTGAAGCTCTATATATACCTGATTTCTCGGATTCAGATATGGAATCTCATACGGCAGATTCTTAGGATCCAGCTCCTGCCTCTGATATCCTTCCTCTAACAAAATGCGGTCAAAGGTCTCAAACTCTTCCTTCCTAAGCAGCAGATCTTCATCCGCTGATATCCGAAAGTCCGGCTTTTCATAAAAAGACCGGCAAATCAGCCCCTTCACAACAAGCGGATATACCTCTTCCTTCTGAAGCTTCTGATACAGCTCCAGAAAACCAGCCGTCCTTTGCACCTGCAGCATCACTTCCGCAATCGCACTCTTCTTCCACCTCGCAGCAAGTGGCGCATTCTCCTCTAAAAGAAGCACCGAATCCCTCCGGATCATCTCATATATAATTGCTAAAATCTTATGCATCGCAGCAAGGTCACACAGCTCCTTTAGCTGTGAAAACCTTTCCGGAAGATGGTATTCCTCATCCCCCTGCATAAAGCATCGAAGTGCCTGTAACAGCTCTTCCTGTGTATTCGTCATCATACCCCTGTTTCCCGTTTCTGATATTCTTTTTCCATCTCTTCTAGGAACACCTCTGTCTGCCGGCACAAATACTCCGGCTTCTTATAACTGCATCCGCCACCTTCCGCAATCGTAAGCGCCCCGCACATCATACACGCAAAACGCTTCTTGCAGTTCTTGCATTCAGATGGCAGCAAAATCTCATCCGTCGCCCGGCAGATCGACTTCCATGCATCCGAAAAACCAATCTCAAATGGTCTGGCTACCGGCTCATTCATCATGCCGCAAGGCGTCATTCGTCCGTCCCATGTCATCCAGAACGACGACCGTCCCGCCATACATCCCATCTTCTCATCCGGAGTACGCTCACACTCTTCCTCACCGCCCATAAAGTCATCTCTTCCCTCATGGAGTGCCTTTAACCGAATCGCAAGCTCCTCCTTAGACAGGCGGTACATATCCGCCTTCGCCCTCGCCTTTCCGGCCTCTTCTGCTGTAAAACGCACCTCATCATCCGTCACGCCGTCCTTCGCACTACGTACCGGCGGGAACATATAAGTAGCCGCATTCACCTGAATCTCCCTGCTCTTACCAAATGCAAAGATATCCTCCATATCATCCAGATTGTACTTCGTAAAGCTCGCATTGATATTCAAAAAAATGCCCGCATCGTGCATCAGATCAATCGCCTTCGTAGCTGCATCATATCCGGTTGGATGTCCACACAGCTTTTTATAAGTCTCATTTCCACCACCATAAAGTGTCACATTCACCTTCATCGGCGGATCCTTCTTTAACCACTCCACGGTCTCCTCATCAATCAATGTCGCATTCGTATTAATCGAGATGAGTAGCCCCAGCTTCTTTAACTCCGTATAAATCTGTCTAAAATCTTTTCTAAGAAATGGTTCCCCACCAGTCAGCAGCAAAAAGAGCATTCCCTCTTTTGCACAGGCTTTTCCCATCTCAATCCATTCTTCTGCTGTATACTCTCTTCCCCTCGCCCTCATCTCTGCTTCACTCATTCGAATGTAACACATCCTGCAATTCATATTGCATCTCGGTGTCAATTCAAATGTACCGGAAAGCGGCACTTTATTGTGTGCCGCCTTCTGATACAGATATTTTCTAAGCTGTGCCTGCATTGGTGCTTGTTGTTTCTTCATGAACTTATTCCCCAATCTCTTTTAATTATCAAGTATCTGTACTCCCATAATCTGACTGCTGTCCGGATTAAAATGTGCCGCAACTGCCTCTGCTTCCTTGCCTGCGCCCACATTTTCAAATGGTGTACGGTAAGTAATTCCGCCAAAATAAGCGCCGCCAATCTGTACGTACTTATAATAAACATAAACTCTCTTAAGCTCTTTATCCGTCTTATTCTTCAGCGTAATCTTTCCATTCTCAGTCTTTAACTCTACCTTATCCTCTTCTAGTGTCGGCTGATCCATATATCCCGTAGCCGCATTGCCATATGCATAAGTATCTTTATCTGAAAACTCTCGCTTATTGCTCTCAAGTACCAGCGTAGAAGTTCCCGCCGGAAGATTCGTCACCTTAAAACTCGCCGTCTCATTGCTATTTACCTGAAAATCAATCAGCGCAACCTGAAGCATCTGGTCAGAATTGTTCGTAATCAGCATCGCTGTTACGTTCTTTGTCGCCTCGTCACTTCCATCTTCTATAAAAGAACCGGAATAAGCACCGATGGACTCAACCGTGAGGTTCGAATCGGAAAGAACTATTTGCTCTGCTTTTTCCGTCTCCTTAGAATCATCTTTTTTGTCAGAGTCTCCTACTTTAGCTGAATAACCTTGAATCTTACTAACATCCAAAGTATCCTTTCCAGGTTTTACAATTTCATATTCGTTGGTTTCTTTTGTTTCTTTCTGTGAAGAACTCTTATTTGCCTTTAATGCAAAAAGTATTACAACTCCCACCACTATTATAGCTATTGCAACAGCAATTATAATCCCTAATTTCTTTTTCTGTTTCATAGTGCCCTCCATTTTCTCATCTTTTTATCTTTTACTATAAACTATCTTCCAATAAATTACAACCTATCCCTCAAAATCTCCTTAAACCTAGAATAGTGAGAGTGCACTCCACCCTCACTATTTTGTGTGTTTTCACATATTTTGCAGAAAAAAGAGAACTATCTATGTATGATAATTCTCTTTTTAGGGGTATTTTATTGTTTATAACTCTTGCAAAATTTCGTTTTTCACCGTATTTACTGCGTCCTGATCCGGGCGACAGGAGAGATGGTAAACGGGAATCTGACACGCTGCATCCATCAAAAGATCTGTCATCTTTTCCATATACTCTTTATTCCATGTATTCATCAATGTTTCACGGAACAACGGAAGAAATGCTTCTCGCCCATGTAATCTGCGAATTACGTTATCCGGTCCCTGCTCTATTACAACAATCGCCTTAATTGGTGCCGACTCATTTCGATATATGCCAGATGAACCGGCGTAAGGCGAGCCAAAACCGTAATATTTGCCATCTATTTTCCTTATAATCGTTCGGTCTCCATTATAGATATCTGCATCCTCATATTTCTTCCATAGGTCAGCCTGAGTGGATTTGCCTGTTCCGGATGGTGCTGTGAACAGGATACCGTTATTTTGCCAGGATATGAAGGATGAATGGAGGATAAATGCCTGATAATATAATAATGGATTTTCAAAAGCCATATAATTCCAAATATTGAAATGTTCAAATAAGAATACGTCTTTCTGCATTGGATATTGTATTATCATTTTATTCTTTTCTTCTGAATATATCAAAATTTTCTTCATGCTGTTTGCTACTTTTGCAGGATAAATACGAACAAATTTATCGTTTATCTTTTTTACGGCAAAATCTTTTTTATTACACTCTGAATCATTCTCATAATCCTCCCATAAATTCATAATCTGATATACAACATGTATCGGCTCTACTTTTTCTAATTCCATCCGAAAAGGTTCCATGCAAGATTGAAAGTTAATAGATACGGGTGTATGTATGACTATATTTAATTGTGCAATATTAAAAATGTATTGATACATAAATCTCCTTAATCAAAAAATAGCGAGAGCAAATTATGCTCCCACTATTTTTATTTTTTTATGATGAGAAAATCACACTTCCTTTTGCTGAAGTATGGTAACAAAGCGACTGATTCTCCCATGGAATCTTGTCACCATCTGCAACCACGTAATTACATGTATCATTTACGGTAAAAAGTCCCGTATCTCTCAACTTATCTTCTGTTATTTTCAAATTATTCATCAGCCCCGGAGTACATGATGCAATGTTTTCAGATAAGCTGAATACTTCCACCATAATCATCGGTTTATTATATGGTTTTTTCATTTTATTGCCTCCTTATCTTTTAACTGTCATCGTTGTTGCTATATAATCATCTGATTCTTTTCCGTTAACTACATAGTGTAATTCAACCGCGAAGTTTCCAAGTGCATTCGGTGCTCTGAATCTCAGCTCATATTTATTTGAATCTTCTTTTGTTCTCTTTGCTGTTACTGATATTGGCTTCAATTCACCGTTTATATTCTTATAATACAGCTTGAATTTCGGTGCTGCATCTCCAAATACGTTTTCATTCAGCGTCACTGAACATTTGTAATTGCTCCATACGTTTTTATGCACGGATGGGAAATCTATGCTTGCAAACTTTGTACGGTCAGCATCAAAGACAGTCATATCGATATATTTTTTTGCTGCATCATTTTCATATGGGCTGCTGAATTCATAGCCTTTATACTTGATATTTGTAAATGAAATACAATGGGTTCCACCTGATTCGTAATCTTCATCTGGTTCGTAATCTGAATTTCCAACAATAACAACCAGGTACTTGTTATCTCCAAGATCAATACACTTTGTTAAATCGATGGAATAATACATTGCTGTAGATGATGTAACATTAGCTACTACATTTGCTGTTCCATCTGCTCCAATTACCCTCAGCTCCATTCCTTTACTCGGTTCAGGTTTATTTCCTTCATGCTGTCCAAGATCTGCCAGTTTTGCTTCAACCTGAATGGTCTTGTTGGTTACTGCGCTATCTGCTGTTGCAACAAATGCAACCGCTGCTGTTTCATCTAAGTATACCTCATTATTCGGTCCTGCCTGTAAATACTGAAGAATTGAATTACTGTTTGTAGAGCCTGCACTTCCGCTTGTATTATCTTCTACTATCGTGTAACCAAGTGCAGACAGAGCTCCATCCCCATATCCTAAGATTGCAGCCTTTGAACCATCGATAACCTGGTTTGTAATATCTCCTTCAATTCCTGTTTCCGTCACTTTTCCGTTTCCAAGAACAAAATCCGAAACCTTTACAAATGTTGCACCCTCTTCGTTATCTATATAGTTTTCATTGCCTGCTGTTCCTAATGGGTTATAAATGCGGATACCATCCAGATATATTACACTTGCTACATCACTCTTAGTTGCTCTCAATGTAACTTTATAAGTATTTTTTCCTCCCAAATCCTTGTGGATTACAGGAATCTGATAGAGATCTCCATTTGCATAGTAGGTATCAACCGCTCCTACTGAAACAGCTGTCCATGAGTCATCTACCTTCTTTGAAACAATGTATGTAATACCTGCTGTCTTGCTTGTTGTACGTGCAATCACATCAAATCCAGTTCCAGTAAATGTAAATGTTGCTTTTGCACCATCTGCCATCTTTCTAGATGTTCCATTACTGTCACCCGTTCCTTTCGTATACGCATCGTCATGTCCATACTGTTCTGTCTGTCCATTGCTCTGTGTTAAATCTACATCAGGTGATGTTCCTTCTTTACTACTGGCTGTTCCAGTGTAAACAATCTTTGTTGTTCCATCAGTAGTTTCTGAACCTGCATTGAAGTCATCTTCATAGTAAACAACGTTTGCCGGCATTGTCTTGATTGTACCATTGACTGTTGTGCCAGTTTCTGGGTCCTTTGGATCAAGTGTTTTACCATTTTTTGTGATATTTGCTGTATAAGTGTAATTCTCAACCTTATCCATGAACGCAACTGGCTTGAATGTTACTGAGCTATCTGCTTTTCCATCGCTATCAATTGCATTATTAGAACCGCTGCTAATTGTAGTTTGTGTATTCTCTTCTGCTGGAGTGATTGTTCCTAATTTAGCAGTTGTAGCCATATCACCTGTAGCTTCTTCATTGTAGAATGTACCACCCTGGAATAAGCCATCATTATTTTTATTTGTTTCTGCAATGTTTGACTCTAAACCATAATCAAATACATAAGCCTTATCGGTTGCCTGATATGTATATACAGTAATTGTACCATTTACTATTGCTCCATCGCTGTTAAATCCTGTATAGTTAGCTGTATATGATTTGTTTGGCTCTGCACCATTGAAACCTTTATCTGTATAAGTCAGTCCATCGGACATTTTAGAAACAGTATAGCCTGTTTCAACATTAGCTGGTTTATAAAATGTATCTTTTCCTGCTTCAACATAAATCACTTTATCCGAAGGTATAGTCATGGTGGCATTGGTAATCGTTAAAGTTTCATTAGAACCATCTGTAACTGCATCACTTTCTTTGAATTCTTGTCCACTTACTACCCATGACTTTCCATCAGTAGTTTTTGTTTCTGTTACTTTAACTGTTGCTCCTATCGGAATACCTTTAAAAGCAGCTTTCTGACCACACTTTAATTTAAAGCTACCATCTGCCTCGGTAGTATAAGAATCTTTTCCATCTACAGTATATTCCAAAGGATATGGCGAATATCCATATTCATCAGCTACACCATCCAAGTCAACTTCCACCTTGAATGGGAACTCTGTATTTTTCAGTGTATCCGGAACATCACCATCCCATGCCTTGGTTATATTCACAGTACCTACCTTTGGTGTATTTACAAAGTTAACGTTGTAATTTACTTTTGTCACATCTGATCCAGCTTCTCCTAATTTGAAGGTTGAAATCCGTCCACTTCCACTCTCTTTGGTAGCTAGAGTTGAAATATCCGTAACAAACCATCTAGTAGAATAATTGGAATTTTCTTTCTCTGTAATTGTAAAGTCTGTACCAATTTTTAAGCCTTTATTACCTTTTGAATCTGCTTCAGTATATTCAAAGTTCTTTGCGTATACATTATCAGCAAGTCCTTTTACAACTCCTTCTTTTGTAGTCTCACTTTCTATACCTGTACCATTATAGTCTTTTTCATAATTGTATTCTATTCTTGGATCTGTATCTGTAACTGTAAAATCAAAATTATCTTTTGTCTCTACAACTGACTTTAATCCATCATTTACTGGTTTAGTGTCAACGTCTTTACTAAGTGTTAAACCTGATGGAATAGGTGAAAAGTTAAAGCTTACAGACATATTGGAATCGAACATACCACGTTCCATGTAGAACATCTTCAGTGTATGTACTTTTGAATCATTTGCCATGATATCTGCAAAAGTCTTTCCATTGTCTGTTTTAATATCTGCAAATGTCTTTAACCTTTCCGTTGATGTCTGATTTGCACGAGTAGCTCCATCTTTCCAAGCAGCCGTTGTGGACTTATCTGGTGTAAATGCGCGTTCAACTGTTACATTTTTCTGTGCGAAGTCAATTGTTCCTCTTGCCATTCTATGTGCACCACCCATGTCTAAAACAAGGTAGTCATCAATGAATACCCACACATCATCATCACCAGTGAAGTTAAATGTTATGTCCTTACCATTGATTTTTCCATCTTTTGATAATGTAAATGGAATCGTAAATTCAGTACCAAATCCCATATTTACAGCTTTACGAGGATCTCCTGGTTTGTTCAATGGATAGAATCCATCTTCTGGTGCTGTACCATCATTTGTTGTTTCATTTTTAATATGCTCCGGACTTTCATAGAAACAATTCTTTTCAAAATTATAATATACAGCATAATCCTTTCCCGAATCATAAGAGTATGTAATTACGCCATTTTTATCCTTTGTCTGCTTGAATGGGAACTGTAAACCATTGTAATATTCAGATAAGTTCTTGTTGTTATCAATTTCACTACCATTTTTATATGGATGAATCGCTTCCCCAGAGAAATAAGGCAGAACAACACTTGAATTCATCGGATCTACCATTTTCCCATCAACCAGTTTATCACCTACTAAACCTTGTGCTGCTGCTCCATAAAAGCACTTTCCCTCAGTTGTGGTTTTTTCTTCTAAAGCCACATTGGCACCCACACTAAAGTTATTAAGTCCATACCAATTTCCATTTAACATGCGTCCATATCTATTTTTGGTATCGAACATGTTACCAAAGTACAATGGATATGTATATTGACATGCTTTTGAATCTTGACCAGAACTATTATACCATGGGCTTCCCGATATTGCAGCATCTAAATAACTGTAAACATTTGCTCCTTTTTCTGAGCCATCAACAACTGTTCCTTGATTGTTGTCACTGTATCCTCTCGTTTTATTTCCTGAGTCAAATCTAGCATCATTGATGTAATCAACCAAATTAGTGGAAACATAAAATCTTTCTTTTAAAACTTCATCTCCGGTACTGTATGTTGTCCAATGACCTTTCCAACATTGTTTTGACCCCTTTTGGAAAGATGTAACTTTATAGCATGGATATGTTGTTTTTAAATCTGCATTGGCATCTCTAATAGAAACTGCATTTGTTTCTCCTGTATTCCATGTATTATCTGGTGTAAAAATTACCTTTGTAGCATTTTCAGCAATTTCCGCCTTATAAATATTGTCACTGTCTGCAACTTTCTCCATCGCAAACAACTTATTTACTGGCGTACCACTGGCATCTAACGCGTGAACACCTGGCGTTGTCCATCCTGTTACTTCTCCTGATATTTCAAGATAAATAATTTGCGTATCTGCCGCTTTTACGGGCTGTACTTGCTGCACAGGTATCACGCTAACTACCATCAAGATGGTAAGGATGATTCCGAGCAACCGTTTCTTAAATTTTTTTCTCATACTTTCCTCTCCCTTCCCTTTAAATTGAGTATGATTAATATGTTATTTCTACTGCTACGTGAAAACATAGTTTTAGCAATAGATTTATTCTAAAATATTCTAAAGTTTTTTTGATGAAAATACAATAGGTAAATCGTCCCGAAAATGTTATATTTTGTATAATTTGTAGATTTATTTATATATAATCTAAAAAATTTGATATGATTTGGTAATTTTCCTACTATACATATGAAGCCATCTTAAAAAATAAACATTGAGACTCGTTTTCTCATACACCTCTATTTCAATATCCCGGCCTCTTTAATGCGGTCCAAAAATTCCTGCACATCCGCCTTCACGGTCTCCTCATCGGCATCGTACTCATCAAAAATGCCCTTCACAATATTTTCAAATGTCGTCTCCTCCTGCAGCATCTTCCAGATGGAAACTCCCACCTCATTGACCGTTATCATTCCGTTAAAATCAAGCACCGTTTTACCGGTTGGGATAATCACATAATCTCCTGCAATTTCTCTTAATACAAATCCATCGTCTACTCTCATTTTTTCTCCTCATTCTTTCTAGGATATTTCGTCTTTCTTCCTATATAATATAGCATGTCTGCTTCGCATCATCAAGTTTGAGTTGATTTTTCAATCTCCACCACAGCCACCTCCGGCAGATTATTCACCCTCGGCAACGGCTCGTTGGCGCTTCCAAGCCCACTCGACACGAACAGATGCAGCCTCTCCTTCTCATACATGCCATGCACATACTTTGGAAAATATCCCTGGTCTCCGCCAAACACTCCCCCCGCAAATGGCACGACTACCTGTCCACCGTGGTCATGTCCGCTCACAACCAGATCCACATCCCACACCGACGCCGCATCTCCAAATATAAAGGAATCCGGTCTGTGCGCCATCATGATCTTCAAACGGTCCGTATCCTGAAAATCCATCAGAAAATTCTTCACATCCTCCGGTGCCGCAGCCGCCGAATCCTTTCCATCCGCTCCAAATGCATAGGAAAACATCCCCCCAATCCGCAGCTTCGTCCCGCGAATATCCACATCTACATACTCCTTATCCAGAAAATGTGCTCCCGCCTTCTCAATCTCTGTCGGAAAATTCCAGTCCGTCTTCGCCATATAAGACTCCTCATGATTGCCAAGTGAATAGCACACTGGTGCCAGCTTACTAAGCTGCTCCACCAGCTTCACCACAACCGTCGACTCCGTCGAATCCTGATTCACAAAATCCCCCACCATCAGAATAATATCCGGCTCCTGCTCCCGAATCTTCTCCACCAGCTTCACATTATCCTTTCCAAACTCGTGCTCATGCAGATCCGAAATCACTACCGCCCTCACCGGGTCCACAGCCTTGTCCGTCTCATACGAAAATGTCCTGACCTTCAAAACATTGTATGACAAAAAGATGCTCGCAGCCGTGATAAGCGCAATGAGGAGAATGAGTGAAATTGTTATCTTTAAATACTTGTGTTGTTTCATGGTGATCACCTTCTTGCGTGAAACTTTATTTCAATATTTTACCACAATCAAGGCAGTTGTGCATCTGTTATAACCAATTTACTTTTACATAATCCCCCTATTTTGTAAGCGATGAAGCCCTGTCCTACTGCCAATGCCTGCAATTATCTCAATAAAAGAGGAAGCAACCTCCGAGTTCTCGCCCAAAGATTGCTTCCTCTAATTTACATTTCACTACAATATTAGCTCACAAGCCATTTTTTTACAGTTTCCTCATCAAAATCCACACATTCAGCTATATCTTCTATTGAGTGACCTTTTTTCTGAAGTTTTAAAGCAGTTACTTTTGCCTGACGAATTCTGCCTTCTTCTCTGCCTTCATTTTTCTGTTCTTCCCACGCCTTACACATATCAATCACCTCGTCTTTCTCATCTATGTCTATATCCGTTCCTGCAAACAGGTTGATTGCCTCGACTGTCTCTCTGTCCACCCTACTAAACTTCTCGTCATTTTGCAGCACTTCCTGCATTTTTTCCTTATCATACGCATTCTTCAGTACCTCGAAAAGCTGCCTGATGGATGTCCTGAATCCTGTAAAATCTGTTATCTCCCTCGGTGCCAGCAGATTAATCCTGTAATCCGGTATGAATGGCAAAAGCTCCTCATCCACATCACCAAACATATCTGACAGCTTCCTTGGGCCATCCCATTCCTTTGTTCCGAGATATATCGTTGCTGTTCAAACGCAAGCTTGACACCACGCTGTCAAGCTATGCGCCACTACATAAACTATTGTCAGATTACAGCCCTGCCTCGTAGAGGCACTTTTAATGGGCTGTAATCGTTACTGGTCACACTGTGGTGTGAGCAGTAAGGCTCAAGGAGAACCGCGCCACGGACGGCGCGTTTCGACGGTTTCGTCAGGCATCGTAAAGCTAAAAGGCATAATTCCTACAGTATCTTGGCAGTGCAGCGTAGCTCACGTGAGAGAGTGTGCACAAGCCAGGGCTCAGGGGATGAAGCCCCGTCCTATTGCCAGTACCTACAGCTGCTATGCCAGCTTCTTATTTTTCTCTAGAAGTTCATATATCTTCTCGACATCATAATCCGGCTTCATTGACAATGCCGCTTCATAAATTGGAGCGATAACCTCCTCTTTTTCTTCCAAATCATCTGCTATCTCTGCCATTGTTTTATTTTTCTTGATTTTCTTTACAATCAGTGAAACCTGTTCTTTTTTCCGTCCTTCTTCTCTGCCTGTCTGAAGTGCAACCTCTTCCCAATAATCACTCACATTACACATCTCGTTCATCCTCCCTTCAAGCTCCACGCTCATTTTAAGTCCATAGTCTTCTTCCAGTATCTTCTTTTTCTCCAGAAATTCTGATTTTGAGAACAGCTCCTCGAGCATCGCTATAAGTCTGTTCTTCGACAGTTCTCTGTTTTTTGCTGTTCTCGTACGGACATTTATCAGTGCTCCGTTTATCTTGCTAAGCTTTGGTATTATCTTTATTTTACCATATATCAGATTGGATTTCATCCCAAATTCGATTATCGAATCATCTGTTTTCTTTGTATCCATGCATATCCAGATGCTATATATGGATTTTATGTCATCATAGCTCGAACCTGAGAACTCTGTTCCCTTCTGTTCCGATATCATACGCCCCATGTAGTATGTTATCCTATTTTCAAGCTTATACCCCAGCTTTGATTTTTTACTGCTCTTTTGTGCCTCAATGTTGATGATAAATTCTTTTTTCTTTCCCTTATAATACACCGGAAACTTGATGTCGTAAATAATTTTTCCATCCTCCTCATCAACTGACTCGCTTCCTGTGTTCTGGACTTTTACACCAAGCCGTTCCGGAAACCTCAGTGTTACCGTTGGTTCACCCATGCATGGAATAATCTCATCTATTTCCATGTCTTTAAACTCCTCCACCACCGCCTGCACTATGTATGCCGCAATCTGCGGGTCTGCAAGTATGCACTTCACATAGTCATCACTGGTTGCCTTGTCCTGCTCTATCGCGCTTAGAGTACGGGACAGGTTGGTCCTTACCTTTCTGTAAATCATTCACTTCTCCTTCTGATTTTCTTGTAAAACTTTGTGTAACTCCATAAAACCCTTAAAATTCCAATTAAACATTTGCCACGTATAGATACGAACAGACATTTCCTGGCAATATTTAGTTTTTATACACAATGGGATTTGTGGCTGACACAGCCTGATAAATCATTGAGCCTCTGAACCGGCTCGAATTGTGTGCTTAATTATACCATTGGTTATATGCCTCTGCAAGACTTTTATTTTTTCTGTTCTTCCCACGCCTTATACATATCAATGATTTATCCTTTCTCATCTATGTCTATATCCGTTCCTACAAACAGATTGATTGCCCCGACCTACTGCCAGTACCTGCACAAAAAAAGCAGCCTTTGAACTTCACACTCAAAGTCTGCTTCTTTTTCATTTTATAAGCTGTCCATAGCCTGATACATGGTAAGCATACCCTCGAGATCACCGGTCTCCTCACCGATTCGTGTCATGTGGGAAACCATAGGTGGAAACAGTCCGCATGCTGTGATTGGCTCAGACAGCGGAACACCCTTACTTACTTCTTCCCTCGCATTTTTCAGTGCCTTTTGGTAAACGGCATTCTTCATGGTATCAGCAGTGATACCAAGAGCTTCAATCATCGGCATCAAGGATTTGTTCGCCAGTTTCCTCATCATATAATGTTGCTGTAAGTTTGACATTACCAGCATCTGGAGAGATGTTGAATAATTTTACTTGGTCTTTAATTACAGCATTTTCAGGGGTATTTATATAAAATATACAATAAATTTAATTCAATTCTAAAAAGTAATGATTCCGAGTGCCTGCAGCAATAATATAAGCAGGAATGCCGGTGCAATAAATTTAACCATGATTATATAAAGCCCTTTTCTGGTGAATTTGCTACCTCCGCGTGTCACCTCATCTATTATTACCTTTGGACTTACTATCCAGCCAACGAGGATACATGTGGCAAGTGCCACGATTGGCATAAGCACATTGTTGCTTACATAATCCATGATATCAAGTATCTGTCCGACTGTGCCGTTTGGAAGCTTAACCTCCATATAGAGCTTATTGTAGCCAAGGCAGACTATTATCTCTGCAATCAGACCGTATACCGTGACTAAAATTGCGCTTTTTCTGCGGCTCCAGTGAAATCTGTCTATAAGACTCGATACAATAGCCTCCATAATTGATACAGACGATGTGACTGCTGCGAATGCAACTATCATGAAGAATATCAGTCCAACGATATCTCCTGCTATTCCCATTTCATTAAATACCTTTGGCAGTGATATAAACATAAGCCCCGGTCCTGCTGACATGCCGTCTCTGCCCATAAATACATATACTGCCGGAATAATCATAAGACCTGCAAGGAATGCAACAAGTGTATCAAAAATCTCGATCTGGTTGATTGAACCCATGAGCTTTGATTCCTTCTTGACATACGAACCATATGCAACCATGATTCCCATAGCCACACTGATTGAGTAGAACAGCTGACCGAGTGCATCAACAAATACTGTGACAAGCTTTTGCATTGTAAGCCCCTTGAAGTCAGGAACCACATATATCTTAAGACCCTCAAGACCACTTCTTGCTGCACCTGATGCATCCTTATAATTGAGCGTCAGTGAGAAAATACCGATTGCAAAAATAAGCACAACAAGGATAGGCATGAGCACCTTGCTGAAGCGCTCGATACCTTTATTGACTCCGCCAATGACAACTGCTGCTGTTATAAGCAGATAAACCACTCCAAATATGATTGGTGCCCACTGGCCTGTAATAAAGCCTGTGAAATATCCATCCGCAACTGCATTTTTACCGCTTCCTGTAATGAAAAGTGTAAAGTATTTTAAAACCCATCCACCTATAGTACAGTAGTAAGGCAGAATAATAGCCGGTACTATACACGCAAGTACACCGATAAACTTACCCTTTGGATTGATAAGACCATACGCGGTGAGCGGTCCCTGTCCGGTCTTACGTCCTATTGCAATCTCAGTGGTAAGCAATGCAAAGCCAAAGGTCAGGACAAGTATCAGATACACCAGCAGAAAAAGTCCTCCTCCGTCCTTTGCTGCCAGATACGGAAACCTCCATATATTTCCAAGTCCTACCGCACTGCCGGCTGCCGCAAGAACGAACCCAATGTTGCCGGAAAAAGTGCTTCTTGATTTTTCTTTCATTTTCTATTGTCTCCTTAATATATTATATAATTTAATTTCGATTTAATATGGACATTGTTTCCATTTACAAATCTAATATACCTATTATAATCATCTAGAGTACTTTTTGCAACGGTTGATATTTTTTATTCGAATTTGCAGTTTGGTAGCGTAGCGACGGCGGGAATACGTGTGCGCCAGTGGTACCCAGGGCTTGCGTTCCATACTATTGTCCTAAATAAGGTTCTTGATTCCCTCTGTTAAACGCTTTGCAACTCTCACATTGTTCATAGTATAAAGGTGAATTCCCTCCACATCATTAGCTAAAAGCTCAATTATCTGACTCTCGCAGTAAGACATTCCGGCATCAAAAAGTGCAGCCTTGTTGTCTCCGTATCTGTGCACAATCTTCTGGAACTTCTCCGGGAACTTAGCTCCGCACATTGTGACCATTCTCTGAATCTGAGCCGCATTGATACAAGGCATGATGCCCGGGATAACAGGCACATTGATACCTGCAAGCCTGCAGTCCTCAGCAAAATTGAAGAAGGTATCATTGTCAAAGAAGAGCTGTGATAAAAGAAGCTCTGCACCGGCATCAACCTTTTTCTTAAGATTCTTAATATCCTCTACCTTGTTACCTGCCTCCGGATGGATGTCCGGGTAGCACGCACCTGCGATACAGAACTGATCGCCTGTGGTATCCTTTATGTATTTAATCAAATCGCTTGCGTGGAGAAAATCCTCCTTTGCAGGCACATTTGGATTTCTGTCTCCTCTTAATGCCAGGATATTCTCAATGCCCTCATATGAAAGCTGTCTGGTGAACTCATCTATCTCAGCCTTGTTATAGCACAGACATGTAAGGTGTACGACCGGCTCCACATTGTACTGGTTCTTGATTTTCTTCGCAATCTCGATAGTCTTGTTATTGTTTGAGCTGCCGCCTGCGCCAAATGTCACGCTGATGTACTCAGGATGACAATCACAGAGTATCTCAAGCATCTCGTCAATATTTTTAAAGTCCTCCTCCTTCTTTGGTGGAAAAATCTCGAAAGAAAGTGACTGTGGTTTGTTTGTATGTATCTGTGTAATCTTCATGTTATCCTCCGGTATATATGATTATTTGATAAGTTTTAATGTCATAGTCCATATATTACTGTAATTTTTTGTCATTGTAAAATATATTTTTCTTTTAGTTTGTCATAAATAAAATCTATATCAAAACTTGCTGAGTCTTTGATTTTTTTTAATGTGGTGATATAATGAACAAAGCAAATCCGAAAGAGGTAACTTATGAAAAAAATAGATTTTGATAACGATTCGATAAAGAAAAACATATTGCAGGCTGCTCTGCCCATGCTGGCAGCCCAGATTCTAAGCCTGTTGTACAATATAGTAGACCGCATATACATTGCCCGCATACCGGATATGGGAACCACTGCACTCGGTGCTGTGGGGCTTTGCTTTCCTATTATAATGCTGACAATTGCCTTCTCCAATCTCTTTGGAAGCGGTGGTGCTCCGCTTTTTTCAATAAAAAGAGGCATGAGTGATGACAGAGCCGCCAATACTATAATGAATACGAGCTTTACAATGGTCTGCACATTCGCAGTCGTTTTTACAGCTTTGTGCATGATTTTTGCAAAGCCTATTTTAATCGTGTTTGGCGCATCTGAAAATGCTCTCAAATACGCTCTGCCATACCTGCTCATTTATTTGATAGGAACACTCCCATCCATGATTTCAACCGGCATGAATCCCTTTATCAACGCTCAGGGCTACTCCACTACCGGCATGCTGTCTGTGGCAATCGGAGCCGTTGCCAATCTGGTTTTAGACCCGCTTTTTATATTTGGATTTAATTTTGGCATCAAAGGAGCAGCTATTGCTACGGTCATCTCACAAATACTGTCTGCTCTCTATGTGCTTCACTTTCTTAGGAAAAAGGCTGAGCTTAAGGTGCGCCTTATGACACTCTCTGAATTCAGTGAAAATACGCGCTATGCAAAGGACATCATAAGCCTTGGAACCTCCGGCTGTGTCATGCAGCTCACAAACAGCCTGGTATCTATATGCTGCAACAATGTGCTTTCAGTGACCGGTGGCGATTTGTACATATCGGTAATGACCATCGTATCAAGCATCAGGCAGATGGTCGAGACTCCAATTTATGCAATAGTGGAGGGTTCATCTCCTGTTTTAAGCTACAACTATGGCGCCAAAAGGCCGGCCCGGGTGAGAAAATCCATTTTCACTATGGGACTGCTCGTGCTTCTATATACAGCTGTCATGTGGACTGTGATCATACTTGCTCCTCATGCCCTGATTGCTATTTTCAGCTCCGATGCCACCCTCATGGATGATGCGGTGAAGGCTTTAAATATCTACTTTGCGGCATTCATATTTATGGATCTGCAGTACATCGGACAGACCACCTTTAAATCACTGAACAAAAAGAAGCGGGCTATATTTTTTTCCCTGCTTCGCAAGGTGTTCATCGTTGTACCGCTGACATATATTCTGCCATACTCCTTTGGTATGGGAACCGACGGTGTGTTTATGGCAGAGCCTGTTTCAAACGTGATTGGCGGAAGCATCTGCTTTGTAACCATGCTTAGCACAGTGCTGCCGGAGCTTCGCAGGATGGAGCAGTAATTACAGCATCTCATCAATGCAGATGCCGTAGCCTCCGGTCGGATCATCCACAAACACATGGGTGACTGCTCCTATTATTTTACCATCCTGTATGATAGGGCTTCCGGATGTGCCCTGCACTATGCCTCCGGAGAGCTCTATCAGCCTGTCGTCTGTCACCTTAAGCTCCATTCCCTTGTTTGTATCTGTTGCTTTTTTGTCTATATTTGTTATTTCCAGATTATATTTTTCAAGTTTTCCCGATATTTCCGATATCATCTGTGCACTGCCTATGTGTATCTCATCCTTGCCTGCAACCGGATAATACGTATCCTCTGCGGCATATTCCGACAATTCATCACTGTCAAGCTGTCCGTAAATTCCCAAATTACTATTGCAGTCAAGTGTGCCTATATGGCTTTTTTTGCCAAAATATACCACTCCGCCTATCTCGCCCGGCGCGCCGGATTTTCCCTTTTTGATTTTGGTAAGCTTCATACTGTACAAATCACCACTGTTTGCATACAAGAGATTGCCGCTTTGCGTTCCGTCTCCTATTCCATGCCCCAGTGCTCCAAAACGGCCGTCCTTTGTATAATAAGTGATAGTACCGATTCCTGCCAGATCGTCCTTCACCCATATTCCCATATAGTATCTGCCATCATCCATTCTGACAGGTGTGATATCCGCTGACATTTTCTCACCGCCTCGAAGAAATTTAATGTTTACGGTACTTTTATCTTCATTACTTTCATCTTCATGCCTTTCATCATATTCCTTCATGATATCATTCACAGCTTCAGAAAGCTCCTCCTTGTCTGCAACAGTGCGCCCATTGACAGATAGGATATAATCACCACACTGCACCTTTTTATCTGCCGGATTGACTTTTTTGCCATCCTCGTCTGTCACCTCCGTCGTATTCACTACAAGCACGCCCTCTGTCTGCTCATATATACCTGTCAGCCTGCCACAGGCATATACTCCCTCAACGCTTTTGCCATCACATAGTTTGTCTGTCTCTTGATAATTTCCACTATTTTCACCGTTCCCGCCCAAATCAGCCGATACACTGGCCGTCTGTCCTGAAAGACCTGTCGCATATCTCCCATAGTCTCCATTTGATTCATTTAAAAAACTTCCTAATGCACTTTCATCAAATGCCTTATCTACCCTGCTGCACCACTTATCATCACTACTTAGTGCAAACATAGCTATCACTACTGCAGCCAGCGTGACACTCACAAATTTTCCAAAAAACTTCCGCATACTATTACCTCCATTTGGATTAGTATGCGTCTGTCATTTTTCTTTTATTCGTAACCGAATATAGTTTGACAGTTTAGGTGTTTTTCTATATAAACGGAAACGTGCGGCTGACCACCAGTGATATACTGGTAATCAACCGCGCCGTAAACTGATAATGTCAGATTTTTTTCTCCATGGCAAGTGCTTTCATCTCGCGTGCGCTCTCCATCACGGTATCTGTGATTTTTGCACCGCCAAGCATTCTGGCCAGCTCAGCCACGCTGTCATTGTCACTTAGCCTTCGAATCCTTGAAACCGTGGATTTGTTCTCGACTGATTTTTCAATAAGGAAATGTGCATCTGCCATAGCTGCTATCTGTGGCAGATGTGTGATACATATAATCTGATGGTTGCGACCAAGCTCATTCATCTTCTCAGATACCATCTGAGCTGTACGTCCACTGATTCCCGAATCAATCTCATCGAAAATAAGCGATTCAATGTGGTCATTTTCCGCCATGATTGTCTTGATGCCAAGCATGATACGCGACAGCTCTCCTCCCGATGCTACCTTGCCGAGCGGCTTAAGCGGCTCTCCGGGGTTAGTTGATATAAGAAACTCCGGCGCATCGATGCCGTTTGCCGTATAGTCCGGCAATCTGTCAAACTGCATATCAAACTGTACATCAAGGAAATTCAAATCATTAAGTGCTGATTTAATTTCTGACACAAGCTTTACAGCACTCCTTTGTCTGATTTCTGATACCTCATCCGATATCTGTGCCAGCTCCTTTTCCTTTTTCGCAAGCTGCTGCTCTAATTTCTGTAAATAAGAATCATAATCATTCAGGACACTGATACGCTCCCTCTTTTCATTGAGTGATATCAATATATCGTCAATCGAATTGCCGTATTTGCTCTTTAGATGATTTATCTCATCAAGACGCTTTTGTGTCTCATAGAAGGTCTCCTCGTCAAACTCAGCCTGTGAAATATACCCTGATATCTCGTGATTAAAATCAGAAAGCAGACTGTCTATCTCCGACAGCTGACTCTCCAGAGCTTCCACATCCTCATCATAGCCTGATACCTGCGACAGCTCTCTTACCGCCCTTCCAATAAGCTCTGAGGCACTCTCCATCTCTCCTCCTGTGGCAGAATATGCAGCATTTACGCCCTCCATGATTTTCTTTCCGTTTGAAAACTTCCTAAACTGCGCCTCAAGCTCCTCATCCTCACCCGGCACAAGAGAAGCTTCTTCTATCTCCTTCACCTCGTACTCAAGGAATGACAGCTCACGGCTTCTGTCTTCATTGTCGATATTTGACTTTTCATACTCATCCTTAAGCGCCCTATATGCTTTGTATGTGACTGAAAGCTGCTGCTTTTTATCTCCAAGCGACTGCTTTGCGTACTCATCAAGAATATCAAGGTGTTTTTTCTTTGATAAAAGTGACTGGTGCTCATGCTGACCGTGGATGTCTATGAGATATGAGGCTATTTCCTTCATTCGCGAAACAGACACAGCCTCACCGTTTACCCTGCCGACTGCGCGCGACTGTGTGATTTTACGGCTTAAAATCACGCATCCGTCCTCGACCTCCACATCAAGCTCCCTTAAAGCCTCTATAATCTTTGGGTCCTCAACTGAAAAAATAAGCTCCACAAAAGCAGGCTTTTCATTGTCTCTTAGCATCTCCTTTTGCACTTTTTCCCCAAGCGCCAGATTGATAGAGCCTATGATGATTGATTTTCCGGCTCCGGTCTCTCCCGACAGTATATTTAGTCCGTCAGAAAACTCAACCTCACACTCATCTATGAGTGCCAGATTCTTTACATGTAGATTTTGTAACATATTTTCTCCTTCCTCTCCCAGGCATGACGATATATGTTATTTTCTGTTACAGTTCAGCTATAATCTGATATTCATGTAACATTATTCCACAATTCTGCGGATTTTTTTCATCACCGCATATGTATCATCAACAGTCCGGATTGCACACATGATTGTGTCATCTCCTGCAATCGAACCGACGATTTCTCTCATCTTCATGGCATCTATTGCAGCACAGACAGCGCTTGCCATTCCCGATACAGTCTTTATAACGAGGATATTCTGTGCCATATCCATTGACAAAAAGCCCTCTCTGAGTACTCTTTCATATTTCTTTGAGAGATTCTCAGGTGCATCCGTTATCACGGCGTACTTCTGTCTGCCGCTTGCGGTAGGGATTTTCGTGAGCTTAAGCTCCCTGATATCCCTGGATACTGTGGCCTGAGTCACGCGAAAACCATCTTTTTCAAGAAGCGCAGACAGCTCATCCTGCGTCTCTACCTCATTCTTTTGGATTATCTCAATTATCTTGGATTGTCTGTTTGTTTTCATGTCCTGCCACCTCATAAATATTATTTGTAACTATTCATTATAACAATCCTTATCTGTGTTATGAATAATTTCCCATCTTTTTGCGGAGTATCTCCAAAAAGCTTCTCTGGTGGAGCTTGCAGATCTTTGTATGATTGGCTGCCTTTGAAATAACAAAACGGTCTCCCACAGCCAGCTCTGCCGTGGTGTCGCCATCATAGCTGACACACGCCAGCTCATCGTTTTGCTCCCTGCGGCTTAGAATCTCTATCTCTATCTCATCATCGCCTGAAAGCACAATGCTCTTTGACGTAAGATTGTGAGCATTGTTCGGTGTGAGCAGTATCATATCACCCTTCGGATCCACAATCGGACCTCCCGCCGACATACTGTAGCCTGTAGAGCCTGTTGGAGTCGCAACAATGATGCCGTCGGCATGGTAATTGTTTAAAAACTCACCGTTTACATACACATTGAGGCTTAATATCTGCAAATTGCCCTTTCTATGGATGACTATATCATTTAATGCAACTCTCGAGGTCTCACTGCCTCTTTTATGCCCTGTGAGCATAATACGGTCCTCTGTCATGTATTTATCAGCCATGAGCGAATCAATAGCGTCAAATACCGTAGCTTCCTCCACCTCACACAGATAGCCGAGTGTGCCGAGATTTACTCCCATAAGCGGAATCTCAAGTGTCTCCACCCTTGTAGCTGCACGAATCAGTGTACCATCTCCGCCGAGCACAAGAATACACTGCGTATCCTGTGGTATATCCTCAAGCTCAAACTCGTTATCGGATATAGCCTCGACATTGCTCATAAGACCCTTTGCCGTGCCGCCCTTTTGCTCTATGTATGCCACTATTTTATTTGTAAGTGCAAAATCCCTGTCCTTATAGGCATTTGCTATCACAACAAAATGTTTCATAGTCTATTTCCTGTCCAGCTCTCCATGCGCGGCCTCGACCACACTATGAATATCCACTGATTCCTCCTTTATAGGATCATCTGTCTTTTTGATATGTACGAGGTACTCTATATTGCCCTCAGGCCCCTTGATTGGCGAATACTCAAGGTCTAACACACTAAATCCATTTGAAAGTGCAAAGGATATGATATTGTTCACTACCTCCTCATGCACGCTCTTGTCACGGACCACGCCCTTTTTACCTACCTTTTCCCTGCCGGCCTCAAACTGCGGCTTGATAAGACAAACCATCTCGCCACCGTCCTTTAACAGTGCTCTTGCAGGACCTAACACCTTGGTAAGTGATATGAATGACACATCAACCGATGCAAAATCCAGCTCATCATCTATGTCATTGGGCGTCACATACCTGATATTGGTCTTTTCCATGCACACCACGCGCTCATCCTGACGCAGCTTCCATGCAAACTGGCCATATCCGACATCCACGGCATACACCTTTTTAGCACCATTTTGAAGCATACAGTCTGTAAAACCGCCTGTTGAAGCACCTATATCCATGCACACCTTGCCATCCATCGTGATATCAAAGTGCTTCATAGCCTTTTCAAGCTTTACCCCTCCACGGCTCACATACTGCAGTGTCTTTCCATGAATCTCAATATTGCAGTCATCAGGAAATGTGCTTCCCGCCTTATCCTCACGGTTGTTATTTACAAAAACATTGCCTTCCATAATCATGGTCTTTGCTTTTTCCCGTGATGGTGCAAGGCCTCTGTTTACAAGTAATACGTCTAATCTTTCTTTCATACTGTATGTTACCTCTATCTATAATGCTGCTATTATACGCTTAGCCACCGATTCGGCATCCACATGCAGCTCCTTTTTGAGCACCTCGACATTGCCATGCTCAACATAGCAGTCAGGAAGTGCAACTGTCAACACCTCAAGAGCTATGCCGTTAGTCTTGACATACTCCGTCACATGCTCACCAAAACCGCCGCTTTGCACGTTTTCCTCCATAGTCACAAGCAGGCTGTGTTCAGCCGGCAGTTCCTTAATTGCTTCCTTATCAAAAGGCATTGCAAAACGCGCATTGATAAATGTAGCAGAGATTCCCTCTGCCTCAAGCAGCTTTACTACATCAACGGCAGTCTTTACCATACTGCCGAGTGCCATGATAGCCACCGTGCTTCCTTTTCTGATCAGCTCACTCTTTGCAAGCTCTATCGGCTGTCTGATTTCCTTAAGGCCGTCATAGGCTGCCCCTCTTGGATATCTGAGTGCAATCGGACCGTCATATGCCACTGCAAACTTCATCATATCAGACAGCTCCCACTTATTCTTCGGAGCCATGATTGTCATATTCGGGATGACCGACAGATATGATATGTCAAATATTCCCTGATGTGTCTCTCCGTCACTGCCTACAAGCCCTGCCCTGTCGATTGCAAAGATGACATGCAGATTCTGTATGCACACATCGTGAAGTATCTGGTCAAACGCCCTTTGTAAAAATGACGAGTACACCGCAAATACCGGGATAAGTCCTGCCTTTGCAAGCCCTGCCGCAAAGGTCGTGGCATGTGCCTCGGCTATTCCCACATCAAAAAATCTATCCGGGAAATTGCGGTGGAATCTTCGAAGCCCTGTTCCTTCTGCCATGGCAGCCGTTATCGCAACCACCTTTGGATTTCTCTCACCCAGCTTCTTCATGACTGTTGAGAAAACATCTGTGTAATTGGCTTTCGTGCGCTTATTCTTTGGAAGTCCTGTCTCTATAACAAACGGCTCTGCCCCGTGAAATCTGGAAGGATAACGCTCAGCCGGGCCATATCCTGCTCCTTTTTTCGTGAGCACATGCACAAGCACCGGACCATCCACACGCTTTGCCTCATCAAACACACGGCACATTTCATTTATATCACTGCCATCCACAGGTCCCAAATAGATAATGCCCATCTCCTCAAAGAACATCCCCGGAATAAAAAGCTGCTTTATGCTGCTCTTTGTATTCCTGATATGCTTTACCATACGCTCTCCGTAGATTGGTATATGGTTTAGGGAATTCATGACATTATTCTTAAAATCCCTGTATGCATCCGCTGTGCGAAAGCCTGAAAGATACTGGCTGATGCCTCCGACATTCTCTGAAATCGACATATTATTGTCGTTTAACACTATAATAAAATTGCCCTTCACGCTTGAAGCGTTGTTGAGCGCCTCATATGCCATGCCTCCGGTCAGCGCACCGTCTCCTATTACAGAAACCACGTGGTAGTCTTCTCCTGTTACCTGTCTGGCTGTCGCAAGCCCAAGTCCCGCTGAGATGGATGTGGAGCTGTGTCCTGTATTAAAGCAGTCACAGTCGCTCTCATCCGCCTTTGGGAAGCCACTCATGCCTCCATACTGTCTGAGCGATGAAAATCCATCCTTTCTGCCGGTGAGTATCTTGTGTGTGTACGACTGATGCCCTACATCCCACACTATCTTATCCTTCGGCAGATCAAAGCACAGATGCAGCGCCATGGTAAGCTCCACAACTCCGAGGTTTGATGCCAGATGACCTCCTGTCACCGATATGCTCTCTATAAGAAACTGCCTGATTTCATCCTTTAACAGCTCAAGCTCCTCAGGTGTCAGTTTTTTTATATCATTTTCCTTTTGTATCTTTTCTAAAACCATCCTATTTCTCCCGATGGATCAGATATTCAAATAACTCCTTAAGAAATGCATCGTCGTATCCCAAATCATCAAGCTGCTCCTCTGCCTCCTTGGAGATGCGCTCCACATCAGAAACCGCTTTATCCAATCCCTCAAATGTGACATATGTCGCTTTATTATTTTTCTCGTCACTGCCTACCGGCTTTCCAAGCACCTCAAGTGTACTTGTGACATCAAGCACATCATCCTGTATCTGAAACGCCAGCCCCAGCTTTGCCGCTATCTGCTCCACGCGTGATACCTCATCAGACGATGCGCCTGCCAGAATTGCGCCTATCATCATCGAGCTCTCTATAAGTGCGCCTGTCTTAAGCCTGTAGATAAAATCAAGTTTTTCCCTTGTTATAGGACAGTCATCGGATTTCTCACTTTCCACATCGACCACCTGTCCTCCGACCATACCATACACGCCTGCCTTTTTTGCAAGCACTGTAAATGCCCTTGCCACACGCGCATCGATCACTTCCATATCAAAAGCCTTTGCTGCGGTCTCATATGCCAGGTTTAATAGTGCATCACCTGCAAGAATGCCCATAGCCTCACCGTACACAGCATGTGTAGTCTTCTTTCCACGCCTGTACTCATCATTGTCCATGGCAGGCAGGTCATCATGCACCAGCGAGTATGTGTGTATCATCTCGATTGCCGCCATAAATGGCTCAATCACTGCACTGCTTCCGCCAAACATATGGTATGTCTCTTCCATGAGCATAGGGCGAAGCCTCTTTCCACCGGCTCTCACACTATAGTTCATGGCCTCAAAAATAATCCTCTGCTTTCCCTCCTCAGCGGGAAGAAACTTCTCAAGCACGTTATTTATATGCTCTACCTTTTGCTGCAGCTCTTCCATGAATTGTGACTTATTTAAATTCCCATTTAAGCTCATCAGAATTCCTCCAGTTGTCCATCGCTGTTTAGCACAAGCATGGCCTTTTCCATGCCCTGTACCATATCATTGGCACTCTTTACCTCATCAAGCCCCTTCTTGTATAGCTCAAAGGCCTCATCCAGGGATACATCCGCATCCTCCATCCTCGCCACTATCTGCTCTAAGTGTGCAAAGCGCTCCTCGAGTGTCAGTGTTTTTTCATTTTCTTTGTTCATCGTTAATAACCTCCGAAACTACGGCCCTTGCATGACCGTCTATCAGATATATATTTATGTCATCGCCTGCATGGATATCGGATACACTGTGCAGTGCCCCCTTCTTTTCCACCTCGACATACGCATAGCCCTGTGCCAGCTTTTTGGCCGGTGAATATGCATCCAGTGTACCTGAAAGCAGTGCAAGACGCTGTCTGCAATCCGAAAGCCTCTGCTTCATAATCCTTTCAAGTGCATCCTCGATATCTGCCAGACGCCTTTTATTCTCATTTAGTTTATTCTGTGGACTAAGGAAATTAAGTCTTGTTTTAATATGTGACAGCTTTTCCCTGAAAAAATCAATCCGGCCTGTCAGATTTCTGTCCATCCTGCGGCGCAGATTGTCAAGGCGCTCTAACGTCTGTCTGTAGTCACTGACTGCAAGCTCTGCAGCCGCTGAAGGTGTGGGTGCTCTCCTGTCTGACACAAAATCCGCTATCGTCCAGTCTGTCTCATGACCTACTGCCGATATGATTGGCGTGCGGCAGTCAAATATGGCTCTCGCCACAATCTCCTCATTAAAGGCCCATAAATCCTCTATGGAGCCTCCGCCTCTGCCGACTATTATCACATCAAGATTCATCGCATCCAATGTCTGTATGCCCTTCACTATGCTATTAGCCGCACCCTCTCCCTGCACCAGTGCCGGATAAAGTATGACTTGTACATATGGATTCCTGCGCGATGATACATTCCTTATATCCTGCACGGCCGCGCCTGTCGGTGCTGTAACCACGCCAATACGGCCGGCATACTGCGGAATAGGCTGCTTGTACTCTGCGGCAAACATGCCCATTTCCTCAAGCTCATGCTTTAGCTGCTCGAATTTGAGATACAGATTGCCCTCTCCGTCAAGCTCTATCTTTTTGGCATAAAGCTGATATGCGCCGGTTTTCTCATACACCTCAACGGAACCTGTCACAATAACCTGATCCCCCTCCTTCATGTGGAAGGAAAGTCCTGCCGCCCTGCTGCCAGCAAACATAATAGCGTTCATGGCTGCTCCCGCGTCCTTTATTGTGAAATAAATATGACCGCTCGTGTGATACTTGCAGTTGCTCACCTCTCCCTTTATACTCACCTGTCTGAGCATAAAATCCTGAGCGAACATATTTTTAATATAGCTATTTACTTGCGCTACCGAATATATATTTCTATTTGCCATGTTCAATGCTCTATATCGCTGTTCCTCTTAAGCTATGCAAACTTTGCAAGCACTCCGTTTACAAATGCACCTGACTCATCTGCACCATACTTCTTTGCAAGCTCAACAGCCTCATTTATTGAAACCTTTGTAGGAATATCGTCCTCAAACTTTATCTCATAAACTGCCAATCTGATAATTGCCAGATCAACCTTTGCCATACGATTGGTCTTCCAGCCTGTAGACTTCTCATCGATGAGTGCATCAAGCTCTGCCATATGCTCAATAATCGCACTGCATTTTTCATCAATATACTGTCTTTCCTCGTCTGTAGGATTTGTAAGCTCATCATTTAAAAGCTCCATCTGCTCTGCAAGCTCAGACTTGTCATGAAACTCAACCCTGAAAAGCATCTTAAAAACGTTTTCTCTTATCTTGCTTCTTGTCATTTAAATTCCTCTCGTGAATAATATTTTATATAAATTAAGGATGTCTGTACGACATCCTTAATTATACTACATTTGTGATCATTTAAAAAGAACTATTTAATTCTCTCCCATATCAACACTTGCTATACGAACATTGATAGTAGCCACAGAAAGCCCTGTCATTGTCTCAATTGCAGACTTAACCTTCTCCTGTACCTTTGTAGAAACCTCAGGGATGCTGTATCCATAAGCAATATTGAGTGCTACATCAACCACTACCTCATTGTCTGCTATCTCAATCTGAATTCCCTTTGAGAGATTCTTCATACCGAGCCTGCTGACAATCTCGTTTGTGATATTGCCTGCCATGGAGCTTACTCCCTCAACCTCAGTGGCTGCAAGACCTGCTATGATAGCTACAACCTCATCTGCTACCTTGATCTCGCCAGACTCATCTGATTTGATATTTATTGTGTTTCTATTCTCTGCCATGTCCATGTTCCTCCTTAACCGGCTATACGGTCTGTCCCTTTGCCACGTAAACCTGGAATGAGTCATTTCCCGTAAGTGATCTATTTCTTGATACGCGAACATTCTTGTCTGTGATCACGTACTCCAGATTGGCGCCATCCTCAATTACCGTATCCTGTAGCAGGATGCAGTTCTTGACCTTTGCATTCTTTCCTATCTTGACGCCTCTTGATAGGATGCTGTTTTCCACGGTACCCTCGATGACACAGCCATCAGCAACCATGACATTCTTGGCTTTTGAGCCATTTATGTATCTTGTAGGGTTATCATCCCTGATCTTTGTATAGATAGAATTGCCAGTCTTAAACAATGCTTCCCTGTTATCCTCATCAAGGAGCTTCATATTCTCCTCGAAATAACTCTTCATATCTGTAATCTGTGAAGCATAGCCTGTGTACTCATATGCCTGGATATTGAGTGAATCAGTGTTTGCAGCCATCAGATCCCTTGTGAAATAAGAATAACCATGTACAAAAGCGTCATCCACTATTCTAATGAGCTTCTCCTTCTCCATGATATAGATATTCATGCCAAAGTTTACCTTGCCCATATCCATGGCATTGATATATATCTTTTTGATACGTCCATCATCTATATCAAATGTATAGTACATCTCATCATTGTTGCCGTTTGGTCTTAAGAATACCTTCGGTACCTCCTGCTTGCGGTACATTGCAGTGATATCAGCCCCTGTGTTCTTATGTGCCTCAATCAGCTCCCTGAAATCAAAATTGAATACATAGTTGGCATCAGCCATGATAACATACTTCTGAGTACACTTTCTCAGATAGCCCTTAAGGCTTTCGATTGCCTCAACACGGCCCTCATACACCTTAATCTGCTTCTGTGCATAAGGCGGAACTATATTGATACCACCATTTTTTCTTGCCAGATCAAACTCCTGACCTGAGCCCAGGTGGTCCATCAGAGAGTGATAATTTTTCTTAACTATGAGAGATATATTGTCGATTCCGCTATGTACCATGCTCGAAATCAGGAAATCGCAGAGTCTGTAACGACCTGCAAACGGTATGGAAGCCATAAGTCTCTCGGATACCATCTCAGGAATGAGGGCATCATAGCTGTTTGCAAAAATAACGGCCAAAGCCTCTTCGTTGTTCATATTTAGCATTGTTCCTGGCCCTCCTCAACATCATTATATACCATTGCCTTTGGTCCTATAACCGCTCTGTCGCCAATTGTAACTCCCGGTGCAATTGTAGCAACATCACCTGTCACGTCCTCCGCCGGCTTTTCTCCAATAACTGCATCACAGCCTACTGTAACGCCCTCTGCAACTATACAGTGTGTGACCTTAGCGCCTCTTTTTATCACAGTATCACCCATGACAACTGCATCCTCTACCACAGCGCCCTCTTCTACGATGACACCGCCAAAAAGAATTGAATGCTTTACTGTGCCCTTCACTACACAGCCATCGGTAATCATAGAGTCTGTAACCTCCGCGCTGTTGCCGATGAAATGTCCTGTATGGCCGCTGTTACGGCTGTATATCTTCCAGTTCTCATCAAACAGGTTGATACCGCTGTGCTCAGGATCAAGCACCTCCATGTTTGCCTCCCAGAGTGCAGGTATTGTTCCTACATCCTTCCAGTAGCCGTTAAAGTGATAAGCATACATCCTGCGGCCATCCCTCAAAAGGTTTGGAATGATATTGTTACCGAAATCATTCTCTGAATCCGGATCATTTTCATCCTCGATAAGATACTTCTTAAGTATATCCCAATTGAAGATATAAATACCCATGGATGCAAGATTAGACTTAGGATTCTTTGGTTTCTCCTGAAACTCTGTGATCTTATCGTCATCATCTGCTACCATGAGACCGAAACGTGATGCATCCTCCCATGGAACCTCCATAACCGCTACAGAAAACTCAGCATTTTTCTCCTTATGGAACTTAAGGAAATCGCTGTAGTCCTGCTTACAAATCTGATCTCCTGAAAGTATGATAACATACTCAGGATCATATCTCTCGATAAATGCAATATTCTGATAAATCGCATTGGCTGTTCCCTTGTACCAGTCTGAGCCTGAAGCCTTCTGATACGGTGGCAGCACATGCACTCCTCCATATAATCTGTCAAGATCCCATGGCTGTCCATTTCCTATGTACTCATTCAGCACAAACGGCTGGTACTGTGTCAATATACCAACTGTATCTATGCCTGAATTAACACAATTAGAAAGTGGAAAATCAATAATTCTGTATTTGCCTCCAAACGGAACTGCCGGCTTTGCAAGTTTCTGCGTCAGTGCATAAAGTCTGGAGCCCTGACCACCGGCAAGAAGCATCGCAACTAGCTCTTTTGCCATATTAAAATCCCCCTTGTTTAATTTCATTAAATTTTTGTTAGCTTTTGCAATTATTTTGTTTTTTTATAATGGTTTATAGTTATATTTTACCACATTTTAGCATTTATGCAATTCAAAATTAACTAAAAAATACTATAATTTTTGTAATTATTTTCCAATTATCTCGCGGTTGTTTATGAACTCGTACGGCACTTCCTGGTACACATAATAATTAAGCCAATTGGAATAAAGTATATTGCCGTGCGATCGCCACTGTAAAAGCGGCTTTTGTGTATCATCATTATCCGGATAGTAGTTCACCGGCATATCTATATCAAGCCCCTTTTTCTTATCCCTCTCGTACTCATTGTGAAGAGTATATCTGTCATACTCAGGATGTCCCATCACAAAAATCTTTTTACCGTCCTGATCCATCAGAAGGAATACTCCGGCATCATCCGACTCCGCAAGTATGGTAAGCTCCTGATGCTTTAATATATCCTCCTTTAAGACCTCGGTATGCCTTGAGTGTGGTGCGTAAAACACGTCATCGAAGCCCCTGACAAGTGGGACTTTTCTGTTCTTTACGTGGTGCGCATACACACCAAACTTCTTCTTTGGAAGCACACGCTTTGGTATGCCGTAGTGATAATACAATCCTGCCTGTGCACCCCAGCACAGATGAAGTGTGGAGAAAGCATGTGTCTTGCTCCACTCCATTATACTGCATATCTCATCCCAGTAGTCTACCTCCTCGTATTCCATAAGCTCAACCGGTGCCCCTGTGATTATCATGCCGTCAAAGTACCTGTCCTTTATATCGTCAAAGGTCTCGTAAAATTTGTTCAGATGACTGAGTGATGTGTGAGTGGCCTCGTGAGTAGATGTGGTCACAAACGTTACATTGACCTGTATAGGGGTATTTGACAGCGAGCGCAGTATCTGAAGCTCTGTGTCCTCCTTTAATGGCATGAGATTTACAATCGCAATCTCCAGCTGTCTGATGTTCTGATGTGATGCCCTGTTTTCGTCCATCACAAATATATTTTCTCTCTCAAGTATTTCCTTTACAGGTAAATCATTTTGTGTCTTTATAGGCATTTTATAACCTCTTTTCTAATGCCCAAACATCTCTATAAATGTATCCTCCGAGATGATAGGTATTCCTAATTCTTTTGCTTTTTTATTTTTTGATGAAGTAGATTCAGTGTCGTTGTTTACCAGATAGTCTGTCTTTTTTGACACGCTTCCTGTCACCTTACCGCCCTGTGACTCCACATAGGCCTTAAACTCGCTTCTGTTGGCGAAATCATGCACATCGCCTGTGATGACAAAGGTCTTGCCGTTTAAGCTGCCCTCTGACATATCCTTTATATCGACCTGTTCTATGTCAAGCTCCTTAATCAGTGCTTCAAACATCGCGCTATTTTTGGAATTTGCATACCATTCAAGTATGGAGCCTGATTTTTCCTGGCCTATACCGTCTATATCCACAAAATCTGTGGCATTTCTCATTCTGTCCGCGAAGCCATCAAAACCTATTGCGTTGACAATCTTCTTGCCTGCATCGGTACCTATAAGAGGTATACAGAGTGCAAATATCAGATTGACCGGGTGGACATGTCTGCTTTTTTCGATGGCAGTCTGCATATTCATGCATGATTTTTCTCCAAAGCCCTCCATGCTGCTTATCTTATCAAAATGCTCTGGCAGATGGTATATGTCAGGGAACTGTTTTATGAATCCCTCATTTATAAATTTTAGCATTGTCTGTACCGAAAGTCCATCTATATCCATTCCGCTTTTGCTGACAAATCTTGAAAACTTTTTGACATTCTTGGCTGTACAGTCAGGATTAGTGCAGTGCAGTGTCCTTACACCGCTGTTTTTACTTACAAATATGCGTGTCGGATGATGACACACCGGACATTCCTTCGGTATCTCAACTGCTCCCACCGCATCCTTTACAGCTATGCATTTCGGAATAATCTTGTTGGCTTTTATCACGGAAAGTGTACACTCTTTTCCCACTCCAAGCCTTTCTATTTCAGTCAGATTGCAAAGTGAGGCTCTCGAAACCGTCGTGCCCTCTATCTGCACCGGATCAAAAACAGCCACCGGCGATATTGTCGAAACCGCACAAGACCACTCAATATAGCGAAGCCTCGTATCTACTGCCTCATCCTGCCACTTGAAAGCAAAGCCGGCTCTCGTAGCATGATGTCCCGTGATGCTTCCACCTGCAGCGTAGGCAGTGTCATCATAGCATATGACAAGTCCGTCCACAGGCACATCCATCTTTCCACTCTCGACATCCCTTGTCCAGCGTTTTACAGCCTCCTCAAGGCGCACCGCATCAGTTGCCTCCCTTTTGACAACATTGAATTTCATATCACTAAGATAGTTCATTCTGTCACCCCATGATATGATATCATCATCTATATGCACGAGTGTAAATGCATAAAACACAACATGTCTGCGTTTCACCTCTTCCACATCATCGAGATTTAATGTACCGGAGGCAAGATTCCTTGGATTGGCATATTTCTCATCATCGTCCTCGATTGTATCATTTAACAGCTTAAAATCCGTGTAGGAAATTGTCGCTTCCCCTCTTACAACCATATGTCCCTTGTATGGTATCTCCTTTGGAAAGCCGCTTATAGCATCCTGCAAAAATGTGATGTTACTTCCTACAGTTCCATTTCCTCTCGTCAGTATTTTCACAAGCCTGCCACCGTCATATGTGAGCACGAGTGTCAGACCGTCAAGCTTCCATGAAAGCCATATTGGCATATTGCCTGCCCATTTCTTAAGCTCCTCAATGCTCTTTGTCTTTGCAAGTGAAAGTGCCGGATACTCATGCGGCTCACGATTTCCTGCCTCTGCCTCATAGCCTGCATTATGTGTCGGGCTGTCCGGACGGATATATCCTGTTTTTTCCTCAAGCTGTGTAAGTTCATCAAACAGTGCATCCCACTCGTAATTTGGCATTATTTCATCTGCGCCATTGTAATAGGCTTTTGATGCGCGGTTAAGACTTTCAACAAGCTCATCTATCTTATCTTTTATTTTGTTATTCTCCATGCTGTAATAATCCCCTGTCTGCTTTACTTCGCTCTTCTATCCGGATATTTCTTATCTGTATGTTTCTTATCAGAATGATTCTTATTCGTATCAGGCATAACCGGCTGATTTGAGGAATCCGCAATCAGTCTTTTGAGTCCCTTGTATTCAAGTGGTGTTACTGCCCTGTACTTTCCTCTTGGCAGGTCACCAAGCTCAATATTCATGATTCTCACTCTCTCAAGCTTGACCACACGGTAGCCAAAGTATTCACACATCCGTCTTATCTGCCTGTTGTAGCCCTGTGTCAGAATAATCTTAAACTGCTTTGAGGACAGCTTTTTCACATGGCACTTTCTTGTTGTCACACCAAGCTCTACAAGCGGTACGCCTCCTGCGAGCCCTCTTATGAAGCTGTCAGATATTGTTTTGTTTACTGTGACAATATACTCTTTTTCGTGTCTGTTGCCGGAGCGCATCATCTTGTTTACTATCTCGCCATTGTTGGTCAGAAGTAAAAGTCCCTCTGAATCCTTATCCAGCCTGCCAATGGGATAAATGCGCTTTGGGTAATTAAGATAATCTATCACGTTGTTTTTTTCCCTTTTTTCTGCTGTGCAGACTATGCCGGCCGGCTTATTGAGGGCAATCAGTATCATCTCTTCTTCCTTTGATACTACCTGTCCATTATATGTGACAGTCTGTCCCTTTAGAACTCTGTCACCTGTCTTTGCTGTAACGCCGTCTATTCCTACTTTGCCGGCTTCTATCTGCCTGTCTGCCTCACGCCTTGAGCACACGCCCGCTTCACTGAGGAATTTATTTATTCTTACACCATTTTCTTCCATACCATATCCTCTTTTTAGATTGCTTTATCCGATATACATAAACCAGGCTACAGCCTTTGCTACTCTTTACAACAGTCATTTGCCATGTAGATTAAAACACGGAGACCTTTAAGCCTCCGTGTTGCTTCTTATGATTGTATGCACATCTGTTACTTTGTATTGCTTTTACTGTCCTACTGTCTGGAGATTCTCTGTCTTGATATAAGCTCTGCCATTTGTTCCGGCGCTGTAGGATACTATAGTCCAGTCGCCCTCTGTGCCATATGCTGTAAGTGTTACCTGTTCCTTTAAGAGACCAAGCTCCTTTGCATCTGTGCTTGCACCGTCACGCACCTTTACAACATCCTTTGTCACTACCTGATACTCAGCCGGTGCCTGTGGCTGCTCGGCTGTCTGCTGATTGGCTGCATTTGTATCTGTGGTCTGTCCTGCGTTAGCATCCGTGGTCTGCTGGTCTGCAGTCTGTCCTGCATTTGCATCTGTAGTCTGCTGGTCACCACTCTGTGTTGCATCATCTGCCTGCTGTGTATCTGCCTCTGTAGTCTGTGTGTCTGCATCAGACTTCTTTAAATTGGCAATGCCTGACGATGTGTACCACTGCTTTATAGCACCTGTGAGTGTTGTCTCAAGCATAGTCTTTAAATTGGCATCAGAACCGACCGCCTGCTCATATGCCTTTTGTACCTCCTCATGAAGGTCTGCAAACTCAGATGAAGCAGTATACTTAGAAATAAGCTCCATAATATCGTCATCGAGTTCATTCTCGCAGTATGTTCTGTTGAAATTACTGTATACATTATTTATAAAGAGCTTTCCGTTCTTATCTGTCTCTATATAAAAGAAGTCAAGTGTAGGTGCCTGTGTATCAACTCCCGTAAACTTTATACTGTTTTTAACAGACACAAAGTATGTTCCCTTTTTCAAACCATTCTTGGTGTAAGGTGTGATATCATTGACTGACTCATAGTACTGGCTGACAACACCAATATAGCTCTTCTCGTTGTCGCTCATAGGTGTCGCAAGCTTGCCAAGGGTATCAAGGTCATCACCCACGTATGCCTTATAATAATCAGCAAGTAATGTGCTGATATCGTCCTTTGCGTCATTTGTGTAATCCTTTTCAAACTCAAAATCCTTCACCGAAATCTCTGTCTGTGATCCGGCTTCAGTATTGGATTGTCTGCCATTATTGCCTCCTGCGACAACTACTATAAGTATGAGTATGAGTCCTACAAGTACACCTGCTACTCCAACGTATTTTTTATTTTCTGCGCAAAACCGCTTTATATTATCCAATGTTTCCTTGTTAAAAAAGTCCTTCATGTGATTCCTCCATTAACCCAACATATCAAAATCAAAGTATGTGACCGACGCGAATCGAACGCGCACTCGCCGGAGTCGGAGTCCGGAATTTTATCCATTAAACTACGGTCACAAAAAAGTTACCAACTATTTATATCACATCTTTTACTTTTTTTCAATGTTACTTTTTTCTTATTATAGACTTTTAGTGTTTTATTATAACTTTTTATGCATACTATTATAATTGATAAAAATTTGACAATATATTTCATTTATCTTATTATTTAACTGTTTGGGCATTATATATTGGAAATTTTTTCCGATATGCCATAAAAATATACCATTTTAATTAATAAAATTACTATTTATATAAGGAGCACTATTATGAGTTTCACATTTTTAAACCAGCTTCCAACTCCTGCACAAATTAAGGAGGAATATCCTCTGTCAAAGGAGCTTACCGAGCTTAAAGCGAAGCGCGATGCAATGATTTCAGATGTTATCTGTGGAAAAGATGATAGATTTCTCGTCATTATCGGACCGTGTTCAGCCGACAACGAGGATTCAGTCTGTGACTATGTCAGCCGCCTGACAAATATTCAGGAGGATGTAAAGGACCGTGTAATCATCATCCCTCGTGTATATACAAACAAGCCAAGAACAACCGGCGAGGGCTACAAAGGAATTGCCTCACAACCTGACCCTGAAAAGGCTCCCGACATGGTTGAGGGTCTTATCGCCATGAGAAAAATGCACATCCGTGCCGTCGCAGAGAGTGGACTCACCTGTGCAGATGAGATGCTTTACCCTGAGAACTGGGGCTATGTTGAGGATCTTCTCTCATATGTGGCAATCGGCGCTCGTTCTGTTGAGGATCAACAGCATCGTCTCACCGTCAGCGGCTTCGATGTGGCCAGCGGCATGAAAAACCCTACAAGCGGTGATTTTTCCGTCATGCTAAATTCTGTTTACGCAGCACAGCACCCACATCATTTTGTTTACAGAGGCTATGAGGTTGAGACATCAGGAAATCCTCTGACTCACGTTGTTTTAAGAGGTGCTGTCAGCAAGCATGGCAACACTACAACAAACTACCATTACGAGGACTTAATCCGTCTGCACGAAATGTACGACAAGATGGACGTTGTCAACCAGGCGGCTATCATCGATACCAACCATTCCAACTCCGGAAAGAAGTTCAAGGAACAGATTCGTATCGCCAAGGAAGTTATGCACAACAGACAGCTTTCCTCTGATATCAAATCACTTGTCAAGGGTCTTATGATTGAGAGCTATATCGAGGAGGGCAGCCAGAAGATTGGTGAGCATGTCTACGGAAAATCCATCACCGATCCATGTCTAGGATGGGAGGATTCAAAGAAGCTTATCTACGACATCGCAGAAATGAATTCTTAAACCACAAATTATACACACATTTTTTTACAAAACACAAGCCACAGGAGTATATATCCTGTGGCTTGCATTATTTTATCGGTTTATTATTTAATCATATTACTATAAGCAAGAACTGCACTGACTGTTTTGGAATCCTGGATTTTCCCGGCATAAATCATGTCGCACAGCTCCTTTAGGGTGTATATTTCTACATCGATTGACTCGGCATCATCGAGATGCTGCTTGCCCTTTTTCAGGTTTTTGGCAAGATAGACATCTACTTCTTCGTCGCAAAAGGCAACTGTTGTGCGAAGTGAAAGTAAAAACGAGATATCATCAGAGCTGTAGCCCGTCTCCTCCTTAAGTTCCCTTTCTGCACACAGTCTGGTATCTTCTCCCACAAAGTCTCTGCAGCCGGCCGGAATCTCTATTGTCTCCCTCTCGAGAGCGTTTCTATACTGACGCACCATGATTATCCTGCCATCATCAAGCACCGGAAGCACTGCCGCAGCGCCCTTTCTGTGTGAGACAAAATCCCATTCCTCAGTCTTACCGTTTGCAAACTGCATTGTATCCTTGTATATATCAAGTATTGAGCCCTTATATACAAGCTCTCTTTTTTGCCGTTTCATTTCATCAATCATTTTTCCTGTTTACCTTCTAAATAATTTAAATTCAGAGTACCGTTTTTATTAGAAATCCACCTCTGTGTCATAATAGCAGCATTTGAGAAGCTTCTCCATCTCCTCCTGGCTTGGCTGGCGAGGATTTGATCCTGTACAAGCATCAAGGATAGCATTTGCAGCAATCTCAGGAAGTCTCTCAAGGAATACCTCCTCCGGTACAAAGCCCTGCTCTGTTGGATAGCTGTCTGCTCCGTAATTCTTGATGCAGTGTGGGATATTCAGATCATCATTCATGCCACGTAAGTATTTGATAAGAAGCTCAACCTTCTCATCAAGCGTCTCTCCACCCAGTTTCATGAAATCTGCTATTACGCCATAGCGTTTCTTCGCTGCCTCATCCTTTGCATTGAAAGCAATAACCTTTGGCAGATACATGGCATTGGCTGCTCCGTGGATGATATGTGCACCATAATCTGCAAAAGCTGCGCCTGTCTTGTGTGCCATGGAATGAACTATTCCAAGTAGTGCATTGGAGAATGCCATTCCTGCCAGACACTGCGCATTGTGCATCGCATCTCTCTTTGCCATATCACCATTGTATGAATCAATCAGGTCATGCTGTATCATCTCTATTGCATGGAGTGCAAGCGGATCTGTAAAGTCACTGTTGGCTGTGGATACATATGCCTCGATGGCATGTGTCATGGCATCCATTCCTGTGTGTGCAACAAGCTTCTGTGGCATTGTCTCTGCAAGCTCAGGGTCTACGATTGCAACATCAGGTGTTATCTCAAAGTCTGCGATTGGATACTTGATACCCTTCTCATAATCTGTGATGATTGAAAACGCAGTAACCTCAGTTGCTGTACCTGATGTGGATGAAATAGCACAGAAATGTGCCTTCTTTCTAAGCTTTGGAATACCAAATACCTTGCACATATCCTCAAATGTGATATCCGGATACTCATACTTAATCCACATAGCCTTTGCTGCATCTATAGGTGAGCCACCACCAATTGCTACAATCCAGTCCGGTTCAAACTCAGCCATGGCAGCCGCACCTTTCATGACTGTCTCAACTGACGGATCCGGCTCAATTCCCTCAAAAAGCTTTACTTCCATACCTGCTTCCTTCAAATAAGCCTCGGCTTTGTCTAAAAAGCCAAATCTCTTCATTGAGCCTCCGCCCACACAGATAATAGCCTTCTTTCCCTCAAAGCTCTTTAATGCCTCAAGCGCACCCTTTCCGTGATATAAATCTCTTGGTAATGTAAATCTCTGCATTGTAAAACCCTCCATATGATATTTTAATTATATAGTTTCTCCCTTGTAATATTTATAAAAATCGCAGCCATCAACACTGAATAGTTACTAAATATTACATTTATTATTTTATAACATTTTACTAATTTTGTCACGTACTATTATCTATTTTTGTGAACACAAGATATTTTATACATATATTTTTATGCAATATATACAATTATCTTCAGTAGTAATGAACAGTTACCGATAATTTATTTCATACCAATAAGCACTACATTGTAAAAATCGGCTGCATTTACGTTTTTATTTTTTGCAAAAAAGAAAAGGCTTCATACGAAGCCTTTTCAAATGTACATGTTATTATGTCAAACCGACAATACGCTAATGCTCTACTTTGCGTAATCCACTATACGTGACTCACGTATTACATTAACCTTTATCTGACCCGGATACTCTAACTCAGACTCAATCTGCTTAGATATATCTCTGGCCATGATAACCATGTCGGCATCACTGACCTGCTCAGGAACTACCATAATACGAATCTCTCTACCTGCCTGAATAGCAAAAGATTTTTCTACCCCTTTATAACCATTTGTAATGTCCTCTAACTGCTGAAGACGATTTGAATATGTCTCCAAAGTCTCTCTTCTTGCACCCGGACGTGCCGCACTGATTGTATCAGCTGCCTGTACGAGACATGCAATAAGTGACTCCGGTTCAACATCACCGTGATGTGATTCTACTGCATTAATCACAAGTGGTGACTCTTTGTATTTCTTACATAATTCGGCACCGAGCTGGATGTGTGAACCCTCCATCTCGTGATCTACTGCCTTACCTATATCATGTAATAAGCCTGCACGCTTTGCCATTCTGACATCCTCACCAATTTCAGCAGCCAGTAAACCTGCCAGCTGTGCAACCTCGATAGAATGCTTTAACGCATTCTGACCGTAGCTTGTTCTAAACTTCATCTTTCCAAGAAGACGCACAAGCTCCGGGTGAATACCATGTATGCCCACCTCAAGTGTGGCAGCTTCACCCTCTTCACGAATCATATTATCGACTTCTTTTTGAGCCTTCTCAACCATCTCCTCTATACGGGCCGGATGGATTCTTCCGTCAACAATAAGCTTCTCAAGAGCTATTCTTGCAACCTCTCTTCTAATTGGATCAAAGCTTGACAAGATAACCGCCTCAGGTGTGTCATCTATAATCAGATCTACACCTGTCATAGTCTCGAGAGTACGGATATTACGTCCCTCTCTTCCTATGATACGTCCCTTCATCTCATCATTCGGAAGCGATACTACTGAAATAGTAGTCTCAGACACATGGTCTGCTGCACATTTCTGAATAGCTGTAACCACGTAATCCTTAGCCTTACGGTTTGCCTCTTCCTTTGCTTTGTTTTCCATTTCCTTAATCATTTTTGCAGTATCAAGTTTTACATCTTCTTCAATGGTCTTTAAGAGATATTCTTTAGCTTGCTCGGAGGTTAATCCAGAGATTCTTTCAAGTTCCTGTAAACGCTGCTCGTTAAGCTTTGATATTTCAATCTTCTGCTTCTTGAGTTCCTCTTCCTTAACTACAAATCCGGCTTCACGCTTCTCGATAGCTTCGAGCTTCTTGTCGACATTTTCTTCCTTCTGAACGATACGACGCTCATTACGGGAAATCTCGTTTCTACGCTCTTTGATTTCCTTATCCAGATCATTCTTAGCCTTAATAGACTCTTCCTTGATCTCAAGCATAGACTCGCGCTTCTTTTCCTCCGCAGTCTTTACAGCCTCATCAATGATTCCTCTTGCCTTCTCCTCAGCATTTCCGATCTTGGAGTTAGCAGATTTCTTCTGGTATAAAGCGGCTGCAAACCATACAATCAATGCAGTAATAATAATAGAAACTACAGCAGTAATGATATACGGTAGCATTACAGGAGCACCTCCTTTATTAAATTTTCATTGTATTTCACAAATTACAACAATTAAATTCTATACTTTTTGGTGCAAATTGTCAAGGTAATTGTGATCTCATTGCTGAAAGAATCTGGCTGCTCTTAAAGCCCCTGCGCATAAGAAACTGGTATATCCTGCGAAACTCCTTTTCATCACAGTTATCAGGATCATAGTGTTTCTTTTCAAGCAGCTTTGCTATATGTTTCTCTTCTTCTGCAATGTATTCGCTCTCTATGGCACAATTTATATCATCTCTGCCTATGCCCTTTGCCATAAGCTTCTGTTCAAGCTGCCTGCGACTTAAGCTGTCCTGATGATACCTGACATATGTGGAAGCAAATCTGTAATCATCAAGATAATGAAAGCTCTTGACATAATCTATTGCTGCATCCACACAGCAATCCGGATATCCGCCCTGTGTGAGCTTTTCCCTAAGTTTTCTTTCACTCCTGTCCATCTGTTCAAGCAGATGCAGTGCTCTCTTTTTGGCTCTCTTTCCTACCACCTCAGTTATCAGCTTTTCGTAATCCGCTTCACTGATAAAGGCTCCCTCCATAATAGAGTACCGCACGGCCTCTGTACGATACAGCACACATGTCGTGCCATTATCAAAGGTCGTGCGGTATTTGCCTTTACCAATATTCTCATATCCGGTAATCTCTATCATATATAACCCTGCTCACTTATTATTCTTCTGCTTCAGGCTTTTCAGAGTCTTCCTGTACTGCAGCATCTTCGTCCTCAGGCTGTGTAAAGTAAAAATCCCTTACCTTTGCCTCAAGCATATCAAAAAATGCCGGATTCTCATGGATATAAGTCTTTGCATTCTCACGACCCTGTCCTATCTTGTCTCCCTCGTATGCGTACCATGCACCGGATTTGTTGACAATGCCTGCATTTACTGCAAGATCAAGCACATCTCCTTCTCTTGAGATACCCTGGCCAAACATGATATCAAACTCTGCCTCCCTGAAAGGAGGAGCTATTTTATTCTTAACAACCTTTACGCGAACATGGTTGCCGACTATCTCACCGGCCTGCTTGAGTGACTCAGTTCTTCTGACATCAAGACGCACTGATGAATAGAACTTTAATGCCCTTCCACCTGTGGTAGTCTCAGGATTTCCAAACATCACTCCTACCTTCTCTCGAAGCTGATTGATGAATATAACGATACAATTTGACTTGCTGATAACTGCCGTGAGCTTACGGAGTGCCTGGCTCATAAGCCTCGCCTGAAGTCCGACATGGGAATCCCCCATATCTCCGTCAATCTCGGCCTTTGGTACGAGTGCCGCAACAGAATCGACAACCACGATATCCACAGCGCCGGAACGTACCATTGTCTCTGTTATCTCAAGTGCCTGCTCACCGCAGTCCGGCTGTGAAATATAGAGATTGTCAATATCAACACCTATATTTCTGGCATATACAGGGTCAAGCGCATGCTCCGCATCTATAAAGCCTGCTATGCCGCCTCGCTTCTGTACCTCTGCAACACAGTGGAGTGCAACCGTTGTCTTACCTGATGACTCCGGTCCGTACACCTCAATAATCCTGCCCTTTGGAAGGCCTCCGAGTCCTAATGCAATATCAAGGCTTAATGAGCCTGTAGGTACTGTCTCTACATTCATATTGGCTGAATTGTCACCAAGCTTCATGACAGAGCCCTTTCCGTATTGTTTCTCAATCTGCGCAATGGCAGCGTCTAATGCTTTTAATTTATCTTCCTTTGCCATAATAATCTCCTATCCTCTCGCGAACAAACGTTCGTTCTGTTATTATAATAATACACTTCTATTCAATTGTCAACAAATAAATTGGAATAATTACAGAATCAGATAGCTGCCCGTGCTGCTGTTTGTGCCTCACGCTATACTCTAAAACAGCTATAGCTAAAATATTCAAAAATATGCAAATAAAACATAATTAAAAAGACAGTTGCTTTCACAACTGTCTTCATTATACACATAATCTCTCACTAACGTCAAGTCTAAATTCAACCTTGAAATCCTTACCTAGTTTCTTCCAAACTCAGTAAGCACGAGTCCGTCATTTCTATCGAGTGTCATGCCGATGCTCCACTCATTGATGAACAGAAGAAGCGGATTGCCCTTCATGTCGACAACCTTCTTCATATCGCTTGTTCCGTTAATTGTATCTACATTGACCTCATCCTTGTTCTCAATCCATCTGATATGCTCATATGGCAGATTCTCAAGTCTGATCTGCACATTGTACTCATTTTCAAGTCTGAATTTAAGTACGTCAAACTGAAGCACACCGACCACGCCGACTATGATTTCTTCCATGCCGCCCTTGTACTCCTGGAACATCTGGATAGCACCCTCCTGCGCTATCTGTGTGACACCCTTTACAAACTGCTTTCTCTTCATGGAATCAACAAGTGATACCCTCGCAAAATGCTCAGGTGCAAATGTCGGGATGCCCTCAAACTCAAATTTATCCTTTGCTGTCGTGAGTGTATCTCCTATAGAGTATACTCCAGGGTCAAACACACCTATGATGTCGCCCGCATATGCCTTGTCCACTATTTTTCTCTCATCTGCCATCATCTGCTGCGGCTGTGAAAGCTTTAGGCTCTTGCCTCCCTGCACATGGTATACCTCCATGCCGGCTGTAAACTGTCCGGAGCAGATTCGCATAAATGCTATTCTGTCCCTGTGGTTTTTATTCATGTTGGCCTGAATTTTGAATACAAATGCAGAAAAATCCTCTGAAAAAGGATCGATCATTCCGATGTCAGATTGTCTTGCTGTCGGTGCATATGTCATCTTAAGGAAATGCTGTAAAAATGTCTCAACACCAAAGTTTGTAAGAGCAGAGCCGAAAAATACAGGTGAAAGCTCTCCCTTTGTGACAAGCTCCATATCAAAATCGGCACTGGCACCATCCAACAGCTCAATCTCATCCATGAGCTGACTTTTAAATTCCTCTCCGATTTCATCGGAAAGAGCCGGATCATCTATATGAATGATCTTCTCAGAGCCCTCCTTTGTACCCTTTAAGGTATCTGCAAAGGTCATGACCTCCTTGCTGTTTCTGTCATACACACCCTTAAACTGCTTTCCTGAGCCTATCGGCCAGTTGATAGGACATGTCGCGATGCCCAGCTCTTTTTCGATGTCATCGAGAAGCTCAAACGTATCGTTGGCATCACGGTCCATCTTGTTTATGAATGTAAAAATCGGGATATGTCTCATGACACAGACCTTAAAGAGCTTTCTGGTCTGTGCCTCAACACCCTTGCTCGCATCAATTACCATGACGGCCGAATCGGCTGCCATGAGTGTACGGTATGTGTCCTCTGAGAAATCCTGGTGTCCCGGTGTATCAAGGATATTGATGCAATATCCGTCATAATTAAACTGTAATACAGATGAAGTAACCGAAATACCTCTCTGCTTTTCTATTTCCATCCAGTCTGAAACAGCATGCTTTGCCGTAGCCTTTCCCTTTACCGAACCGGCCTGGTTTATTGCCCCTCCGTACAAAAGAAACTTCTCTGTCAGAGTAGTCTTTCCTGCATCCGGATGGGAAATTATTGCAAATGTTCTTCTTTTTTCTATTTCCTGTCTTAAGTTATCCACTGATATTTCCTCCAAACAAAATCAGAGTATAGTATAGCTTAAAACGGTTTCCATTTCAAGACACTAAAAATTTATGTATCAGTCCATCGTCGATATGACAATATTTGATGCCCCGATATTTGTCTTGCGCTTGATTATATCCTCTATCTGAGCTCTCTTTTCATCAGTCACATCTTCCTTTCCCACAATCACATCACAGCATTCATCACTGAGGCTTACCACAGCATTCTTAAAGCCCTTTGCCTCCAGCATCATCTGGGCGTCCTCCTCCATCTGTGCATTTTCTGTCAGCTTCACCATGGCATCGACCGCGCTCTTCTTCTCGGCCTCTGACACTCCTGCATCATCGATAATCTTCTGCAGGGCCTCCTTGTTCTTTGAGCGCACCTGTTCGCGCCCCAGCTTAACCTGTGCCACACACTCCTCGCTCTCTGTGGATGCACTTGTCAGTACCGTTTCGCCGGCATTTAATATTTCCTCTGTCGAGTCTGTCTCAAGCGCAACCTCATCTGATGCCTGTGTATCCTCACATTTCTCCGGCTCCTTTGTATCTGCCTTTCCATTTACAGCTTCGATTTCAGTGGAAAGCACATCCTTTGCATTCATAAAGGTATCCCTGTTATCGTAGCTTATGTAACCGACCACTGCCAAAAGAAGTGCAAGTGTCGTAATAATTATCTGATTTTTATGGCTGCCTTTCTTCACTTTTATTCCTCCCTGGATATCATTTTTGCTATTTTTATTTTATGCATGGGCACATCAAATAATGCAGAAACCGCATTAGAAATATCGTTGTTTACCTGTGGATTTCCTCCGCCCTGCGCTACCACAAGCACTCCTGAAACAGTCGGTTTGTCCGTGCTTGTGACATAAGGTACGCTTGCATCCTCGTCATCGTATATGACCGTAGTCTTTTCAATGCTCTCCGAGGACTCCTTAGTATCCTTATCCACTATCCTTGTGCCATCGTCTGACAACGTAATCATCACAGATACCTCACCCACACCGTCCATCCTTTCAAGAATACCCTCAAGCTTTTTTTCAAGCAGCTTCTCATATTCTTCATCATCGTAGGTGCTTTCACTTACTGACTTAGCTTTAGCTTTCTTTTGTGAATTACTACAGGTATTTTTATCCTCTTTTACCGGAAGCACCACAATAAGAAGCAGTACTCCAACAAGTAAAATCACTATGTAGTCAGTTTTCTTCAGCTTCGAAAGCCGTAAACAAATCTGTCGTATCCGCGTCATATTCATACGAAATCCCCTCTATTTTCTTTGTAAGCTCAGCAAATCTCATGTCATATTCATACCCTGCCGCAAGAGGTTTTAGAATAATGACCGCCAAAAACACCCCAAGCATAAACCTAAAGTACCTCCTGTACTGCTCCTTTGGCGTTAAATATGTCATTACCATGAAAAAAAATGCCAGATACAAATAACTCTTCATGCCCTATCAACCTCCCATAAAGCTTGTAGATGCACATACTATCGCAATCACTATAAAAAACAATATAGATGCATCTCTTATCACGATATAATACAGATTTCCTGCCCTGGCAACGGCTTCTATGCCCTCCACAATCCTGTTGTCTGAAACCGGCTGCAGCGCAGCGGAAAGCAATCTGTACATCAGCGAAAAGATTAGAGTTTTTACAAGCGGGGTCAGCACAATGAAAAAAAGCACGATAATCGCCGCCATACCGACACTGTTTTTTATGAGCATCGCACAGCCAAGCATAATTTCACCTGCACCCTGCCCAAGCCTCCCCACACCCGGTATCGCCTGAAAACTTTTTAAGATAAGACTTTCCGATATTTTGTCCTTTGCGGGAGCAATCATGGCCTGGACTATGCCTATGCCTGCCACTATCTTTATGGATGCCTTCATTATTTTTGTAACTGCTGATTCAATAAACTCTGCAAGCTTTTCAAGCTTCTTTTCACTAGATACGTGATTGAGCACCTCAAGCACCAGAAACAGATGAATTCCCGGTATGAGCACCAGCTTTATAAGCCACTCCACTACATAAATGAGCACAAATGCCAGCATGTAAAAGCCTGATGCCGAAAATCCTTTTCCGGACGCAAGAAGTACTGTCGCATATGCCGGCACAAGCGCTGTAAGATAAGTCAAAAGCACATCAATACAGCCCTTAGCCACATCAGACAACACAAAAAAAGATGCCATAAGCATTGATATAACCGATGCATACATAAACAGAAAGCTTACATTGTATACATAATCCTGCCGCCAGAAAATAAGCCTTGAAAACACCATAAAAAGTATCGTATAGCACAGCACATTTATAATAACAGGCCTCACCGCCGCTATCTCATAAAAAAACAGCTCATAAATATACTCACAGATTTTTTCACCTGCCTTTTGATCTCCTGCCAGAATGGCATCCACTATATCAGAAAACGATAGTCTGTCCGGCAGATAATCCTTTGAATATTTTTCAATCTCTGACATATCTATTTTTTCAAGCATCTGCTGCTCAATTTTATCTGTAATTTCGGTGTCAGACGCATACACAAAACACTGCGGCAAAAACACTACAGCCAATATGATTATTATCAAAATATATTTTTTACAAATCAAAACAGCTCTCCAATCAGCTCTATCAGACAAGACATCACCGGAATTGACATCACAACAATTGCTCCCTTCGCAAAAAGCTCTATCTGCGATGCAATTGCGCTATGACCACAGTCCTTACAGATTGAGGATGAAAACTCCGCAATATATGCAATCCCAAGCATCTTTACCATAGTGACAAAAAATGCCGGTTCCACAGGAAGCTTTGAAAGAAGTCCTTTAAAAAACTCAATTGTTGTGCCGAGCCGCTCCAATGCAAAAGCAAAAATTATAGTGCCGCAGGCCACTGAAAGAAGCATTGAAAGCTCAGGCCTGTCACGCTTTAAAAGCACTGCAAAAAATACTGCCGCAATTCCTATTATCCCAATCTTCAACATATTACAAAGAAAACATATCCTGCATTGCCTTAAACAGCTCACTTATATATGGCACAATCCAAAACAATACAATAACAAGCCCGGCCAGACTAAGCAGGAAAGTCATTTCCTCCCTTCCACTGTGTTTTAAGACCTGTCCGAGCACCGTAATCACTATTCCAAGTGCCGCTATCTTAAAAATAATCGAAATCTCCATCATCAAGTCCTTTCATCGCATACAACAATATGTTTAATCGGATTACCACATTTTTATACAAACATTTTTATATAAGCATTATTGATATCATAATTCCTCCCAAAATACCCACCGGACAAATCACCTTCATTTTTTCAACATAATCTTTCCTGTAAAAATCTATCTGTTTATGTATGTCCAAAGCACATTCCTTAAGCCGCTGCTCCATCGCAGCTGCATTTTTTTCAAAGAACGCACCTCCCATTTCAACTATCATTTTCTTTATTTTTTCATCAGATACCCTGCCCCAAAGCACCTTCTCCCACACAGCCTTCCAGCCCTCATCCCCGCTTTTACAGCTCCTGTTTGAAAGCACTTCTCCCATTCTCCTGCATCCTTCATTAAACACCTCGCTCTTTCCTCTCATGCTGTTAAAAAACTGTGGCGCCTTCATTCTTTCTCCTGCCAGATAAAATGCCCCCTTTTCAAGCAAAAGCATAAAATCATACAGCATCGCTATATCTGCCTTTTTTCTTTTGCTGTAATCGTTTATCAGCCCCGATACCGCAAACAGTACTATACAAAAGCCTGTAAGCTTCATCATAAATGCTATAACGCCTCACCCCTTTTTCATCATGGTCTATAAACACAAACCGTTCTATGGCATGTGGCAGAATTTTTCTTCGCAGATCATCTGCATTGGTGCCATGTACACTGCCAAGTATCCTTATTCCGCAACTCACAAGCTGGTTTAGTGCCTCGATATCGCTTTCTCCTCCCAGCTCATCCACTGCAATCACATCCGGTGACATAGAGCGCAAAAGCATCCTCATGCCAAGTGACTTCGGACAGTTATCCAGCACATCACTGGAATTGCCTATATCGTTTTGAGCCACTCCCAAGTAGCACGCTGCTATCTCCGAGCGCTCATCGACCACCGACACCTTAAGAGCTTTTTTTCCGTCACAGCCATCTGAAAGTATCCTTATGCAGTCTCTTAAAAATGTTGTTTTTCCTTCTCCCGGCCGTGATATAACCAATGTATTGTAAATGCTGTTTTCATCCCGGATATAAGGCATCAGTGGCATTGCAACGTCCCTTATCTGATGGGCAATTCTGATATTTAAGGACGCTATCTCACTGACTGCTGTAACCTTTCCTCCATCGCAGCCCATCTGCCCTGCAATTCCCACACGATGACCTCCCTCCACTGTAAAATAGCCTGCTGCAAGCTGCGGTGCTATCGCGTGGAATGAATATCCGCTCAGATAATTTATCATCTCCTCAATATCGCTATGTGAGATATACACTCCGGCTCTACATCCTCCCGCAAACATATACTGCACCTGCTTTCCGGCGCGCACCCTGATTTCCTCCAGACCACACGGCATGTACGCTTCTGCCTCAGCCTTCATCTTTTGTGGCAGATAATCAATTATATCCATATTTTTCACTCCTTATCGCCACCGACAGTTATTCAAATTAAAAAAAGGACACAGACGATTCTGATAAATCATCTATGTCCTATTTATATTACATGTCCAATTGTTTTAGAACGTGAAAATTATTATTTTTTACATCCTGTCAGGAGCTGAGAATCCAAGCATATCGATACAAGCCTCAAGTATCTCCTTTGTGAGCACAAGCAGCGAAATATATGACTTCTTAAGCTCTTCATTCTCCTCAGAAAGAATCTTTGTGTCATGGTAGAAGCCGTTGAATGCGTTGGCAAGCTCGTAGATGTATGCACATATCTTGTGTGGTGCAGACTCCTCGTATGCACTCTCAATTGTAGCATTGAACTTTGCCAGAGAGAGCATGAGATTCTTCTGTCCTGCATTGACTGCCGGCATGATTGCATCCTTCAGTGCGCTGATGTCGCCACCCTTTGCCTCATACTTTGAGAGGATTGACTTGATACGCACGATTGTATAAAGGATATATGGACCTGTGTTACCCTCAAAGGATGTGAATCTGTCGATATCAAAGATGTAATCCTTGCTCGCCTGATTAGACAAATCACCATACTTGACTGCTGCAAGCGCTACAGTTTTGGCTGTCTGCTCAGCCTCCGCCTCGTCAATATTTAAATTCTCTTTTTCCTTCTGATTTTCCTTAATCTTATTGAGCATCTCATCGTCAATTTCCTTGAGGAGGTACTCAAGACGCATTACTCCACCGTCTCTTGTCTTGAAAGGCTTGCCGTCCTTACCGTTCATTGTTCCAAAGCCGATATGTACAAGCTCTGTAGTATCAGGTACTATGCCTGTCTTTCTTGCACAGCGGAACACCTGGATAAAGTGCATTGACTGACGTGCGTCTGCCAGATAAATCACACGGTCAGGGTTGTTCTCCTTCATACGCATAACAAGTGTTGCAAGGTCTGTAGTGCTGTAAAGTGAGGCTCCGTCAGACTTTAGGATGATACATGGCGGAATCTCCTTTGTATCTGTATCCTCCTTCACATCCACAACCAAAGCGCCCTCACTCATATGTGCAAAGCCCTTTTCCTTCATCATTTCAACCATCCCAGGTACATATGGCTGTGCATCCGACTCGCCCTTCCACAGCTCAAAATGAACATTCAGATTCTCATAATTTCTCTTAAGATCTGTTACAGATACATTCATGATGTGTGAAAGCAGCGCCTGATAGCCTCTCCTTCCTCCCTGAAGCTCTTTGGTAGCAAGAAGAGCTGCCTCCTTGAAGCTCTCATCTGATTTTGACTTACCGCTGGCTGTCGGATAGATGTCCTCAAGCTCTGATATGGTAAACGGTGCCTCCTTCGGGTACTCTCCTGTATAGCTCTCATCAAAATAAACGAGGTCAGGCTTTCTCTCGCGAAGCTCTGTGATGATAAGTCCCATCTGAAGTCCCCAGTCACCGAGATGCACATCACCAATCACATTGTGTCCCATGAACTTTGCGATACGCTTAACGCTCTCTCCGATTACTGCCGAACGAAGGTGTCCTACATGAAGAGGCTTTGCGACGTTTGGTCCGCCGTAATCCACTACTATAGTTAGTGGCTTTTTGGCCTTCTCCAAGCCGTATCTGCCCTCGTCATCCTTCATATCGTTCATATATTTTGCCAGAAAAGCGGTATCCATTTTGATATTAAGAAATCCCGGCTTTACTGATTCTACTGACTCAAACATCTCATCTGACTCAAGGAGCTCCGCTACCTTGTCCGAGATCATAAATGGTGCACACTTATACTCTTTTGCCGCTGCCATTGCTCCGTTACACTGGAACTCACAAAGGTCCGGTCTGTTTGAAAGTGTAACCTTTCCGTACTTCTCGTCATATCCTGCACTGACGAATGCCTTTGTAACTTCCTCTGATATCAAATTAATCAGTTTTTTCATTGTATTCCTCCTGATATATAGCTGTTTTGCGTCAAACAGCGAATATATTTATATTAGCACACAAATGAATTGCTTTCAATATCAACCGTCATTTTTGCCTTCTGAGTAAATATTAACCGTTAACGTAACCTTGCATTTGCACCCCCAAAGGAGTATGATTTCATATGAAAATTTAAAGGAGGTCTTATCAATGAAGATAAAAACTAAACAAATAACCGTTACTGCAATTATGCTTGCAATCTGTCTTGTCAGCCAGTTCTTTAAGAACTTAAGTGTATACATCACAGGTCCAATCATTAATGCAGCTTTAATACTTACCGTGCTCTATGCCGGAATGGCATGTGGCATTATCCTAAGCATTATCACACCTGTCACATCATTTTTCATCACAGGAAGTCCTGTTATGGCGGCTATCCCTGCGATGTTTCCATGTATCATGATAGGAAATATCATTCTCGTGGTATGTGTGGGACTGCTTCGCAAAAAATGCGGTAAAGCTGCCGGTTTTCCTGTATCAATTGCAATAGGTGCCATACTAAAGGCCGTTTTCATGGGAATAGCCATTGCACTTATCATTCTACCGGCATTTCTGCCTGCTCCGATGCACAAGATGCTGCCGGTATTACAGCTTCAGTTTTCAGTGACACAGCTTATCACCGCTGTTATCGGAGGTGTATATGCAGTCATAATTGCAGCTGTGCTTAAAAAAACTTCTTTAGCACAGGCAGACTAAATATTCAATTATCTGCTTATGCTTCCAGATATCCGTGCATATTTTTAAGCGCATTTTTCTCAAGCCTTGATACCTGTGCTTGAGAGATATTTATCTCCTCTGCCACCTCTATCTGTGTCTTGCCTTCGAAAAAACGCAGCTTAATAATCTGTCTCGCTCTGTCATCAAGCAGCTTTAAGGCATCGTCGAGAACCAGATTTTTTACCCATGCTTCCTCTTTGTTTTTCTTGTCCGATATCTGATCCATCACATAAAGTGTATCACCACCGTCAGTATATACAGGATCAAAGAGGGATAGCGGTGTCTGGATTGCATCAAGTGCGTATAGTATATCGTTTTCGGGGATACCGCAATCCTTTGATATTTCCGCTAAGGACGGATCATGCACCAGCTTTCTCGATAGCTTTTCCTTTGATTTAATAGCCTGATAAGCTGTATCCCTGAGGGAACGTGGAATGCGGTATGCACTGTTGTCACGCAGATACCGTCTCACCTCACCGATAATCATCGGAACAGCATAAGTGGAAAACTTAACACCTATAGTCGGATCAAAATTATCAATTGATTTCATAAGTCCGATGCATCCTATCTGAAATAAATCATCCATATTTTCATTATGGTTTGAAAACCTTCTGATTACCGAAAGCACCAGCCTTAAATTTCCACGAATATACTTTTCTCTTGCAGCCTTATCTCCCTTTTTTATTTTCTCAAACAGTTCTTCTTTTTCATCATCCTTAAGTACCGGCAGTTTTGATGTGGCCACTCCACATATATCAACCTTATATACAGACATGGGAATCCTCCGGATAAATTTCTTTATCTAAAGCATTCCCATTTACAGTAATTTTATTCAATTAATCCGCGTATATAATTCTACAGCACTGCCGCTATTTTTATATCCAAACGGATATCCTGAGCCGTCAAACTCTTCCTTTGTTAGCTTTATGTACTTCTTGACATTCAAAGCATTTTTTGTTAACATAGCAAGGCGAAAATAAATACGTCAGTTCGAAACCTTCCTGACGTAAAACAAAACTAAAGGAGAACTAAATATGAGAAACAAAAAAGTATTATTTGCAGTACAGGCAGCTATGATTGCAGCACTCTACGTTGTGCTCACGTATATCACCAATCTGCTAGGTCTCGCATCAGGCACCATTCAGGTACGCTTTTCTGAAGCGCTTTGCATCCTTCCGGTTTTCACACCGGCAGCCATTCCTGGGCTTTTTATCGGATGTCTGATTTCCAACCTTATCACAGGTGGCATCATCTGGGATATCATCTTCGGAAGCATCGCTACACTGCTCGGCGCACTCGGCACTTACTTCCTTCGAAAGAAGAAGTTTGTATACACCCTGCCACCGGTCATCGCCAACATAATTATCGTGCCACTCGTGCTCAGATACGGATACGGTTTTACGACTGTATACAAGGGTGTTGATATCTCTCTTGTTTTCAATGCAGTTACAGTCGGAATCGGTGAGATCATATCAATATGTGTACTTGGAAGCCTGTTAAAGGGAATACTTTCGAAATACAGAAATGTAATTTTCAAGCAGGACGAGGCGTAGTTACATACATAGCACTTTCAATAAGCTGCGCGTCATAAAATAAAAAAGCTCTGTGTCATACACTTATATGTATGCACAGAGCTTTTTACTTTATTATGCTGTGATCACATTCTATCTATCCCACTTATCACACAGCGCATTTATCTGGTCTGCAAACTTACTCAAGTCCTTATTAGCCATACCCTGACACTTCTGGATAACAGATACAAGCCTCTGGCCTGCTGCCACAAGACGGTCAAATATAGTCTTCTCTCTGCTTGCCATGCCATATGCAGCCTTTTTCTCCACAAGCTTGCGGGAGCCATCAGCCACCTTCTGATTCGTGATAAGGTCATAGGCATCACCACTGTACGGTGCCACTGCATCATAGCCGAAGGTCTCATGCACATGGTTTGCAAAGTACTCTGCTGTGGATTCCTCTCCATGGACTATAAATACATGCTCCGGCTTGTTTTTTATTGCGCCAAGCCACTCGGTAAGCTGATTTTTGTCTGCATGTCCACTGATACCCGGCAGATTTACTATGCTTGCCCTTACTTCTATTTCCTCACCAAAAAGCTTCACCTTTTTAGCTCCGTTCAAAAGTGCATAGCCAAGTGTGCCCGGAACCTGGTATCCTACAAACAGAACTGTCGAATCGCTTCTCCAAAGATTGTGCTTTAAGTGATGCCTGATACGTCCGGCCTCACACATACCCGATGCAGAGATTATGACCTTTGGCTTCTTATCGAAATTAATCATCTTTGACTCATCCGATGATACTGCCACACGAAGTCCCGGAAACTTGATTGGATTGATGCCTGCCGAAATAAGCTCCATAGCCTCCTCATCAAAACAGTCCGATATATTCTCATGAAATACATTTGTTGCCTCAACAGCAAGGGGGCTGTCGATGTAAACCTCAAAATTCGGATGCTCCGGCAGCAGATTCTCCGTCTTTATACGCCTGATAAAGTAGAGCATCTCCTGCGTCCTGCCCACTGAAAATGCCGGGATTACCAGATTGCCGCCTCTTGTAAAGGTCGCATTGATGACCTTTGCAAGCTCCACCGCGTAATCAGGCGGCGTATCGTGCAGACGATTGCCATATGTAGATTCCATAACCACATAATCAGCACTGTCCACATACTGCGGATCCTTGATGAGCGGCCTGTTGTGATTTCCGATATCGCCTGAAAAGACAATCTTTTTGGTCACATTCTCCTCAGTCACCCACATCTCAATGGATGATGAACCAAGCAGATGACCTGCATCCACAAATCTCACCTTAAGCCCCGGACATATCTCATACACACTGTTGTAATCACACGGTGTAAAGTGCTGCATGACATTCTGTGCATCCTCCACATTGTACATAGGAGTCACTTCCGGTCTTCCGGCTCGTCTTGCCTTTCTGTTCTTCCACTCCGCCTCAAATTCCTGAATATGTGCAGAATCCTTTAGCATGATGTTACATAAATCTGTTGTCGCCTTTGTCGCAAAAATGGTGCCCCTGAAACCGTGATTGTATATGAGCGGCAAAAGACCTGAGTGGTCAATGTGTGCGTGTGTGACAAACACATAGTCTATGAGCGAAGGATTGACCGGTATCTCCTGATTCACGTACAAATCAGCTCCCTGCTCCATTCCACAGTCAATAAGTATATGTGTGTCCCCAAATGTCAGATAGTGACAGCTTCCAGTAACCTCTCTGTCAGCCCCGATAAATTCCAATACCATACTACCATCTCCTATTCTGTTTTATGATAAAAATATTATACCACACTTATGCCATTTTCTGTATTTCTTTCTTCAATCTTGCCATTATTTTTTTTTCGAGCCTTGATATGTATGACTGTGAAATTCCCAGAATATCTGCCACCTCCTTCTGCGTCAGCTCCTTATTCTCCACACGGTTTACTCCAAATCGAAGCTCTATTATCTGTCTTTCACGCTCGTTCAATGACAGCATGGCTTTTTTTAGCAGTGAAATCTCAACCTCAGTCTCGATATCCTTATATATGACATCCTCATCCGTCCCCAGTATATCTGATAAAAGCAGCTCATTTCCGTCCCAATCCGTGTTTAGTGGCTCATCAAAGGATACCTCAAGCTTCACTCTGTTGTTGCGGCGCAGATACATAAGGATCTCATTTTCTATGCATCTGGATGCATATGTGGCAAGCTTTATTTTCTTCTCAGGATTGAATGTGTTTATCCCCTTTATGAGACCGATTGTGCCAATTGATATAAGGTCCTCCACGCATACTCCCGTGTTTTCAAATTTTTTTGCCAGATACACCACAAGCCTTAGATTGTGCTCTATAAGCTGCTTTTTTGCCTGTTCCTTTGACATTGCCACATTTTTATCCACCAGTGCAATCAGACAGCACTTCTCCTCATCTGTCTCAAGCGGAGGCGGCAGCACTTCCGTCCCTCCTATGTAAAACACCTCATTTGTGTGCGGCTTGCTTCCCCAGAGTATTTTCCATACCCGTTTTATTACTAAAAACAGCTTCATTCAAAATCATATCATATGCATTGTCCTCAAATAAACTATCCGATGCTCTTCCCACCAGCACATTATGTAAAATCAGCTTACCATTTCCCTTCATAACTGTCATCTCATCAAATTCACACACTTTAATGCTCCCACCATCATTTCCCAGGCTCTTGTACGGCACATCAAAAAAGCTGGCATTTTCTCCTACAATATCAAACAATGCACTCCCGCCTATGTGCACCGGAATCTGCTGTGGCTGTTTTTTTAGCAGATTTCCCGTATCATACAAGGCTGTGGCACAAGCCCTTTTACCATCCTTTAAAAGTGTGACCCTATATAGTCTTCTGCTCTCATTACTTCGTTCACAGAAGCACTTTAACACTATGTATGATATGACAAAACCAAAGCATACCATAACTGTCGCATCAGAGCTGAAAAAGCTGTCCAGAGCTGTTACTATGCCTCCGGTCAGCACTGTTACAAACATACATAGTGCAAAAAGTCTTAGAAACGGGATTTTTCTGCCAGCCTGTCTGCCTATTGCAAGCCTTGCCGCAAGCGGTACGACCACCAGAACAGAGGTCCATTTATAAAACGCATAGCTGCCTGCCAAAAGAAGCAGTACACATTCACATACCGATGCACCCACCGCTGAAGCAATCAGACGTACCACCTTCCCGATCAATGGGATTTTTAGCATATATATGACAAATATAAGTATGAGACAGTTGGTGATAAATGTACGAAGAAGAAAAATATCGAGATAAAATGCATAGATAATTTTTCACCTCACTTTCACAGACAAGAATAGCGTAAAAGCAGGTTTTTAAGTGCCGTAATATGTCGACAATAATCAAAAAGACATGCAGCCAAAAAGCTGCATGTCCTATAAACTATCGTCTTGAATTCTTAAGGAAATCCGGAATATTAATCTCTACCGGCTTAACCGTGCTCTCAGGCTGGCGTGGCTTCTGGATACCTGTATATGCATGTGCAGGTGCTGTCTGCTGTTGCTGGGCAGCTGTATGAAGTCCTGCTGTTGCTGTGGACTGTGTTCCCATGCCTGAAACAGGTCTTGCAGCTGTCTGATTCGGATATACCATACGGTTTTGCATACCGCCTGCCATTCCTGCACCAGGCGCTGCCTGCTTGCCCGGCATATCTATCTTCTCTGAAACATCCTCCAGTCCTGTAGCAATAACAGTGATAGAAGCCTGATCAGTCATGCTCTCATCAAACTTGGCACCAAAGATAATATTGGCATCCTCTCCTGCCAGATCCTGTACGTAACTTGCTGCATCGTTTGCATCCATAAGGGAGATATCGCCTGAGATATTGATAATTACATGTGTTGCACCATTTATCTTTGTCTCAAGAAGAGGTGAAGCAACCGCAAGCTTAACAGCTTCGATAGCCTTATCATCCCCCTGTGCACTACCGATACCGATATGTGCCATACCCTTGTCCTTCATGACAGTCTGTACATCTGCAAAGTCAAGGTTGATAAGTGCAGGAAGATTAATAAGATCAGTGATTCCCTGAACTGCCTGCTGCAATACCTCATCTGCCTTCTTGAGTGCATCCGGCATTGTTGTGCGACGGTCTACTATCTCAAGAAGCTTATCATTTGGAATGACAATAAGTGTATCAACGCTCTCTTTAAGTCTCTCTATTCCTGAAACAGCATTAATCATTCGCTGCTTTGCCTCAAATTTGAATGGTTTTGTAACAACACCAACTGTAAGTATGCCCTGATCCTTTGCTATCTTTGCAACAACAGGAGCTGCACCTGTACCGGTTCCGCCTCCCATACCGCATGTGACGAATACCATATCAGCGCCCTTTACTGCTGCCTGAAGCTCCTCTGCGCTCTCCTCAGCGGCCTTCTGACCGATTTCAGGCTGCGCACCTGCGCCGAGTCCCTTTGTAAGCTTCTCTCCAATCTGTATAAGTGTAGGAGCCTTACAAAGCTGTAAAGCCTGCTTATCTGTATTGATGCCGATAAACTCTACTCCACCAATATTCTCATCAATCATTCTGTTAACTGCATTGTTACCGGCTCCTCCGACTCCAATGACAATAATCTTTGCGCTGTTATCAGCCTCGTTAGTTCTTATCTCAAGCAAGGTGATTCCTCCTCTTTCTTTCCCAAAATTTAATTTTCTATATAAAAATATCGAATATTCTTAAACTCATTTATTCTATAATATAATTTTTCTCCAAAATAATCAACTATAAAATATGATTTTTTTTATTTAGTTTTGCATTATTCTGACTTGTCAAACACAATATTTGTTGTTTCTTCCGTCCAGCTCTCTAAATGTAGTGTACCGGACTGTCCCTCAAGCGATGGCATGATAGCCTTAAGCCTCTCTATTTTACGTGTAAGCTTTGTCGTGTCACCAATTATCACACTCACATTACCATACTTGACTACCGGTGCATTTTGCGCACCATAATCCACAGAATCCGGCACAAGATCCTGCCTTTTTAATCCCTGGGTAAGCTCAAGGATATCTTTTAGCATAGCCTGCTTTATAGGAAGCTTCTCGTAAAGCACTACCTTGTCACAGCTTATGCCATCTATACATGGCACACCCGGCACCGTGTCTGAGGATGTCTCCACCACAAAGCCATCCTTATCAAAATATGCATTCTCATTAATTCCCGGAATATATATGTATCCAAGCATTCCTTTTTCATAAACTGATATATGAAGAGTATGCGGACTATCCAGGCTTATGCTCATTGTATCAATAAACGGTATTTTTTTAGTATCCTTTACCTTATATTTCAGATAGACATACAGTGAGTTCCATGAGTACTTATCATTAAGCACCGCATCCTCTATAGTCTTTTGGTCATAAAGCTCATTGCCCTCGACAACTACCCTTTTTACCGTAAACAGCTTAAGTGCAATGAGAAGCAGTATCGCGAGCACTGCTATCGTAATTAGCAGTCCCATAAAAAAATGCTTTAAACTCTTTTTATGTTTTCTTTTTTTCTTAATCATTATATTTCACGCCTTAATCTACACATTTTCAAGCCTGATGCCTCTTGACACAGACAAAACAAGCCCTATTTCCGCCATCAGGAATATGATTGACGTACCTCCATAGCTGATAAACGGCAGAATAACACCGGTATTTGGAAGTGAATTGGTAACTACCGCAATATTCAGTATCACCTGGATTGCAATATGACTCATCACACCAATCACTAAAAGTGAGCCATACAAATCCCTTGCATTGTTTGCAATGACCATCATACGCCATATAAGCAGTATAAAAAGTAAAATAAGGCAGATAGCCCCAAACAATCCAAGCTCTTCACAAATAATTGTAAATATCATATCATTTTGTGACTCCGGCACATTGCCAAGCTTCTGTAAACTCTCTCCAAGTCCTTTTCCAAACAATCCGCCCGAGCCTATCGCATAAAGTCCCATCATAGTCTGGAATACTGCGTCTGTTCCCGCAGTCTCCGGATGCAGCCATGCCTCAATACGTGTACTTCTATAGCCTGCCAGCATGACAAACGCCACTGCAAACACAACTACCGCCACTGCTACAATAATAAACTGCAGATACTTTGGGCTTGCGACAAACAACATACAGACCGAAATGCCTATGATGATAACTGCCGTACTCAGATTGCTGATTGCAACAACTATTATGAGCGGAATAAGCATAGCAAGCACCTTTACCAGACTTAAAAACTTATCAAACTGCTTGGGTATCTTGTCTATAATCATAGCCATAAACAGTATGACCGCAATTTTAGCCACTTCTGAAGGCTGGAACTGTATTGGTCCTATGCCGATCCATCTCGATGAACCATGTGAGCTTGAGCCTATTTTCGGCACAAACACAAGCACACACAGTATAAGCGATACTATATACGCAAAAAAGCCAAGCTTTTTCCAATATCTGTAGTCGACCTTTGCCAGAAATACCATAGGTATAAGTCCAAGTACAATATTTCGTATCTGAAGCTTAAGATAGTGCATGCTGTCATGATTTTTGATGGCCGATGTGTATGCACTCGAGCTATATAGCATAACAAGACCAAAGCAGAGCAGAAATATAACTATAAACAACAGGTTGTAGTCGAAATAAGGTATTCCTTTTTCTTTATTCTTGCTACTTCTTCTACGCTTTCCTGCCAAAATATTTACTCCTTAAATCCTTTTACTATTTCCTTAAAGATACGTCCGCGCTCCTCATAGTTAGGAAACATGCCCCAGCTTGCACATGCAGGTGATAAGAGCACTGCATCACCTGAAACAGCATGCTCATAGCAATAATTTACTGCATCCTCAAACGTATCCTTCTTTACAGTATTCATGAATCCGTGTCTGTGTGCACACTCTTCGATTTTATCTGCAGTCTGACCGATAAGCACAAGCTCCTTTACTTTGCCGTCAAAGGCTTCTATCCACTCATCATACTCCGACTGCTTATCATATCCACCGCCAATGAGAAGTGTCGGTCTGTTCATGGCACGTATACCCTGAATGGCTGCATCAGGATTGGTGCCCTTTGAATCGTTGTAGAATCTGACTCCACGCTTTTCGGTCACGTACTCTATCCTGTGCTCAACTGCCTTAAATACCTTAAGCACCTCGACAATCTTATCCATCGGTACCCCAAAGCTTATAGACATGGCACACGCTGCCATCACATTCTCAAAATTATGCTTTCCGAGGAGGTTCAGCTCATTTACATCAATTACCTCATCGCGTACACCGTCGTGTGCGTATATGATGATGTCTCCGTCCAGATAAAAGCCCTCTGAAAGCTCAGACTTACTGCTGAAAAATATAACCTTAGCAGGGCACTCTGCTGCAAAATCTCTAAGCACCTCGTCCTCGTAGTTTAACACGCAGTAATCATCTGCTGTCTGATTTTTTGTGATGTCCTCCTTTGCCCTGATGTAATTTTCCATAGTATGGTGTCGATTCAGATGATCGGGTGTGATATTTAAAATTGCGCTTACATGTGGCTTAAAGGTATCTATTGTCTCGAGCTGGAAGCTTGATATCTCTGCAACCGTTACTGTCTCACCGGTGCTTCCTGTGACCATTGATGTATAAGGGATTCCGATATTTCCTACCACTCTCACATCCTTAAAGTAATTCTTCATTATCTCACCTGTCAGAGCTGTAGTGGTCGTCTTTCCGTTGGTTCCTGTAACAGCGATGATCTCACCTGCCCCAAATGTGTATGCAAGCTCTATCTCACCCCATATTTTAACGCCCCTGTCACGTAAGGCATTGACCATAGGAATGTCTGTTGGTACTCCCGGACTTAGCACAGCCACATCAAACTCATCAATCTGTTCATCTGTCAGGTCGCCTAAAATAAGCGGCACCTCCTTAAGCTTTGGTGCTTTCTCATAAAGTGTTTTTGAATCCAGTTCTTTATTTCCATCAAACAATACTGTATCGATGCCATTTGCGCACAAAAGTTCAGTCGCTGCAATGCCACTCTTTCCTGTTCCGACAACAAGTACCTTTTTTCCTTGTAAGCTCATTTTTATTCCTCCATCTTTTATTGCAGCCCTCCGTATGGATATGTTTAACAAATCAACTTCTCCAAACGACTGCCTTAATCATTAAATTATAGTATACGTTATTTGGTTCTATTTCGCAAGAGCCCGTAAATCAGTTAAACACTCCTATCTCCTGTGCATACGGTATGATTTCCCTAAATATTTCAGCTGCAACCGGTGCAGCGATTGTTCCTCCATAGTATGCACCGCCCTTTGGATTATTTATTTTCACAAGCACCATAAGTGCCGGATCATCCACCGGATAAAATCCAAGGAACGAGGCTATATATACATTGTCACTTCTCGGAAGTGTCTGCGATGTAGCAGTCTTTCCTCCTATCGCATAACCTTCAACCTTTGCATTTTTTCCTGAGCCCTCTGCTACCACGCCCTCCAAAAGCTTTCGCAGTGTATCAGATGTCTCTTCACTGCATATACCTGACGTCTGTTCAAAGGACAGCACCTCCTTTACCGTACCTTCGGTGCCATGAATCTCCTTACCTATATGAGGAGTAATTCTGTTACCACCATTTATAAGCGATGATACTGTTGTCATAAGCTCGATGGGTGTGAGCTGGAATGACTGTCCAAATGAAATTGTTGCAAGCTCCACCTGGCCTATCTTATCCGGCTGATGCATTATGGTGGCGGCCTCTCCCGGCAAATCAATACCTGTCTTATCAAGCAGACCAAACCTCATGAAATCAGCATAATACCTCTCACTGCCTATTCTAAGGCCTAAATCAATAAAGACCGGATTGCATGAATTCTGTATTCCCTGCACAAAGGTCTCACTTCCATGTCCTGTTCTCTTATGGCAGTGTATGCGTCTGTCCTCCACAGTAATATATCCCGGGCAGTAAAAACTGTCATCAAGGCTCACCACATCCTCCTCCAGTGCGATTCCTGCCGTAATTATCTTGAATACGGAACCTGGCTCATATGTATCACTTACACAGCCGTTTCTCCAGGCTTCATCATGGTTTTCACACGAAAAAGGATCATTCAAATTATATTCCGGGTAGTCGGTCATGGCATATATTTCTCCGTTTTTAGGGTTTAAGGCAATTATACTCACACTGTCTGCCAGGTTTTGTGCATATGCCATCATTGCATTTTTCTCACATACTCTTTGTATATTTATGTCGAGTGTAGTGACAAGTGTGTCTCCTTTTTGTGGAGCTTCTCTTCTCTCCTTATAGCCCTTCACCTCCACACCTCTGCCATCACATACAGTGTATATCCGCCCTGGTGTACCACGCAGAATTTCATCATATGTGGTCTCAAGCCCAACAACACCCTGACCATCTGCTCCTGCAAAGCCTATAACCTTTGAAAACAACTCATCAAGCGGATAGTACCTGACACTTGACTCGTCAACCTTTACCCCTGCCAAGCCATATGATAGTATTTTATCGCCTGTTTTTTTAGAGACATTATTCTTTATTTTTTCAATGGATGTAACCTTATCCACCTTACTGCGGATAGTCTTTTCGTCAATCGAAAGCTCACTGCTTAAAACAGAGATGACTGCTTCCTTGTCGGTTATCTGATTGTGTATAACGCTTATGTTATATGCAGTTTCATTTGTCGCTATTATCCTTTCATTTCTATCCACTATATCTCCGCGTATTCCTGCAATATCACGCTCTCTTTCCTGAAGCGCACTTGCCTTTTTACTGTAATAACCGCCTTTTACTATCATGAGATAAAACAGTCTGAAACACAAGGCGATAAGAACAGCTGTCAGTATACTGCAAAATACGCATATTTTTCTTCTGTAGCGCGTATTGTTAAGTATCATGAACAAAAATGCCTCAATATTTTTACACTAATATATGCAAAAAATATTGAGGCTATTCTCTATTCGCCCTGCTCACCCTCCTGGGTGACCTTTTCTCCTGTCGGAGGATTTGCGCCTGTTATCGTAAGGTCAGCATTTACACCGGTCTGCTCCTCATCAGGGTATATATTCATATACGGAAGTACTTCCTTTAATATCTCTCTGGTCAGGTTCTGTGCATAGTTACTGTGAGGCTGATCCTGTACATTCGGCTGGTCGATTACAGTGTAAATAACAAGCTGCGGATCCTGCGCAGGCACACAGCCTATAAATGATACAAGATAGCAGCCCCTCTTTCTAAGGTGCGTTGTCTCATCATACATCTGCGCTGTTCCTGTCTTGCCTCCCATTGAGTATCCGTCAACCTTTGCCACCTTACCGGTTCCGTTTGCAACTACATTCTGCAGGTAGTTTTTAAGTGTCGCACTTGTATTCTCTGACACTGTCTTTTTTAGCAGTGTAGGCTCAATTGTCTTTACTGTATTGCCGTTGTCATCTGCGATTTTCCTTACTACGTGCGGCTGATAATAATTTCCGCCATTCACCAGTGAGGAAAATGCACTGACCATCTCTATCATGGTACAGTTATAGTTCTGTCCGAATACGTTTGTCGCTAAATCGACAGGCTTTATATTGTCGAGTGTATACATGAGCGTTGATGTATTTGCCTCACCCGGCAGGTCAACACCTGTCTTTTGACCAAAGCCAAATACACTCTGATAGTACAGAAAATTTTCTGCACCAATCTTATATGACATCTGCATGAGTGCATCATTACATGAATCCATGAGTGCCTTTTCAAGTGTCTCTATGCCATGTCCGCTACGGTTGACGCATGATACCTTTTCACTGCCAAACATCTCATATCCATCACATAAAAATGTCATATCAGTAGTGAGCGTGCCTGTATCCAGTCCACATGCCACGGTAAAAGGCTTCTGTACAGACCCCGGCTCATATGTATGTGTAACACAGAAGTTCTGCCACAGCTTATTCAGAGTATTTAATGTATCATCATCACTCATTGCATTAAGCTGCTCTTGTGTATAGTAATCCTTCATATTCTTCGGATCGTTCAGATCAAAGTTTGGATAATTCGCCATGGCCAGTATCTCACCATTTTTAGGATTTTCTATAACGACTGCAATATTTTCTGCGCCAAGTCCTTCTCTTGCATTATTTGCATAAGTATCTGAGAACAGTTTTATCTTATCCTCAACAATCGACTGGATATTTGCGTCTATAGTTGTGTACAGTGTATTTCCGTTTTGTGCAGCAATTACTGTTTTCTGGAAATCATTGTCTGCATTCAGATAGCCGTACTCCCTGCCATTTACACCATTTAAAGTATCATTGTAATAGTTTTCAAGTCCGGTTGTACCTACATTTCCGGCGGAGGTAAAGCCGATAACTGAGCTTGCCAGTGTTTTAAACGGATAATTTCTCTGATACTCTGTCTCAAACCACACACCCTTGATGTTTGGATTCTTCAGATTGCCCTTTTCGTCTGTTGCATCCTGCAGCTGTACAAATGGCTGAATTGCATCATATGACAGCTTTTTTAACAGTACAATATATTTGTTATCCTTGCTGTTATTTGCATAATCCTCAAGTGTTGCCCTGTCTAAATCCGGAAAGCACTGTGTCAGTGCATCTATCGTCGGAGTTATATACTCTTTCTTACTGGTCATAACCGAGCAATCAAGTACGACATTATAAACAGCCACACTCGTAGCAAGCACTGTGCCGTTTGAATCCACAATATTTCCTCTCTGAAACGGTATTGTTTTGCTGTCATATGACTGTAATGATAGTACCTTTTTAGTATATGCGTCTCCGCTTGTATATTCAATAAACATCAGCCTGCCAATGAGTCCAAGCATGGCTACAACTATTAACATAAACAACGCAAACAGCTTTGTTTTCATTTTGCGTCCAATTTTTCTTACCGGTCTTTTTCTTGTCCTGGCTGCCAATATGATTCCTCCAATTTATTCCGGAATATCATTGTACTGATCCATATAGTTGTTCTTATCAATTGAGTAATAAACTATCTGATCCTGTGAAGCATATTTCATGCCAAGTCTGTTGATAGCTGCATCCTTGATTGCATTTAAATCAACAGATGTAGTAATCTGCTTGTATCTGGCATCATTATCAGCCTTCATATCATTTATCCGGCTCTCAAGTGCTGCAACCTCATTCATCTGCTGTGTCACATTTGACCTTATCTGAATAAGTGAAACAGATACAAGGGCTGAAGCTGCCACACACGCTGTGAGAAAGGCTACAAATGCCCTGTTCATTGAGAGTGCTCTCTCCTGATTTCTTCTTGCAGATTTTCTTCTGTTTTTCTTTCTTCTTATTTCCTCAAGCTCTCTTGTCGATTTCTGTGGTCTTCTGACCGGTGCTGCCTCGTCAATCTCTCTTACTGCATTCCCATTTATATAATAAGTAGTTTTATTCATTTAGCTGCTCCTTTTGCTGTCATTCTACAATTCATTCTTTTCAAACACACGAAGCTTTGCACTCTTCGAGCGTGAATTCTCTTCAAGTTCCTTTTCTGACGGAAGGATAGGCTTTCTGGTGATAACCGTTCCCTTCGATTTATTACCGCATACACATACCGGAAAACTCGGTGGACATGTACATGGATTTTCATTTTTTTTGAAATTGGATTTTACTATTCTGTCCTCAAGCGAGTGGAATGTGATTATACATATCCTGCCGCCCGGATTAAGTAAATCTATCATGTCATCCAGGTTGTCCCTTAGCACATCAAGCTCATGATTCAGCTCAATTCTGATAGCCTGATATGTTCTCTTTGACGGGTGACCACCGGTAGCTCTGACCTTTTTTGGTATAGCTGCCTTTATTATCTCGTTAAGCTCTCCTGTTGTCGTTATCTCTTGCTTTTGTCTTGCTGCTGCAATGTGCTTTGCAATATTCTTTGCAAACTTGTCCTCACCGTAATCCCTGATGATACGGTACAGGTCATTTTCGCTGTAGGTATTTACTATATCCCTTGCAGTAAGGGCATTCCTGTCATCCATACGCATATCAAGCGGTGCATCCTCACTCCTGTAGGTAAAGCCTCTCTTTGGTGTATCAAGCTGGAAGGATGACACTCCAAGATCCAGCATAATACCATCCACCTTTTCAATTCCGAGTGAATGAAGCACATTCTTCATATCAGAATAATTGCTTCTGACTATCGTTACCCTGTCTCCAAACTCCGCAAGTCTCTCTCCTGCCGCCTTTATGGCATCTGCATCCTGATCTATGCCTATCAGCCTGCCCTTGTCCGAAAGTCTCTTGGCTATCTCATATGAGTGCCCGGCTCCTCCAAGAGTACCATCCACATATATCCCGTCAGGACGGATGTTTAAATTTTTAATTGTCTCGTCCCTTAAAACTGAATAATGCTTAAATTCCATGTGGTCTCTCCATTTAATATCAAATGCCTATGCCAAGCTCTGCCATATGATCGGCTATCTCATCCATATCGTCAAAATCAGAGTTTTCAAGATATCTGTCTTTGCTCCAGATTTCTACTCTGCTGTATACTCCGACAGATACAACTTCCTTATCTATACCTGCGTATTCTCTTAAGTTCGCCGGTAAGAGGATTCTGCCCTGCTTGTCCACCTCACAGGTGGCTGCTCCTGCAAAGAAGAATCTCATAAATTTTCTTGCTTCTCTTGATGTGAGTGGTTTGTCGCGAAGATTTTCCTCAATGCGATGCCATTCTTCGTTGGAATAGACGAACAGACAGCCATCTAAGCCCTTGGTAACTACGAACTCATTGCCAAGCTGTTCACGGAACTTCGCCGGGACAATCATACGGCCCTTGGCGTCTATTGAATGATTATATTCGCCCATGAACATGGCATCCATCCTCCTTTTCCTCATTTTGAAGCTTTCCACCACTTCACTCCACTTATATGGTATTTTACTCCACTTTTCACCACTTGGTTACAATATTACACCTAACAGCCCACAAAATCAAGGCTTTAAGCCAAATTCCCATAAAAAGGCAACAAAAAAGACGCTCAGTCTTTTCGTGGACTTTGCGCCTTTTTTATAAAATGATATGAAATTTACTCTTTAGTGGTGGATTGTGGTGGAGTGTCCACCATTTTGCCCATTTTCCTCTGCTTATATCTGACAATTCCTATCCATATGGCTGATACTGCCACCAAAGTGGCGGCGAGTGCCATAGACACCGGATAATTGATATGCGGGATGAGAAGCTGGTCTGTACGCAGGCTTTCTATCCAGAATCTTCCGACACCATAGCCTAGCAAATATAGAAGAAACACCTCTCCGTCAAACCTTCTGTGCTTAAAATAAAGCATCAACAAAATAAATAAGCACAGGTTCCAAAAGGATTCATACAAAAAAGTAGGATGCACCGAGATATACTCCACTCCGTCTATCACTGTTGTATGTGACATAAGCTTTTCAGTCAGATCCGATGTCCTGACAGCTGATACCGGAAGCTGCATGGCAAAAAGTCCGTCATAATAATCGCCAAATGCCTCCCTGTTGCAGAAGTTTCCCCATCGGCCAATCACCTGTCCCAGTATCAGTCCAAGCCCCGCCGTATCACACAACAGTGGAAACGACAGCTTTCTGACCTTTGCAAAAACGAATGTGGTGATAATTGCTGCTATCACGCCTCCGTAAATTGCCAGTCCTCCCTGCCTGATATTGAATATGCTAAGCAGGTCGTCCTTGTACAAATCCCACCTGAATACCACATAGTATATTCTTGCGCCTATCACCGAGCATATGATTGCCACGAGTGCTAGATCAAAGTATGTATCAGGATTTTGTCCTGATTTTTTGGCCACATAGCAGGCCACGCCCAGCCCCGCAAGCATACCACATGCTATTATTATGCCATACATCGCAATATCAAAGCTTCCTATTGATATGCTCTTTATCACATGCTGCAAATATATATGAAGATGTGGGAAGTTTATATTATAATCCATATTTTTCCTTTCCTGACTGTAATTGCTGTCTATCACACTGTAATATATACGGCAGCAATCACAAATTACGAAAATATATGTACCCGGAGCACCATAAACCTGATACTCCGGGCAACTGTCATTATGCGCTTCTTAGTCTACGCCTGACACTCAAAGCTTGCACACTCTGTACTGCACTTGTTTGGTGTACAGTTTTTCTTGATGCCAATCTGATTGGCCATGCAGCTATTGTGGTCATTGTACTTACACTTTGCCGCATCACAGTGCACATCTGTCTCTTTGTGAATAGCTAACTCTGCAGATACCTCACAGTCACAGGCCTTATTTGAAAAGCTGCCACACTGTGTATCGCAGGCTTTCTTTGCCTTAGTTCCTTTCACATCGATTTCTCTGAGCTTACAGCAGTTATCTGCATTATACGCACATTTTTCAACATTACAATCAAGTCTTGTCATACTTTTGCCTCCTTTGCTTATGCATAGGCTAGTATGTCCTGATTGATTTTTTTTATACTTTTTAATCGATTATCTGTGTTTTTCCTCTTCTGGAAGCTCCACTCTGATTTCCTTTGTACGGATTTCCTTGCAAATCTGGTCGATGAAATCTGAAAGTGGCTTAACACCCTCATTTCCTTCAAAACGGCTTCTTACCGATACTGTGCCGTCTGCCTCCTCGTCAGCTCCGACAACAAGCATATATGGAAGCTTATCCATACGAGCCTCTCTGATCTTGTATCCGATCTTCTCAGCTCTGTTGTCAACTGTCACATCGACATCATTGCGCTTAAGCTCATCTGCTACCTTTTTAGCATAATCAGCATACTTCTCTGAGATAGGAAGCACTCTAACCTGCTCAGGGCAGAGCCATGTAGGGAACTTGCCTGCGTAGTGCTCGATAAGCCATGCAAGTGTACGCTCATAGCAGCCGAGTGATGTACGGTGGATGATGTATGGACGGATTTTATCGCCGTTTTGATCAATATAGTACAGATCAAAATTCTCAGCAATAGCACAGTCAAGCTGTATTGTTACCATGGTATCCTCTTTACCGTATACGTTCTTGGCCTGGATATCAATCTTTGGTCCGTAGAATGCAGCCTCGCCGTCGGCCTCAACAAAAGGAACATTTTCCTCAATAAGGATGTTACGAAGGACCTCCTGTGTTGAGTTCCAGTACTCATCATCTCCTAAATACTTTTCTGTGTTCTTTGGATCCCATTTTGAAAGACGGTATGTCACATCATTCTCGAGTCCCAGCACCTTAAGGACATATCTGTTAAGACTGAAGCATGCCTTGAGCTCCTCCTCACACTGGTCAGGACGGATAACATTGTGACCCTCTGAGATAGTAAACTGTCTGACACGTGTCAATCCGTGCATCTCTCCCGAATCCTCGTTTCTAAACAGTGTGGATGTCTCACCCATTCTGTAAGGCAGATCTCTGTATGAGTGCTGCTTTGCCTTGTATACATAATACTGGAACGGACATGTCATCGGACGAAGTGCCATAACCTCTTCCTCGCCGTCCTTCTCAGGATCTCCGAGAACAAACATTCCGTCAAGATAATGATCCCAGTGTCCTGAAATCTTGTACAGGTCTGATTTTGCCATGAGTGGTGTCTTTGTACGCACATAGCCCCACTCCTTATCCTCGAGGTCCTCAATCCATCTCTGCAGCTTCATAATCATCTTTGTGCCCTTTGGCATCATAAGCGGGAGTCCCTGTCCGATTACATCTACTGTTGTGAAAAGCTCCATCTCACGACCAAGCTTATTGTGATCACGCTTCTTAGCCTCCTCCATTCTCTCAAGATGTGCCTTTAAATCCTCTTTTTTATTGTAGGCTGTTCCGTAGATACGATGAAGTCTTGCCTTGTTTGAATCACCTCTCCAGTATGCCATTGATGATGATGTGAGCTTGAAAGCCTTTACACCCTTTGTGCTCATAAGATGTGGTCCTGCACATAAATCTACAAAGCCACCCTGGTCATAGAAAGAAATCTCCTCACCCTCAGGAAGCTCCTCGATAAGCTCTACCTTGTATGGCTCATCCTTTTCCTTCATGAATTTGATTGCTTCCTCTCTAGGGAGTGTAAATCTTGTTATCTCATGACCCTGTTTGATGATTTTCTTCATCTCTGCCTCAAGTGCATCGAGATCCTCTCTTGAGAATGGCTGTGAATCGAAATCATAGTAGAAACCATCGTCAATTGCCGGTCCGATTGTGATTTTTGCATCCGGGAACAGATTCTTTACTGCCTGTGCCAGCACGTGTGATGCTGTATGTCTGATGACACGAAGTCCTTCCTCATCACTTGCTGTGATTATATTGAGTGTGCAGTCCTTGTCAAGAACTGTTCTTAAGTCAACAATTTCTCCGTCAACCTCTCCTGCGCAGGCTGCTCTTGCAAGTCCCTCGCTTATATCTTTTGCGATTTCATATACGCTTTTTGCTTCGCTGTACTCTTTTGATGAGCCATCCTTCAATGTTATCTTCATGGTTATCTCTCCTTTATTTTAATATAAAAATCCCCGACACCGCATTGCTGCGACATCGGGGACGATAAGCTTTGTTACCGTGGTTCCACCCACATTCTTTCCGCCTGGAAACATACTGCTTGTCTGTATCCGACAGAAACTCATTTGACTATAACGGTGTCACCGGGCTTTATTGGAGCCACTCCAAGCTGGTGTTCGGTATATCATCCACCGGGGAGCTTTCACCACTCTTTGGACTTTGATTCTAGTCTTCCAAGGCTTCCCTCTCTGCTGCTTTTAATATACTTACTGTGCTCTTCAACGTATTGTTATTATGCTGTTGCACATATGTATGTAATATACGCAAACATGTGCCATACATATCTTTGGAACAATTAATGTTCCTTTCAAAAAATGATAATATACTTATTTTTCTAATCTGTAAAGTACT
>ENA-UOJV01000188-UOJV01000188.1-human-gut-metagenome-genome-assembly--contig:-C82-NODE-188-length-104167-cov-66.084649_pt1 | contig 104167 bp, 92 predicted proteins | sample MGYA00242356_ERZ723903 | MGnify/ENA metagenome assembly ERZ723903
GGATGGAGCTCTTTTCAATTAGAATACAGCGCACTTTTCAATTAGTATCTACAGGATGTAAATCAAATCTCTTCTCCGGCAGGCAGTATCAGTAGTGATGGAGTTACTTCGATGTTTCAAATCCCATTGTTGGAAGCTGAAATTTCGGATATGAATACCCAATGGAAAGGAATACTGGAATTTCTTTACACGACCTCTCGCTTTATGATTCAGACAGAGTATTTTTATAACAGAATGAATCGGACAAACGGACAAAAGGCATATCGTTCACATGGAGGATATGTACAGGGAGGTTTTCTGATAAAAGGTACAGGATTTGATTATGATATGATGTATGGGATTCCTGGACGTCCGTCTACGTCTCAGGCAATAGAGTTGGTTGCCCGTTTTAATTATTCAAATTTAAATGATAAGAACAGTGAGATAAAAGGGGGAGAAGAGAAAGATTTGTCTCTTGGAGTTAATTTTTATTTGAATCAGTATCTGGGTGTAAAATTGAATGGAAGTTATGTTTGGGTAGGAGATCATTGTAATGCATTTTATAAGAAGAATTTTTTTCTGACTCAATTGCGTTTACAGTATATCTTTTAAGGCCTCCTCTGACTCTATTTATAGAATAGGAGTATATTCACCCTATAAGAGGGTGGTTATAATAACGGCGATATCGTTTGTGAAAATGATATCGCCGTTATTTTTCAGGTCGGTAAAACAGAGACATTTAGTAAACCTTTATAGTCAAATAGCTGTATACCGGAATCTGTATATTTTGTGTTTTTCTTTTTATTTCTCCAGAAAGTGCAGAATATCTTCAGCCTGTTCGGCGATGAGGCTTGGGTTATAGGCCTCCAGTTCGGTGCGTGGGCGGAAGCCCCAGCATACGCCGATGGTAGTAACCCCTGCATTGGCTCCGGTCTGCATATCTACCGAAGAGTCGCCAATGTAGACAATTTCATTTCTTTCAACTCCTGCTTTTTCCATGATTTCGTATACAACCTGTGGGTCCGGCTTGGCTGGAATGTTTTCCCGCTGCCCCAATATTACAAGGAAATTGATATGTGGAAAGTATTGTTTAATCAGTTTCTGAGTTGCTTCGTGGTATTTGTTCGAGGCAACAGCCAGCATATATCCTTTTTCCTGAAGTGTTTCCAGCAAATTTTCAATGCCCGGATAAGGGCGACTTAAATCGGCATTATGTTCGTTGTAATAAGGTACGAACAGCGAACGTATCTTCAGTACATTCTCTTTGCTCCGGGTCCCTTCGGGTAAAGCACGTTCGAAAAGTTTGTTGATGCCGTTTCCTACAAAGAAACGATAAGCATCTGTATCGTGTGTGGGATATCCGCATGCTTGTAGAGCATAATTAGTAGCGGCAGCCAGGTCGGCGATAGTATTGAGCAAGGTACCGTCCAAATCGAAAATAACCAATTTCTTCATATCTTATCTTGTTTAGTTGTTGCAAAGGTACGATATTTGCATCAATAACCTCAAATTATTATTGATATGGATTTTCTCGATTTAGTAAAAACACGCTATTCTGTTCGCAGCTACGAGCAAAAGGAAATTGAATCTTCCAAGTTGGATTACATCATGGAGTGCGTACGTCTGGCTCCTTCTGCTGTCAATTATCAGCCCTGGAAGTTTGCGATAATTACCGAACCGGAACGTCTGGCTGCTCTGAAAACAGCTTATTCCCGCGAATGGATACAGACTGCTCCCTGCATTATTGTAGCATGTGCAGACCATACACAGTCGTGGCATCGTAAAGTAGATAATAAAGACCATGCTGATGTTGACTTGTCTATAGCTATAGAGCATTTGTGTCTGGCTGCCGCAGAACAGGGATTAGGAACTTGCTGGGTGTGCAACTTCGATGTAGATACCTGTAGAAAGGTCATGCAGTTACCATCCCATATCGAGCCGATAGCACTGATTCCAATCGGTTATCCTTCGGAACAGGCCATACCGGAAAAGAAACGTAAAACCTTGAAAGAGATTATGCTATAATATTCTGTTATATTTTTAACGAGATTTAGTTATAGATTATAATTAAAATTCCGTACTTTTGGCGCGTCCTTCAGTTTGCTGTGAAACTGAGGGGCGCGTTGTTATATATTAATTAATACAAACATGGAAAACATTGGAACAGGATTAATGCTGATGGTAGTTGGTATGGCTACAGTCTTTTTAATTCTTCTTATTGTGATCTGGATCAGTCAGTTCTTGATTACGGTAGTCAACAAAGTGGCTCCCGAAGAAGAACCCAAGAAGAAACCTGCTACATCAGGAGCCTCTTCGGATGCAGGTACTATGGATGCCATTAAGGCTGCTGTAGATATTCTGACTGCCGGAAAAGGTCAGGTCATCAAAATTGAAAAATTGCATTAATCAGGAAAAGAAAAACACATGTATCTATCATGGAAAGAGAAGTAAAATTTAGTTTGGTCTTTCGCGATATGTGGCAGAGTGCCGGAAAATATGTACCGCGTGTAGACCAGTTGACAAAGGTGGCCCCAGCCATTATTGAAATGGGGTGTTTTGCCCGTGTAGAAACAAACGGGGGTGGTTTCGAACAAGTTAATTTGCTGTTTGGTGAAAATCCGAATAAAGCTGTCCGGGAGTGGACAAAACCTTTTCACGAAGCCGGTATTCAGACACACATGCTCGACCGTGCACTGAACGGATTACGTATGAGTCCGGTTCCAGCCGATGTCCGCAAATTGTTCTATAAAGTCAAAAAAGCACAGGGTACCGATATTACCCGTACTTTCTGCGGATTGAACGATGTCCGCAACATTATCCCTTCTATCGGCTATGCTCACGATGCCGGAATGATTTCACAATGCTGTCTTTGTATCACTTATTCTCCTGTACATACCGTAGAATATTACCTCGATATGGCCAAGAAGCTGATTGAGGCTGGTTGCGATGAAATCTGTATCAAGGATATGGCCGGAATCGGTCGTCCGGTGTTCCTGGGAAAAGTAGTAGCCGGTATCAAGCAGATTAAAAAGGATATCGTGATTCAGTATCACTCTCATGCAGGTCCGGGCTTTAATATGGCTTCTATTCTTGAGGTATGTAAGGCCGGTTGCGATTATGTAGATGTAGGTATGGAACCGCTGTCCTGGGGTACAGGACATGCCGATGTCATCAGTGTACAGGCTATGTTGAAAGATGCCGGTTTCAAGGTTCCGGAAATCAATATGCAGGCTTACATGAAAGTCCGTTCCATGATTCAGGAATTTATGGACGATTTCCTGGGACTTTACATTAGTCCGAAGAACCGTTTGATGAACTCGTTGCTGATTGCTCCCGGATTGCCCGGTGGTATGATGGGAAGTTTAATGGCCGACCTGGAAACCAATCTTGAATCTATCAACAAATATAAGGCAAAACGCAATCTGCCGTTCATGACACAAGACGAGTTGCTCATCAAGCTGTTCGATGAAGTAGCTTATGTATGGCCTCGTGTAGGTTATCCGTGTCTGGTAACTCCTTTCAGTCAGTATGTCAAGAACCTGGCTATGATGAATGTCATTCAGATGGAAAAAGGCAAGGAGCGCTGGGGTATGATAGCCGACGATATCTGGGATATGATTCTGGGTAAGGCAGGACAATTGCCTGGCAAACTTGCTCCCGAAATTGTAGAGAAGGCAGAACGCGAAGGACGTAAGTTCTTTACCGGAAATCCGCAGGATAATTACCCGGACCAGCTGGAGAAATATCGCCAGATGATGTGGGAAAAGAAATGGGAAACAGGAGAGGACGACGAAGAACTCTTCGAATATGCCATGCATCCGGCACAGTACGAAGCCTATAAGAGCGGAAAGGCTAAGGCCGACTTCCTGGAAGATGTAAAGAAACGCCGTGCCGAAAAAGAAGAAGTACATATGGCAAACGAACCGACCAAGGTACTGACTGTCGATGTCAACGGACAGGCTTATCGTGTGACAGTAGCCTTCGGTGATGTAAATCCGGCTACATTGGCTGCAGCACAGCCGGCAGCAGGCGATACTTCGGCTGCCGTTCATGCCGGTGAAGGCAAAGAAATCACTTCTCCTCTGGAAGGTAAGTTCTTCCTGACCAAGAGTGCTCAGGAAACTCCTTTGAAAGTAGGCGATAAGGTAGAGAAGGGAGATGTAGTTTGTTATGTAGAAGCAATGAAAACTTATAATGCCATTCGTGCAGAGTTCAGCGGAACGGTGACAGCTATTTGTGTCAACTCCGGTGATGCGGTCTCTGAAGACGATGTTTTAATGAAGATTCTGTAATATGGAAGAGATATTTGCAAAATTGTATGATATGACTGCGTTCAGCAACATTGTGGCTGATCCGCGTTTCCTCATCATGTATGCCATTGCTTTCATATTGCTCTATCTGGGAATTAAAAAACAATATGAACCGTTGCTGCTTGTACCGATTGCTTTCGGGGTATTGCTGGCCAATTTCCCCGGAGGAGATATGGGAGTGATACAGGCCGACGAGAACGGTATGGTCATGGTGAATGGAGTAATGAAGAACATTTGGGAAATGCCTTTGCATGAAATTGCACACGAGCTGGGACTGATGAACTTCATTTATTATATGTTGATTAAAACCGGCTTCCTGCCGCCGATTATTTTTATGGGTGTAGGTGCGCTGACCGACTTTGGTCCGATGTTGCGTAACCTTCGCTTGTCTATCTTTGGAGCTGCTGCTCAGTTGGGTATTTTTGCCGTATTGCTGGTAGCAATTCTGATGGGATTCACTCCGAAAGAAGCTGCTTCATTGGGTATCATCGGAGGTGCCGATGGTCCGACAGCTATCTTTACTACTATTAAGCTGGCTCCTCATTTGTTGGGTCCTATCGCTATTGCGGCTTATTCGTACATGGCGCTGGTACCGGTTATTGTACCTTTGGTAGTACGTATCTGGTGTACGAAGAAGGAACTTTCCATTAATATGAAGGAGCAGGAAAAGAAATATCCGTCGTCTACCGAAATCAAGAACTTGCGTGTACTGAAGATTTTGTTCCCTATTGTGGTTACTACTATCGTGGCACTCTTTGTGCCGAGTGCAGTGCCTTTGATTGGTATGCTGATGTTCGGTAACTTGGTCAAAGAAATCGGAAGCAATACTTCCCGTTTGTTTGATGCGGCTTCAAACAGCATCATGAATGCGGCAACTATCTTCCTGGGTATTTCGGTTGGAGCTACCATGACGACAGATGCTTTCCTTAACTGGACCACCATCGGTATTGTAATAGGTGGTTTCCTTGCATTTGCACTGTCTATTTCCGGAGGTATTCTGTTTGTAAAGGTATTCAATCTGTTTACCAAGAAGAAGATTAATCCGCTGATTGGAGCTACCGGATTGAGTGCCGTGCCGATGGCAAGCCGTGTGGCAAATGAGATAGCCTTGAAGTACGACCCGAAGAATCATGTCTTGCAGTATTGTATGGCAAGTAATATTTCGGGTGTAATCGGTTCGGCTGTAGCTGCCGGTGTGCTGATTTCATTCCTGGGATAATCAATATCCGTAATATAACTAAAGGCGTAGGTCCATGAAAGTGGGTTTACGCCTTTTCCTTTTTCTTGTAAGGAATAATGCTGTGGCTGGTATCGGGTTTCATTCGGCGGCGCTGTCCGTATAGTTGACGACGGAGGATATAAAAACGACGTCGCCGACTGTGCAGCCGACGACGTCGTATATAATACTCTTTCAGAAATGTAAATGTATATTGTTTGTATAGAAAAGAATTTCATCTCTTATCATAAAGATGAAAAAAATGAATATTTCTTTTGAAGATTGTCTTATCTGTTTTTGTACATGTTTTCGTAATAGTTCTGATAGTCGCCACTGGTTACAAGTTTTACCCATTCCTGATTGTTCAGATACCATTCGATGGTTTTTACAATGCCTTCTTCAAAGCTGGTCTCCGGCTCCCATCCCAGTTCGCGGGTAATTTTACTTGGGTCGATGGCATATCGCTGGTCGTGTCCCAAACGGTCTTTTACGAAAGTAATCAAAGAATCGTTTATCCAGTCGATAGAGATTTCTCCCTGTTCGTTGAGTTCTTTTTTCTTCAGCACCTTGCGGTATTCAGGGTACTCTGTCATCAGACGATGAATCGTAGCGATGGTCAGTTTTACGATATCAATGTTTTGCTTCTCGTTGTGTCCGCCTACATTGTATATTTCACCGTTTCTTCCTTTGCAAACCACCAGGTCTATTGCTTTACAGTGATCTTCCACATACAGCCAGTCGCGTACGTTCGAACCGTTTCCGTAGACCGGCAACCGTTTTCCCTCAAGAATGTTCTTGATGACCAAAGGAATCAGTTTTTCCGGGAAATGATACGGTCCGTAGTTGTTGGAACAGCGTGTAATGGTAACCGGCATTTTATAAGTATCGTGGTAAGCCATTATAATAAGGTCTGCACTGGTCTTTGAGGCACTGTACGGACTATGAGGACAAAGCGGTGTCTCCTCGGTGAAGTATCCCTCTGCACCCAGTGAGCCATATACCTCGTCTGTAGAAACCTGATGGAAACGTACGTCCTTTCTCCATGTAGGGTATCCGTTTTCGTCTTTTCCGGTAACCCATGCACGGCGTGCTGCATCGAGCAGGTTTTGTGTACCCAAGATATTGGTCTGCAAGAATAATTGTGGATTGTCGATGCTTCGGTCTACATGGCTTTCTGCTGCAAAATTAACGATATAGTCGAATTTGTGGTCTATAAACAACTGGTCTACCAATCCTCTGTCGCATATATTCCCCTTTACAAAAAAACAGCGTTCATTGTCTATATCTTTTACGATAGTAGCCAGATTACCGGCATAAGTCAGTGCATCCAGAACTACTACTTTGATATCGTTATGTTTTGCTAAGATATATTTTAAATAATTCGCGCCGATGAATCCGGCCGCTCCTGTAACTAAATAAGTTTTCATATTCAGTTTGTTGTATATTTTCAGGCTGCAAAGTACGGAAAGATTTTTCTAAGAAACAAGTATTATTCGCTTAATTCTATGACCTCAAGGTCCGAAAAACTTCCATTATCTATACAGAAACGTACCAGTGTACGTACTTTGTGAAAGCCGTATTTTCCTGCTGCTCCCGGGTTTATGTGCAACATACCCAAAGTCTTATCGTATTTTACCTTTAATATGTGAGAGTGTCCGCTGATGAAAAGTTTGGGAGGACGGACAAGAAGAGTGCCTTGTATGGATGGGTCGTATTTTCCGGGATAACCGCCAATATGTTTCATCAGTACATCGGCTCCGTCTATCTGGAAGCGGTTGATACAGGGAAAGGCTTTCCGTATGTCCTGCCCGTCGATGTTTCCATATACGGCCCGCACGGGGCGGAAACTTTGTAATCGTTCAATCAGCTCCATAGAGCCGATATCGCCGGCATGCCATATTTCGTCGCAAGGTTCAAAGTATTTCAGATACCGGTCGTCCCAGTAGCCGTGTGTGTCAGATAATAGTCCGATTCTTGTCATTTTTTCTTTGTTTTGTCATACAAAGGTACTATTTTTGAGAAAACCTTGAATGCTATACGTCATGGAAAAGCAATATAAGTATTTTAACCGCGATATAAGTTGGCTGTCTTTCAATTTCCGCGTCTTGCTGGAGGCCGACGACGATGATCTTCCCCTGTATGAGCGTATCAACTTTATTTCTATCTATTCGTCGAATCTCGAAGAATTTTATAAAGTACGTGTGGCAGAGCATCGGGCTGTGGCTTCGGGTGGAAAGAGCGAAGATATGACCGTGGACGAGGCACACACACTGATTCAGCAGATAGCCCGGATTGTGAATGCACAACTTGAGGAGCGCGTACGTATCTACGAGCAGAAGATTCTTCCGGCTTTGCGCCGGAATCATATTGTCTTTTATCAGTCTCGGCAGGAGGTAGAACCTTTCCACAGAGAGTTTGTGCATCGTTTCTTTATGGAGGAAGTCTTTCCTTATCTGCAACCGGTAAAGGTAGAGAAGGACAAGGTACGTATGTTTTTACGCGATAACCGTCAGTATCTGGCTGTGAGGGTGCATGAGCCCGGTAAAGAGAAAGCGGAGTATTTTATCGTGAAGATGCCTTACAGCAAGGTGCCGCGCTTTGTGGAACTTCCCAAGCAGGGGGATACGTACTATCTGATGTTTCTGGAAGATATTATCAAGGATAATCTGAAGGAAGTTTTTACCGGATATGAGGTGGATTGTAGTTTCTGCTGTAAGATTTCGCGCGATGCGGATGTGTTTGTAGACGATGTACCGCCTGAGAATATGGTGGAGAAATTGAAGGAGAAGGTAAAGAAACGCAAGATAGGGGCTGTAGCCCGCTTTGTGTACGACCGCAAGATGCCTGCCGACTTTTTGGGCTTTCTGATGGATGTCTTTTCTATTACGGAGGAAGAATTGGTGGAGGGGGACAAGCATCTGAATCTGGAGGATCTGGCTCAGCTTCCTAATCCGAATCCCGACCTGAAGCCGATGCAGAAGCCGGTACCCATGCGTTTGCCGGGACTGGAAGAACCTCATTTCATGTACCGCAGGATTGCCCGTAAGGATTTGTTGCTGCATTATCCGTATCATAGTTTCGACCATTTTATTCATTTTCTGTACGAGGCGGTACACGATCCCATGTGTCGTGAGATTATGATTACCCAGTATCGTGTAGCAGAGCATTCGGAGGTGATTAATGCACTGATTGCAGCAGCACAGAATGGAAAACGGGTGACGGTTTTCGTGGAGCTGAAAGCACGTTTTGATGAAGAAAACAATCTGGCTACAGCCGAACTGATGCGTAAGGCGGGTATTCATATCATTTTCAGTATTCCGGGTTTGAAGGTTCATGCCAAGGTTGCATTGGTCTTGAGGTATAACAAACAGGGAGAACAGATTCGGAGTTATGCTTATGTGAGTACCGGTAATTTCAATGAGAAGACTGCCAAGATTTATTCAGACATTGCTTTGTATACTTGCAACAAGACGATTGTAGAAGATATGCATCATCTGTTTCGGGTTTTGCAGAAGGAAGAGGAGGAACCTCAGTTTCATCGTTTGCTTATTGCCCGGTTCAACTTGTTGCCCGAACTGAAGAAGCGGATACATCGCGAAATTGCTTTGGCTAAAAAGGGAAAGAAAGGTCGCATTGTACTTAAGATGAATGCACTGCAGGATATAGCCATGATAGATGAGCTGTATCGGGCCAGTGAGGCAGGAGTTGAGATTGATTTGATAGTAAGGGGAATCTGTTGTCTGGTTCCGGGTGAGGAATTCAGCCGTAATATACGGATTACACGTATTGTAGACAGTTTTCTGGAGCATGCACGTGTATGGTATTTTGGCAATGATGGCAATCCGTTGGTTTATATGGGTTCACCAGACTGGATGCGGAGGAACTTGTACCGGCGTATTGAGGCGGTAACTCCCGTGCTGGATAAGGATTTGAAACAGGAACTGATTGATATGCTTCGGATTCAGTTGAATGCCAACTGGAAGGCTTGTTGGGTAGACAGTCAGTTGAATAATCGGTTTAAACGTAACCCTGATGAGCCTAAGCGGCGTGCGCAATATGATTTTTATCAGTATCTGAAAACTAAGTTGCCTAAACGTTCAAGATAAAAAAAGCATCCTTTCTCTTTTCTGCATAGGATTATAGAAGAAAGAGAAAGGATGTTTTATAGTTTACATTACCAATGTATTCCAATCTGGATTAAGGCAATTGAAGTTTCTGTTTGACAAATTGTTTGATGAACTTCACTGTTTCGTCAATACCCAAAACAGAGGAGTCGATGCAAAGATGATAAGTGGCAGCTGCTCCCCAAGTCTTGTAACTGTAGTAGTTATAGTAAGAAGAACGCTTCTTGTCTGCTTTTTCCATTAATTCTTCTGCCTCTTCTTCACTGATGTGATGAAGTTTGGTCAAACGTTCGATACGGGCTTCAGGCGAAGCGGAAACAAAAACATTGACACAACGCGGATGGTCGCGCAGAATATAGTCCGCACAGCGTCCTACAAAAAGGCAGGACTGCTTTTCAGCCAAATGACGGATGACATCACTTTGTATCTTAAACAAAGAATCGTTGCTCAGATAAGAATTATAAGGATAAGCTCCTTCTGTTATAAAAGGAAAGCGTGTTCCAAACAGTCCTCCCAACAAGGTTTGTGAAGCTTTTTCATCGGCTTTTTCAAAGAACTCACGGCACAGACCACTTTCTTCGGAAGCGAGATTGATCAGTTCTTTGTCGTAAAAGGCAATACCCAAATCGTTTGCCAGTTTTTCTCCTATCTCTTTTCCGCCGCTACCCAACTGACGTCCAAGATTAATTACATAATGGTCATTCATAGTGTATGAGGTTTAGTTGTTTGTAACAAATATAGCGATTTTTCTTTGTTTATCTCTTCTGAATGGTAATATTCTTTTCTTTCTGTCCGGATTTTTATTCTGTCAGAAGAGTAAGGTCGGGTGCAATTCCAACATGAGGGTACGCTTCCAGTTCACTGCGGGTTGTAGCTCCATGTAAGACTCCCATGAAATCAACTCCGGCTGCTTGGGCTGTTTCTGCATCTACTGTACTGTCTCCTATATATAAAGTTTCTTCTTTTTGGACAGAGAGATGTTCGATAGCAAAAAGAAGTCCTTCGGGTGAAGGTTTGGGAGTCTTTACATCCTCTCCGCCTACTATAATATCAAGAAACTGAGCCGGGAGTTTCTGGGAAAGCAGTTCCATAATCCGATAGCGGTATTTGGTTGAGATAATGCCAATCCGGGCACCATCTTTCTTTAGTTGGGTAAGTACGGACAGGGTTTCCGGAAAAAGAAAGGTATTGACAGTCATATGCTGGTCGGCAGCTTTTACATATTCTTTTTTATAAGCTGCCAGTGTGTTGGCATCGGTAACTCCGGTCAGTATTGAAAAAGACTCTTCCAGAGTTTTTCCGATAGTACGTTTTATTTCTTCATCTGTAATACCAGTGTAACCATGAAGGTTGAGTACATGGCGGAAACAGAGCACAATACCTTTGGATGAATCGGCCAGTGTATAGTCAAAATCGAACAGGTAAGTAGTATAACGTTTCATATTCTTTCATGTTGTTTCGGCTGCAAAATTAATGTTTTTTGTCTGGTATGCGATAAATATTGATTTTTAATGGAAAAGTAACTGTTTGTACATCTTCCCGAAATATGGATTGTCGTATTTTGAGTAGTTTTTAAAAAGGAGCAATATTATGGAAGTTGTAAATGGAAAATATATGGTAGAGTGTACACCTTCGGGCGATTACTATGGTTATTTGATGGGATATGATCAGTGTTGTGCTTATGGTGAAACGGTAGAAGATGTAATAGAGCGTGTAGAATCTATGGCAGAAGATTTCTTTTGTGAAATATCTGCTGTGTATGAGTTGGAGGATATCGCCTGAAACACTTACTATCAATAGGGTAAATATAAAAAATATTATTTTAATATAGCATTATGAAAGCATTGTTTATTGTGCAGGGAGAGGGAAGAGGTCACCTTACCCAAGCTATTTCGTTAGAGAAACTGTTGCGTGATAACGGACATGAAGTCGTAGAGATTCTGGTTGGCAAGAGTGAAACACGTCGTTTGCCGGGCTTTTTCCATAGAAGCGTACACGCACCGGTCAAACAGTTTCTGAGTCCTAACTTCCTGCCGTCAAGAGCTAAAACATATATGAACTTGCCTCGCAGTGTTTTTTATAATATGCTTCGCTTGCCGGAATATGTGGAAAGCATGTGCTATATTAACCAGAGAATACAGGAAAGCGGTGCCGATATTGTAATCAATTTTTATGAATTACTTACTGGCTTGACTTATTTCTTCTTCCGCCCGTCTGTTCCGCAAATCTGTCTGGGACATCAGTATCTGTTCCTCCATAAAGATTTTGAATTACCTAAACAGAATCGTTGCAGTCTGTTTCTGATGAATGTGTTTAGCCGTTTGACTTCGTTGAGAGCAAAATGCAGACTGGCCCTGTCGTTCCGTTCTATGCCTAAAGATGGAAAGACACATGTCGTACCTCCACTGTTGAGAGAAGATGTCTTTACACAGGAAGTATCTTCCGGAAACTATATCCACGGATATATGCTGAATGTGGGCTTTGCCGAAAATGTGTGCCAATGGCATAACGAACATCCGGAAGTGCCTCTTCGCTTCTTTTGGGATAGCTGGGGGGAAGAACCGGTGAAGAAAGTCGATGATACCTTGTCTTTCTATCAGCTGGACGATGTGGAATTCTTACGTCAGATGGCAGGCTGTAAGGCTTATGCCAGCACAGCAGGTTTTGAATCGGTATGTGAAGCCATGTATTTGGGAAAACCTCTGTTGATGGTTCCGGCACATATTGAACAGGAATGTAATGCTTTTGATGCTGTAAAAAACGGAGCAGGTATTGTAAGTACGGATTTTAATTTGGATCATTTGCTGGCGTTTGCAGAGAACTACCGCCCTAATCCTGATTTTGTTCGTTGGGTTCAATCTTCACGTTATGTCATGTTGGACGAATTGGAACAGTTTATTCCTCAAAATCAGATACATCATATGTATATGGTAGAGGAATTTGTATAAATAATGAAAAAAACTTTTTATCTTTATGAGCCAGAAGATAAAAAGTTATGTTTTTTGACATAGTCTTGTAACATGGATTCTCTTTCTTTACAAAAAAATTGTATCATGGCTCAGAAAAAGAAAAAAGAAGATTATTATCTTGAGAGAGATATTAGTTGGATGTATTTTAATCGTCGTATCTTGCAGGAGGCTACACGTCCGCATGTGCCTTTGCTGGAACGTATGACATTCTTGGGGATTTACTCAAATAACCTCGATGAGTTTTTCCGTGTACGTATGGCTACTCAAAACCGCATTGCAGAATGTATGGACAGATCGGCAGTGCGTGAGCGTGAGCATGCTAAAAAACTGATTAAGCAAATCAGTAAACTGAATGCGCGATATGTAAAGGAGTATGAGGAAACTGTAGACCGTATTACGGAAGAACTTCGTAAAAACAATATTTATTTGGTTTCGGATAAGGAGGTCTCTCCGGAGCAGCTGGACTTTATACGTGCTTATTATAAAAAGAATCTTAGCGGATTGATGATTCCGGTATGGTTCTCTGCTGTGAAATTGCTCGACAGTGAGAATGATGAGAATATTTATCTTGCTGTGAAAGTAGCTGATGGTGACGACAAACGTTCGGTGGATTATGCATATATTGAACTACCGGTAAATGTATGTGGGCGTTTTGTGCGTTTGCCGGATTCGGATGGAAAGAGTTATCTGATGTATCTGGATGATGTAGCTCGCTGTTGTCTCCCATTGGTATTCGAAGGACTAGGGTATACAGACTTTGAAGCTTATGCCTTTAAGTTTACCCGCGATGCAGAGATGGAAATTGATAATGACTTGCGTTCGGGTACACTTCAGAAGATTTCGAAAGGTGTAAAGAGCCGCCGGCGTGGTGAACCTTTACGTGTACTTTATGATGGAAGTATGCCGAAAGATTTGCTGAAGCGTGTATTGAAGAAATTGGATTTGGACAGTCTGGATACAGTATTAAGCAGTGGACGTTATCAGAATCACAAAGACTTGATGGGATTTCCGGATTGCGGACATTCTGAATTAAAATATCCTGCCTGGCCGCCTGTGCTGAAGAAGGAATTGGATGGAGAAGAAAGTCTGCTGGAAAAGATTCGTCAGAAAGACCGCTTTATCCATGTTCCCTTCCATCATTTTGATTCTTTTATTCGTGTTTTGCAGGAAGCTGCCGTAAGTAAGCAGACTCATAGTATCAAGATTACTTTGTATCGTTTGGCAAAAGAGTCGAAGGTGGTAAAAGCCTTGATTGCTGCTGCCCGTAACGGAAAGAAGGTAACTGTGGTTATCGAATTGTTGGCTCGTTTTGATGAGGCTTCCAATATTACCTGGTCAAAGAAAATGCAGGATGCCGGTATTAAGGTAATTTTCGGTGTGGAAGGACTGAAGGTGCATTCTAAAATCACACATATCGGAATGAAAAAAGGACCGGATATTGCTTGTATCAGTACGGGTAATTTCCACGAAGGGAATGCACGTATGTACACAGACTGTGTGCTGATGACTGCTCTTCCTTCCTTGGTGAAAGAGGTGAATACTGTATTCGATTTTATAGAACGTCCGTATAGTCCTGTTCGCTTTAGAAATTTGCTTGTATCTCCTAATGAGATGAAGAAGAAGTTTGTTGCACTGATAAATGAGGAGATTAAGAATAAGAGGGCAGGAAAGCCGGCTTATATTAAAATAAAAATCAACCACATTACAGATCCGGTGATGGTAGAGAAACTCTATGAGGCTTCACAGGCTGGTGTCGATGTAGATTTGGTAGTTCGTGGAAACTGTTCTTTGATGACTGGTATTCATGGAGTGAGTGATCATATCAGAATTCATGGAATCATCGACCGTTATCTGGAGCATTCTCGTATCTTTGTATTTGCTGCCGGTGGTGATGAAAAAGTCTTCCTGGGATCTGCCGACTGGATGCCGCGTAATTTGGATCATCGTATTGAGGTGATAACTCCGGTATACGATCCGGTGATAAAGGGAGAAATGAAGCGTATCGTGGAATATGGACTGTTGGATAATGTGCAAGGTCGTATTGTAGATGGAACAGGAGAAAACCGCTTTTGGGAAGCTTCCGGAGAGTCGGATTTCCGTTCACAAGAGGCTTTGTATAAATATTATTTGGCAGAGAATGAGAAAATATAACTTTAAATAAAGTGGAAATGAAAACACAGGATAAAGATAAAGAGGAGAAAGCATTGAATTATGCTGCGATAGACATAGGTTCGAATGCTGTTCGGTTGTTGATAAAGCGAGTTGAGCGGGAAGGAGAACAACTTTGTTCGTTTAAGGAATTGCTGTTGCGTGTGCCCTTGCGCTTAGGATTTGACGTTTTTTCTAAAGGAGAAATATCAGAGAAGAAAGAGAAAAATATGGTCCGTTTAATGAAGTCGTATAGTAATCTGATGAAAATATACGATGTGCAGGATTATCGTGCTTGTGCAACTTCGGCTATGCGTGATGCCCGAAACGGAAAGGATATCATAAAAAGAATAGAAAAGAAAACTGGAATCCGGATAGAGATAATTGATGGGCAGGAGGAAGCTGGAATTATCTATAACAACCATCTGGAATATATGGAAGACCGTAAGGGTAATTATATTTACGTGGATGTAGGTGGAGGAAGTACGGAGATTAATTTCCTGTCGAAAGGGGAACTGATGTGTAGTCGTTCGTATAATATTGGTACAGTCCGTATTCTGAATAATGCTGTAAAAGATACGGAATGGGACAGATTGCGTCTGGATATGGAAGAACTTTCTCGTTCTTATCCTCAGATTAATATCATTGGTTCTGGTGGAAATATCAATAAACTGTATCGTTTGATAGAAAAGAAAGATAAAAAACAGAAAAGGATGTCGGTTGCATCATTACATCATTTGCACGATGCACTGAAAGCTTTGTCGGTAGAAGAAAGGATGGAACAGTATAGTTTGAAGCCCGACCGTGCAGACGTAATTGTACCTGCAGGGGATATATTCCTGACTATTGCTGATATTCTTCATTCTACTTATATTTATGTTCCTATTATTGGATTGTCGGATGGTATTATAGACTGTCTTTATCGTAAGAATAATCCTTCGGGAGTTGCTGAGTGATTCCTTGTTTAGCTGGACAGGAAATAAACTGATTGTGAAAAGTTGAACCAATGGTGCCGTAAATGGAATATACGGTCTTTGGCTCAACTTTTTGTTTTGTCTTTTTTAAAAGGTTGCTGATAAAAATTATAGCAGAATTCTTTGACTCTTTATTTGTGTAAAAGGAGCTTTTCAAGATGATATTTTACATAAAAAAAGGACGCACTGATTAGTACGTCCTTTATAATTATATAGTGGAAATAAATTATTTATCACCACGGATTGCTGCGATACCCGGAAGGATTTTACCTTCGATAGCTTCCAGCAAAGCACCACCACCAGTAGAGATGTATGATACCTGATCTGCCATACCGAACTTGTTGATACAAGCTACAGAGTCACCACCACCAATCAAAGAGAATGCACCTTCTTTAGTTGCTTCTGCGATAGCTTCTGCAATAGCTTTAGAACCAGCAGCGAAGTTATCCATTTCGAATACACCTGCAGGACCGTTCCACAAGATTGTCTTAGCACCCTTGATAGCAGCTTTGAATTCTTCCTGAGTCTTAGGACCTGCATCCAGACCCATCCATCCGTCAGGAATGTTCTTGTCGTCACAAACCTGAGTATTTGCATCGTTAGCAAATTTGTCAGCAGCAATACAGTCGCAACCCAAAACCAAGTTTACACCTTTAGCTTTAGCTTTAGCGATAATGTCAAGAGCCAACTGCAATTTGTCGTCTTCTACCAATGAGTTACCGATTTTTCCACCCTGAGCTTTAGCGAAAGTAAATGCCATACCACCGCACAAGATCAAGTTGTCTACTTTGTCCATCAAGTTTTCGATGATACCGATCTTAGTAGAAACTTTAGAACCACCCATGATAGCAGTAAACGGACGTTTGATATCTTTCAAAACGTTGTCAACAGCTTGTACTTCTTTTTCCATCAGGTAGCCCAACATTTTGTGGTCAGCATCGAAGTAGTCAGCGATAACAGCTGTAGAAGCATGTTTACGGTGAGCAGTACCAAATGCGTCCATTACGTAGCAGTCTGCGTAAGAAGCCAAAGTTTTAGCGAATTCTTTCTGAGAAGCTTTCATTGCTTTCTTAGCTTCTTCGTAAGCAGGATCTTCTTTTTCGATACCTACAGGCTTACCTTCTTCTTCAGGATAGAAACGCAAGTTTTCCAGCAACAGAACTTCACCCGGTTTCAAAGCAGCAGCAGCTTCTGAAGCTTTTGCACAATCTGGAGCAAACTTAACAGCTACACCCAAAGCAGCAGATACAGCGTCTACAATCTGGCTCAAAGAATATTTAGCGTTTACTTTGCCTTTAGGTTTACCCATGTGTGACATGATAATCAAAGCGCCACCATCAGCCAAAACTTTTTTCAAAGTAGGCAGTGCACCGCGGATACGAGTATCGTCAGTAATTTTACCTTCTTCGTTCAAAGGAACATTGAAGTCCACACGAACGATTGCCTTTTTACCGGCAAAGTTGAATTTGTCAATAGTCATCATAATCTCTATATTTTATTGTTTAAAATAATTCCGTATTTTATCTTATCAGTTGCAGCGCAAAGTTAAGAAAAAAATGGAAGAGCCGTAAAAAGCAACGTATTATTTTCTTCGGATGTGTTATTTTCTGCTAAAAACATATCTTCTGTTTTGTCTTGCTTTGTATTGGCAGCATAATACTTTTGCTATAAATTTTTTATTTTATATAATGTTTATAATTGAAAACAGGCTCAAAACGATTGGATAATGGGGCGAAAATTGGATTTATTTTGTTCTCTTCTGACAATTTGTAATTGTTTCGTAATATAAATATGAGTTAAAAAACTTATATTTGCATTGAATTTGAATAACAAAGAACTGAAACTAGATTATTGTTGGTGCTAATAAATTATAATGTGTTAATTATAAGAACTTTCAAGAGGAAGCCGTTTCTAAAGTATTAAACTTATTTCACTTTATGAGAATGTATTGTTAATAGGATAAGCTATTAACATAAAGCTGTTAAATATCTGATTTGCTTAATTATAAATATGATATTATTATATAATTTTACTATATTTGTCTATAAACATATTTAAATTTCATTAAACATTTAGAGAGACGTATGAAAAAACATCTGAAACATTTCCTTTTGTTTGCAGTGCTTACTGTATGTAGTATTGCAACAGCTGTAGCTCAGGCTACATTGAAAGGTAGGGTCGTAGATGCTGATAACAGTGAGCCATTGATTGGTGCTACTGTATCTGTTAGTGGAACTTCTTTAGGTACTATTACCGATGTAGACGGTAATTTTTCTTTCGAAGTAAAAGGCTCGAAAGCTACTTTGGTTTTTAGCTATGTAGGTTACAATGAAGTACGTCGAGAGGTAAAACTCTCGGGAAAAACGGTGGATCTGGGAGAGATTGCCATGAAACCGGATGCCATTGGCTTGGATGAAGTAAGTGTCATTGCTTCCATTATCAAGAGTGACCGTCAAACACCTATTCCTATTTCAAATGTGAAATTGGCTACAATTGAAGAGAAGGTAGGTAACTTGGAGTTCCCTGAATTGCTGAAGTCTACTCCGTCTGTATACGTAACTCGTGAAAGTGGAGGTTATGGTGACTCACGTATCAATATGCGTGGTTTCGATTCTTCAAATTTAGGTATTTTGATTAATGGTGTACCTATCAATGGTATGGAAAACGGTAAAGTTTACTGGTCAAACTGGTCTGGTTTGTCTGATGTTAGCCAATTCATTCAGGTACAGCGTGGTCTGGGAGCTTCTGCTTTGGGTATTTCTTCTGTAGGAGGTACCATGAACATGGTAACTAAGAGTACAGAAGCAAAACGTGGAGGTTCTGCTTATGTTGGTATTGGTAATGATGGCTATCGCAAGTATTCAGTTTCATTGTCTACCGGTTTGATGGATAATGGTTGGGCTGTTACTTTGATGGGAGCTTTGAATACTGGTGATGGTTATGTAAAAGGAACAAATTATGAAGGATGGACTTATTTTGGAAATATCTCGAAAGTAATCAATGCTCATCATAAATTGTCTCTTACTGCATTTGGTGCTCCTCAGTGGCATAATCAGCGTAGCACTATGCATAAGATTGAAGACTATAAAAACAGTCCCGACGGCGGTCGATTTAATAATGGTTACGGATATATTAATGGTGAACTGACAGGTAGTGGATATGGTTATAATTTCTACCACAAACCTCAGATTTCATTGAACCATTACTGGACTATTGATGAAAATTCTTCTTTGTCTACTTCTTTGTACGCATCAATTGCTACTGGTGGTGGACGTCGTGTTCGCGGTAATCATAGCGACTGGTTGACCATTAATTATAATACAGGTCGTCCGGAAGAAGAAGCGATGATGACAGCTAATGGACTGATTGATTACGATTCGGCTATGAAGGCTAATGCTGAATCTGAAAATGGTTCTCAGGCTATCTTTACCAATGCCATTAACGACCATAAGTGGTATGGAATATTGAGTTCTTATAAGAATCGCTTTACTGAGCATTTTACTTTCACCGGTGGTTTCGACGGACGTTACTATAGAGGTTATCACGCTGAAAAGATTGATAATTTGCTGGGTGGAGAATATTATTATCCGGGAAGTAAGGCTTTGGATTTCCAGTCACCTAACCAGAAACTGAAAGAAGGTGATTATGTACAGTATTATAGCATAGGTGAAATTGTTTGGGCAGGTTTGTTTGCTCAGGCAGAATATTCTGTAGAAAAATGGTCTGCTTTCGCTTCTGCTTCATTGACTGAAGAAGCTTATCGTTATCACGATCGTGGTGGAAAGCCTATTGACGGAAAGAAAATCTCAGACTTCTATCACTTCTTGCCTTGGAGTGTGAAAGGTGGATTTAACTATAAGTTTACAGAAAATCATAATGCATTCTTTAATGCTGGTTACTTTACACGTGCTCCATTCTTCAATTCTGTATTCCCCAATAATACCATTGAAGCAAATGCAGATGCTCCGTACGAAAAGATTATGACTTTCGAGTTAGGTTATGGTTTCAGCACTGAAAATTTCAACTTGGCTTTAAACGGTTATTATACTCGTTGGAACGATAAGAGTTTACGCCGACAGATTACAGCTGGTGAATCTGCTAATATTACCGGTTTGGATGCCGTACATATGGGAGTTGAATTGGAAGCTACTTACAAACCGGTACAGAACCTGGAACTGAAAGGTATGTTCTCTTATGGTGACTGGAGATGGGCTGATGATGTAAGCTTTACTTTATACGATGATATGGATAAGCCTATAGGTACTTACAATGCATATGTAAAAGATGTACATGTAGGAAATTCTGCACAGATGACAGGTGCCTTATCTGCATCTTGGGAAATGTTCAAAGGATTTAAGTTGAATGTCGATTATAACTATGCTGGTAAGAACTACGCTGATTTCGATCCGGCAAACCGTACCAGTAAATCTGATGCAGGTATAGACGCATGGCAGTTGCCTGATTTCTATACAATCGATTTGGGCTTGAGCTATCGCTTTGAATTATGCAAGGGCTTGAAAGCTGTAGTATATAGTAATGTGTACAACGTAACAAATACATGCTATATTGCTGATGCCAAAGATGGAGCAAACCATAACTGGGATACAGCATTGGTATATTACGGATTTGGTACTACTTGGTCAACCGGTTTTAAAGTAATGTTTTAATCGATAAAAGAATGATTAATATGAAATTCAAATATAATTTAATTGCTATGTCGTTATTGGGAACCATGATGGTTTCGTGCGATCCCTTAGGCGACATTTATCAGGAAATAGATGCTCAGGGTTCTGATGTAACCAAAAGCAAAGAAGAATATGTCTTGACAAAGGCCGATTATGAAAGCATCGCAAAAGCAGCGTTGGCTGATGCAGGAGAAGATGAAACCAATAAGGCTTTGGCTAATAAGGTAAAGACTGATTTGGCTTTGAACTCGTTTGCTACTGCAGATAAGTATGTGCCTGCTATATTGAAATTTTTATATCCTTCGTGGGGAGAAGGTTCTACTGTAGGGGTTACATATAATTTCCAGGAAGAAATTTCAGAGGAAGTAAAACAGTTTGCTAATGTTGCTATCTATGAGTTGACAGACGATGACTATGCAAAAGTTTGGGGTGAAGAAGAAACAATGTCTTTCCTGAGTCCTAAACATGCTCCCGAAACAGTATTACCGGAAGTGCTGAAGGCTAGTATGTCGGATGCTTCTGCAGGTAGTTTTGTTGCAGTAGACTATAAGTACGATGAAAAGGATCCGGAATACGTACAGGGTCAAGACTTGTTCTCTGAAGATTTCAATTCATTGGAAAATGATGCTTATGTAGATGCATTGCCAGGCTGGAAAGATTTAATTGTGGAAGGTACAAAAGGATGGCAGGCTAATGTATACAAGGAAGACGGATGTTTCGAACTGTCAGCTTATAAAGCTGGTGGTAAATTGGACCGTTGTTTGGTTACTCCTGCTGTAGCTATTACAAATGCTGATGCCGGTTTTACTTTCGACTTGGCGATGGGATATTACAAAGGCGATTGTTTGTCTGTTTATGTATCGGATTCATATGATGGTGGAGATGTTTTCTCTGAAGCCAACTGGACAGAAATTACTTCATCTTTGAATTTTCCGGAAGGAAATTCTGGTGGATATACAGATGAAGCAAATGTGGGAACTTACTCGTTGGCTGCATACAATGGAAAGACCGTTTATTTTGCATTCCGTTATCGTGGCGAAGACGGTGTAGCAACTACTACCATACAGATTGACAATGTAAAAGTGACTACATCACGCATGTCTGAAACAAACGAAAAACCATACAATGCGTTGTATCAGTTCGATGGCGCTCAGTGGAAAGCTTATAAGGGTAGTGAGGCTATATTGGTAGCTCCGGCAGATTATGATGCGATGGGTGCTCCGGGTTCTCACGACAATTTCAGCTCTTCTGATAAGCCTGAAAACTATTTGCCACAATTCCTGGCAGGTAAATATCCTTATGCACAGCAAGGCGATAGCAAGGTAGTTCTTTATAAATATTATGACAGTACCAATAAGACTACCACTATGATTGGCGACGAATATAAGTACGATACTGCTTGGACACTTAATAAGAACATTGTGACCAAGAGCAAGGAGACTTATATCGTGGTAAGTGGCCAGTGGATTTTTAGCCCGATTGTAAATGTGTCAATGACCAAAGATGACTATCAGATTCTGGTAGACTGGGTGGCAGAAAATCATCCGGGATACATTGATGCTAAATACAAAGACTCTGAATATTGGTTTGGTGCCAGTGTAAACTATTCAAACTTCAACGTTAGTTTGCCGAAACGTCGTTCTAACGACCCAGATGGTGTACTGACAGACAAGAGTGACGAAGAGGCTGAAGTATACCTTGCAAACATGGTTGCTGAAGGTGCCAAGAAGCTTTTGGAATTGAAATATCCGAATGCTGATGCTCAAATGAACGGAGCCGATGTACACTATGTTGTATCAACCACTGTATACGATGGCGGTTACTTCGTTTATACATTCAAGTTCAAGAGCTTGGGTGGAGGTCAGTTTGAACAGGCCGGTGAACCGGAGATTTCAAGTAAATAATATTAGTTTATAGTTTTGGAAAATCCCTGTCCGAAGAGTGATATTTCACTTCCGGATAGGGATTTTTTTTGTGGTATGGTATAAAACAACGATGCTTGTATCGTTGGTTTCCGATACAAGCATCGTTGTGGTTCGTTACTAATAACGTGAATACACGATACAAGTAACGTTTTTTATATCACATGTAGCTTATTTCATTATAAACTTCACTGCTGCCCAGTTGTTCTTTTCGCGGTGATGTACAAATTCCAAGCCCAAACTTTCTGCTTTTTCTCTCAGAACAGGTATATCTTCAACGTAGAATCCGCTTATGTAAATCTCCGAACCACTATGCATGCAGTTTGTATAAGCTGCCATATCGTTCATCAGAATGTTGCGGTTGATATTGGCAATAATCACATCGAATGGTTGGCGTCCTTCAAGTAAGGAAGCATCCCCCAGCTCTACTGTAATATTATGAATGTTGTTCAGTGCAATGTTGTCACGTGAGTTGTTTACACACCAGTCGTCAATATCGATGGCTGTTACCGGGTCGGCGCCACGCATACTTGCCAGAATGGCAAGAATGGATGTACCACATCCCATGTCAAGGACAGATTTACCTTTCAGATCCGCATCCAGCAGTTCGCCTAAAATGGAACTGGTTGTTTCGTGATGTCCGGTACCGAAAGCCATCTGAGGATTGATTACAATATCATATTCAGCTTTCGGATAATCTTTATGGAACGTGCTGTGTATTACACAACGGTTGTCTATTACTATAGGCTGGAAAAAGTTCTTTTCCCATTCTTCGTTCCAGTCTTTATCTTCCGGTTCAAAAATACTGTAAGTTATATTTGTGTCGGGCAGGGGGAAGTCGGCCAATACATTTTTTAGTGCCTCTTCATCGAAAAGGCTTTGCTGAATATATGCCTGTATACCTCCTTCACATTCTACAAAACTTTCAAAGCCTATCTCCGCAATCAGGGCAGATAGCACATCCGTAACAATTTCATTGCAAGGCTGTGCAGTAAAAGTAATTTCAAAGTATTTCATATATAGGAATCTTTAATTTCTACAAATATAAGTAAAATAGGAAAAACCTGAGGCCGAAATTGCGTATTTCCACTTGCAGGAAGAAAATATCTGTTTATTTTTGTAAGTAAGAACAATTGGATAAAGAAGAAAATTTAAAAATAAGACGCCTATGAAAGGACGATTTATTACTTTATTGCTGATTGCCGTCTTACCGGCGTTGGCTATGGCGCAGAGTCATGATGACTTGTACTTTGTTCCTAAGAAGAAAAAGAAAGTAGAACAAAAAGAGGAGGTAAAGAAAGTGCAAAGCACAGATACTGTGGCTATGTATGCAGCAACCACTCCTACAAAGATAGTGGTAAAAGATGTGACCGGACAAGTGAGGGATGTAGATGAGTATAATCGTCGGTATACTTCACGCGACAATACCTTTTCGGTAGAAAATGATACACTCTACATAGAGGAAAAACCTTACAGCGAACGTGGAGAGTGGGTGAATGGATTTGAAGGTTCGCAGGACGATTATGAATATGCCATGCGTATCGTACGTTTCCGGAGTCCCCGTTATGCTATTCCTGTAAGCAGTCCGTTGTATTGGGAAGTAGTTTCGGGAGTTTACCCGTCATGGGATTGGAATGTATACGATGACGGAATGTATGCTTATGTATTTCCTACCTACAGCAATCCGATGTGGTGGAACTGGCGTTGGAACTGGGGATTCTACGGACCAAGTTGGGGATTCGGGTTCTATGGACCTAACTGGAGTTTCGGATGGGGTTCACCCTGGTATAGCAGCTGGTATTCTCCATATTGGTATAGCGGATATTGGGGTGGTTACTGGGGACCAGGTTATTGGGGACCGGGATGGCATCATCGCCATCACTATCCTTATCATGGCTGGGCTGGTCCTTCTTATAATTACAATAACCGTCGCGAAAGTGTACGCTATGCTCGCCCTTCTTCTTCCTCATACCGTCGGGCTCTTGATAATAGAGGACGTACTGGAGGACGTGTGGTGGCTGGAAGCCGCGATGCAAACACATCGGTACGCAGCAATGGGGTACGTGTAGGCAGAGATAATGCAGTATATACTCGTCCAAGTACTGGAGGTAACAGAGTAGGAAACAGTTATACCCGTCCTACTACCACTCGTCCTACTACTACCACTCGTCCTGCATCGAACAGTAACTCTTACCGCAATACCAATGCATACGAACGTATGCGTAATTCTGGCTCAAACCGAAGTTACAGTAGTGGTTCAAGCCGCGGAAACTACTCTTCCGGAGGTGCTTCCGGTGGGGGTGGAAACGTACGTAGCGGCTCACATAGAAGATAATAAAAATAGAAATGGATATGAAAAATATAAAGACTATAGCAACTGCTTCTCTGTTGTTGTCATTCATAGGGGCAACGGCACAGACACCCTATGATGCAGCTCGTTTTAGTGGTAATGAACTGAATGGAACAGCCCGTTTTGTGGGAATGGGAGGTGCCATGAGTGCATTGGGGGCAGATATCTCTGTGATTGGTTCGAATCCGGCTGGTATCGGTCTGTTCAGAGGGCATGATTTTACGGCTTCCTTCGGATTTAATGCAACGAAGACTGCAAGCGATTTCGGAGGAACTACAATGAACGAAAAACGCAACCGTGCTTCGTTCGACCAGATTGGGTTTGTATATACCAGTAAGATAGGAAACCGTACCAAACTGCGTTATGTAAACTTTGGGTTCAATTATCATAAGAGTAAAAACTTTAACCGGCAGTTTGCTTCGGGAGGTATGTTGGGGGGAATCTCACAAACCGGACAGATGGCTAATATGATAAATGCCTGGATAGATGGTCCATCTACCTTGGATAAGCAAATTGGTGATATATACAATTACGGAATAGAAGATGGTCTTACCAATCCATATCATCCTACTCAGTCTCCCTATCCATATTTGGGTGTGATGGGAGTACGCAGCGAGCTGGTTTATGTAAATAAAGACGATCCTACCCAATTGATGTATATGAATGGGCATGCCAACGGATACCGCAGCGTGGAAGAAGGCGGCATCAGTGATTACGATTTCAATGTATCTTTCAATGTAGAAGACCGCATGTATTTCGGGGCTACGATTGGTGTACACGATGTCAGTTACCGTCGTTCTTCTTACTATACAGAGGATGTATACAATAATAGTTCGAGTGGTTTTTATGAAATCAATAACTTGTTTAGTACAGATGGTACGGGATTTGACTTTAAATTTGGAGCGATATTTCGTCCTTTTGAAGAATCGCCTTTCCGTTTTGGAATAGCTGTTCATACACCAATCTGGTATGCACTGACCGATATTTATTCTTCTAATATGTATACGTATTTGGAGGATAAAAATACGCAAAAAGTACTTGTCGATTTTAAGGAATCTCCTCAATATTATACCGATGGAGATGTACTTCGCGACTATCAGATGGTGACTCCATGGCGTTTCAATGTAAGTATGGGTACAGTCGTGGCCGGAAACATTGCATTAGGAGCCGAATATGAATTTATGAATTATGCTTCTGCCAAGTTGAAATATTCTGACGGTTACGATATGGAAGAACAAAACAGCTATGCAAAGGACGATTTGAAGGGGGTACATACTGTACGTGTAGGAGCAGAAGCTCGTATTTTACCTTCATTAAGCGTACGTGCCGGATATAATTTCAGTTCTTCTGTTTTTAAAGAATCTGCTTATAAAGCTTTGGGGGCAAGTGATATGCGTACCGATACGGAGTATTTTAACGACTTTGGCCGTAATACGGTTACTGTAGGACTTGGATATCGCGGCAACCGCTTTTATGCCGATCTGGCTTATAAATATGATATGTATAAATCCGATTTCTATGCATTCAGTGATACTTCGCTGACTGCAACAAAGGTAGACAATAAACGCCATCAGTTGCTGATGACATTGGGAGTACATTTCTGATTCTTACTGTCTGATAAAAAGTAGAAAAGAGATATTTCTGTTTAGGGCTGGCTTTGTAAAAACGAAGTCAGCCCTAATTTTATGTTTTGACGGCTTTATCGGAAAAGCATTGTTCTTGTTTCTGTTGTATGAGGGTATTGTAGCGTATTACAACATAGAATGTGGTGTAACCGGCGTCGTCGTTTATACAGTCAGCGTCGCCGGTTGTATAGTTAGCGACGCCGATTATGCAGCCGACGTCGTCGGATATAGAAAAAGACAGATAGAAGGGAACGGTTTTATTGGTGGCGTGAGATTTTGGTTTGGAGAAGAGCAACTGTATATCGTGGTAAAGTTCTATTTTTCTCTGTATTCCCTTCGTTTCCAGAAGTTGAATCCGGCATAGATGCGCAAGCTGCCAAAGGAGTTGGTCATGGCAAAGCGGGTACGGCGGTAGTCGTATGTATTGACAATGAGTGAAGCTCCTACATAATATTTGCTGTTGTTCCAGGTAATACCGGCACGGGTTATTAAATCGAAGTTCAAATCCTTCATCCATCCGGTCCAGCTGTCATCCAGATTGGCAGGTTTTCCGTTTATCTTAGCCCGTTTGTAAGAAATTGCCGGCATGAGAGAAACATTCAGCAGACAGTTTTTTGCAAATACCCAGTTATATCCATATCCTGCACTTAAATTGTAGTCGTGGTATTGCAGCCGGTTAAAGATAAGAGAAGGTGCTATGTGGGTAATCATTTCTTCCGGAAGCTGGGTATAATCGAACGAAATCTGGTGATGTGAATATGAAAATCCGGCCATAAACGAGCCGCAACTGCGGCGTTGGTTGGTAGACTGGCTGTATGCTGCCGGATAGGAAAAATGCTTGTTGTTGAATATCCAGTATGTATTGAGTCCTATAATTTTACTTTGAAATCCTCCAAAGTCTTGTCCGATGTAGTCGGAAGGAATATCGAAATTGGAGTAAGAAGTAATGTGAAAGTCGTTTCCTGTTTTTCGGTAGTAAAGGTCCAGTCCTATGCGCGAACTGTACAGGTTGAAGACGTATTCTTCCTTCGATTTTCCGTTTTTATTCTTTTTTATTAAATCCGGGATACTGAATGAAAATCCTAAAAAGATCCATCTCCAGCCAAAATATGCTCCGATTTTAGGGGTCGCATTAGGGGCGAAACTGATGCTTTGTTTACCGTCTCCTATATCGCCTTTCAGACTGTACCGTTCGTGCCAGAAACTTTGTTCCACCATGAATGTCAGGTTGTATTTATTGGGCGAAATATAGGTTGTATCTGTTTCGCTGAATGTTTTTTCGAGCCATTGTGCAAAACTCTTCCGTTTCTCTGTCTGAGCATGAAGGCTTTGACAGAGAAACAGAAAAATTCCAATGTATCGGAAAAACAGTTTCATGTTTTACAGTTTATTCAAAATACGGTCCATTACCCAGTTGGTAGGAGTCGCACTGATACCGTCGCAAGTGCAGATGGCTTTTCCTTGCAGATGTTCTACTACTGCTTTGATAAGCGGAAGCTGTACATGCGGTGGGTTGGGAGGAAGAATTTCTTCCCTTCCTCGCTGGGTATGTAGTGCTATTGGTTCGTAGGTAAATACCGAGAAACAAATCATACCTTTGTCTCCTATGATTTCAATTCTGTCTTCTTTGGCCGAATCATGAGCTACAAAGCACCATGAACCGGAACCGGGCAATCCGGATTCAAACTTGAAACAGGCGCTGATGGTATCTTCTGCAGGATACAATCCGCCACGGTTGCTTTTATAACCCTCGGCTTCGAGAATACAGCCGAACATATCCTGCAGCATATCCAGCTGGTGTGGGGCTAAATCGTAAAAGTAACCTCCTCCGGCAATATCTGGTTGTACACGCCAGGGCAGGTTGGTACTGTTGTAGTCGAGGTTGCGCGGAGGTTGGGCAAAGCGAATCTGAATATTGATTACATTGCCTATTTCTCCACTTTCCACCAGTTCACGTACTTTCTGGAAGTAAGGGAGGTAGCGTCGGTAATAGGCTACAAAGCAAGGTACACCTGTTTCTTTCGAAATACGGTTGATGCGTGCACAGTCTTCGTAGCTGGCAGCCATCGGTTTTTCTATATATACCGGTTTTCCTGCTTTCATGGCCATAATGGCAAAAGTTGCATGAGAGGAGGGAGGGGTAGCGATATAAATGGCATTTACATCTTCGTCGCCTATCAGTTCCTGTGCATCGGTATACCAGCGGGGAATATTGTGCCGGCGTGCATATGATTTTACTTTTTCTTCATCACGACTCATCACAGCCACTACTTTGGAACCCTCAATCATGTTGAAGGCTGGGCCGCTTTTTTTCTCGGTTACTTCACCACATCCGATGAATCCCCAATTGACGGTTTTCAGACTTATCATAGTAACAAGAATGTTTAATGAAAATACTTTTTGTAAAGCTTTTGGTACTCTTTAGTTTCCATATAGCTGTTCAGCCAACTGTTTAAACTGTCGAGTAAGACGGGAGAATGTTTGTTTACTCCCCAGGCATAAAATTGAGTAAAACTGATGTAGGTGCTGATGTCGAGGTTCGGAAAATCGGCAAGCGCACTTTTCGCAATGTTTTCATCGCATACGGCATAATCGATGTCGCCTTCGGAGACCATAGCCAGCAGTTGTTCTGCACCGTAGAGTTCAACCTCTTCTATGTAGATTGTGTCGGCTATTTCTTCCATCAGGTTGTGAATGCGAAGCAAAGCCGGAGAGTTTTTGATTACGTGCAAAGTCTTGTGTGCCAGTTCCAGTTGGTTGTCTATATACAGACTGTCTGTTTCTTTCTTCCGTTGTACTAGCACTTGTTTGCTTAGTATCAGTGTTTGGGTAAAAAGCAGGGAGTCTTTTGACTGGGTATTGACTAATGTACCTGTGGCAAGTAGATCGTATTTCCCTTCAAGTATGCCTTGCAATCTTTTTTCAAAGCTCATTTCGGGAGTAATCTCCAACTTTATGCCTTTGTCTTGTGCAAAGGCATGAAGCAGTGCATAGTCAAATCCTTCTATCGTATCGTTTATAATATGATAGCTTACCGAATTATATTCTGTAACGGCACGGAGTACACCTTCTTTTATAATTTCTGCATAATCTCGTGGGGCTGGAGAATTTTCTTTTCTTTCTTTACGCGTACCCAGCAAGATAATACATATTGAGATGGTTATACCTATCAGGATATATTTCAGTAATTTTTTGTTCATAGTACATACTGCTTAGTCGAAGAAATTCCATGAAAGTCCAAATTTGAGTGAACGCGGATTTAATGGGTAATGAGGAGCTGTGAAATAGCCTCCACCCATATCTCCTTGTATCAAATTGTACATATTCAGGAAAATACGTGTACGCTTCAAGTGCAGGTTCAAATAGGCATTCACCAAAGGATATCCACCCACTTTATAGCGTGTTTCCGGATTTTGCAGATAGAACTGTCCGATTGCCGGAGCATAATCGGGTGCGTAGTATTTAGTGAAATAGCGTACATCGGCACCCAATTCTACCTTTAATACCTTTTTGGCAAGACCAAAACGGAGGTAAAGGTTATGGTACAGTGACAGGTCGGGTAAAGGGAGTACGTTTTGGTTGCTCGATTTCTGATAAGTAATTTCATTGTCGAGATGCAGGATACCCCATTTGAAGTCTTGGCGTAAGCTGGCACTAAGAATCTGAATATTTCCAGAGTGCTGACGGACAGCCAAGTCATTTTTGTATGTCACGGTTTCTTTCTCTTCAGTGGTTGCTGTATATTTTACTGATGTGTTGTCTAAATAGGTATAGTTGGTGATGTTTTCTACACCTGCACGTAACTGGGTTTTCCAGTGGTCTATGCTAAGTTTACCTTCAATACGTGTACGCATAATCTTCGACAAATCCTGATCCCACCAATAGTGTTTGGAGTGGAAGTGTCGGTAGTAGAATACCGGATTCAGATTTTTGATATAGGCATTGGCTTCCAGGCGTACTGTATCATTGAACAATCGGAAATTCAAGTCTCCGGTTCCTTCTATCTGGAATTGTCCTATATCTTCACCCAATAAAGCTACTTCACCGGTTACATTGTAATGAAGTGTCTTTCCTTGCTCTTTTATTAATTGTCCTCCTACAGATACGACATTTTCCACGTAATCGGTTTGAATACGCTGTCCGGGATTGTCTGCTATGGTATCTGTCATGGTAAAACGACGGTATTCGTGACTTACGAAGGCTGTTAGTCCGGCTTTTGCCCATTTATTGAAGCCTTCTAGAAGTGACAATCCTAATGTGTTTTTTACAATCAGCTGTTTGGTGATATCTGTGTTGTCCGGGCTGAGGAAGTTGTTTTCAAAATACGACTGATTTTTAGTTTCGTCTTGAGAAATGTATTTACGACGATTCATGTCCACCTTCAATGTATGTATGAAGCTGGTTACAGGCACAAAAATCTCAGTGTTGATTGTATCGTTCTTATCTGGATTGTCACGGTAGAACCCAAGGTTGTAGCGGTGAGTTAAAAAGCCATGATATCCTGTGTTGTGGTTCCAGATACTTTCAAAATTGACCGGAATTTCTGAAGCATCAAGTTTTTGGCCATCTCCAATCTGTTCCGGCTTGGTGATGTAATGGTCGTCTGTAATACCACCGTTTTCTGCCACTTTCAGGTTGTCGTTGATGAAACTGAAGTGCATATTATACTTGTCTCCTCTATAATATGCAAAAAGATTTCCGTTGAAGAGAGCTGTAGACTGGTGTTGGTATTTGCCTCGTCCGTACGTATAGTCGATATTAAAGCCGAATCCCAAACGTTTGTTGGCATTGACTGCAAAATAAGCTTTGAAACGTTCTTCACCATATTCTCCACCTCCTTGCTTGTAGTAGGTCAGATTGGAGAAAGGAGATTTGGTATTTGTATATACTACATCTTGTGGAGTCCGTACGGTAAAGTCATACGGATCGGTAAAGAACAGTTGGCTGGGGTCTTTACGTTCAAAAAAGACATGAGAGATGCGTGGAGAACCTAGGTTTCCTAAGTATGTGTAATGTCCTGTTGGACCTCCAGTATCGTTTGTATTCTGGAAGTTATACAACAAAGTATCTACCGGAACTTCTGTGATGATTCCGAATCGCTCGTCAATAGTCCACGAAGAAAGTCCGATAGGTATAGTGCTGGCATCAATCACAGCTGTGGTATCTATAGGATTTCCGTTACGGTCATATAGATTTCCGTCCATGCCTGAAGCAGAACTACCAAACTGACTGGATTGGTTTTGGACAGGAACTTGTGCGGCAATTTTTCCGCTAATCAATATCAATAGGGTTATAAAAAGTATCTTCCTCATAATGTTGACAAAGATACAATATAAAAATGAAAAGAAATAGGTGAATAGCAGAGTAATAATATAAAAAAACAAATGAAACTGAAAGAGAAGAGATGTAGTTGTTGTGTCGTAGACAAAATAATTGTATTTTATTTATGAAAAAACACAAAGAGTGAGCAGGAGAGAAGATAAGGAGGATAGAATGATGTGTGTGCTTTTTAAAAGAAAAGTGGCCGTTTCCTCACTCTTATGTGATGATAAAACGGTCACTTTTCTAATGATTGTATAAAGTCTTTTTACACTTCTTTGATGATATCCATACCAATGTGAATGGCTTCTTCATTCATCGGAATCAGATGATGATGACGTTCCGGTAAGGTTTTATGTAATGCTTTGATTACACTTTCAATAGATACTACTGGACGTATCTTCAGTAATCCGCCTAACACAATCATATTGAATGTTTTGGCCATTTTACGTTCATTGGCTTCATCCATGGCGTCAATGCGGTATACATGGATATCTTTACGGGTAGGAGGATTGATAATACCGTATCCGTCGTAGATCAGTACTCCGCCTGGTTTAACCTTGTCTTCAAACTTGGCCAGTGAAGGCTGGTTCAAGATAATGGCAGTATCATATTTACTGAGGATAGGAGAGGAGATGCGTTCATCACTTACGATGACTGTTACATTGGCGGTTCCGCCTCGTTGTTCAGGGCCGTAAGCAGGCATCCAGGTTACTTCTTTGTTTTCCATCAGTCCGGAGTATGCCAGTATCTTTCCCATCGACAAGACTCCTTGTCCTCCGAAGCCGGCTATGATAATTTCTTCTTTCATACTTCTTGATTTTTTAGGTTATGTTCTTGGCGCGTCTATGTCAAATACAAGTTTACAGAGTTGTATCTTTCAAGTCGCCCAATGGATAGAATGGGAACATATTTGCTTCCATCCATTTATTGGCTGCATCCGGAGTCATCTTCCATCCTGAGTTACAAGTTGAAACGATTTCTACCAAGTTAGAGCCTTTGCCTTGCATGGAGTTTTCGAAGGCTTTGCGAATGGCTTTTTTGGCTTTTCGGATAGCAGCAACTGTATGGACAGACTGGCGGGTAACATAGCAGGTTCCTTCTAATGTGGCAGCAATTTCTGTCATTTTCAACGGATAACCATGAATTTCAGGAATACGTCCGTAAGGGCAAGTCGCAGTCTTCATACCTAATAGTGTAGTAGGAGCCATCTGTCCACCGGTCATTCCGTAGATTGCATTGTTGATGAAAATGATGGTGATGTTTTCTCCACGGTTCAGTGCATGAATCGTTTCTGCTGTACCGATACAGGCCAAGTCACCGTCTCCCTGATAAGTGAAGACAAGGCGGTCCGGCCACAGACGTTTGATGGCAGAAGCTAAAGCTGGTGCACGTCCGTGAGCTGCTTCCTGACAGTCGATATCCAAGTAGTTATACATAAATACGGCACAACCTACAGGACTGATACCTACAGTTTTGTCGGCCATACCCATTTCTTCAATTACTTCGGCTATAAGTTTGTGTACTACGCCGTGGCTACATCCCGGGCAGTAGTGCATGGGATTATCGTTTAACAAGCGAGGCTTCTGGTAAACCAGATTCTCGGGTTTCATTATTTCTTCTTTTGTCATACTTTTACCTCCTGAGTTATCGTAGTAAGAAACGGAGTACAAATTCCATCATTTTTAGGAATAAAGAAGCACCGCATACGTAGAAAAAGATGCTTTTGTCGTCTCCCAAGGAAAAATAGAGTATAATGGAAGCAACTGCTCCAATCATGAACAAGATGTTCAAAATGTTTCTGATTTTGTCGATGTTGTTCATGGGTCTTACTTGTTAATGAATTTTTCTTTTAGTGCATCGATTACTTCATCCGGATCGGGTACAATACCACCCAAACGTCCGAAGTGTGCAACCGGAACATTGCATCTTACAGCCAGTTCTACATCTTCAATCATCTGTCCACTGTTCAATTCTACTACAAGAATTCCTTTCACCTGTTTGCTTCTTTCTTGCAGTGCTTTGCTTGGGAATGGCCAAAGAGTGATGGGACGGAAAAGACCTACTTTGATACCTTCTTCACGAGCGTGTTCCATAGACTTCTGCGCAATACGGGCACATGAACCAAAAGCCACAATCAGGTATTCGGCATCTTCGCAGTTCAATTCTTCGTAGCGAACCTCATTAGCTTCGATAGCAGCGTATTTTTCCTGCAGATGGAGGTTGCGTTGTTCCATGATAGCAGGATCAAGTTCCAATGAAGTGATGATATTCGGTTTACGGTTGTTGCATCCGGTAGTAGCCCATGGGCATTGTTCGATGATTTCTGCTTCTGTACGGCGTGGACGGGGAGCTGGCAATACCACTTTTTCCATCATTTGTCCGATTACACCATCGGCCAGAATCATTGCCGGGTTACGATATTTAAAAGCAAGATCGAAAGCCAGACCTACAAAGTCTGCCATTTCCTGTACCGATGCCGGAGCCAGTGCTATCAGATGATAGTCGCCGTGACCTCCTCCTTTAGTAGTTTGAAAATAATCAGCTTGACTGGGCTGAATGGTTCCCAGTCCGGGACCTCCACGCATGACATTGACGATAAGACAAGGCAATTCGGCGCCAGCAATGTAAGAGATACCCTCTTGTTTCAGACTGACACCAGGGCTTGAAGAGGATGTCATGACCATTTTTCCGCTTCCTGCACCTCCATATACCATATTGATTGCTGCAACTTCACTTTCGGCCTGAAGAACGACCATTCCGGTGGTTTCCCAAGGCTTCTGTTCGGCAAGAGTTTCCAATACTTCAGATTGGGGAGTGATAGGGTAACCGAAATAGCCGTCTACACCGATGCGTATAGCTGCATGAGCAATGGCTTCGTTACCTTTCATTAGAACTACTTCTTCTGCCATATTTTTGAGTTTATTAGTTATAGTTTTAAAGTTATTGGATTCTTAGGTCTGTTCCTGTATTTCATGGGGACTATCCGATTTCTATGCAGATTCATACAGGGAAGTAAAACGTAAGAAAACTATTCTTCACTTTTTGCTCTGTATACCGTCAGACAGCCATCCGGGCATACAATTGCACATGAAGTACATCCGTTGCAAGTATCTTCTACTACCTGCTGAACATAATTATATCCTTTCTGATTTACTTTGGCGGTGAGTGATAACACATGCAATGGACATGCCACAACACACAAGTTGCATCCTTTGCAGCGTTCGGTATTCACTACTACCACACCTTTCATTTTAGCCATAAGATTACCTTTCTTATTGATTAAACATATCTTTATTATAGAAATTAAGGATGTCCATAACCATTGCGCGTGCTTCCATAGCAGGGCTTTCCGGATTCAGATGAATTGCTTCCTGATAATGATTTAAAGCCTGTTGCCAGTTTCCTTGCTTTCGATAGGCATTTCCCAGCAGATAGTAAGCCTCTGCAGCGATGGTATCAGAAGCTGAAGTTGTCAGTAGGTTGAGCTCGCTGATGGCGGCTTCGGTTTGTCCTTCATTAATCAGTGTTTTGAGCTGTTGCAATCTTTCTTTCATGGTTATGAAACCGTTAGTTTGTTTCCTTACAAAGGTATGTTTTATTTTTTACTAAAATGATTTTTTCTGGTAAAATCCTCCTGAAAACTGGAAAATAATTTTAGTCAATGATTGTAATATATTGTATTATAAATGTTTGTATATACCGGTAAAATGTTGCAATTGGAAAGATTGTTTATGTAACTATGTAAACGTATTTTATACACATTTGTATGAAAAATGTATAGGTATGTCTGTAAAGGCAATGATTTACCGGTTAGAACTATGGCGAAGTAAGGAGATATGTATAGAAGATAATGGAGGATGTGGAAGAGGAGTATATGAAAGGTAAACTAATGCAAGAAAGCAATACTTTCAAATTGAAATTGGAACAAAAAACTCCTCTTGTCTGGAGCTTGAAAAATGGATTTTACTCACAGACAAGAGGGGTTCTGAAGATTGTATGCTTATAAATTATAAGTGCATGTCTTAAATTTATTCGATACCGTGTGCGTTAGCTTCTTTATTGATTTTCTTGATAAGACCTTGCAGTACGGCACCTGGTCCGCATTCTGTAAATTCATCTGCACCGTCGGCAATCATGTTTTGTACAGTCTGTGTCCAACGTACAGAAGCTGTCAGCTGAGCGACCAGATTCGCTTTAATCTGAGCTGGGTCTGTATAAGGTTTGGCATCTACATTCTGGTAAACAGGACATTTGGGAGTGTGGAACTCTGTAGCATTGATTGCTGCTTCCAACTCAACTTTTGCAGGCTCCATCAATGGAGAATGGAAAGCACCACCTACTTTCAGAGGAAGTGCACGTTTTGCTCCGGCAGCTTTCATCAGTTCGCAAGCTTTGTTGATACCCTCGATAGAACCTGAAATAACAATCTGTCCCGGGCAGTTGTAGTTGGCTGCAACGCAAACTTCACCTTCTGCTGCTACTGATGCACAGATTTCTTCTACCTTTTCATCAGGCAATGCGATGATAGCTGCCATTGTAGACGGTTGTGCTTCGCATGCTTTTTGCATAGCCATTGCACGCGCATAAACCAGTTTCAAACCATCTTCGAATGACAACGCTCCGGCTGCAACCAATGCAGAAAATTCTCCTAAAGAGTGACCAGCTGTCATTTCAGGCTGGAACTTGTCGCCCATGCACAATGCAGAAATTACTGAGTGAAGAAATACTGCAGGCTGTGTTACTTTTGTCTGGCGCAAGTCTTCGTCTGTGCCTTCGAACATGATATCAGTAATGCGGTAACCTAAAATATCGTTTGCCTTTTCGAATAATTCTTTAGCTAAAGGTGAGTTTTCGTACAAGTCTTTTCCCATTCCTACAAACTGGGCACCTTGTCCGGGAAATACAAATGCTTTCATAAGTTTTTTGTTTTTAATTAAAGTTATACTACTTGCAAAGGTAATGATTCTTTTGAATAATTACTCATTTTGGCTTAAAATGTGCATTACTACCGGGGAGTGGAAATGATTCAGAGGACCATGTCCTTCGCCGATGTGAATATTTTTCCCAGATACAATTCCCTGATACACATATTCTTTTGCTTTCTTTACAGCCTCTTCTGTGGAATTTCCTAAAGCAAGGAAGGTTGCAATGGCCGACGATAACGTACATCCGGTGCCATGGGTGTTTTTACTTTCTACTTTAGGGGCTGTAAAAAGATACGGCTCTGGCTGTTGACTAGTCTTAAGCACATCGCACATGTCTCCTTCTTCCAGATGTCCGCCTTTGATTAATACGGCCTGACATTGATATTCCAGCAGGCGGTCTGCTGTCTGTTTCATATCTTCTACTGTTTTTATCGGACAGCCGGCAAGTACTTCGGCTTCGCGCAGATTGGGGGTGATAAGAGTAGCCAGTGGAATCAGTTCGCGGGTAAGTGCCTCTATGGCTTTGTCTTCGATGAGTTTGCAGCCGCTTGTCGATACCATGACCGGATCGAGTACCACGTGGGCAGGCTTATATTTGCGGATGGCATCGGCTATTACCTTTACAATTTCCACATCATTAATCATTCCTATTTTGATAGCTTGCGGACGAATGTCGGTCATGACAGCATCGATTTGTCCTTTTACATATTGTGCCGGAATGGGATGTATGTCGGATACTCCACAGGTATTTTGTACGGTAATGGCTGTGATGGCACTGGCAGCATAAGCTCCCAACGCAGAAATGGCTTTGATATCGGCCTGTATGCCGGCTCCGCCGCTACAGTCGGAACCTGCAATTGTTAATATACAAGGATAATGTAGCATGTTTTTTTCTTTATAGTTGAAAGACAAAAGTAAAAAGAATGTGTAAGTTTTGCAAGGTAAACCTTATCTTGAGTGAGAGTCACGAATAAAAATGTAAAAAAAAGGAAAACTAATCAATAATTCTCTATATTTGCAAAAACCAAAAGAATATAGCTTATATGAACTTGAACAATAATCATTTGGTAATAATGGCAGGAGGGGTTGGCAGCCGGTTTTGGCCGATGAGTACAAAAAAACTTCCCAAGCAGTTTATTGATATATTGGGATGTGGAAAAACCCTGCTTCAACTTACTGTAGACCGTTTTAAAGGAATTTGTTTACCTGAAAATGTATGGGTAGTTACTTCTGCCCAATACGAAGATATAGTAAAGGAACAGTTGCCCGATATGCCGGAAGGTCATGTCTTGCTGGAGCCTTGCCGCAGAAATACGGCTCCTTGTATTGCTTATGTCAGCTGGAAAATCAAAACCTTGAATCCTAAAGCCAATATTGTGGTGACTCCCAGCGATCATATCGTAATGGATTCCAGAGAATTTGCAAGAGTGATAACTTCGGCCATGAAGTTTACTGCCGATTCGGATGCAATTGTGACTTTGGGAATGAAGGCTACACGACCGGAAACCGGATATGGATATATCGAAGCGGATATGTCGATGGCTTCTCCTTCGAATAAAGAAATTTATCGTGTAGATGCCTTTAAGGAAAAGCCGGATTTGGAAACTGCCCGCCGTTATGTGCAGCATAACAATTTCTTCTGGAATGCCGGAATTTTTATATGGAATGTGAATACCATAGTCAATGCAATGCGGGTGTATCAGCCACCTATTGCGGAGATATTCGAACGGATGATTCCTTATTATCATACAGAAAAAGAGCAGGAAATGGTGAATGAACTGTTTCCGATGTGTGAGAATATCTCTATAGACTATGCGGTAATGGAAAAGGCTGATGAGATATTCGTTTTTCCTGCTTCATTCGGATGGAGTGATTTGGGAACCTGGGGCTCGCTCCATGAGAACTCCAAAAAGGATGCACATAATAATGTATGTGTAGGAGAGAATATCAAGTTGCATGAAACCCGTAACTGTATTGTGCATACTACTCAGGAGAAAAAAGTTGTTATTCAGGGATTGGACGGATATATTGTAGCAGAGAAAAATGATACTTTGCTGATTTGCCGTCTGACCGAGGAGCAGCGTATCAAAACGTTCTCAGAGGAATAAACGATAGATAATATAGTAAGGAGTTGAAACAATGAAGATTGAGGCTGGTGATTTTGGAACAGCCGGATCTTTATTGTTTCAACTTTTTTTATGGAATAAGTGTTTGCATTGTATCTTTAATGGGAAGTGTGCGCAATGCTGTTCTTGTTCTGTAATCAACGACGCTGGCTGTACAATCGACGTCGTCGGATTTGGATTCGCCGACGGTGGCTGTGTAGCCGACGGCGTCGGTTGAAGCTTTTTCCCTGTGTCGTGTGCTGCGGATATTATAATCTGATTTCTCCGCTGCCGATACATAAGTGTGCCTGTGCATCGTATACCACTCCGAATTGTCCGGGAGCAATACCCTGAAGTTTCTGGTCGCTTTCTACGAGGTAGCCGTGTTCGGACTTGATGAGCTTGCCGGTGTGGAATGTATCTGTGTGCCGGATTTTGAAGCAGATTCTTTCTTCTTTGTCGGGGGTAAACGGGTTGCAGGTAATAAAATGGAAGTCCTGGAGTTTGAAGTGATGGCCGTATTGTTTTTCTGTATCGTATCCTTTCGATACATAGAGTATGTTTTGGGTGGTGTCTTTGTCGACTACAAAATAAGGCCCTCCACTCAATCCCAGCCCTTTTCTTTGTCCGATGGTATGAAACCAAAATCCTTTGTGTGTACCCAGTTTCTTTCCTGTTTCCAACTCAATGATATCTCCTTGACGTTCGCCTAAAAAACGGCGGATAAAATCATTATAGTTGATTTTTCCCAGGAAACAGATGCCTTGGCTGTCTTTTCGCTGTGCACTGGGCAGTTTGGCCTGTTGGGCTATGCGGCGTATCTCTTGCTTGGTATATTCTCCTAAAGGAAATAATAGTTTGGAAACCTGCAAGTAGTCTATCTGTGCAAGAAAGTCGGTCTGGTCTTTTACCGGATCTTTTGCTGTGGCCAGCCATGTGCGCCCGTCTATCCTACAGGTTGTGGCATAGTGTCCGGTCATGATTTGGTCGTAGGCATATCCCACTTTCTTTTCAAAGCATCCGAATTTTATCAGTTTGTTGCACATCACATCCGGATTTGGGGTAAAGCCTTGCTTTACCTTATCGATAGTGTATGCAACTACATTTTCCCAATATTCTTTCTGGAGGTCTACGATGTCGAATTTCAGCCCGTATTTTCTTGCAGTTGCCGAAGCCAGTTCGATGTCTTCTTCGGCTGTGCAACTTAAGCTCTCGTCGGTATCCATTCCTATCTTGATATAGAAAAGGTCGGGCTTATAACCTTGTTCGCAAAGCAAGTGTACCCCTACGGCGCTGTCTACACCTCCGGAAATAAGTGCGGCTATATTCATAAATCTGTTTTTTTTGTTAGCCGCAAAGGTACACTACTTTGCCGGGAATGGAAATACCCTATTTAGGGGATATTTATCTTCCGTACAGCTTGTCTATCAGATCGCTTCTGCCAATGCGCTTAAGTTCGCTGATAATGGCTCTTCTCTCTTCCGGTTTGTACCAGAAGAAGAACATGCGCTGTGCCAGCTTTTCTTTGGGAGTCTTGGCAGAGAATACCGGTTCGAGTGTGTAAGGATGGAAGCCGGTATACCATGCTTCGGTGGCTACGGTCATCGGAGTAGGAGTAAAGTCCTGTACTTGTTCCAGATGGAAATCCAGCCGCTTGGTAATTACAGCCAGTTCGGCCATGTCTTCTTCCGTGCATCCGGGATGACTGCTGATGAAATAGGGAATAATCTGCTGACGCAGATTTAACTCTCTGTTCAGCTTGTCGAAGATTCGTTTGAATCGCTGGAACTGCTCGAAAGGCGGTTTTCGCATGAGGTACAAAACACGGTCGCTTGTATGTTCCGGTGCCACTTTCAGTCGTCCGCTCACGTGGCGGGCAATAAGTTCTCGGGTATATTGTGCAGTGCTTTGGTTTACAGCGGGATCTTTGCTTTCGTGAAGCAGTAAGTCGTAGCGTACTCCGCTTCCGATAAAGCTCTTCTTGATACCGGGCAATGCATCTACCGACTTGTAAATGTCGAGTAGCGGACGGTGGTCTGTATTCAGGTTAGGGCATACTTTCGGGTGAATGCACGAAGGACGCTTGCAGCGCCGGCACATCTTCTCGTCTCGTCCGCGCATCATGTACATATTGGCAGACGGTCCCCCTAAATCACTCAAATAACCTTTGAAGTCGGGCATTTCGGTGATAGCTTTTACCTCGCGCAGGATACTTTCCTTGCTGCGGCTGACAATGAATTTTCCCTGATGTGCAGAGATGGTACAAAAAGCACATCCTCCGAAGCATCCGCGGTGAATGTTGACGGAGAATTTAATCATTTCGAAAGCCGGAATCCGCTTTCCTTTGTATTTTGGATGCGGCAAGCGGGTGTAAGGAAGGTCGAATGACATATCCAGTTCACCTTGTGTTATCGGTGGGTAAGGAGGGTTCACTACCACTACCTGATTGCCGGTTTCCTGCCAGATACGAGCCGCTTCGTATTTGTTGGACTCTTCTTCTATGTGTCGGAAGTTTTCGGCTTGTTTCTTCTTGTCTTTCAAACACTCTTCGTGGAAGAAAAGACGCAGGTCTTCTTCTTGTGGAGAGAATTCCTTGCTCGGACACAGATAAGCAGTTTGCGGTAAATCTTTCGGTAATTCCGGTGAATGGTGCAGATGCTTGCACAAGTCGGTAAGTGGTTTTTCTCCCATACCGTAAATCAGCAAGTCTGCTCCCGATTCAAGCAAGATAGAAGGACGTATCTTATCCTCCCAGTAGTCGTAATGAGTCAGTCGGCGCAGGGAAGCTTCTATTCCTCCCAATACAACCGGTACGTCCGGGTAAAGTTTCTTTAGTATTTGGGTATAGACAATACTCGGATATTCCGGACGCATGTCATGGCGTCCGTCGGGAGTATAAGCATCTTCGCTTCGAAGGCGTTTGTTGGCTGTGTATTTATTGACCATGCTATCCATACATCCGGCAGATACACCGAAAAACAGACGGGGGCGTCCCAGCTTTTTGAAGTCGCGTAAATCGTCTCGCCAGTTAGGTTGGGGTACAATGGCTACACGCAGTCCCTGCGATTCCAGCATTCTTCCGATAACTGCTGCTCCGAACGACGGATGGTCTACGTAAGCATCTCCACTGAACAGGATGACATCAAGTTCTGTCCATCCTCTTAGCTCTATTTCTTTTTTGGTTGTAGGCAACCAGTCGGTTAGCTTATACTCTTTCAATGTTTTGATTGTTTGAAGGTTGATGAATATCCTGAATATCTTTTCAGCAATTAAGGAGTTAAGAATTTGAAGTAGTCAAAAAGCAAGGAGGTGAACAACTGGATTTCCCGATACATTGCTTTGTGCCATGTATTGGTCTCACTGTGTGTTTCTCTTTTCTTTTCTGACTGCTTCAAATTCTTAACTCCTTAATCTTTTTGTATTTCTTTTACTCTGTGGCAGAAGCAGTATTATTGTCTTCCTTTTCTTCTTTCCATTTAATATAAAGCATAATCAGTTGGTGTAAGCCGAATGCTTTCATATTGTTATGGTAAATTACATCAATGCATAAGTCCAGCAAATCCTTGCTGTTTCCTTCCATTGATGAAATCAGAGAACGTATGTTCAGTTTTAATTTGTCGAGCACGCTTTCGTCTACAATACCATTGCTGTCTATCAACTGTTGGAACAGAGAATACTTCTCGATGGTCTGCAGATGGGCATCCGATACCTCGATGGAACGTGTACCCGATGGATTGGCTTGTATTGTGTACATGACTTTTCAGTTTTTAAGTTAGTGTACGGATGAACAAGTTAAATTTCACCTAATGCAAATTTCTCCGGATGCTTGCCTTTAAAATGCTTGAAGTAGAGTTTTATTTCTCGCATGTCTTTCTCAATATCTCCACTTGGAATCAAGTATTTATTAGCAGAAATACATTTTTTCTCGTAGTCGATACCAATCAGGACAATGGGAATCTGAGCTCCTAATGCAATGTAGTAAAAGCCTTTTTTCCATTCTGGGTTTGCAGAACGTGTTCCTTCCGGTGTAATTGCTAAATGAAACTTTTCGCTTTTTTTTATTTGTTGGATAATCTGATCTACCATCGAAGTGCGTTTGCTGCGGTGTACAGGTATTCCTCCCATCCATCGGAACAGAATTCCCAAAGGAAAGAAAAACCATTCTTTCTTCATCATAAAGCCGGATTCACGCCCTATCGAGCTAATGAAAAGCTTGCCGATGAACAAGTCCCAATTGGTGGTATGAGGAGCTGCGCAGATAATACACTTGTCGAAGTCCGGAACATTGACTTCAGCTTTCCAGCCTAACACTTTTTGGTAGATAAACCGGCAAATAGTTTGTTTCATTCGTATTATTTACCCAATTCTTCTAATTTTTTGAATATTGCTTCCACTTCTGTATTGAAGTCGCTTTTCAGTTTCTTGTAGAATACCTTTACACTTCCCGGTTCAGTATGGCTGATACGGCTGATGATATCTCTTCTTAAGTTTACAATTTGCAAAAACAGCTGGCTGATTGCTTCTCTGTTTTCTTCTTTTGCATTCATGCTTTCTACGATACATAAGCCTGCTACCAGGTCTGAGATATAGTTAACATTTTTCTTTAAGTTTCTTCTATTAGCCATAGTTGTAAGTTTTTAGAAGTTTATAATAAGTTTGTTTCGGGGGTAAAGATAACCTTTTTGCTCGACAATTCCTATTAATTACAGTTTTATATGCTTGTATTTTCCATGTGCTTTTATAATTGGAGACGGTATGTAGCAGGAAAGAATCTGATTGTTATTCTGATTTTGTATGATGTAGGGATAAAGAGGATATAAAATGTCTTCGGCAGGAAACCTTTGTAACGGCTTTTTTGAATTGAAGAAAAGTTCTTCGGATTCTTTTATATTTCCGAAAAAAACACGAAATTTGCACAGACGTAGAATTATTTACATCTTATTATATAATAATACAATTATGACAAAAAGTGCATTACAAATTGCAAGAGCTGCTTATCAGCCTAAATTGCCTAAAGCGCTGAAAGGTGCAGTAAAGGTACAGGAAGGAGAACCGACTCAGTCTGTAGCTGACCAGGAAGCTATTAAAGCTTTGTTCCCGAATACTTACGGTATGCCGTTGATCAAGTTTGTAGAAGGTGAAGCTACTGAACATGCTCCTATGAATGTAGGTGTAATCTTGTCTGGTGGTCAGGCTCCGGGCGGACACAACGTAATCTCTGGTTTGTTCGATGGTATCAAGAAATTGAATCCAGCTAACAAACTGTACGGTTTCATCTTGGGTCCTGGCGGTTTGGTTGATCACAAATATATTGAATTGACTTCTGACATTATCGATGAATACCGTAACACTGGTGGTTTCGATATCATTGGTTCTGGCCGTACTAAATTGGAAAAAGAAGAACAGTTCGAAAAAGGTTATGAAATCTTGAAAGAACTGGGTATCAAAGCTTTGGTTATTATCGGTGGTGACGACTCTAATACTAACGCTTGTGTATTGGCTGAATACTATGCAGCTAAGAACTATGGTGTACAGGTAATCGGTTGTCCTAAGACTATCGACGGTGACTTGAAGAACGATATGATTGAAACTTCATTCGGTTTCGATACTGCTTGTAAAACTTACGCTGAAGTAATCGGTAACATCCAGCGCGACTGTAACTCAGCACGCAAATACTGGCACTTCATCAAGTTGATGGGTCGTTCAGCTTCTCACATTGCATTGGAATGTGCTTTGCAGGTTCAGCCTAACGTATGTATCATCTCTGAAGAAGTTGAAGCTAAGAATATGTCTTTGGACGATGTAGTAACTTACATCGCTCAGGTAGTAGCTGACCGTGCTGCTGCTGGCAACAACTTCGGTACAGTATTGATTCCGGAAGGTTTGATCGAGTTCATCCCGGCTATGAAGAGTTTGATTGCTGAATTGAACGACTTCTTGGCTCACAATGGTGAAGAATTCAACAACATCAAACGTTCTAAACAGCGTGAATATATCATCAGCAAGTTGTCTCCGGCTAACTCTGCTATCTACGCTTCTCTGCCAGAAGGTGTAGCTCGTCAGTTGTCTTTGGATCGTGACCCGCACGGAAACGTACAGGTTTCTTTGATCGAAACTGAAAAACTGTTGTCTGAAATGGTTGCTACTAAGTTGGCTGCATGGAAAGAAGAAGGCAAATACGTAGGTAAGTTTGCTGCTCAGCACCACTTCTTCGGTTACGAAGGTCGTTGTGCTGCTCCTTCTAACTTCGATGCTGACTACTGCTATGCATTGGGTTACACAGCTTCTATGTTGATGGCTGCTGGTAAGACTGGTTATATGTCATCTGTACGTAACACAACTGCTCCTGCTGAAGAATGGATTGCAGGTGGTGTGCCTATCACAATGATGATGAACATGGAACGTCGTCACGGCGAAATGAAACCAGTTATCCAGAAAGCATTGGTTAAATTGGATGGTGCTCCATTCAAGGCTTTCGCTGCACAGCGTGAAACTTGGGCTAAGGAAACTGCTTATGTATATCCGGGTCCTATCCAGTACTTCGGTCCTACAGAAGTTTGCGACCAGCCGACTAAGACTTTGCAGTTGGAACAAGCTAAATAAGAATTGTTTCTGATAGCGAAATAAATAAGTAATGTCATTCTGAACATGGGGAGACAGGGCATGCGATGCGTGCCGGATGTATTTCCTCTTGTTCGGGATGACATTTTTAAATGTAAAAAAAGAGACGATATGGTGAAAGAACCGCCCATACAGGTGGTAAATAAAACGCGTAAGACAGCGAAACAAAAGCGCACAAAGACTGTACGCTCCAAATCTGCTGCTTCAGGAAACCGGAAAAAGAAGAAAGACTCTGAATATTCTTCTATTCCCTTGTGGCTGAAGTATGTGATTCTGGGAGTGTCTGCTGCTTTGTTTGTGATTGTCTTTTATTACTTTTTCATTCGTCCCTATACTTACCGGTGGAAACCTTGTTATGGTGTGAAAGCCTATGGTGTATGTTTGCCTCAAGGATATAGCGTACATGGGTTCGATGTATCACATCATCAGGGGAAAATAGATTGGGAAGAATTACATAAAACCCAACAAACTCCTTTCCCCGTTCGTTTTGTCTTTATGAAAGCTTCCGAAGGAGGCGATTTCAGTGATACAGCTTTCGTACGAAATTTCGATATGGCCCGTCAGTATGGCTTTATTCGCGGTGCTTATCATTTTTATAATCCAAAGACCGATGCAGCCCGTCAGGCCGATTTCTTTATCCGTTCGGTAAAACTTGAACCCGGAGATTTACCTCCTGTTCTTGATATTGAAACACGCAGCAAGGACGTTCCCAAGCTACGTCGCGATTTGAAAATATGGCTTGACAAGATTGAGAAACATTATCATGTAAAGCCTATTCTTTATACTTCTTATAAGTTCAAGAACCGTTATCTCAACGATTCGATATTCGATTCATATCCATATTGGATAGCCCATTATTATGTAGATTCAGTGGAATACAAAGGGCAGTGGAAGTTCTGGCAGCATACCGATGTGGGAACATTGCCGGGAATCGATGAATCGGTAGACTTGAATGTATTCAATGGAAATATGGAAGAGCTGCTCCAACTCACTATTCCGAAAGAATAAATAAACAGACCTACATCCTTTTGTTATCGGAAATAATTCGTATTTTAGCGCGGATTTTCCGATAGCTATTATTGTATCCCTATCTGTGTTTAGTGATACAATTTTCTTTGTTTTACTTTAAAAAACAATCTATGAAGAAATATTCTTATTTACTTCCTATGACTATTATGGCTACAGTAGCCAATGTATATGGAGCCAATCGAGGGTCCGACAGACCGAATGTGGTATTTATTTATGCCGATGATATTGGTTACGGTGATTTAAGCTGTAACGGAGCGACTACCATTCATACTCCACATGTGGAACGTTTGGCTGCAAACGGTATCCGTTTTACCAATGCGCATGCTGCAGCAGCTACCAGTACGCCTTCTCGCTATGCCATGCTGACAGGGGAATATGCGTGGCGTTGGCAGGGGACCGGAATTGCTGCCGGTAATGCCGGTATGATTATCCGTCCGGAACGTTATACGATGGCCGATCTTTTCAAAAGTGCAGGATATACGACCGGAGTAGTCGGTAAATGGCATTTAGGCTTAGGAGATAAGCAAAGTACACAAAATTGGAATGAAACCCTTACTCCCGGTGTACGCGACTTGGGATTCGATTATTCGTATATTATGGCTGCTACAGGCGACCGTGTTCCTTGTGTGTTTGTAGAAAATGACCGGGTAGACAATCTGGACCCTTCGGATCCGATAGAAGTCAGTTACGAAGCCAATTTTCCCGGTGAACCTACCGGAAAAGAACACCCTGAAATGTTGCGTATGCATCCGTCGCACGGGCACGATATGACCATTGTGAACGGAATTTCCCGTATCGGCTATATGAAAGGGGGAAAGAAAGCACTTTGGAAAGACGAGAAAATTGCAGAAACCTTGACCGAGAAGGCCATCCGCTTTATCGAACAGCAGAAAGATAAACCATTTTTTCTTTATCTGGCTACACAAGATGCCCATGTTCCCCGTGTACCGGGAGAGCAGTTTGCCGGTAAGAGTGGAATGGACCCTCGTGGCGACTGCCTGCTTGAATTCGACTGGACGGTAGGGCAGGTACTCGATGCTTTACAGCGTTTGGGACTGGATGAAAACACTTTGGTCATTCTTTCAAGTGATAATGGTCCGGTAGTAGACGATGGATATAAAGACCAGGCGGTAGAATTGTTGGGTAATCATAAGCCGGGAGGAATATACAGAGGAGGAAAGTATAGTGCCTACGAAGCCGGAACCCGTGTCCCCTGTATCTGGAGCTGGCCGGCTCAGATTAAGTCCGGACAGGTTTCCGATGCTTTGGTCAGCCAGATAGACTGGATGGCTACTTTGGCAAAAGTAGTTGGAGCGGATATCCCCCAAGGTGCAGCTCCCGACAGTCGGCCACAGCTGGATGCATGGACAGGCAAGGATAAAATTGGACGTGAAACACTGGTTACCCAAAATGCAGCCAACAATCTTTCTTTACTTTCCGGAGAGTGGAAATACATCCGTCCGGGTGGAGGTGCAGCGTATGAGTATAATGTAAACATCGAACTGGGAAACAGTAAAGAACCTCAGTTGTATAATCTGAAGCAAGATCCTCAGGAGAAGCACAATGTGGCGACTCAGTATCCGGAAATACTGAAAGTGATGAGTGAAAAGCTGGAAGATATCGTAGACGGACGCTATGGACTTCCTTTATATTGAAAAAATACCTTCTATAATAAATGATTTAAGATGAAGAATACAAGTTTGTTTTATTCAGTGGCAGGATTTGCTGCGTTGAGTGCTGTAGCTTCTTCCTGTCAGCAGAAGCAGGAAGAACAGAAAAAATATAATATCGTTTACATCATGACCGACGATCATACGGCCCAGATGATGAGTTGCTATGACACGCGCTATATGGAAACCCCCAATCTGGACCGTATTGCGGCAGATGGAGTCCGTTTTACCAATAGCTTTGTAGCCAATTCACTGAGTGGTCCGAGTCGTGCATGTATGATTACCGGCAAACATTCGTGTGCCAACAAGTTTTACGACAATACGACCTGTGTGTTCGATTCTGCCCAGCAAACATTCCCGAAGCTGTTGCAGAAGGCAGGTTATCAGACTGCCTTAGTCGGTAAATGGCATCTCGAAAGTCTTCCTACCGGTTTCAATTATTGGGAGATTGTGCCGGGACAGGGCGACTATTACAATCCGGATTTCATTACACAAAACAACGATACGGTTCATCGTCACGGGTATATTACCAACCTGATAACCGATGATGCCATCGACTGGATGGAAAACGGACGCGACAAGTCGAAACCTTTCTGTCTGCTCATCCATCATAAAGCGATTCACCGCAACTGGATGGCAGATACCTGTCATCTGAATCTGTATGAAGACAAGACCTTCCCGCTGCCCGAAACTTTCTTCGACGATTACGAAGGCCGTCCGGCTGCTGCAGCCCAGGAAATGAGTATTGTGAAAGATATGGATATGATTTACGACCTCAAGATGCTGCGTCCGGACAAACAGTCCCGTCTGAAGACAATGTACGAAAGATTCCTCGGTCGTATGGATGAGGCCCAGCGTGCGGCATGGGATAAGTTCTATGGTCCGGTAATCAAAGATTTCTACAAGAAAAATCCGCAGGGAAAAGAACTTGCAGAATGGAAGTTCCAGCGTTATATGCGCGACTATATGAAGACTGTGAAATCGCTTGACGAGAACGTGGGCCGTGTGCTCGATTATCTGAAAGAAAAGGGGTTGTTGGATAATACACTGGTAGTCTACACTTCCGACCAGGGATTCTATATGGGTGAGCATGGCTGGTTCGACAAGCGTTTTATGTACGAAGAATCCATGCATACTCCACTTATTATGCGTCTGCCTGCCGGCTTCGACCGCAGAGGTGATATTACAGAACTGGTACAGAACATCGACTATGCACCGACCTTCCTCGAACTGGCTGGAGTAGAAGTGCCGTCGGACATTCACGGGCAGTCTATGCTTCCGTTGCTTCGGGGGGAGCATCCCAAAGACTGGCGGAAGGCTCTTTACTATCACTTCTACGAATATCCGGCCGAACACATGGTAAAACGCCATTACGGTGTACGTACCGACCGTTACAAACTGATTCATTTCTACAATGATATAGATCTGTGGGAATTGTACGATTTGCAGAACGACCCGCATGAACTGCATAATCTGTACGGGCAGAAAGAATACGAAGCCGTTGTAGCCGACTTGAAACAACAGTTGCTTCAGTTGCAGGAGCAATATAATGATCCTGTCCGCTTTTCGCCAGACCGTGATAAAGAATAATCAATAGAAGGGGATAGAAACTGTATTATACTACAATCGGCGACGTCGGCTGTACAATCGTTGTCGTCGATTGTAGAGTCAACGCCGCCGATTGTACAGCCGACGTCGTCGGATGAAACAGGATACAGGTTACGCTGCGCCGGAAAACCAGTATCGTACGGGTTGTATAGCAATATGTAGAACTTTAACCAAAGGACTTGTCGTGTCAGCTGTTTTGAAGCTGGCGGAACAAGTCTTTTTGTTTTTCGGTAAGCTGAGAAGGAATTGTAACCTGATAATTTACAATCAGGTCGCCACAACGGTTCTCTTTGTATACCGGGAATCCTTGCTGACGTAACCGTACCTTTGTATTGTTCTGTGTACCCGGTTTTACTTTCAGTCTGACCTGTCCGTTCAGTGTGTGAACCAGTACTTCACCTCCCAGTACGGCAGTATAAAGATCTATCTGCACATCGGTATACAAATCATCTCCTTCCCGTCGGAATGACGGATCGTCTGCTATCTGGAAAGTGATGTACAAATCACCGTTCGGGGCGTTGTTGGCTCCTTTTTCTCCATATCCTTTCAAGCGGATAGTCTGTCCGTCTTTTACTCCGGCAGGAACGGTGATACGTATATTTTGTCCGTTGATACTGAAAGTCTGTTTATGAGTAACAGCCGCTTCACGAAGGCTTAATGGCATGTGCGCATGGATGTCCTCTCCTTGCATAGGATGAGTGCTGAAATGAGTTGCGCCATGTCCGAACAGCTCTTCGAAAAAATCGGAGAACCCACTTGCATTCCTTCCGAATCCGGAAGTAAAATCGCTTCCATTTCCACTGTACCAATATTGGCTGCGGTTTCCCTGCTGAGCCTGATACTGACGCTGTTGTGCTTCAAATTCTTCTGCATGCTTCCAGTTTTCACCGTAAGCATCGTATTTCTTTCGTTTTTCCGGATCACTTAATACCTCATTCGCCTCATTGATTTGCTGGAACTTATCCTTGGCAGATTCGTCGTTCGGATTCAGGTCCGGATGGTATTGACGTGCCAGTTTACGGAAGGCTTTTTTAATTTCCTCCTGTGTGGCATTTTTGTCTACACCCAATACTTTATAATAATCGATGAATGACATATGTATATTGTTTTTTCGGATGAATTCAATAAAAAATCCCCTTTCCTGTCTGGGTAGAGAGGGAAAGAGGATTAAAAGTTAGGTTACTATTTGTTTAATGAATCTCAATGACTCTGTTTACTTTTGCTTTTTCTTCGGCTGTCTGTTTCGGCAAAACGATGCTCAATACACCGTCGTTGACGTTGGCTGAGATCTTTTCTTTTTCTACATCGTCCGGAAGAACCAAAGCCTGTTCGAATTTGGAGTATGAGAATTCTCTCCGCAAGTATTTCTTGTTTTCTTTATCCTCTTCCTTGGTTTCGTTCTTCTTCTCCATGCTGATCACCAACTCATTATTGTCGGTGAGATGGATATTGAAATCTTCTTTAGTCATACCTGGAGCTGCTACTTCTACCTTGTAATCTGTATTGCTTTCTATCACATTAATGGCAGGAGCGGTAGCATTGGCTTTTACCATCCAGTCGTTGTCAAAGAAATCATTAAAAATACTCGGTAACCAATTCTGATTGTTGTACTTTCTAATCGGCATCATAGTTGTAATCTCCTATAATTAAGTTGTTTATTTTTATCTTTTCTTCCCGTAGGTCTTTCAACCTGCGGTCACTTACATGTAAGCAAAGAGTATACCAGCAAGCCTTTTTGTCAGATAGGGAAAGGAGCTATTTAACCCTTTGAAAACCTTCTTAAACTATCGCAGGCAGATATTAAACTTTTGTAAACTTTGTTTACTGTTATACGTGGAAAAAGACTGACACAGACCGACATTTTGGCATGAAACAAGGCTGGTTTAACTGAATTTTTGTATATTTGCTGAATAAAAATAAGATAGTAGTATGAAAAAGACAATCTATGCATGGGCAAGTATCCTTTTAGGATGTACCATTCTGGCCGCAGGTTTTGTATTCTTTATTAATCCCTATAATATTGTTCCGGGAGGTGTGTACGGGGCAAGTATCGTGCTGCACAACCTCTTTCCTTCCATTCAGGTCGGTACGTTCGGTTATATGTTTGATATACCCTTGCTCATCCTTTCGGTTATTTTGCTGGGAGCAAAACTGGGAACACGCACCATAGCGGCGGCACTGATTACTCCTTTGCTGATGAATATTATGTCGCGTTTTGTCTATCCTACCCAGGAAGCATTGGAGCGCCTGGACCCGACACAGCTTTTGGGTGGCACAATGAATATGTCCGAGCACCTGATGCTGACAAGTATCATTGGAGCTACGGTAATTGGAATAGGTACGGGGATTGTAATCCGCAATCAGGCTACCACAGGAGGCAGTGATATTGTTGGCATGTTGCTTCAGAAATATTGCCACATACGTTTTTCCCGGGCAATTCTGCTGGTCGATGCTACGGTAGTATGTTTCGGGTTGTTGGTCATAGGGTTCGGAATAGGAAGTGCCAATGATTCTACCCAGCCTTCGTGGCATTTGTCTTTTTACTCACTGATATCCATATTCGTGATTTCACGTGTCATTGCTTATGTCATCAATGGAGAGAAAAACGACAAATTGATTTTTATTATCAGCAACAAGAATCTGCCAGAGCTTCGCCGGTATATTCTGGAGGACTTGGACCGTACAGCTACCTATATCAAAAGTAGTGGACTTTACACACGGGAGGATAAGGAGATGATTTTCATGGTAGTCAGTTATAAGGAAGTAGCCGGTTTGAAATTGAAGATAAAAGAGGCCGATCCGCGTGCGTTTGTGGTAGTGACCGATGCGTACGATACATTTGGAGAGGGATGGAAGCAATTGCCGTCGGCTCACGAATTGGATCCGGAATAAGTCGGAGCGAGAGGGACGGAAACCTGCTGAAACAGCAAAGTCGTTAAGGAGAGTGTAAATGTCATGCCGACAGCATTCAATTCTCTTTAACGACTTTGTTTTTATCCGGAAATCCAGTGTTTATTGGTCTGGATTCTTTACTTTGCCTTTGTATTTTTCAGGAAGATCCTTTTCTATTTCCTTGTACGATTCTTCCATCAGCATTTTCAGATTATCGTTTCCTTTACCGATAGGGTATATCGGTTTATGGATAGTGAGTTTCATCCGATGCCAGGAAAGCAGTTTACCTGTGCGAGGCAGGATTTCGAACGAACCGTCGATAGTCAGTGGTACTACAGGAAGCTGTAACTGGTCGGCCAGCTGGAAGGCTCCTTTTTTAAAGTCGGCCATATGTCCGGTAAAGGTTCGTGCTCCTTCAGGGAATACTACCAGCGAAGTACCTCCCTGCAACACACTTTGTGCATGTTTAATGGTTTCGTACACTTTGCGTGGACTGGATTTGTCTACAAAGATGAATCCGGCCGATTCGCATGCTTTTCCTACGAAAGGTATTTTCCGCAGACTTTTTTTCATCATCCACTTGAAGTTACGTTTCAGGAAGCCATACACCAGAAAGATGTCGAATGCTCCCTGATGGTTTGCAACGAATACATACGAAGTCTTGTGGTCGATGTGTTCCCATCCGGTTACTTTTACCGGAAGCAAAAACAGATAGCAGGTCAGTTGCGACCATATTTTACCGGGATAATATCCCCAGAAGTGTCCGTTTCCTAACCAGCAGCCCACCATGGTAGTCAGTGCAGTCAGGATGGTCAGCACGAGGAAAATCGGCAGTCCGATACAGATTTGATAGATAATGTATAGCAATCTCATATTCGATAATGTTTTTATGTAATGATTATTCTTTTCGTAACGTAAGAACAGTTATTTCGGGCCAGGCTCCCAGCCGCATCGGGAAGAGTACGTATCCCAATCCGATGTTGACATACAATCCCCGGTTTCCTTCCCGATATAGTCCGTTATGCTCCGGATAGAAGAAACGGGAAGCCGAAAAGCCGAAAATGCGGAATTGCATATCGTGTGTATGTCCGGCAAGCATCAGTTGGATATCTGTTTTAGGGAGTACCTCGCGTCGCCAGTGAGTCGGATCATGGCTCAGCAGTACCTTGAACATTCCCTCTGTACCTTTCATTGCTTTGGGCAGATCGCCTTTGTTCGGAAAAGGCGGATTACCACTGTTTTCTACTCCTACAAGTGCTATCGAGTCGTTGCCGCGGTATAAGTTGACATGTTCATTCATCAGCATCTGCCATCCCATTCCGTTCTGTCTGGCTATCAAGGTATCAATATTGGCCAGTCGTTCTGCTTCACTGTTCCATTTCACATAGGTCGCATAGTCATGGTTTCCCAGCACAGAATACACGCCATCTTTGGCATGAAGTTGGGAAAGAACCGGTATGAACTCTTCCATTTCACTGGCACGGCTGTTGACCAAATCTCCGGTAAATACAGCAAGGTCTGCCTGTTGTGCATTGCACAAGTCGATGGCACGCTGCATGGCTGTCGCATTTCCTTTCCAGCTTCCTACATGCAAGTCGGAAATCTGTAGAATGCGGTATCCGTCGAATGCTTCAGGCAAATCGGGAGAGGAGAATGTAACCTCCCTTACCTGGAAATGTTCTTTTCCTTTGATGGCACCAAACAGCAGATAGCCAAACAGCAGTAAGCTGGGAATGCAAAGTCCGGGGATTTCTATGGGAGAGCTTGTAAAGCGTTTCCGAAGCAATCGTACCGGCCAGGCCAGAAGGGCAAAAAATGCTTTGGGTACACTGATGCAGATTACTGTTACCAGATAAACTCCCAGATAACTGTGCAACGCTTCACCTCCGATAAGGAATGCCGCTAGAGCTGCCAGCAACAGAACAGTAGGAGTCCACCACAAGCGGTTCCAACTTTTACGGCCAAGCGGTTTCAGGTACGTTTTATAAATGAACCAGTCTGGCAGAAGCAGTAACAAAAGGAAGAATATGGTAACTCTTAGCAGTATCATGTTTGGTTTTTATACAAGGTTAAGATTGTAGGTTTGCGGTCAGATATTTTCTGATTTGTCCGATGGGAATATTTCTCCGTTTTGCATAGTCTGCCAGTTGGTCTTCGTCAATTTTCCCCACGGCAAAATAACGGGAGGCCGGATGTGCAAACATCAGTCCGCATACCGAAGCGTGCGGTTGCATCATACCATTCTCCGTAAGACGAATACCAATTCGTTTCATGTCAATCAATTCATCAAGCAGATAGCTGACGGATATATCGGGAAGTGAGGGATAACCCACTGCCGGACGGATACCCTGATAGTCTTCGTTGAGCAATTGTTTCATGGTAAGTTGTTCGTCTTTGGCATATCCCCAAACTTCTTTGCGTATGGTTTCGTGTATCTTTTCGGCTGCTGCTTCTGCCAGTCGTTCGCCCAGTGTCTTGATAAGAAGATGCTTGTAGTCGTCTTCCTTGAACTCCTCTTCCATGCGCTCGTCTATGGTCGTGGCAAATCCTCCCACTGTATCAGTGATACCCGATGCAAGCGGGCGTACAAAATCGCTCAGACACAGGAACGGGTCTTCCGGCTTAATGCGTGTCTGCTGGCGCAGCAACGGGAAGCGTGTACCATTCAGGAGCAGATTGTCACCGTCGGCATTGGCATCCATCAGACGATATACCGCATATACCTTGAAACGTCCGTCTACTGCATTCAGCATTCGGTTGGCTTCCTTATGCAGTTGCATGGCTTCTGCAGCCTTGGCACGTTCATTCTTGGGAAAAGAAGCCAGCCATCCGGCACGGCAGGAGTCACATCCGTGGATATCAGCAATAGCTGCAAAGCGTGGCTGGAATCCCCATGCATGGAAAAAATAAATCCAGTTGATGTATTCGGTAAGGTCGTGAATATCGTATGTTACTACAGTGATATCTGTCTGCATAAATTATGATGGCTTATCGGTCGAACGTCAATGCTTGTCCACGGTGTGCTGTATTTACTTTTCCATTCTCGTATACAACAGTACCGTTGACGAATGTTTTCTCTACCTGTGCATGGAAACATTGTCCTTCCATCGGGCTCCATGCACATTTGCTAAGGATACACTCCGGGGTTACTGTCCATTCACTTTCCGGATTGACCAGTACCAGATCGGCCTTATAACCAGGGCGGATGTATCCACGTCCGGCTATCTGATACAGTTCGGCTGGGGCATGACACATCTTTTGTACCAGTTGTTCTACAGTGAGTACACCTTGATGTACCAGTTCGAAGATGCTGACCAATGAGAACTGTAATGTAGGCATACCGGATACAGCTTTCAAGGCTCCTCCTTCTTTTTCACGGAGCAGATGTGGGGCATGGTCGGTGCCGATGACATCGATACGGTTGGTTGTCAATGCCTGGCGGAGTGCATCACGGTCGTGTGCAGTTTTGATGCTGGGATTGCATTTGATGCGTGCTCCCAATGTTTTGTAGTCTTCATCGCAGAAGAACAGGTGCGATACGCAGGCTTCGGCTGTGATGCGTTTTTCTGCAATCGGTTTGTCTTCGAAAAGTTCCAGTTCTCTGGCAGTACTGATGTGCAGAATATGTAAGCGTGCATTTGTTTCCTTGGCCAATTGTACGGCCAGTGCAGAAGAATGATAGCAGGCTTCTTCACTGCGAATCAGCGGGTGATAAGTAATATCGAGATCTTCACCGTATTTCTCTTTATAATATTCCGTGTTCTGGCGGATGATATTCTGGTCTTCACAATGAGTCGCAATCAGCATACCTGCTTCGGAGAAAATCTTTCGCAGCGACTCCATGCGGTCTACCAGCATATTTCCTGTGCTGGCTCCCATGAACAGCTTCACTCCACATACATGCGTCTTATCCAACTGAGCCAACTGGTCGGCATTGTTGTTGGTTGCCCCAAAGTAGAAAGAGTAGTTTACGATGCACTTGTGAGCGGCATCGGCAAACTTGGCATTCAAGGCTTCTAGCGTAGTTGTCTGTGGGTTGCAGTTGGGCATATCCATAAACGAGGTGACACCTCCGGCCGCTGCTGCCGCTGTTTCGGTCGACATATCTGCCTTATGCGTCAGGCCCGGATCGCGAAAGTGTACATGGTCGTCTATGACACCCGGTATCAGGTAACAGCCTTTGGCGTCGATTTCTTCGTCGCAAGCCTGTGCAGGACGTGCATCACCTGCAATTACTTCGGCTATCTGTTCTCCTTCTATTACTACAGAACCGGCAAACTTCTTGCCTTCGTTTACAATAATGGCGTGATGTATGAGGGTACGTTTCATTATGAATTTTTCTTTTGAGGATATTTCTTAAACCAACTGTTCCATTTCAGGCGGATGACACCGAATACGGCTTCTCCGAAAATGCTGCTGTTCATCTTGGATGTACCTAACTCGCGGTTGATGAAGATCACCGGTACTTCGATGATTTTAAATCCACACTTGTAGGCGGTAAATTTCATTTCAATCTGAAAGGCATATCCTTTAAAGCGTATTTTATCCAATGGAATTGTTTCAAGCACTTCGCGACGGTAGCATTTGAATCCGGCAGTGGTGTCGTGAATGGGGATACCTGTGACGATACGTACATATTTCGAAGCAAAGTACGACATCAGTACACGACCCATCGGCCAGTTTACTACATTTACTCCACTCACATAACGTGAGCCGATGGCTACATCCCCTCCTTCGTCGTGGCAGGCTTTGTACAGGCGTGGCAAATCATTGGGGTTATGACTGAAATCAGCATCCATTTCGAAAATGTATGCATAATCGTGTGCAATAGCCCATTTGAATCCGGCAATATATGCGGTGCCCAAACCTTGTTTGCCTTTACGCTCTATCATGAACAGACGTTCGGGAAATTCTTTTTGCAGACGGCGGACAATATCGGCGGTTCCGTCCGGTGAGTTGTCTTCTATAATCAGAATGTGAAATACTTTTTCCAGTCCGAACACTGCACGGATGATGTTCTCAATGTTTTCCTTTTCGTTGTAAGTAGGAATAATTACTATACTGTCGCTTGTTGCCATCTTCTGTTTTTTATTTTATAGGGACAAATATAGCGATAAAACAGATATAGTCGTATATTTGCCGGAAGAAAGAGTAATACTATGAAAAAAATAAGACTTATCAGCAGTTGCTGTCGGGCAGTTTGTGGGATAGGACTGGCTTTTATGCCGGTTCTTGTTCAAGCACAACAGGTAGAGACTCCGCTTATGGGATGGAGTTCGTGGAATACATATCGTGTCAATATTAACGAGGAACTTATACGTAAACAGGCCGATGCCATGGCTGCTTCGGGACTGAAGGAAGTGGGTTACCGTTTTATCAATATAGACGATGGCTTCTTTGGCTATCGCGATGAAACGGGACGCCTGCATACACATCCGCAGCGTTTTCCCAATGGAATGAAAGGTATAGTGGATTATATTCATTCGCTGGGCTTCAAGGCAGGAACCTATTCGGATGCCGGTAGTAATACCTGTGGCTCTATCTGGGACAATGATGTGAACGGTATCAATGTAGGACTTTATGGACACGAGCGTCAGGATGCGGATCTGATGTTCAATGAATGGGGATTCGACTTTATCAAGATTGATTATTGCGGAGCCGGACAGGAGTTGGCACTGGAAGAGCAGAAGCGTTATACTGAAATCTGTAAGGCCATTGAAGAAGTGGCCCGCCACAAAGTATCGGTTAATATTTGCCGTTGGGCTTATCCGGGTACCTGGGTGAAGGAGATAGCTCGCTCATGGCGTATCAGTTCGGATATTACTCCAAACTGGTGGTCGGTGCGCGATATTATACGTAAGAATCTGTATCTTTCTGCTTATGCGGGAGGAGGACATTACAACGATATGGACATGCTGGAGATAGGGCGTGGGTTGAAGCCTGAAGAAGAAGAGGTGCATTTCGGGATGTGGTGTATCATGAGTTCTCCATTGCTGATAGGGTGTGACATGACTACTATTCCGGCAGCATCATTAGAACTTCTGAAAAATAAGGAACTTATCGCCTTGAATCAGGATCCGCTAGGCCTGCAAGCCTATGTGGCTCAGCATGAGGGGAATGGATATGTACTGGTAAAAGACATTGAACAAAAGCGGGGAACAGTGCGTGCGGTGGCACTTTATAATCCTTCGGATACGTTGTGTCATTTTTCGGTGCCTGCTTCGGTTCTCGAATTAGGAGGGAAGTTGAAAGTACGAGATTTGGTGAAGCGCCGTTCGGAAGGAACACTGAAAGGGGCACTGGTCTATACTTTGCCGGCACATAGTGTGAAGATTTTGCGGGTAGAAGGTGAAACACGTCTTGAGCCTACTGTATATGAGGTTGAATGGGCTTATCTGCCTTGCTTTAACGATTTGGCCAAGCATCCTAAAACTGTAGCTTATACTCCAGTAGAAGGTGCTTCGGAGGGTATGACGGTGAGCTACGTGGGAGGTAGTACGGAAAATTATGCCGAATGGAGTGAGGTGTATAGTGAAAGGGGGGGACAATACGAAATGACTGTTTCTTATGTGCCTGGAAAATATCGTAAACTGGAAGTAGAAGTAAACGGAAAGAAGACCTTACTGACTGATTTGGAAACTGATACGGAGAAAGGGATTTCCCGAATCACCCTTCCTGTAACACTGAATGCGGGATATAATGTAGTACGTATGGGTAGTGCGTACTGCTGGGCACCGGATATTGACTGCTTTACATTGTGTCGTATTGGTAAATAATCAGAATAGGACGATGTAAGGGAAGTAACTGATACCATTCTGTATAGTTGTATTTGTTTAGCGTTACAGAATGGTTCTGTTTAGTGGAAACTTTTGGACTATAGATAAGAGGTAAGCAAAGTTGTCATTTTGTTTTTTTATTGGTCGTTCTGCTGGCATTTAACTTAACACTTCTTTAGGGATGGAAGTATGTTCTTTTGGGAAATATGCAGTTTGAATTTATAGTGTGTTAAAATGTATTTTTTTTGTTTTTCCCTTTTAAAATTATTATCTTGGGACATGCTAGATGATAGGACATAATTTGTAAATAGTATTTGGATTGTTTTGTTCTATTTTTTTTGAAATAGAGTGTTTTGATAATGTGAGAAAGTAATTCTGTTAATACTTCATAAATGATTGGTATGGAAACTTTTAGAAAAAATGTAAGATTGTTGTTGCTTTGTTGTGCAGTGAGTTTATCTGCTTGCAATGATGATAAATATCCTGAAGGTCCGCTTCCAGGATGGGAATATGATTTTGATCCTATTGATATTTCTATTTATGTAACCGATAGTGAAGGGACTGATTTGCTTGATCCGGCTGCTGAAAATACAATCGTCAATAATGAAATCAAGGTTCTTTACAAAGGTAAAGAGTATGCGATGCATTGGGAAACAGAAAATCCAGCTGCTTCGAGAGCAATACCGGTTATTTGGAATGGATTGCAGATTTGTAAACCTCTTTCTGGAGGTAACGGTTACTATCTGACATTTGGTGATTTCGACCGCATGGACTATTACGAGAATGAAGAGTTTGTGATAGACTGGGGGGATGGGAGTTGGAATACTGTCTTTCATTTTTCTAATTCTTTTTGGTGGGAAAATCATGAGCCTCAAAATGTGTTCAATCTTTATGTGAATGGTGAAAAGCAGAAAGAGGGATGGGAAGAGGTTACAATAGTGAAGCCTTTTTGATAATAAAATTAAGTGGTGACAAATCTTTTTAGTTCGCTTTCGAAGAAATTTTGTGCCGCCTATCAGAGGGTTGTCTGACCCTTGATAGGCGGTTATATTATTTTTATGTATGGCAGTCGGTAAGCTACCGAACGGCGGCAGAAATTCTCCTGTATTTAGGGTATAAATTATGAAAACAATTGTTGATATAATTATATTAGTTTGTTTCTTAGGTTCCTTTGTCTTTATTGTGAGTGATGTGTTGTTGTATTACTTATTGAGGCCGAGAAAGAAACAAAAAAGAATTGTATATTGTATCTTACATAATCTTATTACCATCATATTGTCTTTTTTATTTTTGCAATATGGAACTTCGATACTGATGTAATGTCTTATTTTATTTTTCTTCCGGCTGTGTTGGCTGAAATAATAGTTATACCATTGTTTTATTATTGGATAAATAATCGTAAATAATACATTTAAAATGAGAGTAGTATGCGGAGCTTTTGAAAATTATGATTATTTTTAAATTACAGACCTTTATTGGGAGATGATAGTTGAACTTGTACTGGGTATATGTATTATATGGGTGGTAGTTCTGCGATTTTACTAATTAATTACCATTATGACAATGAAAAAGATATTTGTAATTGTAACAGCTTTATTTATATGTAGTTACATCTACTCGCAGGAAGTGGCTTATGTGAAAGGAAAAGGATATAAGGGTTATATATTTCCAAAAGAGTATTCGGTTTTGGGATTTCCACCCGAACCAAACCGCTATACACCATGTTTAGAGGATGTTGCGCAAGCAGAAAAGATTTTAAAAGACAGTATCGGAAGTGATTATGTGAAATCCAATCAGAGAGCGTATTGTAAACCACCTATTAATAAAAATACACTAAAAAAATATGTACGTCAGTATATTGGATATGTAACGGAAGACGGTAAAATTATCATTCATATTTACTTAAGTAACGGTATTGAAATAGATAAAAACGAATTGTCGGAAGATATAATATCTATTTTTGACGGTGGAAGTAACCACTGGAGTATCAAAATAAATATATCAACCAAAGAACTATTTGATATGCAGGTAAATGGGATAAGTTAGCAGGAGCATTCTCTATGATAGATTTTTTTCGGTAATTATGATAGAAAAGGAAATTTGATTCATTATTTAATAATGATATTCAGATGAGCTACCAATCCTCTTAATTCGCTTTCCGGAAAGATAGTCTTTTTCAGTTTACATTGGGTAGGATCAATGGTGAAGTGAAAAGATGAGGAGAAATCTACCTTTTCCAGATTGGTGCGATGAAAAGAAGCACGAGTCAAATCGCACAGATCGAAGCATGAAGCGGTCAGGTCGCTGTCGTCGAAGTAGGCTTCGTGTAGAAGGCAGTCGAGAAAGACGGTTTTATGTATCTTAATACCCACAAAGTTGGCATAATTCAGCATGCTCTTCTCAAATACCAGTCCGTTGGAAAACTTGTTTAATTCTGTAAATTCGGCTCCAGTCATGCGGCAGTCTGTAAATATTACATCTCTTAACACGTATCCAAACTTAGTGAGACTAAAGTCGCACGATTCAAAGCGACATGTATCAAAACTGCTGCGTTGAAGATTCGTTTTAGAGAAGTCGCATGCATGGAATGTACATTGGCTGTATTCCGTATTGAGCATTACCTCGTCAAATCGAACCTGTTCGAATAACTGGTTTTCTGTCATTGTAAAAGAAAATTATATTAAAGTTACCAATCAATCTCAGCCAGATGATGACTTTTCAGATACTCATTGGCCTGACTGAAATGTCTGCATCCAAAAAAACTACGGTGAGCAGAACGAGGGGAGGGGTGAGAAGCTGTTAATATCAAATGTGTATGCTTGTCTATCAATTTTGCTTTTGATTGGGCATATTTACCCCACAACATAAAAACTAGATGTTCTCTTTGTTCGCTCAGCTTTTTAATGGTGGCATCGGTAAATGTTTCCCAACCCTTGTTACAATGTGATTGGGGGTGGCCGCTACGAACAGTCAAAATAGAGTTTAGGAGAAAAACACCTTGATTGGCCCATTTATCCAAACAGCCAGATACTGGAACTGTTTTGTTTAAATCCTTTTCCAGCTCTTTAAAGATGTTTCTTAAAGAGGGGGGTTGGGGAGTTACAGAAGGAACGGAGAAAGCTAGTCCACAAGCTTGTCCTGGAGTGGGATAAGGGTCTTGTCCTAAAATAACGACCTTTACGTTCTCGAACGGGCAATGATTAAATGCATTAAACAGATCTTCCTTTTGGGGAAGGATGTGGAATTTGCTGTATTCTTCTTCTACAAAAGAAATAAGATTGATAAAATAAGCCTTGTCGAATTCTTCGTGCAAGGCTTTTTCCCAGCTTTCTTCAATTGCTATCTTCATCGTTCAAGTTATAAAGATTGCTTTATAGCAAATCGGGCATCAGGTAAATAGTTTCTGCCGGAATATGCTGTTCAATCAGTGCTTCCTTGTCGGCCAAATACAATTTGATAAACTCCTCATGGGTAGAACATTGTTTTTCGGCTTTTCGGTAACATTCGATAGCTTGTGGAATGTTCTTCAAGGCTGTGTATACATGTCCTGCATTCAGATAGTCATTAGTTTGTGGGGAAGCTGAATGAAGTAGCTTTTGGTAGAAATTCAATGCTTTTTTGTATTCTCCAGTCATGAAATAACACCATCCGATAGCTCGTTGTGCATTTTCCGGAGCTTTTTCCAGATATTCTACTTTGAAGAAATAAGACAGAGCTTTGTCGTACAGACGAAGAGTTGCCAGACATTGTCCGATCTGTAACAGCAGATTGAGATTATCGGGTTGCATCTCTTCTACCTTTCTGAAGTATTCCAGTGCCTGTTCGTACGCATGCATACGTTTATGGCATTGTGCCAAATGCTTGAGTGTCCAAATATGGTCCGGGCGAAGTATATCGGCTTGCATATAAGCTTTGACAGCTTCTGCATATTTCTTCTGTTTCTGTAAAGAAAAGCCCAGTCTTTGCCATAAATCTGCATTATTCGGTTCGGTACGGATTAGTTTCTCATAAAGTTCTGCTGCTTCTTCCATATAATCTTTGGAGAACAGATGACCGGCTATTTTCTTCAGTGTATCCTGTTGTTGGAGAAGTGGAGCGAGTGCCTGACAATTCCATAAAGCCAATTTGTTTTTGAATATATCAGTCTGTTCGTTGCGGTACATCCAAAGTTTGTAGAAACGATACAAGTCGTGTATATATTGTCGGCTGCTGGTATCGGTATTATCGGCTTTCTGGATTTTAGCGTTCAGTTTGTCGAAGTCTCCATATACTAAATCATCGTGTTTGGGTAATTCTGAACCTAACATTTGAAGTTGAGATTCAGGCATGGCAACAGTAGCCAGACAAAAAGAGTATTTGTCTGAGTTGCAGAATATGGGCGACTGGAGCAGGATATTGATCATTGATTTTTCTGCTATCTTGTTCGAGTTGAACAAAGCGATGATATCCGGAACTTGTCGGTCGAATGGATAAAACCAATGAGCAATCTGTCGGAAGAATGGGAAACTCTTTAGTTGGGCGAAAGTTCCCATATAAGTATCGGCTCCTTCCATTTGTAACTCACCCAATTCTTGTATACTCTTTTGTACTTGATTTAAATCTTCTTCCCACTCTGGATTCTTGTCTTCCAGGTCTTCAATGTCTTCGATTTTGAAGTCAGGGCTTTGCATTTTTGTATTACGCATCATCTTGGGGATGATTTCTTCTCTCATCTTTTTGTCAATCTTTTCTGTTTCACGGGAAAGAAGGAACAGAATCTGGATGGTGGTAAGTTGTTCTATAACTTTAGCATCGTCACTAAAAAGAGAAAGAGCTGCCTGTAGTTCAGGATAAAGAGCCAGTCGTTTTTCCTGATAGTAGGCTACAAGAGCTATACCAATTAAAGCACGTTGTGAAATGAGATGTTCGGAACGAGATTGGTATGTTTGGAGAAGGAATTGGAACTTCTTGGGATCGAACAGCTGAAGCAAACTCAAGGTTACACCACTAATCATAACAGCCAGATCAAGAACTGGTACTAAAAGCGACTGCATCAATTCATTGGCTTCGTTGAAATCATTTTCTTCCCAAAGCAGAGAAACCCATGCCTTGGAGAACAGGGTATCTGTACTATTTGCATGTCGGGTAGCAATGTCGAGTTGGGCTGCTTGCAATTGTTTTTCATCTTGCATGTAGTTCAATTCTGCCATGCCAAAATCTTCAGTGATTCCTTCCAGTTGAATGCAGATGTTTTTGTAGGATGGATGCGGATTTCGGCGGGCATTGCGAAATGCATTTGCAAAATATCCGTTTCCTTTCAGAGTCTTTCGTACTAATTCTGTCTGATCGGCCAGTTCGTATGCAGCCCGTCGCAACTGTTCGTAAAGCTTGCCCTGTTCCGGGTCTTGCATGCCCTGTGCTGCGTATTGCAACATATATCCGTAAGTGGTTTGCAGATTTTCTGCTTTCGATTGCAATTGCCAGTCTTCGGCTTCTGAGGTGAGAGCATGTAGTTGGGTTAAGGCTTCTTTCAGCCGGTGTTCGTCAAGAAATTGAATAATATCGTTGTACATATTGATTGTCTGATTAGGTAGATGCAAATGTAGCAATATTTTTGTAATTTTGCCGACATCTATAAAAGGAACAATGAATATAGCGGAACTTCAACGTATTTATGCTTCTCACCCTAATGTAGCAGGGTTGATGTCATTACTCGACAATAAAGATATTCGTACTATTTATCTGAAGGGGATGCACGCCTCTTGTGCTTCTCTGTTTGCTTCGGGAATCTTTGATAAGGCTCCTGGTATCTATGTCTTTATTTTAAATGATGTAGAAGAGGCTGGGTATTTTTATCATGATTTGGTACAGGTAAACGGTGATGAGCAGATTTTGTTTTTCCCTTCTTCGTATCGGCGTGCCATCAAGTACGGACAGAAAGATGCGGCGAATGAGATTCTGAGAACCGAGGTGCTAAGCCGATTGGGAAAGCAGGAATCTTTGGTTGTCGTGACCTATCCGGATGCGTTGGCGGAAAAAGTGGTGTCGTGCCAGTATCTCAGCGACCGTACGTTGAAACTGGATGTGGGACAACACATCAAGACTGATAAGATTACGGCTCTGCTGGTAGAATATGGCTTTGAACATGTAGATTATGTGTACGAGCCGGGACAGTTTGCTACGAGAGGAAGTATTCTTGATGTTTACTCGTTTGCATCGGAACTTCCTTATCGAATCGATTTTTTTGGTGATGAAATAGACAGTATCCGTACATTTGAGGTCGAAACTCAGTTGTCTACAGAGAAGAAAACAACTGTAAGTATTGTTCCGGAGTTGATTTCTGCTTCGGAAAGCGATATTTGTTTCCTCGACTTTATCCCACGTCAGACGGTACTTTTCATAAAGGACTTTCTATGGCTTCGCGAACGTATCCAGACGGTGCGCGATGAGGCTCTTTCCCCACAGGCACTAACGGCCTACGAGGGAGAGCAGACCGAACTGATGAATCTGGAAAAGAAATTAGTGGATGGATCGGAGTTTACTGTAAAGGCACTGGAGTTTAAGCGAGTGGATTTCGGACATAAGCCTACTGGTACACCCCAGGCTACTTTGGAATTTAACACTTCTATTCAGCCTATTTTCCATAAGAATTTTGATATGGTGGCTTCTGTGCTGACGGAATATTTGCAGCGTAATTACAAGCTTTATATCTGTTCGGATAGCATGAAGCAAACAGACCGTTTACGAGACATTTTTAAAGAAAGGGGAGACCGTATCAGTTTTGAACCGGTAGACCGTACTTTGCATGAAGGTTTTGTAGACCATACTCTAAAATGTTGCATCTTTACCGATCATCAGATTTTCGACCGCTTTCATAAGTATAATCTTCGCAGTGATAAGGCACGTAGCGGAAAAGTCGCTTTGTCACTGAAAGAACTGAATCAGTTTGAGCCGGGAGATTATGTCGTACATATAGACCATGGAATCGGTAAGTTTGCCGGATTGGTACGTATTCCCAATGGTAATATGACACAAGAGGTTATCAAACTGATTTATCAGAACGATGATGTGGTGTTTGTATCGATTCATTCGTTGCATAAGATTTCCAAATACAAAGGTAAAGAAGGAGAGCAACCCCGTATCAGTAAGTTGGGTACAGGAGCATGGGAGAAAATAAAAGACCGTACCAAGACCAAAATCAAGGATATTGCCCGCGATTTGATTAAGTTATATTCGAAACGCAGACAGGAAAAAGGATTTAAATATAGCCCGGACAGTTTCCTGCAGCATGAATTGGAAGCCAGCTTTTTATATGAAGATACTCCCGACCAGTTGAAAGCAACTCAGGAGGTAAAAGCGGATATGGAAAGCGACCGTCCGATGGACCGCCTTGTTTGTGGGGATGTAGGTTTCGGTAAGACCGAAGTTGCTGTACGTGCAGCTTTCAAGGCTGTAGCCGATAACAAACAGGTGGCCGTGCTGGTACCAACTACGGTTTTGGCTTATCAACATTTCCAAACCTTCAAAAAGCGTTTGGAAGGATTGCCTTGTAAGGTCGATTATCTGAGTCGTGCACGTACGGCGAAAGATACCAGCCGTATCTTGAAAGAACTGGAAAATGGAGATATTAATATCTTAATCGGTACGCATAAGATAATCGGAAAGACTGTAAAATTCAAGGATTTGGGATTACTGATTATCGATGAGGAACAGAAGTTTGGAGTAAGTGTAAAAGAGAAACTCCGTCAGATAAAAGTAAATGTGGATACACTGACTATGACGGCAACTCCTATTCCCCGTACTCTTCAGTTTTCACTGATGGGAGCTCGCGATTTGTCAGTGATTCAGACTCCGCCTCCCAACCGTTATCCTATCCAGACTGAGGTTCATACATTTAATGAGGAGATAATCACGGAAGCTATCAACTTTGAAATGAGCCGAAACGGACAGGTGTTCTTTGTGAATAACCGTATTCAGAATCTGGCTGAACTGAAGGCGATGATTCAGCGTAATATTCCGGATTGTCGTGTATGTATTGGCCATGGACAGATGCAGCCTGAAGAGTTGGAAAAAATTATATTTGGTTTTGTAAATTACGATTTCGATGTGTTGCTGGCAACTACTATTATAGAAAGTGGTATTGATATCCCCAATGCCAATACCATTATCATTAATCAGGCACAGAATTTCGGATTGAGTGATTTGCATCAGATGCGTGGTCGTGTAGGGCGGAGCAACAAGAAAGCATTCTGTTATCTGTTGGCACCTCCTTTGTCTTCACTGACTCCTGAGGCCAAACGCAGACTCCAGGCGATAGAGAATTTCAGCGATTTGGGTAGTGGAATTCATATTGCCATGCAAGACCTTGATATCCGTGGAGCTGGGAACATGCTGGGTGCAGAGCAGAGTGGATTTATTGCTGATTTGGGATATGAAACTTATCAGAAAATTTTGTCGGAGGCTGTGACTGAATTGAAGAATGAAGAGTTTGCCGACTTATACGCAGAAGAAATCAAGGCAGGAGAGGAGAAAATCAGCGGTGAAGAGTTTGTAGACGAGTGTACGGTAGAAAGTGATTTGGTATTGCTGTTCCCGAATGAGTATATTCCGAGTAGCAGTGAGAGAATGTTGCTGTATAGAGAGCTCGACAAACTGGAACTTGACAGGGATGTAGAAGCCTTTAAGGCTCGTCTTGTAGACCGTTTTGGAAAGATTCCACCAGAAGGAGAAGAACTCATTCGTATTGTTCCACTCCGGCGACTGGCAAAACGTTTGGGGATAGAAAAGGTTATTTTGAAAGCCGGACGCATGACACTATACTTTGTAAGTAATCTGGAAAGTCCTTATTACCAGAGTATGGCATTTGGAAAGATTATCGACTATATGTCTAAATATCCCCGTAACTGCAACTTGCGTGAACAGAATGGAAAACGCAGTATGGTGATTAAAGAAATTGGGGATGTTGTTTCGGCTGTACGAATCTTGCAGGAAATCATCAGTCTGTAGAATAAATTTCAGAAGAAATCAGCCTGCTTTACTTAAAAAAGTAGAGCAGGCTGAAAAATGAAATTATAAGAACGAAGAAACGTTTATTTTTCCTTCTTGAATTTCCTTCAAAACAATTCTTGCCAAATTAAAGAAGTCTTGGTCTTCTCCCATGTCTTTTTCTCCCCATAGGGGATTAGACAATGATTCTGGAGTATAGAAACAACTTCGAACCATATACTTGAGCATATTTTTTTCATCTTTTAAGCGGTAATAGCAGAAAGCGATGTAGCCGTAGAAGTCTTTTACCTCTTCTGGATACTCTTTCTCTATCCAATGATAAAGTTGAACTGCTTCTTTAAAATGTTCATATCTCATATAAGTGGTTGCAGCCTGTTGTGCAGTTTCTGCTTTTTCCATTGCGAATGATTCTGCTTTTCTGAATGAACATTCTGCTTCTATCATTTTTCCTTCGGATACGAATAGTTCTCCTTGAACGAGATACAGCTCACTGAATTCTCCATCGTAGGTAAGCCCGTTGATAACGTCTTTTTCGCTTTCTTCGTATTCACCTTTTGCTAAGTGAGATACAGCACGTTTATGATATACATTGGCTCTTTCGAAATTCTCCAAATCATTGCTTTCCAAAAGTTTGTTGCAATATTGAATCGTTTCATCGTATTTTTTATCGATGAAATAGCAAGCCATCAGTACCATTCGAATCCGTGTTTTGTTGGAAACGGACTGCTCTACCTGCTTATAGCATTTGCATGCGGAAGTACCATCTCCTAAAAGCTGAAAACAATAACCTTTCATTTCAATACATGTCAGATCGTTTTCGTTTATGGTCAGTGCAAACTCTACGGATTCCATGGCTTGTTCTATTTCGCCCATCTGCAGGTAACAGCGGGTGAGTTCTGTCCAATAGTATAGATTGTATGGATCTTCATCCAATAGTTTATTATAATAAACGGTAGCTTGTTCTACACTTTTGAACGAATAATGATAATCAGCCATTGATTCCAATACTTCTATATCATTGGGAGCCTGTCTGTAAGCTTTTTGTAGCCAGTGGTAAGCCATCTTTTCCATGTTGGCATCCATGTAAATATCGGCTATATCCAGCAATGTGTTGGTATCATTATCTTCTTCTTCTGCAAGTTGTTTGAATACTTCTTCTGCACTTTCTATATCCTGACGTTCCAGGCAGAGATTGGCGTAAGTCAGTCTTACTTCTCTATCGTTTTGATCGGGAATCGTCTCCAATAGAAAAAAAGCTTCGTTGATTTTTCCTCTGGCTACCAAATTATTGCATTTGTAGATAAGAATATCCAGATTCTCGGGATGAAGTTGTAGTCCATAATTGATAACTTCTTCCGAAGCTTTGCTGTCTCCCTGATGTGCATAATATTCTGCAAGATGGGTCAACTCGTTGCTTTCCATATAAACATGAGTATGATTTTGCTTCATTTCTTCATATTTATGTTTGATGGCTTGAAATTCGGGAGTATTAAAGCTGGATGCTAAATCATGTCTCATGTGTAGGTAATTTTTATGAATGAATAACGAAGAATCTGCAAGCTGATTTATGATGAGGCTCGCAAATTCTTCGTTGGATAAAATAGGATTTTTATAAATCAATCTTATTTATTGCTGATTTTACTCCAAGTATCTTTAAGAGACACAGTACGGTTGAATACTAAATGTTCTGGAGTAGAATCTTTGTCTACGTTGAAATAACCAATACGTTGGAACTGCAAGTAATCCAAAGGTTTGGCATCTGCCAGGAATTTCTCTACATAACATTCTGTCAGAATATTTAGAGAATTAGGATTAATCATTTCCTGCATTGCTTCCAATGGAGAGCAGTTCTTGGCTTCACGGATAGCAGCCATTTCATCGCGTGGGTTTTCCACTTTCCACAAGCGGTCGTACAAGCGGACTTCAGCTTTCAGGCAATGATTGCAGCTTACCCAATGTAATGTTCCTTTCACTTTACGGTTTGCTTCAGGCATACCACTCTTTGTGTTAGGATCATATTCAGCATAGACTTCTATTACATTACCGTTTTCGTCTTTCTTGCATCCGGTACATTTTACAATATATGCGTTTTTCAAACGAACTTCCTGTCCCGGAGTCATGCGGAAATATTTTTTCGGAGCATCTTCCATGAAGTCATCACGTTCCATCCACAGCTCACGGCTGAATTCGATTTTGTGTGTGGCTGAGTTCGGATCTTCCGGATTGTTGATGGCTTCCATTTCTTCTACCTGTCCTTCCGGGTAGTTGGTCAGAATCAGTTTTACCGGATTCAGAACAGCAGATACACGGGTTGCACGTGCATTCAAATCTTCGCGTACTGCACTTTCCAATAGAGCGAAGTCATTTAATGCATCGTAGGTAGTATAACCAATCTTATCGATGAATTTCCGGATAGACTCTGGAGAATAGCCACGGCGGCGGAAACCGCAGATTGTCGGCATACGAGGGTCATCCCATCCGTTAACCAGTCCTTCTTTTACAAGAGTCAGCAAGTTACGCTTACTCATCAGAGTATAGCTGAGGTTCAACTTGTTGAATTCGTACTGATGTGGACGGTTGTCATCCAAATCTTTACCGTCTTTTACCCAATCTACAAACAAATCGTACAGCGGGCGGTGAACAACAAATTCCAACGTACAAAGTGAGTGTGTTACTCCTTCAAAGTAGTCGCTTTGTCCATGAGCAAAGTCATACATCGGATATGCTTTCCATTTGTCGCCTGTACGATGGTGAGGGGTTTTTACTACACGGTAGATGATTGGGTCGCGGAAATGCATATTAGGATTAGCCATATCTATTTTGGCGCGTAATACCATTTTCCCTTCTTCAATTTCTCCTGAATTCATTTTCTGGAACAGTTCCAGACTTTCTTCTATCGGACGATTGCGATATGGACTTTCTGTACCTGGTTGGGTAGGAGTACCTTTCTGTGCAGCAATCTCTTCGGACGACTGTTCGTCTATATAAGCTTTTCCCTCTTTAATCAAACGGATAGCGAAATCCCACAATTGCTGGAAATAATCTGATGCATAATATTCATTTCCCCACTGGTAGCCCAGCCATTGAATGTCTTCTTTGATGGCTTCTACGTATTCAACATCTTCTTTTGTAGGATTGGTATCATCGAAACGCAAATTACATACACCACCGTAACGCTGTGCAATACCAAAATCCATACAGATTGCTTTGGCATGTCCGATGTGCAGGTAACCATTCGGTTCGGGCGGGAAACGGGTTTGTATTCTACCTCCGTTTTTACCTTCTTTTAAATCCTTTTCTACAATTTGTTCTATGAAGTTCAAACTTTTCTTTTCTGAACTTTCAGCTGCATTCATTTCAGTCATAGTGGTTTTTTCTTTTACACTTTATGTGTGCAAAAATAAGCATTCTTTTGTTATATACCTATTAGACTTTATGTAAATTTTGCTGATGGATAACTTGGGAATTTTTGAATGGATGAATTTGTATCGATTTAATAAATTTTTCTTATTTTTGAAAAAGCTTCAAAAAAAGACAATGAACAGATTTAAAATAAAAGAAAATGCCAGAAATGTCAGAAATGTGTTTTAAGACATGTTTTTTTATTTGGTTAGCTAAAAAAAAGGCCGCATCTTTGTGGCGTTATCCTGAAAACAATCTTTTTACCTTAAAAAAAAACTAATACCTATTGAAAACTTAAAAAAGGCTCTTTGTGAAAAGCGCCTTTTTTTATTGCCCTTATGTCTGGCTTTTTTCCGAATCACTAAAGGTTTTTTTGAGTAGAATTACGTATTTTTGTGTCTCTAATTGGAGTATCAGAATATGGCACAACCTTTGGCAGAAAGAATGCGTCCAAAGACGCTGGATGAGTATATCGGACAAAAGCATTTAGTAGGAGAAGGAGCTGTCTTGCGTAAAATGATTGATGCGGGACGTATTTCTTCTTTTATCTTATGGGGACCTCCCGGAGTAGGCAAGACTACATTGGCACAGATTATTGCCCATAAGTTGGAAACTCCTTTTTATACTTTGAGTGCAGTGACTTCTGGAGTTAAGGATGTACGCGATGTAATTGAGAAAGCGCGTAGCAATCGTTTCTTTTCCCAGCAGAGTCCTATTCTTTTCATAGATGAAATTCATCGTTTCAGCAAATCTCAGCAAGATTCCTTATTGGGAGCGGTAGAAACCGGGGTAGTGACTTTAATAGGAGCTACTACAGAGAATCCTTCTTTCGAAGTCATTCGTCCGCTTTTGTCGCGCTGTCAGTTGTATGTACTGAAATCTCTTGAGAAAGAAGATTTGCTTGAACTGCTGCAGCAGGCTTTGGTCCGTGATGCTATTTTGAGAGAGCGGAAAATAGTGTTGAAAGAAACGGATGCTATGCTCCGCTATTCAGGAGGAGATGCGCGTAAGTTGCTGAATATTCTGGAGCTGGTGGTAGAGGCCGATGGAGAGGAAGAGGTTGTCATTACAGATGAAAAAGTAGTGGAACGTTTGCAGCAAAATCCATTGGCATACGATAAGGAAGGAGAGATGCACTATGATATTGTTTCTGCTTTTATCAAGTCTATCCGTGGCAGCGATCCGGATGGAGCCTTATATTGGCTTGCCCGTATGGTGGAGGGAGGAGAAGATCCTGCTTTTATTGCCCGACGTTTAGTTATATCGGCTTCCGAAGATATCGGTCTGGCCAATCCTAATGCATTGTTGCTGGCCAATGCTGCATTTGATGCTGTAATGAAGATAGGATGGCCGGAAGGAAGAATCCCGTTAGCCGAAGCAACCGTTTATCTGGCAACCAGTCCGAAAAGTAATTCGGCTTATGAAGGAATCAACTCTGCGCTGGAAATGGTACGGGAGACTGGAAACTTACCGGTACCACTTCATTTAAGAAATGCCCCTACCAAATTGATGAAGCAGTTAGGATATGGAAAAGATTATAAATATGCGCATGCTTATAAAGGGAACTTTGTAAAACAGCAGTTCTTACCGGATGAAATGCAGCAGAGACGTATCTGGCATGCTCAGGATAATCCGGCTGAGGCTAAGTTGAAAGAACGGATGGTTCAGCTATGGGGAGAACGGTTTAAAGATTAAAGAATATAGAAATGAAGATAGTTGTTTTAGATGGATTTACATTGAATCCCGGGGATTTTTCGTGGGAGTCATTGAATGAACTGGGTGAACTGACGATACACGATCGTACAGCCCCAAGTGATGTATTACGGCGGGCAGAAGGAGCTGAGGCATTATTGACGAATAAGACGGTACTTTCTGCAGAAACAATCAATTCGCTTCCTGACCTGAAATATATAGGTGTATTGGCTACCGGATATAATGTGGTAGATGTTCAAGCGGCAAAGAAACGGGGAATTGTAGTAACCAATATTCCAGCCTATAGTACTCAATCGGTAGCTCAGATGGTTTTTGCGCATATTCTGAATATCACTCAGCATGTGGCACATTATGCCAGTGAAGTACAAAATGGGGTATGGAGTTCACAGCCTGATTTCTGTTATTGGAATACTCCGTTGATAGAACTTGCAGGAAAGAAAATGGGAATTGTGGGATTCGGACATACCGGACAGGCTACTGCGGTCATTGCGCGAAGCTTCGGTATGGAAGTTTGTGTATACACCAGTAAACCGGAGAATAGCCTTCCTGAAGGAGTGAAAAAAATGGAGTTGAACGATCTGTTTCACAATTGTGATATTGTCAGTCTTCATTGTCCTTTGAATGAGGAGACTAAAGAAATGGTCAATTCTTTCCGTCTGTCGCTGATGAAACGGAATTCTATTCTGATCAATACAGGAAGAGGTGGCCTGGTTGATGAAAAAGCCTTGGAGGAAGCCTTGGTGGAAGGTCGTTTATTGGGAGCAGGACTTGATGTGCTTTCTGCTGAGCCACCTTCAGCCGGTAATCCTTTGCTAAAATTGAAAAACTGTTTTATAACTCCGCATATAGCCTGGGCTACTCGTGAGGCTCGTGTACGTCTGATGAAACAGGCGGTCGAGAATTTAAAAGCTTATATGAATGGAAATCCTATAAATAATGTTGCAGGAAATGAATAAACAGGAACGCATCGAAAAAGCTGTAGCTCTTTTTAAGGAGGGATATAATTGTTCGCAGTCGGTTGTGGCTGCTTATGCCGATCTTTATGGATTTACGCCCGAACAGGCACTGCGCATGGCTGCTTCTTTTGGAGGAGGTATTGGGCGTATGCGCGAAATATGTGGGGCGGCTTGTGGTATGTTTTTGTTGGCTGGACTAGAGCGTAGTGCAGTTTCCGGAGCCGATCGTGAAAGTAAGGCTGCCAATTATGCTCTTGTGCAGGAACTGGCTGCAAAATTCAAGGAAGTTACAGGAACCATACACTGTGCAGAATTGCTGGGCTTGTCAAAAAAAGAGCCTGTTGTAGCAACTCCAGAAGCGCGTACCGCCCAGTATTATGCCAAACGTCCTTGTGCAAAGATGGTTGAAATAGCTGCAACGATATGGGGGGATTTCCTCGAAAAAGAAGGAAAATTGTAAAATGTTCCCTTTTTTTTACTATTAAAATGAAAGTTTTTTTAAGGAAAGTAGAAGAAGGTCTTGTTTTTTGTTTATTTTTGCGCCGTAAGACACAAATACTTATTCGTGTTAAATAAATTGTAAATACGATTTAAACTAAGAGCTATGTTGAAAGAAAAAGCAGGTGTAATTGCCGGAAAAATCTGGGAAACACTAAATGGAAATGATGGAAAAACTCAAAAACAGATTAAAAAAGCTACCAAACTGGTAGATAAAGATTTCTTTTTGGGTTTGGGTTGGTTATTGAGAGAAGATAAGATTGAAACAAGCGAAGTAGAAGGTGAACTTTTTGTTAAGTTGAAATAAGTAACAATCTTGAAGTGTATGAAAAAAGATGCGTAAATGCCGGAAAGGCTCTTACGCATCTTTTTTTGTTTTTGATATACAAGTTTTACCGTTCAGCTTCAATTGTATATGTAAAACTGTCTGCACGGTAATAGCCGATATTATATTCTATTGGGGTATTGTTGGTGTCGTATACAAAACGTTTGCGGATAAGAATCGGATCCGTGGTTTTGATATCCAGTTTTTCTGCTATTTCTTCTCCTGCCAGGCTGGCAGAAATCTGTTCTTTACTGGTTTTTACGGTTATTTGATACTCCTTTTCCAACAACTCATATAGAGGCCGTGTAAAATCTTCCTCTCCGGTAAAAGGTATTTTGGGGTTAAAATAGGAGATAAAATATACAAATGGATATTCTTTTTTCCCTCTTACTCGCTCTAAGACAATGCATTTTATAGGATTCTTTTTGTCGATATTGAAGAAGTTGTAAATCTCCTCATTGGGCTTTTTCCAGCTTATATGGAGTTCGAAATTTCGAATCTCTATTCCTAACATCTTCATTTCTTGTGAAAAACTAAGCCAATTTTTCACTCCACTTATAATACCTTTTTGTACTACTTTTGTACCGACTCCTTTTTTTCGTATCAATAAACCTTCAAAAACCAGTTTGTTAATGGCTTGTCGTAATGTATTGCGGGAGATATTCAATTTTTGTGAAAGTTCTATTTCATTGGGTAAGTATTTTCCCGATTTATATTCTTCTGAATCGATTAGGGTTCGAAGAACTTCTTCTGCTTGAAGATGCAAAGGTTTATTGCTTTTATGGTTCAGCTCCATACACTATATATTTAATCTCTTTAATCACAAAGATAATTATTTTGTGATATAAATATAGTTTTCCTGCTGTTATTTATATATTAATTTTTTGTTAAAAGTGTGTAGTCATATTGATATCAATAAAGGGGTTTTTGTATCAAAAAGAGCTAAAATGCCATTTCCTTCTAACTCGTATTTTGTACAAAAAGAGCCTTTATGAAGCCTGAATCACAGTTAAATTCTTATGAAATACCTTCTAAACATGTTGGAAAACATATTTGAAAGGACTTGAGATAGAAGGAAACGATACTTGAATCGGGGGCAAACGATACAAGTATCAATGCCTGATGTGACTAATACCGTATGCTCACGCCATTAGTTCCGTGTGTACTCGATACTGATGATAGAATTTGGGAGGTTTGAACCCCAGTTTTTATACACTTTTTCACATTTTTAGTTATCAACCCTCCTGTCTGAATCTTCTTTTTGATAATAGTATAATGTTATTGATAGATGGTTTTTGAAGAGTATAAAGATTGATAAATCCCTTTTTTGATGGTTTTGTGTTTGCAATGGTAAAGAACAGCTTTCTTTTTGAGTTTGCCTGATTTCGAAAAACAGGCTTTTTTCTTATCACTTTTGTACCTGGGGGCAAATATCGTCGTGTAGAGGCCTCTGATTTGACATTTTGTCAATCCTCTTGCAGTACTGATAAAGAGATTGGAGGATTTTACATTTTGTCAATTGAACTATGGAATTTGTTTCCTTGATATTTGTTAGAAAGAAAGGGAGACAGGAAGCCTGAAAATAGAGAAAAGCTACCGTAATATCCCATAAATTATTGCTTACAGGGTTGAGTTAATTTGCTCATTTCTTTGTGTATATCTTTTCTTAATACTACCTTTGCAGGGTTAAAATCGAAAGAATGGAGTCTGTTTGAGATTGAACAGGTTGTCCGGTCAGTCTTTACGGAATGATTTCTACAGGCTCTGGGGATACTAAAGAAATAACTAACTTATAGCGTAAGAAAATGAATAAAATTATTTCAAAGGAACATTTTTCAGAAAAGGTTTTCAAACTTGTCATTGAAGCCCCTTTGATTGCCAAGTCTCGTAAGGCGGGACATTTCGTAATTGTGCGTGTGGGAGAGAAAGGCGAGCGTATGCCGCTGACCATTGCTGCTGCCGATCCTGTAAAAGGTACTATTACTTTGGTGGTACAGGAGGTGGGACTGTCGTCTACCCGTCTGTGTGAACTGAATGAAGGCGATTACGTGACCGATGTAGTAGGTCCGTTGGGTAAGGCTACTCATATTGAAAACTTTGGTACAGTAGTATGTGCCGGAGGTGGAGTAGGTGTGGCACCGATGCTTCCTATTGTACAGGCATTGAAAGCTGCGGGAAACCGTGTGATTACAGTTTTGGCAGGACGTACAAAGGATTTGATTATCCTGGAAAAAGAAATGCGTGAGAGTTCCGATGAAGTAATCATCATGACAGACGATGGTTCGTATGGTAAGAAAGGTCTTGTAACCGAAGGAGTGGAAGAGGTCATCAAGCGCGAGAAAGTGGACAAGTGCTTTGCCATCGGTCCGGCTATTATGATGAAATTTGTTTGCTTGCTGACAAAGAAATACGAAATCCCTACCGATGTGTCACTGAATACTATCATGGTAGACGGTACCGGTATGTGTGGAGCATGCCGTATCACTGTGAGCGGAAAAACTCGTTTCGTTTGTGTAGACGGTCCGGAGTTTGACGGTCATCAGGTAGACTTCGACGAGATGTTGAAACGTATGGGAGCCTTCAAGGATATTGAACGTGCTGAAATACATAAATTGGAAGTTGAAAAACCTGATACTTGTGAGGCAGAAAGAGAGGCATCAGACCGTAAGGCTCCTTGGCGTGAAGAACTTCGTAAGAGCATGAAGCCGAAGGAACGTACTGCGATCCCTCGTGTAAAGATGAACGAGCTGGAACCGGAATATCGTTCACACAGCCGTAAGGAAGAAGTAAACCTGGGATTGAGCGAGGAACAGGCTGTAACAGAAGCTAAACGTTGTCTGGACTGTGCAAATCCGTCTTGTATGCAGGGTTGTCCGGTGGGTATCAATATTCCTACATTTATCAAAAACATAGAGCGTGGAGAATTCCTCGAAGCTGCACGTACTCTGAAGCAGACCAGTGCACTGCCGGCTGTGTGTGGACGTGTGTGTCCGCAGGAAAAACAGTGCGAATCGCAGTGTATTCACCTGAAGATGGGACACGAAGCTGTGGCTATCGGTTATCTGGAACGTTTTGCAGCCGACTATGAACGTAAAAGCGGACAGATTTCCGTTCCTCAGATTGCTGCAAAGAACGGTATTAAGGTAGCGGTAGTAGGTTCGGGACCTGCCGGTCTGTCGTTTGCCGGTGATATAGCTAAGTTGGGATACGATGTGACTGTATTCGAAGCGCTGCACGAAATTGGTGGTGTATTGAAATATGGTATTCCTGAATTCCGTTTGCCGAACAAGATTGTAGACGTAGAAATTGACAATCTTTCGAAGATGGGTGTACAGTTTGTAAAAGACTGTATTGTGGGTAAGACCATCAGTGTAGAAGACTTGGAACAGGAAGGTTACAAGGGTATTTTCGTAGCTTCGGGAGCAGGTCTGCCTAACTTTATGAATATTCCGGGTGAAAACTCTATCAACATCATGTCGTCTAACGAGTATCTGACTCGTGTGAACCTGATGGATGCTGCCAGCGAAGATTCTGATACTCCGGTCACATTCGGTAAGCGTGTGGCGGTAATTGGTGGCGGTAATACTGCTATGGACTCTGTACGTACTGCGCGCCGTCTGGGAGCAGAAAAAGCAATGATTATCTATCGCCGTTCGGAAGCCGAAATGCCGGCTCGTCTGGAAGAGGTAAAACATGCAAAAGAAGAAGGTGTGGAATTCCTTACTTTGCATAATCCAATCGAATATATTGCCGACGAAATGGGTCGTGTAAAACAGGTGGTATTGCAGAAGATGGAACTGGGCGAACCAGATGCTTCAGGACGCCGTAGTCCGGTTGCTATTCCGGGAGCTATAGAGACCATCGATATCGATATGGCTATTGTCAGTGTGGGTGTATCGCCTAACCCGATTGTTCCGAATTCTATTCCGGGACTGGAGTTGGGACGTAAAGGTACAATCGCAGTAAATGAGGATATGCAGTCGTCTATTCCGACTATTTATGCCGGTGGTGATATTGTGCGCGGAGGTGCTACTGTAATTCTGGCTATGGGCGACGGACGCCGTGCTGCGGCAGCTATGCATCGTCAGTTGCAAGGATAAGAAGCTATAAACTTATAAAATGGTAAAAATAATGTCGGCTGAACGAAGAGAACTGTTCTCTATCGTCCAGCCGATGACTTTTTATCATAGATTGGTTAAAATTTTATATGCTTCGTGGTATTTATTTCTTTTTCAATACCTCTTTTATTTTTTCTATAATCTGAGGAGTCTTTATATTACCGGTATTTAGAAGAGCATACTGGAAGTTTTCTGCTGCAATTTCTTCCGGATCAATGGTGTATGGAGTATTATTGCCTACTACTTCATAAAAGTCGGTAGCAGCGGTAAGCGGATAGATTACAGTATTTCCTTTTTCCTGTACGGGTATATAGCGTTCGTTCAGAGGGATAAGACCTGTCTGCATGTATTGGGATAAATCTCCTCCGCTATAAGGCTTTTCGGAATATAATACCATTGTACACGGTTGTTTTTCTCCCTCGATTGTAAATGTTGCATAACTGTCGTAGCGGCTTACATCCGGATTGGATATCCGCTTCTGGTTAATATCTGACGGGAAGATAATTTCCTTATCGAGTACGGTAAATCCGATGGTAGCATATATCGCTTTTTTGAATTCATGGTTTTCACGTGTCAGAATGTGAAACAGTTCATGAGCCATTACCTGAGTCAGTGTTTCAATTGGGGCATTCAACGCTTTTTCTCCTAATGCTATCCAGTTTTTACGGGTATAGGCCGTAGCTCCTCCTTCTTCTTTCTGAGTTGTTTTTACAATGATAATTTCCTCAGGGAAAGGCAGGTTGAATTTCTGCTTGCTGATTTGATTTTGTATTGTTTTGAAAGCTTTTTCTATATTGCTTTTCTCTTGGTCACTCCAGTTTCGGGTTTCATCCATAGCCATACGTAGTAGTTCAGACTTTTTCCCTTCTACTTTTTGCAGGCGGAACTCAATATCAAACTGATTCCAATTGCTGGTGTAGTCGTCTATGTCTGTTACCAGCATCTGTGCTTCAGCTCTTGTGGCAAAACGGTAAGGTAGGGAAGTCTTATTTTCTTGAGCAATACCGGTGGTAGCTACGCAGCAGCACCATGTAAGGGCGAGTAAGGATGTTAGTTTCATAAGGTTTATCTTTTATCTAGTCAGTATGAGTTGGTAAATATAAATGTAAATTTTGTTTTTTTCTAATTTTTGAAGAGAAAATATGATTGGGGGAGGAGGAAAACATTACAGTTTTTAGAGGAAAGGCTGTGGAGAATCATCGGGTAAAAAAGGTATAAAAAAGAACCTTCTTCTGTCTGGGAATCCTTTTGTGGATATCGTATACAGAAGAAGGTTCTGATGTATTTCTCTGTGAAAGAAATTTTATTCTTTGTCTTTCAGTGCAGCAAAGATGAGTCCTTCCAGTTCTTCAGCCAGTTCGGGATTGTCCTGAATACACTGTTTGGCTGCATCGCGTCCTTGTCCGAGTTTGGTATCGTTGTAGCTGTACCATGAGCCGCTTTTCTTGATGATGCCCAGTTCTGCTCCCAGGTCGATGATTTCACCGCTGCGGGAAATGCCTTCACCGAACATGATGTCGAATTCTGCTTTGCGGAATGGAGGTGCTACTTTGTTTTTTACTACTTTTACGCGTACCTGATTACCGATAACTTCTTCACCGTCTTTCAACTGGGTAGCGCGGCGGATGTCGAGACGTACTGAAGCATAGAACTTCAAGGCATTACCACCGGTTGTTGTTTCCGGATTGCCGAACATTACTCCGATTTTTTCACGCAACTGGTTGATGAAGATACAGGTTGTATTGGTCTTGCTGATAGCGGAAGTAAGCTTACGCAATGCTTGCGACATCAGACGTGCCTGTAAGCCTACCCGGTTGTCTCCCATATCGCCTTCGATTTCGGCTTTCGGAGTCAGGGCAGCTACAGAGTCGATAACAATGATGTCAATGGCAGAAGAGCGGATAAGCTGTTCTGCAATTTCCAGAGCTTGCTCACCGTTATCGGGCTGTGAAATCCACAAGTTGTCGATGTCTACTCCCAACTTGGCTGCATAGAAACGGTCGAAGGCATGTTCTGCATCGATGAACGCTGCAATACCTCCGTTTTTCTGTGCTTCGGCAATAGCATGGATAGCAAGTGTGGTCTTACCAGAAGATTCCGGACCATATATTTCAATGATACGTCCTTTGGGATAACCTCCTACACCAAGTGCAGCGTTGAGTGCAATGGAGCCGGTAGGAATGACTTCTACTTCTTGAACATGGTCGTCGCCCATTTTCATGATAGAGCCTTTACCGAAGCTTTTCTCAATCTTATCCATTGCGGCTTGCAATGCCTTGAGCTTTTCGCTGTTGTTGGGCTTGGAAGGAGTATCTACTCCTCCTTCGAATTCCAATTCGTCTTTTTTAGCCATATATTTTTCTTGGTTATTTTAAGATTTGTGCGGCATGGTCTTTGGTCTTCACCTCTTTGGGAGAGATGATACGTTCAATCACGCCTTCTTCGTTTATGATAAATGTGGTGCGGAATGTACCCATGTATTTACGTCCATACATGCTTTTTTCACCCCATACCCCAAATTCTTGCACTAACTTTTGTTCTGTATCGGCAATGAGTGTAAAAGGAAGCTGGTTTTTCTCGATGAACTTCTGGTGCGATTTGGCATCGTTGATGCTGACACCAATTACTTCGTAACCTGCTGCGCGAAGTTCCGAATAGTTGTCGCGCAGGTTGCAGGCTTGAGCCGTACATCCCGATGTCATGTCTTTGGGGTAGAAGTAGAGGACTACTTTTTTTCCCTTGTAATCGCTTGTACGGATTTCTTCTCCTTTTTCATTCAGTCCCAATACTTCGGGGGCTTTATCTCCTACTTGCATGATGCTTTGTTTATACAGATTCAAGATACAGATAATTACAGTTCCAAATCTCCGTCGAATACTTCGTGCCAAGGCAAGCCGTATTGATTCAGTGCTTCCATGAACGGATCTGGATCGAATTCTTCTACATTCCATACACCCGGACGTTTCCATAAGCCTTTCAGGAACATCATTGCACCAATCATGGCTGGTACACCGGTTGTGTAACTTACGCCCTGCATACCTGTTTCCTGATAAGCAGCCTGGTGTGAACAGTTGTTGTATACATAGTAGGTACGTTCTTTACCGTCTTTGATACCACGGATACGGCAACCGATAGATGTTTCGCCTTCGTAGTTTTCTCCCAGATCTTGTGGATTAGGAAGAACTGCTTTCAGGAATTGCAGGGGCACAATTTCCATGCCGTTGTAATTGATAGGCTCGATGCTTGCCATACCAATATTCTGAATAACTCTCAGGTGAGTGAGGTATTCTTGTCCAAAGGTCATCCAGAAACGGGCACGTTTGATAGTTGGGAAGTTCTTAACCAGCGACTCCAGTTCTTCGTGGTACAACAAGTAGGAGTCACGCGGACCAATGTTTGGATATGTCAGGTCTTTATGGAATTCCAATGGCTTTGTTGTAACCCACTGTCCGTTTTCATAATAACGTCCGTTCTGGGTAATTTCACGGATGTTGATTTCCGGATTAAAGTTGGTTGCAAACGCTTTGTGATGATTACCTGCATTACAGTCTACGATATCCAGGTACTGTATTTCGTCGAAATGATGTTTGGCTGCATATGCTGTATACACGCCGCTTACTCCCGGGTCGAAACCACAACCCAAAATTGCTGTCAGTCCGGCTTCTTCGAAACGCTGTTTGTAAGCCCACTGCCAGCTGTATTCGAAATGAGCTTCGTCTTTCGGCTCATAGTTGGCTGTATCCAGGTAGTTGACTCCGGCTTGCAGACAAGCTTCCATGATAGTCAGATCCTGATAAGGGAGCGCTACATTAATAACGATTTCGGGTTTAAAACTGTTGAATAAAGCCACTAATTCGTCTACATTGTCTGCATCTACCTTAGCGGTCTTGATGTCTGGTCTGCCAATTGCTTTTACAATAGCGTCACATTTTGACTGGGTGCGGCTGGCAATCATCACTTCTGTAAATACTTCAGGATGTTGAGCCACTTTGTGTGCAACAACGGTTCCTACTCCGCCTGCACCAATAATTAATACTTTACTCATTTATTTTATTGATGATTTTAATGCCCGGTAAACGTTACCGTTCAGTATGCAAAGATAAGAATAATTAGATTATATAAACATAAAAAACGGAAAAATGCAGGTGGGCTGAACTTTTGTTCAAATATATCGTTATATTTGCGAAGTTTAGAAATTAAAATTGATATGAGAAGAACATTTTTAGGTGTTGCGGCTATTTGTGCCGGAGCGCTGATGGCAAGCTGCATGAGCAGTAAGAAAGCAGCACAAACAGTAGATCTGACAGGCGAGTGGAATATCGTAACTGTAGATGGAGAGAAACTTGGAAATGAAAATATGCCTTTTATCGGTTTGGATACAGAAACCAAACGAGTATATGGTAGTGCAGGTTGCAACCGTATGATGGGCGGTTTTGAATTGGATTCTGTCAATGCAGGAAAAATTCATTTCAGTCGGATTGCTACTACACGGATGATGTGTCCGGATATAGATACGGAACAGAAGATATTGGGAGCTCTTAATAAAGTAGAAGGTTATTCGGAAACAGAAACCGGTATTGAACTGACAGATGCGGAAGGTAAGACTGTCATTGTTTTGGAAAAGCGTGTACAGGCTGCTGTTTCTATCAATGATCTGGCAGGAGAATGGATTATTTCAGCAGTGAATGGAGAAGCTGTGAAGAAGATGGAAAAGACTCCGTTCCTGGCATTTAATATTGAGGAAAAACGTGTACATGGTAATGCGGGCTGTAATATTATCAATGGAGGTTTCTCTCAGGAAGAAGGCAATGCAACTTCCTTGAAATTCTCACAAATGATTTCTACGATGATGGCTTGCCCGGATATGGATGTGGAAACACAGGTGTTGAAAGCACTTAATGAAGTAGCTTCATTTGAAAAGAATGAGGATGGATCTGTTTCATTGTTAGATGGAAACGGTAAAGTGCTCCTTACCTTAGTGAAGAATACAGGAGAAAGTCTGGTGAAATAATTGAAATAATTTTTTATAAAAAGCGTGGGCATTTTCATTCGTAATGAAGATGTCCACGTTTTTTTATTCAGTTTCTGATGCATGAGCTCCGTTTCCGCTTATTTCTTCGCACCAGGTATAGCTCACTTTGAGTAAGGCTGTGCTGTTGTTCATTTCAATTGCTATGTAATGCCGTCCTCCATATCGTATGAATTTGCCGGTGATGCCGTAAAGAGGTCCTTTTTTGGCGATGCGTACAGGGAATCCTTTTTTGTTTTTTAGCTTCTCGGAATCAATAAAGCGTGTACCTTGAATGTTAGGATCTGTAGCTCGTATAAAGTTTTGCATTTCATCGTCCGGTACGATGCAGAATTCGTCGCAGTCTCTTTCCCTTTTCATAAAATATATAGGGAGAGGAAAGTTACGTGCAAATTTCCTGCACCAGCTTTTGTTGTATGTATGTCGGATAAATAGCAGATTATGAATGGCTGGAACAAGAACATGCTCACACTTATGTTCTTTGTCTTTTGTCTCTTGCAATTCGTATACCATTGGCAAGTAGTATTCAATGCCTTCTTCGCGTAGCAATTCGGCTACTCGAAGTTCTTTACAGTAAAAAGTTTTTATAGGCATCCATACTAATGGTTGCTCTTGCTTCTCTTCCATGATTCATGTTTAGGTTAGTACAATCAGAGAAACAAAGAAAAGAAAAATAATCGATAAGAACAAGTCTATTTACTTTTAGAAGTGTTTTAAGTTGGAATCCATAGAAGATTTGTGGATGAGTAAATGGATCTTGTTATTGAGGTAATTGGTAGAAGACATAAAAAAAGGGATTACGAATGTCGTAATCCCTTTTGAAATATCTCAGGTGAAGAATTATTTCTTACCTTCAAGCTGTTCTTTCAAAGCAGCCAATGCATCGAGGTCACCCAATGTAGTAGAAGCAGCCTGGTTCTGAATCATAGGAGCTTCTTCTTTCTTAGCAGCCTTCTTAGTAGCTTTCTTTTCTGCTTTTTCTTCTGCCTTAGCAGCATCTTCGAAAATACGGCTGTGAGACAAGATGATTCTCTTAGCGTCTTTGTTGAATTCGATTACTTTGAATTCCAGTTTTTCATCCAACTGAGCCTGTGAACCGTCTTCTTTTACCAAGTGTTTCGGAGTAGCGAAACCTTCTACACCGTAAGGCAATGCAACTACTGCACCTTTATCCAACATTTCGATGATAGTACCTTCGTGGATAGAACCTACAGTGAATACTGTTTCGAATACATCCCATGGGTTTTCTTCCAACTGTTTGTGACCCAAGCTCAAACGACGGTTTTCTTTGTCGATTTCCAATACCTGAACTTCGATGTCTGCACCAATCTGAGTGAATTCAGAAGGATGTTTGATTTTCTTAGTCCAAGACAAGTCAGAGATGTGGATCAAACCGTCTACACCTTCTTCGATTTCTACGAATACACCGAAGTTAGTGAAGTTACGAACTTTTGCAGTGTGTTTAGAACCTACCGGATATTTTTCTTCGATAGTTTCCCATGGATCAGCTTTCAGCTGTTTGATACCCAAAGACATCTTACGTTCTTCGCGGTCCAAAGTCAAGATAACAGCTTCTACTTCGTCACCAACTTTCATGAAGTCCTGAGCTGAACGCAAGTGCTGTGACCAAGACATTTCAGATACGTGGATCAAACCTTCTACGCCCGGAGCGATTTCGATGAATGCACCGTAGTCAGCCATAACCACAACTTTACCTTTTACGTGGTCACCAACTTTCAAGTTAGGATCCAAAGCATCCCATGGGTGCGGAGTCAACTGTTTCAAACCAAGAGCGATACGTTTCTTTTCGTCGTCGAAATCCAAGATTACAACGTTCAACTTCTGATCCAAAGAAACAACTTCGCGAGGATCGCTTACACGACCCCAAGACAAGTCTGTGATGTGGATCAAACCGTCTACGCCGCCCAAGTCGATGAATACACCGTAAGATGTGATATTTTTAACAGTACCTTCAAGTACCTGACCTTTTTCAAGTTTACCGATGATTTCTTTCTTCTGCTGTTCCAATTCAGCTTCGATAAGAGCTTTGTGAGAAACAACAACGTTCTTGAATTCCTGGTTGATTTTTACAACCTTGAATTCCATAGTCTTTCCTACGAATACATCGTAGTCGCGGATAGGTTTCACATCGATCTGAGAACCCGGCAAGAATGCTTCGATACCGAATACGTCTACGATCATACCACCCTTAGTGCGGCACTTGATGTAACCCTTAATGATTTCTTCGTTTTCAAGAGCAGCGTTTACGCGATCCCAAGAACGAGTAGCACGTGCTTTCTTGTGAGACAAGATCAACTGACCTTTTTTGTCTTCCTGATTTTCGATGTATACTTCTACAGTATCACCAACTTTCAGGTCTGGATTGTAACGGAATTCGCTCAATGGAATGATACCGTCTGATTTGTAGCCGATGTTAACTACAACTTCGCGTTTGTTCATTGCGATTACAGTACCGTCTACAACCTCACGGTCGTTTACTTTGTTCAAAGTGTTATCGTAAGCTTTTTCCAAGTCTTCTTTGCTTACGTTTGATACTGCATCACCGTTTTCATACGCTTCCCAGTTGAAATCTTCAATAGGAGCAATGTTTTTTAAGTTTTCCATTAAATTAATAAATTGTTTGTAAATAATTAATTGTGTTAGACTTTATATTGTTTATCTAAATCGGTCGCAAAGATACAATAAATTACTGATATAGAAAATATTTGCATTTATTTTTGTGTAAACTTGAATGAAACTTCTTTCATTTTTTTACTTTTTCTTGAAGAAAGGGCGGCAGATATGGTTACAGGAAGGGAAAAGGATGGGGTTGAAAAGGGGGAAAGATACATTTACAGAACTTTTTGAAAGGGTTATTGTATGAAAAAACGCTATTAGTATCATGTGTCTTTGTTGACAGTCGCGTCAGACGACGATACTAATAGCGTCAGTTCATGTGATTGATAGTGCTTTTACTGCTGTCTGTTATCAGTCTTCCAGTGAGTAGTCGATGGTAGTCACTACACGTACTTTTTTGATGTGCGGAGTATTTGGATCTCGGTCGCTGATACTGAATTGTCCCTGATTGGCATGACGTATTTTACCCAATGTACTTTCCGAATCTTTTGCAAACTTTTCGGCAGCCTGACGTGCGTTTTTGGTAGCCTCTTCTATCATTTGCGGCTTGATGGTATTCAGGCCCGTATATTCATATTGAATATTATACTGGTAGTCGCCGGTTGTAATGGCTATACCACGTTTCAGCAGTTCTCCCTGTTCAGTAATAAGACCGCGCACCAAATCCACTTTGTTGGATGTAACAGTAATAACGGTGGTTACATTGTACCGGTAAGGAGAGTCCTGATTATTACCGTAGCGTTCTGCTTTCATGTCTACGATAACAGGAGCATTGATGCTTATCTCTTTATCGGTAAGTCCTTTTTCCTTTAAAAATTCAGTGATGGTCCGGTTAGAACGCTTTATTTCCTCGTATAAGGCATTCAGGTCGTTGCCCAGGCTCTTGTATACTAAAGGCCAGGTCACTTTGTCTGCCGGAACTTCCATTTCGGCCAGTCCTTTTACGTTTACACTGCGGTCTCTTCCTGCAAATTCGGAGAAACCACGCTCTATGAACACTCCCAACAGCAATAATCCGATACTTAGGATGATTGCTTCTACTCTAAAGTTCTTCATAATCTGATCAATTTAAAGTAATATAATTCAGGTATATTTTATGTCCAATGATAGGCTATCAGGCTATTGATGGGCTGCTTGATAACTTTTTCTATATGCAGTCCGGAGCGCAAGGCCGCTTCCTGTAATTCCTTTTCAAAGAAGCAGGCGATGGAGCCCACAAAAGAAACCGGTAACTTTTGTTTGTATTGCAGGATGTTGCGTCGGAAAAACTCCATAAAACAGTCGATGAGTAATGCCTGTATTTCCGGAATGTCTTTGTGCCTATATATATAAGGTGTAATAGCCGATAAGAAAAGGTTTGCTTGAGGCTGTCGGTACACTCTGTCCAGAATATCGGCAGGTGTCAGTTTATATTCCCGGCAAAAATCGTCTGCTATTTCCCGTGGAAGCTGTCTCTTCAGGCAGTCGGCGATGAAGCGTTTGCCAATGTAGGCTCCACTTCCTTCATCACCTAATATATAACCCAGCGGAGAAATACTGTCGGTAATTTGTTCGCCATCGTACAGGCAAGAGTTGGAGCCTGTTCCCAAAATACAGGCTATCCCCGGCTGTTTTCCACATACGGCACGAGCCGCACCCAATAAGTCTGTGTAAATATGTATGTCCGCTCTTGGGAAAAAGTGTTCCAGTGAGCGGCGGATGATGCCTGTTTTTTCAGGGATACATCCTGCTCCGTAAAAATAAACGGCAGTACACGTATCGGCATTGGCCAGCTGTGCAACCAGTTGCTCGCGGATGATACGGAATACTTCTTCTTCTTTTAGGTGAAAAGGGTTTATTCCTTTGGTTTCTATCAGTTGGCCGTTTTCCGGATTGTCTCCAGCATACCAGTCAGTCTTGGTGGCTCCACTGTCTGCAATGAGTATCATAATCGTCTTTTTAAATTCTTAATAAAACAAATGTAGTGAAAGGCAAGTGCAGTACCAAGACAAAAGCTTGCTTTTGGACGAAGGTAATGCCAAGCCGCATCCTATATTCTTCAAATATACAAAAAAGAGTAAACCAGTGGTACTGATTTACTCTTTTATCTTTATCGGATTAAATAATAGCTATCCTATTAGTGGCAATGTCCGCATCCGCAACCGCATCCGGCTTCTTCTTCGTGTGAGTGGTCTCCGCATCCGCCTCCGCAGCTGTCACATCCGCAACCGCAGCCTTCACCGCTCATCAGATTTACCATACCTTCTATTTCTTTGTTGGTTGCTTCACGCATTTCAGTGATAACTCCTTCGAAAATCAGGTCTTTTCCTGCATGCGGGTGATTCAGGTCGAGTACCACTTTGTCTTCAGTGATTTCACCTACGTTTGCGTAGAACTGATGACCTTCTGCATCGTTCAGCATGATGATGTTTCCTTCGAAGATGTTGTCGCTGTCAAAATTTCCGTCTGCATCACAGAACATAGATTTTGAAACGGCGCGTACACTTTCTTCGTCACGTTCTCCGTATGCTTCCGCACAAGGAATAGTGAAGTTGAAGTGGTCTCCCTTGTTGAGTGCAAGGATTTCGTTTTCGAATTTTTCAAGAGTATATCCTATTCCAGAAATGAACTGAAAGGGATGTTCTACAGGAGCTTCTTCCAATAACTCTTTCTTGCCTTCTGTAATAGCATATAGCTTATATGCGACAGTAATGTATTTATTTTCCATGTTTTAATATTTTGATTTGTCGGCAAAGGTAGGAAATAAAAATGATATTTCGGATGAGGGAAATTGATTTCAGAGAAAATACTTTTTGTTTTAGTGTTTTTTAGTAAGGAAAGATGAAAAAAAGCCTTTTTTATGTACTTGGATAAACATATATGAACATTTGTCTGTAAATTGCAGCCTTTACAGCCTGATGAAAAGGTGTGAAAGTAATAAACTGATAGTAAAATGGCTTTCATTTTTACGATTAATAATTTATTAGAAAAAAAACTATCATTTTATTTGTTTGTTACAAAAAAGCCTTTACCTTTGCAAGCACAATAATCAATTTTGATAAAGAAATGAAAGCAACTATCTTACATAGCAACCTAATTATTTTGCAGGTCATTCGCGTCGTGGTTTTGCAGCCAAGAGGTGAGGAAGGTTCGTGTATATAGTTGTATATGCTAAGATATGTATGAAAGCCTTTCTCACTGATTCAGGAGAAAGGCTTTTTAATTGATAAGAAAAGATACGAAGATGAAAAACCAGTTACGCAGTTCGATGAGTACGGAAGGCCGCCGCATGGCTGGAGCCCGCGCCTTGTGGGTTGCCAACGGCATGAAGCCGGAGATGATGGGAAAGCCCATTATCGCTATTGTAAACTCATTTACTCAGTTTGTTCCCGGACATACACATTTGCATGAAATAGGTCAGCAGGTGAAGGCCGAAATCGAAAAGTTAGGATGCTTTGCGGCAGAGTTTAATACCATTGCCATCGATGATGGTATTGCGATGGGACACGACGGTATGCTTTATTCTCTTCCGTCGCGCGATATCATAGCCGACAGTGTGGAGTATATGGTCAATGCCCATAAAGCAGATGCGATGATTTGTATTTCCAACTGCGACAAGATTACTCCGGGGATGCTGATGGCTGCCATGCGTCTGAATATTCCTACCGTATTTGTATCCGGAGGTCCTATGGAAGCGGGTGACTGGAACGGAAAACATCTTGATTTGATTGATGCCATGATCCAGTCTGCCGACCCGACGGTAAGCGATGCCGATGTGGCAGAAATAGAGCGTCATGCTTGTCCGGGTTGTGGAAGCTGCTCGGGCATGTTTACAGCCAATTCCATGAACTGTCTGAATGAAGCCATCGGATTGGCTCTGCCTGGAAACGGTACTATTGTGGCTACACACGAAAACCGTGCCCGGCTGTTCCGGGATGCAGCTGCATTGATTGTGAAAAATGCCTATAAATATTACGAAGAGGGCGATGACAGTGTATTGCCCCGTGGTATTGCTACCCGTGCTGCTTTTCTCAATGCCATGACCTTGGATATCGCTATGGGAGGCTCTACCAATACAGTATTGCATCTGCTTGCCGTGGCACACGAGGCAGAAGTCGACTTTAAGATGGACGACATCGATATGCTTTCCCGCAGAGTTCCGTGTTTGTGCAAAGTGGCTCCGAATACACAGAAATACCATATACAGGATGTAAACCGTGCCGGAGGTATTCTTAATATCCTGGGTGAGTTGGCTAAAGGGGGATTACTCGATACTACAGTACGTCGGGTAGACGGTTCTACACTGGCCGAAGCCATCGCTGCTTATGATATTTGTACACCGGCAGTCAATCCTGAAGCACAGCGTATCTACAGCAGTGCACCGGGTGGAAAGTTCAATATCAAGTTAGGATCGCAGGGAGCTGTATATAAAGAACTCGATACAGACCGTGAGTCGGGTTGTATCCGCGATTTGGCTCATGCATATAGTAAGGACGGCGGGCTGGCTGTACTGAAGGGGAATATTGCACAGGATGGTTGTGTAGTGAAGACAGCCGGAGTAGACGAAAGCATCTGGAAATTCTCCGGACCTGCAAAAGTCTTCGATTCTCAGGAGGCTGCCTGCGAAGGAATTCTGGGAGGTAAGGTCGTAAGCGGTGATGTAGTCGTGATTACTCACGAAGGACCGAAAGGAGGTCCGGGTATGCAGGAAATGTTGTATCCTACTTCTTATATCAAATCGAAACATTTGGGTAAGGAATGTGCCTTGATTACCGACGGACGTTTCAGTGGAGGTACATCCGGATTGAGTATCGGACATATTTCTCCGGAAGCGGCAGCCGGTGGAAACATTGGTAAGATTGTAGACGGTGACATCATTGAAATCGACATTCCGGCTCGCAGCATCAACGTACGTTTGAGTGAGGAAGAACTGGAGGCACGTCCGATGCGACCTGTCACACGCGACAGAAAAGTATCGAAAGCCTTGCGGGCTTATGCCAGCATGGTAAGCTCAGCCGATAAAGGTGGAGTAAGAATTGTGGATTAATGAAGATTTATGCTTCGTAAAAAAGGAGAGTTATGAGTAAAGAAAGAATATCAGGATCGGAGGCGCTGATGCGTTCGCTGGAGCACGAAAGAGTGAAGACTATCTTCGGATATCCGGGAGGAGCCATCATGCCGGTTTTCGATGCATTATACGATCATCGGGACAAACTGAATCATATATTAGTCCGTCACGAGCAGGGGGCGGCTCATGCAGCTCAGGGCTTTGCCCGTGTGTCGGGTGAAGTAGGAGTATGTCTGGTAACCAGTGGACCGGGAGCTACCAATACCATTACAGGAGTGGCCGATGCCATGATAGACAGTACGCCTATTGTGGTGATTGCCGGTCAGGTAGGAGCCGGACTTTTGGGAACGGATGCCTTTCAGGAAGTCGATTTGGTGGGTATTACCCAGCCTATTTCCAAGTGGAGTTACCAGATTCGCCGTGCAGAAGATGTGGCATGGGCTGTATCCAGAGCCTTCTATATCGCACGCAGCGGTCGTCCGGGACCGGTTGTTCTCGATTTTGCCAAGAATGCGCAGATTGATATGACCGATTTCGAACCGATGAAAGTGGATTTCATCCGCAGTTACGACCCGGATCCGGAAACCGACCCGAAAGCATTGGCCGAGGCTGTAGCTCTGATTAACGAGTCGAAGAAACCTTTGGTGTTGGTAGGACAGGGCGTAGAGCTGGGAAATGCACAGCAGGAATTGCGTGCGTTTGTAGAGAAAGCCGATATTCCCTGTGGCTGTACATTGCTGGGCTTGTCTGCATTGCCTACATCACATCCGTTGAATAAGGGGATGCTGGGAATGCACGGTAATTTAGGCCCCAATGTGAAGACCAACGAGTGTGATGTGCTGATTGCGGTGGGTATGCGCTTCGATGACCGTGTGACCGGTAAGCTGGAAACATACGCCAAACAGGCAAAAGTCATTCATCTGGATATCGACCCTTCTGAAATAGGAAAGAACGTGCCGGTAGATGTTCCGGTATTGGGCGACTGTAAACGTACACTGGCTTTGCTGACTGAGTTGATACAGTCCAATACGCACACAGAGTGGATCAACAGTTTTGCTTCGTACGAAGAAACAGAGTATACCCGGGTGATTGAAAAGGAGATACATCCTTCTTCGGGGCCGTTGAATATGGGTGAAGTAGTACGTGCGGTAAGTGAAGCCACAGAAAATAAAGCAATATTGGTGACCGATGTAGGCCAGAATCAGATGATGGCTTGCCGTTATTTCAAATATAGTCAAAATCGCAGTGTGGTTACATCCGGTGGAATGGGAACAATGGGATTCTGTTTGCCGGCAGCTATTGGTGCTACCTTTGGCGCTCCTCAGCGTACGGTTTGTGCCTTTATGGGCGACGGTGGTTTACAGATGACCATGCAGGAGTTGGGAACCATCATGGAGCAGAAAGCCCCTGTAAAGATTATCCTGCTCAACAACAATTATTTGGGCAATGTGCGTCAGTGGCAGGCCATGTTCTTTAACCGCCGTTATTCATTTACTCCGATGATGAACCCCGATTATAAGCAGATTGCTTCGGCCTACGGCATTCCGTTCCGTCGTGTAGCAGAACGTGAAGATCTGAATGAGGCTATCCGTGAGATGTTGACTACCGATGGCCCGTTCTTCCTTGAGGCTTGTGTGATAGAAGAAGGAAACGTACTTCCGATGACTCCTCCGGGAAGCTCTGTAAACTACATGATGTTGGATTTAGACTGTTAAGCAGAAAGGCGATTTATGGAAAACAAAACTTTATATACAATCATTGTTCATTCGGAAAACATTGCAGGTATACTGAATCAGATTACCGCTGTTTTTACCCGTCGGCAACTGAATATCGAGAGCCTCAACGTATCGGCATCTTCTATTAAAGGAGTACATAAGTATACCATTACTTGCTGGACAACGGCCGATATCGTTGAAAAGGTAGTGAAGCAGATAGAAAAGAAACTGGATGTGATACAGGCTCATTATTTCACCGATAAAGAAATTTTCCAGCGTGAGGTAGCCATGTACAAAGTTTCTACACCGGAGTTTCAGTCTACTCCCGAAGCATCGAAAGTCATTCGCCGGTACAGTGCTCATATTGTAGAGGTAAATCCTACTTTTTCTATTGTGGAACTGACCGGAATGAGCGACGACATTACTTCGCTGTATCAGGAACTCAAGGCTCTGAAGTGTGTGCTTCAGTTTGTACGTTCCGGACGGATTGCTGTATCGACCAGCTGTTTCGAAAGAGTAAACGAGTATCTGGCTCATCGCGAAGACAGATATAACAACAGATAAAAGACTGTTTTGGCAATGATGATATATCGAAGCCACAATAAACCAAGGAGTTTGAAAACTAAAGAACTCACAAACTAAAGAACTTAAAAACTAAAAACTCACAAACTTAAAAACTCAAAAAATGGTAAATGAGAATAAAGTCGGAACGTATGAGTTTGTGGCAGAACCTTTCCATGTTGATTTCACGGAAAAACTGACCATGGGAGTGCTGGGCAACCACCTGCTGAACTGTGCAGGTTTTCATGCAGCCGACAGAGGATTTGGCATTGCCACCTTGAACGAGAATCATTACACATGGGTGCTTTCCCGTTTGGCTGTAGAGATGAACGAATTGCCCCGTGCTTATGAAAAATTCAGCATACAGACGTGGGTAGAAAATGTATACCGTCTGTTTACCGACCGTAACTTTGCCATTCTGAATGCAGAAGGAAAACCGATAGGGTATGCTCGTTCTGTATGGGCGATGATTAGCATGCAGACACGTAAGCCGGCCGACTTGCTGGCTTTGCATGGCGGAAAAATCACTGATTATATCTGTACCGATGTAGAGTGCCCGATAGACAAACCGGGACGTATCAAGATGGAGCATCCTGTACTGGTAGGTGAGCATCAGGCTAAATACAGCGACATCGACCTCAACGGTCATGTAAACAGTATCAAGTACATCGAGCATATTCTCGACCTCTTTCCGATGGAGCAGTTCCGCGATAAAACCGTCTGCCGCTTCGAAGTGGCCTATGTGGCAGAAGGCTATTATGGCGATACGCTTACTTTCCATCGCGAACAGAAGGGAGAAAACGAATACGATGTAGAAGTAAAGAAGAATAACGGTGAAGTCGTTGTTCGCAGTAAAGTGATATTTAAGTAAGTTTTTAAGTTTATGAGTTTTTTAGTTTGTAAGTTCTTAAGTTCGTAAATTCTTAAGTTTATAAGTTTATTAATGCTTGATTGCCAAATTAATAACAAACTCAAAAACTTAAAGACTCAAAAACTCATATTCAATATTCAATAAATTGTTTTAATAACCGAAACTCCTTAGGGAGTTAGCTAAAAAAGATTGAAAAATGGCACAGATGAATTTTGGCGGTGTAACAGAAAATGTAGTAACCCGCGAAGAATTTCCATTGGAAAAAGCACGTGAAGTATTGAAAAACGAAACTATAGCTGTCATTGGTTACGGTGTACAGGGTCCGGGTCAGTCATTGAACTTGCGCGACAACGGATTCAATGTAATCGTGGGACAGCGTCAGGGAAAAACATTCGACAAGGCAGTAGCCGACGGATGGGTACCTGGAGAAACACTCTTCAGCATCGAAGAAGCATGCGAACGCGCTACTATTATCCAGGTATTGCTTTCGGATGCAGCACAGATTGCATGCTGGCCTACTATTAAGAAACATCTTACTCCGGGTAAAGCTCTGTATTTCTCTCATGGCTTTGCTATCACTTATAAAGAACGTACAGGCATTGTACCTCCTGCCGATGTCGATGTAATCATGGTTGCTCCAAAAGGTTCAGGTACATCTTTGCGTACCATGTTCCTCGAAGGACGTGGCTTGAACTCTTCTTACGCTATCTTCCAGGATGCTACCGGACGTGCTTTCGAACGTGTTATCGCATTGGGTATCGGTGTAGGTTCCGGCTATCTGTTCGAAACTACCTTCCAGCGTGAAGTATATTCAGACCTTACCGGCGAACGTGGTACTTTGATGGGAGCTATCCAGGGATTGCTCTTGGCTCAGTACGAAACACTGCGCGAACACGGACATACTCCTTCTGAAGCTTTCAACGAAACAGTAGAAGAGCTGACACAGTCATTGATGCCTCTGTTTGCTGCCAAAGGTATGGACTGGATGTATGCAAACTGTTCTACAACTGCACAGCGTGGTGCTTTGGACTGGATGACTCCGTTCCACGATGCTACCAAACCGGTATTCGAAAAACTGTACCAGTCTGTAGCCAGCGGCGAAGAAGCACAGCGTTCTATCGACTCCAACTCACAGCCGGACTATCGTGAAAAACTGAACGAAGAACTCCGTCAGTTGCGCGAAAGCGAAATGTGGCAGACTGGAGCTGTGGTTCGTAAACTCCGTCCTGAAAACAACTAAAATAAAAGGTGTCCCATTGTAGTGGTACAGGTGTCTCCTTATAGTGAGACGCCCGTCTCCTTACAGTGGGACACTCGTCTCATTGCAGTGAGACGCCCTTTGCTTCTCCTTCTTGGGGAAGCTTTTTTTATATTCCTGCACACCGGTTCGTCTGTTTTTATACGCTTTCCTTTTTCTCTTTTTTCTTCTTTCTTTTTGTGGGTGTATACCGGAAGCCTTTCTCTGTTTGTTTTTATTTTAGGTAAGTGCAGAATGTCTTTTCCGATTTTTTTGTAAGTTTGTGCATCACTATATACAATTAAAAACAGTAAGAAACTATGAACGGAAAAGACTTTTTGGAAATTATAAAGACACGTCGCAGTTGCCGTAAATATAAACCGGAGCAGATTACAGACGAAGAACTGAAGGCTGTACTCGAAGCCGGAACTTATGCACCCACTTCACGTGGTATGCAGTCGCCTTATATTGTGGCCGTGCAGAACGAGGAACAGCGCAAACAACTGGCTGCCATGAATGCCCGGGTGATGGGAGTTACCTCCAATCCTTATTACGATGCTCCTACTTATGTATTGGTCTTTACTCCGGCCGATGCCAACAATCCGATACAGGACGGCAGTTGTGTACTGGAGAACATGATGCTGGCTGCCCATGCCATCGGTCTGGCAAGTTGCTGGATTCACCGCGAGCGGGAAATGTTTTCTACGGAAGAAGGCAAGGCACTGATGAAACAGTGGGGATTACCCGAAGGACTGGTCGGTATAGGTGCTTTGTCATTGGGCTATCCGGCGGGAGAAGCTGCTGAGGCAAAACCACGTAAGGAAGGATATTACCGCATTGTGAAATAAATTTTATCCTTATGTTGCATATTTTACCTGTCATTTCACATCACTCCGTTTCGTTTTGTCTGTCCCAATTTCTGACAGACCTGGAAGTCCCTGTCGATCTGGAAGCCGAAGGCACAGACGGAGCTTCAACTTATTATTATTTGAAACGTCCACAACATTCTACCACCTTTTTCGTACTGGCCGATCATGGAGAAGGCAAATATGAAATCTGGATGGACGGGATGGCATCGTTTGCCGACTATAAGTTTTTCCCTTATCTTGCCGATTGTCTGCACCGTTTCTTAAACGGAACTCCATTGCAGATAAAAGGGGTGTCTGCATTCGAATATTACAACGAAGACTGGATAGCAGAGGCCATCGGCGAGGAGATTGCTACCTTGAAATCGGTTCTTTCCATTGCTCCCCGCTATTATCTTACCTTACCGTTCAAGCCATTCACCTATGTGTCGGAAGACATGTTGGCTGGGGTAGGGGCAGGATTGCATTCTTCCACCCCACGTATCTACGGATACACACAGTTTCTGATGCGTAACAGCCGGCTACTCCAGGCCACGGAGCAGGAAGTAGAAGAAGATCAGGCTTTGAGTGAAAACGAGGTTATGGTGGATGTGCCTCAACACGTGTCGGTAGGAAGAGTGAAGTCGTGGCAACTGGATGGGGCAGAGACCTGGGAAAGTTATGCTGCAGAAGATGTGCAGATGCTTCAGCACTTAGGAGAATGTTTCAAGCGGGGAGAGAAAGTGGATGGAGTGGTACTGAATGATTTGGGTACCATTTATCAGGAAGGCATCGGAGTAGCGCAAGACGGTTATCTTGCCGAATACTGGTTCGAGCAGGCGACACAGCAAGGCGACCGGCATTATGCACCGACCAATTTGGGCGACCTTTACCGCAAGGGCTGTGGCACGCTTCCTGCTTCCTTGCCTCACGCATTTCAGGCTTATATGCGCTCCGACGATCCTTATGCACATTATCGCATCGGACAGGCATACGAAGAGGGATGGCTGGGATATACAGATATGGATAAAGCCATGCAATGGTACAGACAAGCGGCAAAAGAGGGACATCACCTCGCAGTGAAACGCTTGCAACGGAATTAGCTTTCATTATTCCGCCCCTGCACATCTGTTCGGATACAGATATGACAGGGGCGGAATAATATAATCTGAGTAGTGTAGGCAGAACGGATTAATGCATGTCGGCCATTTCGTCGCGGTAAGCCTTGTACGTGCCCGGACGTTGTGTGGTGGCAGTAAAGGTAACCGCATCGCTACTTATCGATACATTGCCGATTTTATTTCCCTGACTGTCGGTCACCACATCCGATGGAGTATTTTTAAAGGTTCCGTTCCATACGTAGTAGTTGTCTGCTCTGCTTTTTGGAAATATTTCGTAAGTACATTGGAAACTATACCCATCGGAGGTTTTTCCAATAGTAATGACTGTGTCCGATTCTCCGGTCAGATTGCCGTATCTGCCTGTAATTTCTGTCGGTTCATCGTCTGTAGTACATGCAGTGGCAACTATCATTGCCGCGAACATTAAAAAACGGTTTATAGTTTTCATACGTGTATAAGTAAGTTATTTTTTCCCAAATTCAGGATCTATTTTCAGTAAGGCTGTGACGCCGAAAGTAGCGATACAGCATATCATTATCCATACAAAGAAATGCGGATAGCCTAATGTCTCCTGCAGCCATCCGGCTATCATGCCGGGCAGCATCATTCCCAATGCCATAAAAGCCGTACAGATGGCATAATGTGCGGTTTGATGACTGCCTCGGGAGTAGTAAATCAGATAGAGCATATATGCCGTGAAGCCAAAGCCATATCCGAACTGTTCGATAAAGATACAAATATTAATCAGAATCAGGCTGCTATCTGGGAAATAACTTAGATACACATAGACGATATCGGGTAAAGAAATAGCCCATACCATGGTCCACAGCCAGTAGCAGAGTCCGTGACGGGCTACAGCCAGTCCTCCCAATATTCCTCCTGCCGTAAGTCCGATGATGCCTAAGGTCCCTTGGGCAAACCCAATCTGTTCGGTCGTCATTCCCAGTCCTCCTTCGGATACCGGGTCGAGCAAAAAAGGAATACTCATCTTGGCAAGCTGGGCTTCCGGCAGCCGGTAGAGCAGCATAAAGAGAATGGCGGCTCCGGCTTGTCCTTTTTTGAAGAAAGAACGGAAGGTCTGCAGGAAGTCGTACAGCAGGCTGGAGGCCGAGTGCTGACGGACAGCCCGGTCCTGTTCGGGGCGAGGCAGCCGGTAGGCATGGTAGACCCACAGTGCGAGCAATAATCCGGAAGCAAGCAGAAAAGTCAGTGCCCAGGCATACGGAATGCCTTGTCCCGATTTCTCCAGAAAGCCGGCAAGCATAATCAGTACTCCTTGTCCGGCAATGGTTGCAATCCGGTAGAAGGTACTGCGTATGCCTACATACAGTGCCTGCTGGTGTGGGGTGAGTCCCAGCATATAGAATCCGTCGGCTGCAATATCGTGGGTTGCCGAACTGAATGCAAGAAGCCAGAATACCGCCAGTGTCATCTGGAAGAAATGTTCGGTGGGAATGGTAAAAGCGATTCCGGCCAGTCCGGCTCCGATAAGTAACTGCATGGATACAATCCACCAGCGTTTCGTCTTGATAAGGTCGACAAACGGGCTCCACAGCGGTTTGATTACCCAGGGTAAGTTCAGCCAGCTGGTATACAGGGCAATGTCGGTATTCGATATGCCCATGCGTTTGTACATGACCAAAGACAGTGTCATGACAATGACATAAGGTAACCCCTCTGCAAAATACAGACTGGGTACCCACTTCCAGGCAGATGGTGTGTTCATTTAGTACAGTTTCCTTATTTCTGCACCCCGATAGTAGTGCAGCAAGATTTCATTGTAATTGTATCCTTGTTCCCCCATAACGGCTGCTCCAATCTGGCACAGTCCTACTCCGTGTCCCCATCCGGCTCCGGTCAGTTCGAACCAGGCGGGCGCTCCGTTTTCCTCCTGTCCTTTGTCTACCACGAAGGCCGAGCTGAACAGATGGCTTTCCGATAGCGTACGGCGTATTTCCAGTTCTTTTCCTATGATGAGCGTTTTGTTTGTTCCTACAATCTTCAGACGGCTGATACGTCCGGATTTTCCACGTTCCATTGGGATGAGGTCGAGTATCTGTCCGTAATCGGTCTTGGTGTTTTTACGAATCAGTTCTGCCAGTTCTTCCTGCGTATATCGCACGTTCCAGCGGTAGAAGTCGGTCGTCTCCCTGTCGTAATTGTTCAGGATTTGTGAAAGGATATGCGAATCCTTTGTATTACAGAAAGAAGGAGGAGAAGTCCGTATCCACTGCTGTATGGTCTGTTCGTCCGAAAGATCGGGAATCGGTTCGTTTGAGCCGGTGTCGCGCACAGCCGAGAGATAGGCATGTTTTTTGTCCTCCCAGCAGTAGTTGAATTCCTCGCTTACTCCGCCACAGCATTTGGAAAAGCGTGCGTCGCAGATGCTTCCTTTGTACATCAGTACCTGTCCTTTGGTGGTCTTTACTGCTTCTTCTACAGCCGGGCTGGTTGCTTTGGTAATTCCCTGATAGCGCTGGCAATGGTCGTCGGCACAGACATCGAAGATGCTATGGTCTTCCCGGTCGTACCAACGGATGTATTCTGTTTCTGTCTTGATGAACGAAAAGAAATCGGCAGGTTGCTGGCTCATGGCTTTTCGTTTTTCGATTTGTGCCAGCAGCCAGCTGCGTGAGATTACAGCGTGAGCTTTCAGAAACTCGGGAGATGAAGCCGAGTTCATTTCCGAAGAAATCACACTGATAAGGTAATCTTCTGCCGGAAGCAGATTGATGGCTACAATCTTTCCTTCGTCTACCACTAATTTCAATGTTCCTCTGAATACTTGTGTTTCCTGCCGTTCCCAATGGAAGTTGATACCGATTGTGACATCGTACAAGGAGAAAGAGGCTTCATTTTCCAGTGGGGTAAAGGTCAGTTCGCGGTATACATTGCCGTTCCATAGTATGCCTCCGTCTTCGAATGCTACTACTTGTGGTCCGTCTACCGTTTCTCCTTTTGCCAGGAAATGTGCGTTCAGGGTAAAGTGTATTTTCTGGGCACTGACAATGCCGATACTTATTTCAGGTTCTTTCATATATTGATGCGTATGTGTGGTTTAATGATGTGCGACTTCTCCGAATATCTGCCGGAGGTCTTCCAGAGTTATTTTATTAAAATCTTCTTCGCGTGGGGTTACAATGAGTCCTCCCATATCCAAAGCTCCCGGACTGACCAGAAGTTGTGCTTCTCCTTGTGCGGTATAGCAGGAAGGGCGGTGTTTGTCTCTTGGAAAATAGGCTACTGTAAATCCTCTCTGTCCGTCTTTCCATGCAAACAAGTTGTAGCGGGGCTCGCTTTCTCCTTCATGCAGCGGTAGTGTGTGCAGGTATTGCTCTATCAGGGCAGGAGGGGTAGTGTAGCTTCCTGCGGTGATGAATGCCTGAACCGGACATACATAATCCTTGATTTGATAGCTGCGGCAGATGTTTCCATCGGCATCCGTTGCTTCTGCTGTCTGGAGAGCTGTCTTCATCAGCCGTTCCCATTGGGCAATAAACGGTATGTCTTCTTTTCGTGCTGCTTGAAAATGAAAATGATCGGGAGCAGAAGCACCGCATTGTGCCCCGTTGTAGAACAGGGCATATCCTTTGTCGAAATAGTTTTCTATCCATTCCAGCAGTCTGCCCGGAAGCTGACGTGCCGTTTTGTCTGCCAGGGTCTGTTCCTGATGGCGAAGGCTGGAAATGGTGAGATGGCCTTGCAATATAGGATACGGATTGATGCGCAGGCTGAAAGATTCGTCGAGTTCAATGGTCAGACTGTCTTGTTCCTGTGGTTTGTTCTCCATACAAAGGAAACAGGGGCGTGCAGCAATGGAAGCCTTGTCTGTAGCAGCGCAGGTCGATACGGCACGGGCCGGATTAAACTGTATGGTAATCTGGTTGCCGTCTATTTCAAATCTGCGTGTCTGTATATTTTGTAGTGCTTCATGGTTCCGATGAGCCAGTTCCCAGATATCCAGTTGATGTGCAACGAAGCCGGAGCCGGCAGTGAGACCTTGTGCGGCTGCCCATGCTTTTCTATGGCTGATTTCCAGTGTACGCAGACTGTCCTTATAGGTATTGTTCTGATTTGTTTTTTCTATGCTGAGCGCTGCATCGGAATTTCCTTCCCAGCGGCGGCACAGATAGAGTACGTCGAAAATACGGCCGATGCGGTACCGGCGTGAAAATGCCAGTCCCAGTGCATAATCTTCGCCATAGCTTGTATTGGGCACCCGTATCTCTCTTAAAACGGGAGTAAAGAATGCCCGCGGTGCTCCCAGACCGTTGATGCGTAATGCATTGTTGTGTCCGTTATCGTCTGTCCACTCTTTGTGGTCGATTACCCCGGGCGGTAATGTCTGCAAGTCGAAGTTGGTCATGCGGTACGAGCCGATTACCATTGCACATTGCTCCTGATAAAACTTGTCGACGATACGTTGCAAGGTATCCGGACCGCTGTACAGGTCGTCACTATCCAGTTGTACGGCAAAGCGTCCGCACTTCGGATGATGTACACCTTGATTCCAGCAACCTCCGATACCTAAATCTGTCCGCTCGGGGATGAGGTGAATCACCCGTTTGTCTTTCTTATATTGTTCGATAATTTCGCTGGTCCCGTCGGTAGAATGGTTGTCGATGACAATCAGGTTGAACGGGAAGCTGGTTTCCTGTGTCAGTACAGAACGGATGGCATCTTCGATGGTACGTACCCGGTTGCGGACCGGTATAATGACAGATGCTTCGTACTCAAACTCTCCGGCTGATAAATCTACTGTATGTTTCACAGGAGGAAGATAAGCACCAATCCGTTTCAGGTAATGCGTAAAGACTACTTCTCTTTCAATCTGCACTTGCCGGTTGCGAGGGTCTACGTAGTCGAATTGTTTTTCTCCGGACAGGCGTGTGTCTTCTTCTATTTCCGTATATAGAAATTCGTGTATATGCGTAAGGGTTGCATGCTCGGAAAGAGCAAGACGCAGTGCATAGAGAGCCGAAAACTGATACTCCGGTTCCAGTGTAATACGGCGGAGTGCCTTGCGGAAACAATCGGTCTTGAACAGCAGTACGGAGCCAAAGTCGAAGTCATCGCGTACGCTGCCCGGCTGATAGTCGGCAACCGGATGAGGCTGTCGTCCGTTCTGAGTTTCCTGATAATGGTCGGCATATACCATTCCACACTCTGGAGCCGACAGATAATCGATCATTCTTTCCAATGCCATTTCTCCCCATTGCAATATCTGTGGCTTGGTATAGATAAGCAGGTAGGGAGTAGAGGTATGGGCTGCAATCTGTGTCAGGGCAGAGGTAGAATCGAATGAACCGTATGGCAAGACACGGCAATTTTCCGGTAATGTGGTTTCCGGTATATGCTGGTTGGTAAGCAAGCAGATGTCTTTCACGTACGGACTTTCCGTGAAGTGCTTTATATTCTTATCCGACAGTTCTTTGTCTCCATATAGGAGATAGCACGTTATAGTCTGGTTCATATCTTATCAATTTATAGAAAACAAACTTACGTAAATTCTATGGAATGGCCGAATAAATGGATTGATTTTTGGGGCAGACTGTTTCTGTCTGCTTTTTTACATACTGTCTTTTGTTATTATATGCTCATCGGATGGTTTCCAGATACAGAAATGCAGAATGCATATCGAATGGTGTCGTTTCTGTAACTTGATTCTGATGTTTGTTGTCTATGTAGTTATACAATTATAAAGGGAACTTTTTGGAGGGTATATACTTTTCTAATCTTTTAATAATCATAATAGGTTGTGCTAATCTGTGTTTTTTATAAGGATATTCCACAGATTTTCGGTAATTCTGGAAGATTTTTATAACCACTTTATTAGCAAGCAGTTCTGAGGATAAGG